>Ga0180434_10009839_pt1 | contig 10324 bp, 6 predicted proteins | sample SS_ome_7_FD_132453 | JGI IMG/M metagenome (GOLD analysis project Ga0180434, IMG submission 132453) | Hypersaline lake sediment archaeal communities from the Salton Sea, California, USA - SS_1_D_2 metaG | ecosystem: Environmental > Aquatic > Non-marine Saline and Alkaline > Hypersaline > Sediment... | reverse complement strand
TACACCGAGCGGCGCGGCCACAGCCCCGAGTTCCAGCCCGGCGGCGGCTACCGCTTGATCGCAGACCGGAACACGACGAAGCCGGTGCTCGACGTGATGGACATCGGGGCGGAGAAGGGGCGCGGGTTCTCGCGCACCGAACTGCCGATCTGGCAGCGGAAGATCCCGGTTCGCGCGCACGGCATGTTGCTCGGCCGGGACCGCCTCTACCTAGCCGGCCCGCCCGACCTGCCGCCGGAAGCGGGCGCGTACGAGGCGATGATCGGCAAGCGAGGCAGCGTGTTCCAAGTCGTCTCTACCGCCGACGGCAGCACGCTCGCGGAGTTCGAGATGAACGAAGTCCCCGTCTTCGACGGCCTGATCGCCGCCGGCGAACGGCTTTTCATGGCGACGATGGAGGGGACGTTGATCTGCCTGGGGGAGAAGAAATGAACAAGTGTCAGAAGAGAGTGCGGCACAGACGTCTTACCAGGCGTCGCTTTCTACGTCGCAGCGCGGTCGCGGCGGGCTGTTGCATCGTCCCCTGTTCGGTGCTCGGGGCGAGGCAAAGCCGGGGTGCCGCGAGCGAAAAACCCTCGCCCAACGAACGCCTGCACGTCGCCGGCGTGGGGTTGGGTGCCCGGGGGTTGGGCAACGTCGAAAAGTGCGAGGGGGCCAACATCGTCGCGCTCTGCGACGTGGACCTGCCCCTGGCCGCCACCGCGTTCGAGCAATACCCCAAGGCGGCGAAGCACCAGGACTTCCGCCGGATGCTCGACCGGGAGAAGGGCATCGACGCCGTGCTGATCTCGACGCCCGACCATACCCATGCCGTGATCGCCGGCGAGGCGATGAAACGGAAAAAGCACGTCTACGTCGAGGCCCCCCTGGCACACGGCGTTTGGGAGGCCCGCGAGCTGGCACGCCTGGCCCGCGAAACCGGGGTCACCACCCAGATGGGCAACGAACGCCATTCCGGAGCGGGCCTCCGGCGCGCCGTCGAGATGCTCTTCGGCGGCGGGCTGGGCCCGATCCGCAACGTCCATTGCTGGACCAACCGCCCGCAGTGGCCGCAAGGCATCGAACGCCCCGATGCGAAGTCGACTGTGCCCGAGGGCTTGGACTGGGACCTTTGGCTCGGCCCCGCGCCCGAGCGGGCCTACGATCCGGCGTATCATCCCTACAGTTGGCGCGGCTGGCTCGACTTCGGAACCGGGGCCCTGGGGGCCATGGGGTGCCATCTGCTCGACGTCGCGTTTTGGGGCCTCGGGCTCGGACAAGCCAAGTCGTTCTCCGTGGCGGCCGAATCGACAGGCATCGGTGACGAGACGTACCCCGAGGCCTCGACCATCCGCTATCGTTTCCCCGCCCGGGGCGACCTGCCGCCGGTCGAGATCACCTGGTACGACGGCGGGCGCCAGCCCCCTCGGCCCGAGCACCTTCCCTACCTTCGCGAGGTCGGCAGCAACGGCACCATGTTCCTCGGCGGAGAGCACACCATGATGTTCGGGCCGACCGTGTTCGGCACGACCCCCGGCCAGGTCGGCCCGCGCACGATCCCGGAATTCACCCCCATCGAGGCCAAGCGGCCCTACGAGAAGATACCACCGGTCCCGGAGGGAAGCTGGACCAAGGGCAACCGGCACGTGCAGGAGTGGATCGCCGCCTGCAAGGCGGGCAAGCAGCCGTGCGCCAGCTTCGACTACTCCGCGCGGCTCACGGAAATGGTGCTCTTGGGCAACGTGGCCCTGCGGACCGGGAAGCCGATCGAGTGGGACGCCGAAAAGATGCAGATCACCAACGTCCCCGAGGCCAACCGCTTCATCCGCCGGCAGTACAGGAAGGGCTGGAGTTTGTAAGGCGGGGGACCGGCAACCATTCGGAGGAGCCGCCGATCCGGTCGAGCGTTTCGGCTGCCGGCCCGATTTCCAGGTGCTCATCTACCCGGTCGTGACCACGGGAGAGAAGACCCACCAGGGCTCGAATTCGCTTGAATGGGCGTTTGGCCGATGATCCGCACTAGCACCCCGGGCCGACGCACGGCCGGCAGAGCATAGCAGGAATGCGCCGAATGCGCAAGATCGTTCCGGTGTGAATCGGCCACCAGCGGAACCGCCCACTCGGAAGCCGCTTGGCCCCGTTTACCAATCCACCCGGCCTGTCGCCATGCCCACGTCCTTCTCTTTGGCTCTCGTGGGATGCCCAGGTGACGGAAGCCCTACTTGGAAGCTTGCAGCAAGTCGAGCCCTCAAAGATAATGGTCCGGCAGGGTGCACTCGACTGCCGGCAGGAGAGGCCGCTGAGTCGCGCGTTGACCGAGACCCCGTCGTGCCGAAAGGACATGACATGAAACGTTGGCGAACGAAATCGTGGGGCGCCGTGTGGGCGATGCTGTTGGCCTTCGAGAGTGTCGGGGCGGCGGAGCCGATCGCGGCGGAGACCCCCTGGCGGGTCTTCCTGGTGTGTAAGAGCCAGGATCGGCACCGGAAGGGGCCGGTGACGTACACGGCGTCGCCGCCGGACGGCTGGATGCAGCCGGATTTCGACGACGGCAGTTGGGGACGTTACAGCTCCGATCTGACGGAGGTGGTCGGTGGGTACGGGTACGAGCAGTCGATGGACGCGGCGCTCATCTGTCTGCGGACCCGGTTCGGGGTCACGGAGCCGGCGCGGGTGCGGGACCTGGCGCTCACGCTCTCGCACGGCAATCCCTTCGAGCCGCTGCGCCCGATCCGCACCGTCGCCCCGCGCGGCGGCACGTGCTCGGGCCAGGTCGTAGTGAGCGGCTCCGGCCCGCTGGACGGACTGAATGCCTCGATCGGGCCGCTGAAGCACGTCAAGGGCAACGCTGTTTTGCCGGCCGAGTTGGTGCGCGTCCGCTACGCGATGCAGGAGGAGGACGAGTACTTCTGCAACGCACTGATGCCGCAACCCGCCGACGGCGCGACCGTGCAGCCGGTATGGGTGCTGGTGGACGTGCCCAGGGACCAGCAGCCCGGCTGGTAAACGGGCACGCTGGAGGTTGCGGCCGGAGGGAAGTCGGCCCGCGTGCCGGTGCAAGTGCTGGTCGCCGGCTGGACGGTGCCCGACTTCAAGGACAATGCGACGCTGGTGAGCATGTACCAGTCGCCCGACACGCTCGTGATGCACTACGGGGTCGAGCCCTGGTCGGATCGGCATTTCGCGCTCATCGAGAGGTCGATGAACCTGATGGCCAAGATGGGCAACGACGTGCTCCTGGTGCCGGTCATCTTGGGCAACTACCTGGGCCACCAGACCGGCATGGTACGATGGATCCGAGAGGGCAACCGCTACGAGCCGGAGTTCTCGGCGCTGGAGCGCTACCTCGACCTGCACATCGCGGCGTTCGGCCCGCCGAAGATCGTCACACTCAGCGTGTGGAAGCACGATTTCGGCTGCCGCACCTGGTTCCGCGGCATGAAGAGCGACACGGTCAAGCCCTGCATGGTGACCGAGCTCGATCCGGCGACCGGGAAGATGACGCCGATGGAAGCGCCGCATTTTGGCCAGCCCGGCAGCGAGGAGTTCTGGAAGACGATGATCGAGGGGGTGCGGCGCATCATCAGGTCCCGGGGGTGTGACGACCGGTTCTTGTTGTTCGGAGAGGCGTTCGACAGCCGCCCGCTGGAACGGACCGCCGAGTTCTTCCGGAAGATCGAACCGGACATGCGCTGGCAGATCTACGCCCACTGGGTGAAGGAGGCGCCTTCGCAAGACGGCAAGATGACCGCGCTGGGGGGTTTTGAGGTGGGTTTCCGGATCAATCCCAACGGCGGTGGGCTGCCGGAGTTCGACCGCGACTACCCCGACGTGCCCCCCAGAGAGTTCTACGTCGCGCAGACGCACCGGACGAACATCCACCACACGTCGTCCCCGTTGTCGTATCGGGCGGTGATGCGGACCAGCGGCACGCTCGCTCGCATCGGCCTGGACTTCTGGCCCGTTCACTTTGACGAGCGCGGGCGGTCGCGGAGCCTCTATGTTTCGCCGCCCGCTGCGGAGTGAGCGGTGGGGGTTGCTCTTTGGAGTGCGGCGACTTGTCGCCGCTTTGTTCCTCATACCGAACCATCACGGCAGAACGCAAGACAGGGGGGACCGCAGGAAAGAAGGGAAAGCGGTGACAAGTCACCGCACTCCAAAAGGAGGCCCAAATGAGTGGGAAGACCATTCGTTCCATCGGAGTGTGGACGGCAGTGTTGTGGATTGCGGCGACCCCGGCCCGGGCGCTCATCAATCCCAACTACACGGTGGTGGACCTGGTGCGGGACAGCGGCCAGGTGTTTGTGTTGTCCATGTCCGCGCCGCAGTCGGGCCGGGTCGAGGCCGAGATCGTCGAGGCGCTCGTCGGCGACGTGCCGGCGGAGCGAAAGCTGAGCTTCGATTTCAGCGATGCCGAGGAGCTGACCGAAGACGACGTGGCCGCTGCGTTCGGCGGCGCGTCCACCGCGCGGGCGGTCATGTGCGTGATGAAGGACGAGCAGGACGGTGCGGTGTTGGGTGCCCTGGAGATTGGCACTCGCTGGATGGGGCTGGTGCAGGGCAAGACAACCTCGTCGTGGGTGCTGGACCGCGATCCCAACGACCTGGAAACCGTGTGGGGTGGGAGTGTCCGGCAGTTGGTCCCGGCGATCCGCCACACCTTGAGCGATCGGCGTCCCGATTTCCCAGTCGCCTCGACCTTGACCTGGGGCAGCGACCTATCGTTGAGCAAGCTGGGCGCGGCAAGCGGCCTCGGCCAGGGCGACGACGTGGTGGCGGCGGCCTGCCCCAGCGACGTCAATGGCGACGGGCGCCGGTCCGCCGCCCTGTTCCACGCCACGTCGGGCCCCGGCCTGTTCTTCAGCCGCGGCTTTGCGTGCTTTGGCGTGGCGCGGAGCCTGGAGTTTTCGCAGGCCGACCTACCGGCGGCGCAAGCCCTGGGCACCGGCCAGACGGCCGGCGTGCTCTGCGACTTAAACGGCGACCTCGCCCCCGACCTGATAGCCGTCGACCGGCAACAGGCCGTGTGGGTCGTCTTCGGCGAGTCGGAGCGGTCGCGCCGCTTCCAAGCCGTCGTGTCGCTGGCCGATCCTGCGGGCGGGCCACTCAGCGTCACGGCCCTCATGGGCGAGCGGCGCCTGGGCATCTGGGTGATCCGTCCCGGTGAGCCGACGATTGTCAACCTCCCCAGGGCCGGCCCACTCAAGCTCCAATGGAAGCAAATGGACGGAACGCCGGTATCGCGCGACGTCATCGTGACGCGCCCCACGCCGGTGGCCCTGTAGCGGGGGCGACCCTCAATCCGTTGGACAGTCGTCATGGGAGGAAGCTAGAATGTTGGCGAGTTGACCGGCCATCTTTCGCCCTGTTGCTGTCCCGCCACGTGGACCGCCCACTCAAACCCCACGTTGGAAAGGACATCTTCATGTTCAGCACGAGATTGGTGTGCATGTTCCTGCTCGCCGCCGACCGTGAAGGCCAGCGGCGACGCTGCGATCGTCGGCAAGCAGCGAGTGACGCTCGTGGACGGCCATCTTGTCTTGGCTGAAAAGGGCAAGTAACCGAGGTGGAAATGGTCACGTCAATCGGTCTCGCGATAGCACTGAGTCTGCCGACCGGATTCATAGCGGCGGCAAGCGATACTCCGCCGCGGCGAGGCTGGCCGTGTTACGGCGGGCCGAACCACAACGGCGTCATCGCCGATGCTCGCGTTGCCCCCGATCCGAAAACGCTAGGGGTAGTTTGGAGTTCGACGCCCGTCCCGTCTGGAAGAGCGAGCCGCTCACCGCCGGCGCGCCGGGCCGGGCCAATGACATCCCGCGTCACGGCGTCAAGTCGCTCTACAACCGCGCCTCGGGCGGCGGCGCCACGCCCATCATGGCCGCCGGCAAGGTGTTCCTCAATTACTATCTCCCCTCCGGCGAGGCGTACGATAAGCAAGTCGCGCAGATCTACACCCAGCAGCTTGCCAGCAAAGATAATGCGCCGTATTTCCAGGGCAAGCTGCCTACGCTCGACCCGCTGCGAGTTGCCGCGGACGACGTGGTGATCGCGGTCGATGCGCACACCGGCGCGCTGGTCTGGCGGGCGACGTTTCCCGGCGGCGGCACGAATCACACCAGCCACAAGAACGACCTGAACAACCTCACCATGGCCTATGCGGACGGCCGGGTGTACGCGGTCGGTTCGACCATGCGGCTCCGATGCCTCGACGCGAACACGGGTGACCTCATCTGGCAGCAGCCGCTCGGCCCGATCGCAACTTCGCTCGAAGCGGAGCGGGACAAAGGCATCGAAACCGGCGCGTGGATCAAGAAGAGGAACCGCGACTGGGGCTTTGCGCCGATCGTGCTGGCCGGGCTGGTCATTTCCAGCGACATGTCCGGGGGCGTGGTGGCCTTCGACGCCGCGACCGGCGACGAGCGTTGGCGGGCCGAAAGAGTCGCGTGGAAGAACTCGACGCCCCATGCATGGACGCACGACGGTCGGCACAGCGTCGCCATCGCCGGCTGGCAGCAGATATCCTGTCTGGACGCCGTCGAGGGGTCGGTGCGGTGGGCGATCCCCGCGGTCGCCTATCGCAGCATCACAATCTCCGGCGACCTGATGGCCTACCGTGACACGGTCGGCCCGCCGGATGCGGCCGACCGCGACATCGCGCGGGAAAAGGACCCCGCCAATCACGTGCTGGTGGCCATGGAGCTGGACCTTCAGAAGCCGCGCCTGTTGTGGCACACCCCATGGGACTTGCCGGTGGACGGTGAGCGTGTGAAGGGCCAGTACAGCCCCTACTGCCGGCCGCAGATCGTGGGCGACCGGCTGTTCCTCAGCGGACACTACTGGACCGACTGCTTCGATGCGCGCACCGGCAAGCGGCTCGCGCGGCTCCAAGCCGCGGGCGGGGTCTTCAACGCGGACCACCTGCTCGGCGCCCACGGCCGGCTGTTCAGCGTCGTCGACGGCAAGCACGGCACCACGCGGATCGCGATGTACACCACCGACCCGGCCGACTTCCGTCCGACCGGCCCTGACGAGGAGTGGCACCCGCCGCACCCGAACACGACCAGCTACGGCCCGTACATGCTACACCCCGTGGTGGACGGGCGCATCTTCATTCGCGGCCATGACGCGATCTATTGCTACGACTTGCGAAAACCGTGAGAGGAAGACTGCCTCACACTTCCGGCGATTCCAAATGAGGGGACGATCTCCCATGAAACGAAACGCGTATCTTACCGTTAGGGGCACTCTTGGCGCGGCGTTCAACGGATTCCTGATTTGGGACGCCGAATAGCCGCTGAAGGCCGGCATCCCGGCCGGACACAACCGCAATCGGAGGAGCCTACCATGAAGACCCGAACAGATGCCCTTCGGTCGTTCCGCATCGCCGCGCTGTCTATCGCGTTGGTAAGCGGCCCTACCGCTACGCGAGCGACGGCGGGCGCCACCGCTGACGCCGGCCCGAAGGGCGAATACGCCCGGTACCGGATGGCACTCGCCGGCGCCGGCGAGGACGACGATCCGCTGGTGATTGATCTGCACTCGCGCGACGGAGAGCTTTCGACCGGCTGGGCCCGCGTCGGCTGCGAAACCGGTTTCATACCGGCCCACGAGCTTCGCCACGACGGGGACCGGCTGCGCGGCCGCCTGGCCGTGGACGTCGGCCCGTTGCAGTACGTTTGCGAGCTGGACGCTCGCACGGCCGGCGACGCAATTCGGGGAGAGTACACCGGCCGGCGGGGCATCGCCGGGGCGGTCGCGGGAATCACCGGCGCCGCCGCCGGGAGACTGTGGCCGCGTGCCGAGGGCGGCGATCTCCAGGTCGAGCTGCACCTCTGGAGCATGTACACCGAGTTCGGCCACATCCGAAACCCCGACGTGGAAGCCACCGCGCGAGGCGGCAAGATTACCGGCGGGAGGTTCGACTTCGGCAGAAAACCGGACAACCGCGGCAAGCTGGAAGGCGGAACGTTACAAGTCCGCGACGGCCGGCTGATCGGCAACATTCGTGCCACCGTGCTTGCGGGTGACGCATCGCCGGGTACGTTCACGTTCGCCATCGACGCGCCCGTCCGCAGCAACTTCGTTCAGGGCACTTACGACACCACCAAGGACGGCAACCACTGGGGCACGCACGGCATGACCGGCGAGGTCCACGGCCTCGGCGAGCCCGGCGAGGGCGGCGTGCTGGTGCTCACGCTGGAGGGCGGGATCGAGGGAGAGAGGTCGCTTACGCTCTACGTCGAGCGGCGGGCGGACCGCTTCACCGGGGGTATGGCCAGGGGCGGCAACAACGAGTTCCACGAGGTCGACGCCTCGCAGTTGCGGCTGGACGGCCGGGAGGTGGCAGGGGAGGTCGCCGTCACGGTCCGTTCCTCGGACGGCTTTCCGCCGGGCGGCCGGGCCGTCGAGTGCGAATACACGGTCGAGGCCGCGATCAACAACGGCCAGGTGGAGGGCAAGTTTGCCGGAAGCTACGGTGTGCAGAAACCGCTGAAGGGCCCGTTGCACGGGGAGATTATCCCCCCGGGCCGACGTCGAGCCGGCGACGGTCAGCGCGACGACGTCGCCCGTCCCGACCCGGCGCGCGTTTACCCTCAGGACCAGGCCGTGCGGATCGGCTGGCCGTCGCTGGCCGGGCCGTACGGCACGTTCCTGCCGGTGCGAACCGACGTGCCGCTCGTCGACGACCTGTCGAGGGCCACCTTTGCCTGGGTCAGCGAGAACGCCGACCTGGGGATCGGAAAGCAGGGCACGCCGTTTCACAAGAGCTTCCAGTCCGGCGTGACGGTGCAGAAATACCTGGGCCCGGACGCCGGTCGGCATCCCGGAAACTGGGCGGGTGTGATCGCGGCCGAGGGCAAGGTGTTTGCCGCTTCGTTCCGGCCGACCGGTTTCTACTTCGAGTGCGACTTCCCCGACGGTACGCCCGCCAAGGTCCGCGTCGACACCGAGGACATCGTGGTGGCGATGGACTTCCACACCGGCCCCACCCTCTGGTTGGCCGCCGAGCGGGGCGGGATACTGACCGGCGGGGGCAAGCGCGCGGGCTTCCAGGTGGCCCCGGTCTACTGCGACGGCCGGGTCTTCGCCCTGGGCTCTACCGGCCGGGTGTTCGCCTACGACGCGGAGACCGGAAAGAAGCTTTGGCAGACCGACATCGGCGAGGCTCACCAGCGCCTGGCCGAGCAGCGTACGAAGATTCTCGCCGGCCTGGCCCGACGTGAGTTCTCCTACCCGCAAAGCCCGGCCTGGCACACGTCGCTGACGGTCGCCGGCGACACGCTCGTCGTGCCGGTGTTTGTTAAAGGCACGCTACGCGGGCTGGATGCGGCGACGGGTGAAGCACGGTGGGAGGCCCCAGGCGTCGGGTCCCATCTGGCCACCCCGAGCATCTGGCACCACGGCGGCCGGGACTACATCCTCACCGCCAACACGTCCGGCGAGATGCGCCTGCTCGACCCGCAGGACGGCAAGGAACTTTGGAAACTGGACGGGCTGGGGGGCAGCTACTTCACCCTCTCGCCGTCCCGCACGCACGTATTGGTGAACGTGAACCCGAAGTCCGGCAAGGCACCGAACGGCGAGCGGATTCACGGGTTCTTCGGCGCTTACCGTATCACGCCCACCCAAGCGACGTTCGCCTGGAAGATGCCCCCCGAGCCCCGGAACGGGATTGCCTGCTGGATGGACACGGAAGCTCGCTACCGCTACACCATGCGCGACGGGCTGGCCTATCTGTACACGGACGGGGCCGGGCGGGAAGTGCCCGGCCGATTTATGGTCGTTCGGCAGGACACGGGTAAGATCGTCGCCAAGCACACCAACGAGGGAGACGAGTCCGAGCGGATCGGCGGCCTGTGGTACCTGATGGGCGAGAAGATCATCACCCGCTGGGACGCCGCCCACGGCCCGCGCCACGGCGGTCGCCACCCCTGGATGTTCTGGAAGGTCTCCGGCGGGCAAATTACCAAGCTGCCCGGATCGCTCGACAAGAACGAGTTCACCAACGGGTATGAAGTCAACATGGAACATCCGGTGGTTGCCGGTTTCCTGCTGGAGCGGAACGAAGAGGGCCGCGTCGTGTGCTATGATCTGCGCAAGAACTTCCCGTGAGTATCGGACCAATCAGCACTTCAGTCCCTCGCGAATGAACGCCTCCAGTTTCCAATTGTACTTGGTCGAAAGGTCAGGGCCAGCGCGCACTTTAGGTAAAATGGGCTGGCGCGGCAAGGCGTTTTTTGGGAGAATCATTCGTGTAGCCTGTCCCTCTGCACGTTACACGAAAGGATTCTCCATGCTGAAGATCGGTGATCAGGATGCGGTTAACGTCCTGCGGTTCTTC
>Ga0180434_10009838_pt1 | contig 10325 bp, 14 predicted proteins | sample SS_ome_7_FD_132453 | JGI IMG/M metagenome (GOLD analysis project Ga0180434, IMG submission 132453) | Hypersaline lake sediment archaeal communities from the Salton Sea, California, USA - SS_1_D_2 metaG | ecosystem: Environmental > Aquatic > Non-marine Saline and Alkaline > Hypersaline >... | reverse complement strand
GGCCAGGATCGATGCACTTGAGCCCACCCTGGCCAGTTACGACTCCAACGTCATCACCCACGAGGACGGGAGCATGTGGGTCCGCGCCGACCTCACCTCGAACGAGATCATCGTCAAGCTCTGCCAGATCGTCGCAGCGCAGAATGAAGAGCTCATCCAGGTCATGAAGCGCCGTGCGGAGTGCGTACGCCTGCTCGAGGAGAAGCGCGAGGAGGTGTACCGGCTGAAGGGGGCGCGGAGCAAGGAAGGGGCTGGCGATGTCGGATAGCAACCAAGGGATCGATGAAAGTGTCGTTCGGATGTTCCCTGGTGGACTGTTGCGAACCAAGGTCGAGCCACCACCAAGACCCGCCATGACAGATGAGACCGCCCAGAGGCTCCTCGCCACCATGGAACGAGTGGAGCGGAAGCTTGACTTCATCTTCGACGGCCACGTCCTGATCGATGAGAAGTGGGTGTCGGTGGCCAGGTTGATGCAGGAGTCTGAAGGGTGTAGCGGACGATGAAAAACAAGAGGATACTATCCGAATACTGGCAGAAGCACTTTGTCAGCGAATACGAGCCCGGCACCGACAAGGGCGGTCACTGCACACTTTGTGGAAACACCGGATTGATAGACACGACAGGCCGCGCCTACACACCTGCCGGTGTGCATGTTGGAAGGAAGAACTACTGCATCTGTCCCAATGGCCGGATCAAAAACCCAAGGGACAAGTGATGCAACTCGTGCGACGAGGCAGTGGTCTGTCATCACCGGTTCGCAGCCGGTCGTCGCACCCGCCTGGCATGGTGCCGGGCACCCCGCTGGACCTCTGCTTCGTCGTTGAGTGTCTGTGTTCCGGCGGGTTTTGGGCTGGTAGCTCAATCAGGAAGAGCATCGGCGGCGAGGACCCGGGGCTTTCCTCGTTGCGGAATCATGGTGGTTCAAGTCCACTCCAGTCCACATGGACAAGGACGCCCCTCGGGGCAGATGTCCAGTAGTCGTGACCGCCGACTTAAACATCGGTCTGACACCCCGGAAAGGCGGGGCCGAGACACGGGTCGTCCGTGGAGCGGAAGCGGTGTGCTGGTGCTGTCGCTATACAAAAGTGTCCAGCTGGGCCCCTCGATGCCAGGCGTCAAGGCTGATAGGGCGTGAGGAAGAAGCGACGCTGACTGATGGAAAGACATCTGGCCGCTGGAGCGCGAGAAGCGCAGGTCTGAGGCTGCGGGCCAAGGGCTGGAGGTAGCTCGATAAACTGCCTCCTTTGCGGGTATCAAATCCCGTCAGCGGCTCTGTGTTTGAAAGACAAGGAGGACGTCATGGGAGAGAAGAAGTACATCGTCATCACGCCGATACGGGTCACCAAGGGCAGGTACAAGGGGAAGCCTCTGTTCTACCCAGTGCTGACGTACACGCACGCCAAGCAGTTCGTCGACCGGTTCCACGGGGACCAGGTGGACGAGTTTGATGATTGGCTGGACAGCGGTGAAGACTCTCCCGGCAAGAGCTGCCAACTCGGCCAAGATCTCATCGTGCGCGCACCGGACTCCACCATGGCTGTCGGCGGCGAGGAGTGGCTGAAGTCGGTGAGCAAGTAGGAGGCACCACATGAACGACATGTCCACGAAGGTGAGGGAGAAGAGGCAGGAGTCGCACCAGCGTCTTGCCGAGATCGTCGAGGAGGCCAAGGCCGAGGTGATTCGCATCAAGGCATACGACGATCTTCTTGGTGAGAAGACATTGGAGGCGGCGTTCCCTGCCCCTTTCGCATTGCCGTCGAGGACTGTCGACCCGACCAGTGCGTCCAGCGAGGAGACGTCGGAGCCCTCCCAGAAGGAGAAGGAGGATCCCCCCCGCCCAAAGCCCCGCGGAAGAAGAGGCGCACCAAGCGGAAAGATGACTATGGAACAGGTCGTCCGGCGCGTCCTCGAGGAGAATCCAAACGTGTGGCTCAAGGCAGCAGAGTTTCCCGTAGAGGCGGGCAACATCGGCCTACAGCCGCCAAAGATCCAGCCACTCTACATACTGCTCAGGCAGCTCAGACAGAAGGGTGTGGAGTGGCTGCGCGTCCACCGGCGGAAGAGGCTGGTATGGTACTCCCTCGCCCCAAGCCACGGGGGAGGCGCACCGAAAGACCTGGAAGCGCGGTAGGCAAGAGGTCATCCAGTGTTCCTATCAAGAAGATCTCTCGACGGAAGCTGTGGGCGGACGCCGAGAAGTATCCAGAGGACCTGTCGAAGATGCGCCCGGCCACCAGGGGGGAGTGCAAGAACAGTGTGCGGCCTTGCCCCTGGGTCGGGTGCAGGTACCACCTCTATCTCGATGTCAACGAGGAGTCGGGCACCATCAAGTTCAACTTCCCTGGCGTGGAGATCGAAGAGCTCATCGACTGCTGCGCCCTGGATGTCGCCGAGGAGGAGGGTTGCACCCTCGAGGAAGTAGGCGCGACGATGAACATCACGCGGGAGCGTGTGCGCCAGATTGAGATGGAGGCCCTGGGCAAGCTCCGCGATGAGCTCGGAGAGGACCCCAGGGCATAGGATAGGAGAAACAGCCATGTGCGAGCACAAGTGCGGAGGGAAGTGTTGCAAGCGGTTCACGCTCCCGGAGGGGCCGGAGAAGCTGCGCGAGATCTTCATGGACTGGAAAGCATGGTCCAAAGGTCAGGAGCACGGCACCATAAAGAAGGGCGAGCAGTCTACGCGCCGTCTGAGGATAATTGAGGACATTGAGATCATCTACCCGATGGTTGTTTACCTTGGGGAGTTCAACTGGACACCGGCTCGTCCGCGCAAGAAACTCCACTACAAGGTGCACCACTACTCCTGTAAGCACTTGGATCGCAAGACAGGGGAGTGCACCATCTACGAGTTCCGCCCGAGAATGTGCGTGGACTACCCGTACGGCGAGAAGTGCGAGTACCCGGGCTGTGGCTTTAAGGGATGACGATGACTCACGACGAACTGGTCACGGTCGCACGTTCCTGGCTGATCAAGTCATGGAGGCGCACTGGCCGACAGGGTGCGCGCGGTGGCTGCTCGGTGGTGCTGTCGGAGCTGACCTCCTCAGCCTTTGAGACACCAGATGCCATTGGCTGGTGCGAGAACCGCAGCTTCCTCATCGAGTGCAAGGTGTCCCGGTCTGACTTCCGGGCCGACACCCGCAAGTTCGTTCGCCGCAATGCTGAGATGGGAGTCGGGAACTTCCGGTACTACATGGCGCCGGTGGGACTGATCCTGCCGCAGCAACTCCCCACCGGCTGGGGGCTCATCGAGGTCAACGAGAGCATGCGAGCTCGAGTGGTGGTTGACTCTGGCCCATTCCAGCCTGATAGAGATTCAGAGCTGAGGATGATGCTGTCTCTGCTGAGGCGGCTCGACATCCCAAACGGAAAACACGCCGCCATCCGGTCCTACACCATCAAGGGGGACAGAGAGCCCAGGGCCAAGGTGACGATGACGAAGCCGGTGCCAGTGCCGGTGGAAAGGACTGTCTGATGCGTATCACAAAGGAATACAGGTTCGAGGCCGCTCACAGACTCATGGAGCACCAGGGGGCTTGTGCGAACATCCACGGTCACAGCTACAAGGTGGAGATCACGCTGAGCGGGTGGTTGCGTCCGGAGGGGGCTGCGCGTGGAATGGTTCTCGACTTCCAGGACCTCAATGCGGTCGTTCACCCGGTACTGTACGACGGCTTCGAGAATACCAACGGAGAGAAGCACGAACCGCTGGACCACTCGATCATTCTCTGTGCTGGTGATTCTCTCGCTCCCACCATGCTGGACGCCCAGGCCAGGAACGGAAAACCGCTTCGCGTTGTTCTGTTGGGTCTCGATCCGACTGCTGAGTACCTCGCTGAGTGGATCGCCAAGATGGTCAACAGGATGCTCGGTGAGAAGTACCCGGAGGACAGTCTTCTCCCGACAGTAACCGAGGTCACTGTTTGGGAAACCTCCAAGGCACGTGCGACCTGGCGCGTGGACGGGTAGGAGCGATCATGATGTACAAGGTGAAAGAGATCTTCCGGTCCATCCAGGGGGAGGGGCCGAGCGTTGGCACGGATGCGATCTTTGTACGCTTCTCCGGTTGCAACCTGTCGTGTTCATTCTGTGACGAGAGCCACGGCAAGGGCACAGAGATGACCGCCGAGGACATCCTGCGTGGTGTCAGAGAGAAGATGACAGGCGACTGTGGAGTGCCAGCCTTTGCGGAGAACGGTGGCATCATCGTACTCACAGGCGGGGAACCGCTGCTCCAGGTCGATGAGATGTTGATTGACCACCTGGGCGAGGATGGGATCCCGATGTGCATCGAGACCAACGGCGAGCTGAACACCAGGAACAACTCCTCTCTGACCAACTCCATGCTTCGGTGCTTCAATGAGGTTGTGCTCTCTCCGAAGTCTCCGGCGGTCTCGGCCCAGCTGCTCCGCTCGAGCACATGCCTGAAAGTTCTCTGCGGCATCGACGGGCCAATCGTCGGAGACGGAATACTGGACACATGGTCTGCTGAGCTTGGTTCCGAGCGTGAAGAGGAGACGCACCGGGTTCTCCAGCCGATCACACCACCGGCCAGCAAGGGGCTCGAGGAATACATGCAGGACTACGAGGTTGCGTGTGACAATGCGGTCTCCGCTGCTCGTCGACTGTCACGCATTACATGGAAGCCCTGGAGGGTGATCCCACAGACACACGTCTTCATGGGCATGAGGTAGCAGGGAGTTCAACATGGAATTCGACATCGAAGACACACCGCCGACCCGTGAGGACGCCCTCTCAGCCGTGCGGACCATCATCAAGTACATCGGCGACGACCCGGAGCGCGAGGGGCTCATCGATACACCGGAGCGCGTCGTGCGTTCGTGGGACAAGCTCTTCGGCGGGTACCAGCAGGACCCCAAAGACATCATGAAGGCGGTGTTCGACAAGGACGGATACAGCCAGATGATCCTCCTCGGCCCCATCGAGTACTGGAGCCACTGTGAGCACCACATGATTCCGTTCCATGGCAGCGTTCACGTCGGGTACATCCCCGGCGAAGATGGCAAAGTGGTCGGGGTGAGCAAGCTGGCCCGCACCGTGGAGGTGTTCGCTCGGCGTCTCCAGATTCAGGAGCGGCTGACCCAGCAGATCGCCGACGCCGTTGCCGAGCACACCCAGGCCAAGGGGGTCGGCGTTGTTGTCCGCGGAAGGCACCTCTGCATGATTGCCAGGGGAGTCGAGAAGCAGCGCCCTGTCATGACCACCAGTGCTCTCAGGGGGGCATTCCTGACCGAGCCAGAAACCCGGGCGGAGTTCTTCAGGCTCTCCCACACGTCAGAGCAGTAGGAGGGACACCATGTGTTCAGTGTACGGGTGGAACCGTCAGATCTCGATTGAGGACAAGCGGCAGATCGTTGAGCGTGCTGGTCGGCGTGGGCGTGACGGATGGGGGATCTGGACGCCATCAGGCAAGGTGTGCGGTCTCACTCCACCGGAGCCGGGCGGGGCCATGGGTAGCGTGCTTCGCAGGCCGGACAGTGATAACGTCGTGGGTAACTTCCGTGCGACACCAACCACAGAGCAGGAGTCCAGCCTTACCTACCTTCAGCCCTACGATGGCATCGTCCACAACGGGGTCATCGCCAACGACAAGTCCTTCGACGACATGCCCATCGACTCCATGGTGCTTCCGCAGGTGATGTCCGGCGTGAATGGGCTCAACACCTTCTGTGACGCGCTGGACAAGATCGTGGGCAGCTATGCCCTGGCGTTCTTCCGTCATGGCAGGCTGTTCCTGGCGGCCAACTACAAGCCCCTCTACTGGAGCAGGTCGTGGGATGGCGTGGTGTTTGCCTCTCAGCGCTACATGTTCCCGCCTGGGATGGACGCGGTGCCGTTCCCGCCGTACACGGCAGCGGTCATCAACCGTGGGAAGATCGAGATGCGGTCACTGCCGCGCACCCAGTCCCCGAGAGCGCTGGTTGCGTGCTCCGGCGGCCTCGACTCGACCACGGTGGCCTACCTGCTGCAAGCGCAGGGGCACCCGGTCACCCTGGTTCACTTTCTGTACGGCTGCCTGGCCGAGGGGAGAGAGGTGGACCGTCTCCACCAGATCGCCGAACACGGTGGGTTTGACGTTGTGCTCCTGGAGATGCCCAAGGGGATCATGTCGGGGTCCATCGTCGAGGGGCGTTACGACAAGGGCGAGACCGGTGTCACCGGCGCCGAGTGCGCCATGGACTGGGTGTCTGCGCGGAACCTTCTCATGCTGTCCATGCTCACAGCCTACGCAGAGAGCAACGGCTACGGCCACATTGCCATCGGCAACAACCTGGAGGAGTCCGGGGCCTACCCCGACAACGAGGAGGAGTTTGGCAACCGGTTCAACAGCATCCTCCCGTTCGCGGTGCAGAACGGCGTCAAGATCCAGCTCGAGCAACCGCTGGCCCACTACATGAAGCACGAGATCGTAGAGCTCGGGGAGCAACTCGGCGTTCCCTACGAGCTGACCTGGTCGTGCTACGGTGACGGAGAATTCCACTGTGGCGAATGCGGACCGTGCTTCATGCGCAAGACAGCGTTCGAGAGAAACGGGCTCCAGGATCCCGTCTTCAAGTAAGGAGGAGCATCGTGGAACTGTTTCACGCCGGTACGAGCTTCGGAAAGAGGATGAGGTGTCACGAGATGAAGATCTTCTGTGCAGGCAACATGAACGGGGGTCGCACCGGGGAGGTTGAGATCTTCGGTGCCGGTGCCAAGGAGCGCGTCTGCTCGGCCAAGTGGGACGGGTACTGCGACGACGGAGAACACTCAACCCATGAGGAACCAGCGTGCGGACTGGGGTACGAGCCAGACGGTGAGCCCATGCGTGAGGGCACTCTGTTCGAGGAGGGGGCGCGGAACCGCCTGCTCTCCTACGCTGATGTCGACAAGATCCGCGGCTCCTTCGACTTCTGGATGGAGGACAACGGGTTGCCCGGCCGCAGACTGTTCCTCGACAGCGGTGCCTACTCCGCGATGACCAGGGGGGCGGAGATCAACCTGGACGAGTACATCCGGTACATCCACGAGCATCACCAGAGGTTCTTCTGCTACGCGGCACTGGACGTGATTGGGGACTGGAAGGCGACCAAGATCAACGTGGACAAGATGGTCGATGCCGATCTGATTCCGCTTCCCACGTATCACCAGAACAGCCCCATCGAGGTCCTCCACGAGTACTGCGAGCGCTTCGACTACCTGGCGCTCGGTGGGATGGTTCCTGCCCCGGGCAAGAAGGAGCTCCAGGCATTCCTGGACCGGTCGTTCTCGGTGATCACGCAGTACTGGCCGAAAAAGATCCACTCGTTTGGAGTGACCTCCCAATGGGTGCTCGAGAGGTACCCGTTCTTCTCAGCAGACAGCACGTCGGCCTTGCTCGGTGGTGCCATGGGTCGAATCCTGTTGTTCGAGAACCAGAAGCTCCGCAGCAGGCACTGGCACAAGGAGCAAGAGCACTGCACCCATGCCCATGTCGTCGATGGGTTGCACGCGGAGGGGTCGCAGTACCTCGCCCGCAGGATCCACAACATCAGGGTGATGCTCCAATACGAGAGCTACCTGACCAACCTCTGGAAGAGGCGAGGTATCACATGGAACGACTGAACGATGAACGATGGGTGGTGGTGCCAGTTGAGAAGCTGGTCAAGGCAGACTGGAACTACAAGAAGGAGGATGAGGCGACAGCCGAGTCGCTGGCCGCGAACTTCAAGCGCAACGGCCAGATCGAGAACATCCTCATCCGAGAGCTCCCCACGGGGTTCTACGAGGTTGTCAACGGCAACCACCGCCTCGACACCTTGAACGCCCTCGGGATTGAGAAGGCTATCTGCTTCAACTTCGGAAAGATCTCCGATGCTCAGGCGCGTCGGATCGCGGTGGAGACCAACGAAACCAAGTTCGACCGGGACAACGTGAAGCTGGCGGACCTGATCAAGGAGATCACGGACATCGACGTCGGGGAGTTCGACATCGACGAGCTGGCCACCACGATGCCGTTCTCGACGGATGACCTGAAGGGAATGGTGGACCTGGTGGACTGGGACTGGACCCAGATCAAAGACCCCGGAGAGCCCGAGAAGAAGAAGGACGACGAGAAGGACAAGAACGCTGCCGGTATCTCCATGCACATGTCGGTGGTGTGCCCCAAGTGTTCCCACGAGTTCTCAGTTCGCAATGAAGACGGTGACAAGAAATAGTCCATGTCCGGCGCTGTACACAAGCTCTACAGGCCCCCAGCGGGTCATCTCCCGCGGATTGATCGCGCCAAGTACCTGAACACCTTTTCAAAGAAGCAGCTCATCCAACGTGTGGAGGCCATGCGGAGGAGGCATGTTGCGCTCGCCCGGCAGGACTCCAGCGCGTTCATGGAATACTGCTTCATCGACGAGAGCACGGGCGAGCCCTTCCAGCAGCAGTGGTTCCATGACGAGTGGCACCGTGCGATGTCGATCTTTCCCCGTGTGCAGATCATCGCCCCTCGAGACCACGCCAAGACCTCCAACATCATCGGCCGCCTGATCTGGGAGGTGGGCAAGGATCCCAACCTGCGAACGAAGGTGGTGTGTGCATCGGACGGCAAGGCCAAGGAGCGCCTCTTCGAAATCGACCAGCACCTTCGCGAGAACAAGCGCATCCACGAGGTGTTCCCGGAGCTCGTGCCGGACGAGAACGCCCCGTGGAACGCCCACAACATGGTGGTCAAGAGAAGGGCACGGCACAGGGACTCAACCTTCGAAGCGCTCGGGATCACCAGCACCGCAACCGGTGGCCGTGCCGACCTTCTTGTGGCGGATGATGTGGTTGACCGAAGAAACAGCCTGGCATTCCCCGCCCTGTCCGCACAAGTGAAGCAGGCGTGGAAGTCTGACTGGACCAACCTCCTCGAGCCCACCGGGCGCATCTGGTACATCTGCACGCTCTGGGCTCCCACCGATCTGAGCCACCAGCTCATGAAGAATGAGGCCTACCACTGCATCCGGTACGACATCGATGATGCCTTCGGGGCGATCTGGCCGTCCAAGTGGTCCGAGGAGGCTCTCCGGTTCCGCTTCAAGGAAATTGACGACAGCGTGGAGTTCAACCGGGCCTTCCGCAACATCGCGGTCGACCTCAGCAGGACGATGGTCAACCCGGCCTGGTTCCGCTACCGTGACCTCCGCACCGATCCAGAGTTCAACGAAGCGCTGGCCAACGACGAGCTCGAGTTCATCACCAGCTACGACCCCGCGGGCACCCCAACTGGCAAGAAGGATCAGGACTACACCGGGGCGTGCATCATCGCGGTGTGGAAGCGGGGCAGGAAGATCTTCGTCGTCGATGCGTGGCAGGACCGCCTCACCCTGAAGCAGTTCACCGGGGCTGTGTGGGAGGAGGCCTGTCGCTATGTCCCATGGCTGACACTGATCGAGAAGGTTGGGCAGGCCACCCACGACGAGGCGGTCATCAACGACTACCCCGAGATGAGAAGCCTCATCATGTGCACCAAGCCCAAGGTGTCCAAGGCCATGCGGCTGCTGGCTACCACCGGGCTCCTGGAAGATGGGGACATTGTTTTCAGTTCTCACTTGGATCCCCACGGGGATCAGTTCGTGCCTGGGCGGGGCAGCCTGGTAGACCAGCTCATCGAGTTCGGAGTCCCGGGCAACCACGACGACATCGCGGACGCATTCTCACAGGCTGTGGCAAAGGCCAAGACACACTTCCTTGACCTGAATGCCAGCGGCAAGGAAGATATGGACGAGAGAGAGTTTGCAGACATGGACACCGAGGATTATCTCTACGTATGAGGGAACGAATCATGACCGAAGAGACCACCAAAGAGACCGCAGACGAGGCCGAACACCCCCTGCGAGCGCTGAGAGGGGCTGCATTCGTCTCCCTTCGAGACGTGACCGTGCGTGTGGATGATGAGGAGTGGCGGCCTGTGTTCGGCGACCTGCTTCGCCTGCCGGGTGGTGTGGAGCTCGACGTTGCCAACAAGCTGCTGGACAAGTGCCTGGAGGACATCGAGTCCGTTGGGTTTGACCAGTACGCCAAAGAGAACATCGGCCGATTTGTGATGGATTCGAAGACGCTGCGCTGCGAAGAGTCGATGCTCTTTCCTATGCTGGTCAACGACATGGATCTGCCGCTGCTGACGGTCGTGGTGACGATGAAGCAGCTGTCCGAGGCTTTTCAGCAGCTCGATCCCGGCACCGGCAAGAACGTTCGTGGTGGCGACGAGATCCGAAACGTGATAAAGTGTGGGCACAGCCCGGACATGTCAGGCAAGAAGCATTGCCGGTCGTGTCTGAGACGGCTCTGGCACGCCAGGGCTGC
>Ga0180434_10009837_pt1 | contig 10325 bp, 9 predicted proteins | sample SS_ome_7_FD_132453 | JGI IMG/M metagenome (GOLD analysis project Ga0180434, IMG submission 132453) | Hypersaline lake sediment archaeal communities from the Salton Sea, California, USA - SS_1_D_2 metaG | ecosystem: Environmental > Aquatic > Non-marine Saline and Alkaline > Hypersaline > Sediment... | reverse complement strand
GCTCTGCCGCCTCTGCTATCATGTCTGCTGCTATCCTTTCGTGGTTGCTTCTCTCTGCTGGAGACCAACCCGAAAGCATAGCTACCTTCTTTCACGACCTAGACTTTCCAGTCACACCCTGCCGACTGTGGCGTTTGACCGGGGTCGGAGATTGTGGTAGAGTTAATTCAGTGCGCATGCTTGACTGGTTGGGCAACGACCGCCAAGGTCAAAGAGCACAGCAAAGAGCTAGTCACCTCGTCGGCTAGAAGGGCGCCGCTGTGGCGATATGACTTCCTCTAGTCTGCGAGGAAACGACAATCTTCACTCACTTCAAGCTTTCCCCCGAGCTTCTTCGGGCCACTCGTGGACTGGGCTTCGATACACCGACGCCCATTCAGCGGGAAATAATCCCTCTTGCGCTTGCCGGCGGCGATGTCATCTCCACGGCGGAGACGGGAAGCGGCAAGACCGCTGCCTTCTTGCTCCCACTGATCCAGCGTCTCCACGGCGGCCGGAACGACCGCACGCGAGCGCCAATCCTCTCTCCAACTCGTGAGATCGCGGCGCAGATGGCAGAGCAGTGCGCAGGGCTCACGCGCGGCACACCCCTGCGAACAATGGACGTATACGCCGGCGTAGGCATGGCCCCTCAGAGCGAGGCGCCCCGGGCATCGCGTGTGCCCGGGCCGGATCGGCTGGGCGCCGTCGCGGCATGAGACGCTCACTTGCCCGTGGGCGTCGCAGGTAGTCGAGAGGCACGTACCTGCGTCGCTTCCGTTGCACCGCGGCCTGGCCCGCGGCTGGGAAGCCGGCGCTTGAGCAGCATATATCAAGCTATCACCCTGGAGCCAGGCCGGGGGACAAGGAGGCCACTTTGGCCAGCAAGAGTCTGTATGTTGGGAACCTGAGCTACTCTGCAACAGAGAGCTCGCTGCGGGAGTTGTTCGCAGAGTACGAGCCGAGCGGAGTCCGACTGATCGGCGACAAGGGCTTCGGGTTTGTGGACGTCCCCGAAGACAAGGCGGCTGATGCTATCGCTGCCATGAACGGTCGTGAGGTTGATGGTCGAGCCATCACCGTAAGTGAGGCGCGCCCCAAGCGCGAGCGCAGTGACGATGGCGGCGGGCGTCGCGGCGGTGGCGGCTTCGGCGGTGGCGGCGGACGTCGCTGGTAAGCCGTGCCCGATATCGAGGTCAGTTGCCAATGGTGCGCTCGGCCTTTCGTCTACTCGGAGGCCGAACAGGCGAGAGACGAGCGCGGAGGCTTTCCGGCCCCTCGCGCGTGCCCGGAGTGCTTGCGGCAACGCCACGCTGCTGACGCTGCCAAGCGCGCCGCGAGGCGTCCTCGAAAGAGACGCTTTCGCCGCTAACGGGCGGTGTCCGACGGGTCGTCTGATAGCGGCTCGGTTGCCTGCCGCCACAGGGCGGTCGCGAAGGCTGACTGTGAGACGAGTGTGAAGAGGAACGGAGCGAGGTGGCTTACCATCGCGCGCGTGTGGTGGCAAGGCTGGTGGGGTCGCGCCAAAGTGCCGGCGCCGCCGCTGATGCTGCTGCTCACGCTGACGCAGTGGTGATCGGAGAGGCAGAGCCGGTGTGGCGGGCGGTACCTCACCACAAACATCCCGCGGTGTCCAGAAACTCATCCGTGCGCCAAAGTGCCCCCAAAGCGCTCTCACGGGCGCTCGATATCCGCGTCAGCGGCCCACGCTCCTCGTCGGTGAACCGGATTCGTCCGGAGACCTTCTCCTTGAGGATCCGGTTCCCCGGCCACAGATACTCGTTCTCGAGTGTGAGCGGCCGACACAGCAACCGGGCCACGGTCGCGATCAACCGGCAGCCCAACCCAATCCAGTTCTCCCTCGACGGTCTTCTCTATCCTCTGTGGCTCTCGGCGCAGGGATATGCACGAAGAGAGAGAATACCACGGGAGCGGTTGCACGAGCATCACGGGAGCCAGACGAGTTTCTGGACAGCACGGGCAGACTGCCATCATCTCCGGGCAAGCTGGCGGATGGACTCAGTAGTGAGTATAGGTTTTGTATGCCAAGAGACTACGAACCGATAATCCCGCCCCTCAAGATCGGTTCGCTTCAGGTGAAGCTCCCGATTATCCAGGGAGGAATGGGGGTTGGGGTCTCCCGAAGCGGGTTGGCCTCTGCGGTGGCGAAGGCCGGTGGTATCGGTGTTATTGCGTCGGTCGGCCTCGGACTGCTTACAGAGGGCACGAGGCGCGATTGCATGTCGGCCAACAGTGAGCTGCTTGCGGAGGAAGTAAGGCGTGCCAAGCAGGACTCCGGCGGTGTAATTGGCGTCAACGTCATGTGGGCCGTTTCGGATAGCGCCACCCTGATCGAGACCGCGGTGGAAAGCGGCGCCGACATCCTGTTTCTTGGTGCGGGGGTGCCCAGGCTACCGCGTTCGGTCACGCGAAGGCTCAATGAGCTTTCAACGCAGTTTGCGGTGATCGTCTCGTCGCTTCGGGCGATGAAACTGATTTTCCGATTATGGTCTAAGCATTACTCCGCCGTGCCTGACGCAGTGGTCGTGGAAGGACCCATGGCCGGGGGACACCTGGGCTTCCGGAAGGAGCAGTTGAGCGACCCCGAGCACTCGCTTGAAGCAATCTTTCCCGCGATTGCCGCCGAGGCCGCGCGCATGGAAACCGAGCACCGTAAGTCCATTCCCGTTATTGCAGCGGGAGGAATATTCACGGGTTCCGACATCTACAAGATGTTCTCACTGGGTGCGCAAGGGGTCCAGATGGGAACCCGGTTCGCCGCGACGGTTGAGAGCGACGCTTCCGATGAGTTCAAGCAAGCCTATGTGAAAAGCTCGAAAGAGGATATCGTCATCATTGACAGCCCGGTAGGTCTACCGGGCAGGGCGATAAGAAATCGTTTTACGGAAGATGTCGCACTGGGTCTGAAGAAACCGTTTGTGTGCCCCTACAGGTGTCTCAAAGCCTGCAACCCTGAGACTGCGCCCTATTGCATTGCCAACGCGCTTGTCAGCGCCCTGCGGGGAGATTTGGCTAACGGCTTCGCCTTCGCAGGCGCTAATGCTTGGAGGGTGGACAGAATCATTACTGTCAACGAACTTATCGCTTCTTTAGTTGATGAATTCGAACAATGTGCGCGTGCCGAGGGCCGATGAGACCGCTGTGAGAGCGTTCTGGCCTTACCCTGGCGGACCCCCTCCCGTATGATGCGTGACCAGTGTGCGGCGCCTTTGGGCGCCGTTTCCTCTTTGGGGGTCAGCCCCGAGGTCTGGTCCCGGCAGGGCAGTCGCATTCGCGCGAACTTCAGCAGTGAACAGGAAGCTCGGAACGGTGCCCATGAGAGGAAGGATAGCACCGACTCGGTGGGAAAGAGAACCGCCGAAGGGTGCGTGGATAGAATTGCTGGGGAGGGCAACCACTCCAAGTTCCTGGAGGCCGTGGCGGAGGCGATCGAGTAGGGCAATCTCCGGCGCCGGGAGAAGACTGCGACGGAGAGACGATATGGGAAGGACGCATGATAAGAAGGCCGTCACACGGAGGGAGTTCCTGCGCCAGGCCGCGGTGGGCGCCGCCGTCGGCCTTGGTGCCGCGTCGGGCCTGGGACAGGGTCTGCGCCGGGCGGCGGCCTTCAGTGAGCTAGGCAACATGGGCGAGACAATGCTGTTCGATTTCGGTGGGGACTTCGACCTGAAGCAGATCGAGACACACGGGCGCGGCACCGCCGCCGAACTCGTCGAGGCGGAGGGGAAGAACCGCCTCCGCGTCACCTTCGGCCCTGCGCCGGACGCCGGGCTGTCGCTGGTTGCTCCCGGCAGGGGCTGGGACCTGAGCGACCGCGTGGCGGTGGGGCTGGAGATGAAGAACGTCGGGGAGGCGCGAGTGGCGCTGAGGGGGCGGCTCAACGGGAAGGACTGGATCGACGGGTTCGTGGTGCTGGAGCCGGGGGAGACGGACGTGTTGGAGATCATCCTGAAGCGGAGGAGGGAGTACCCCGGGATGAAGGGCGTACCGGGGGGGCACGTCACGCTGTGGGAGGAGGCGGACCCGAGGCAGATCTCGCGCGTCTCCATCGCTCCCTCCGACCCGGCCGGAGCGAGCACACTTCAGATCAAGAGCGTCAGCGCGGTTGGCGAGTACGTGCAGCCGCCCGAGGGCGGGGTAGCGCCGGAGCTGCTGCCCTTCGTGGATCGCTATGGGCAGTACAAGCACAAGCAGTGGCCGGGCAAGACGCAATCGGAGGACGACCTCGCGACCCAACGCAAGCGCGAGGATAAGGACCTCGACGCACACGCCGGTCCCGATGGGTGGGACCAGTACGGCGGCTGGGCGGCCGGCCCGAAGCTGGATGCAACGGGGCACTTCCGGGTGGAGAAATACGAGGGGAAGTGGTGGTTGGTGGATCCGGAGGGGCGGCTGTTCTGGTCGCATGGGATCACGTGTTTGTCGCTGGAGACGTGGACGCGGGTAGCGGAGCGGGAGGCGTACTTCGAGGAACTGGACGAGCCCTTCCGGCGTGGCGACAACTACGACTTCGCGTCGGCGAATCTGCGGCGCAAGTACGGGGAGTCGTGGGAAGCGGAGGCGGTGGCGCGGGCGCATCGGCGGCTGCGAAGCTGGGGGATGAACACGGCCGCCAACTGGTCGGACGAGCGCGTTTGCTCCCGGCGACGGACGCCCTACGCGGTGCCGATCCACTACGGCTCGCGGCGGCTGGGCCGATTCCCCTATCGCGACCTGGATCTCTTCCGGCAGACGCTGGGCGAGCGCCTGGCACAGGAGCAGAGCAAGACATCCGATGACCCCTGGTGCATCGGCTACTTCGTGGACAACGAGCTCCGCTGGCCCACGGAAGGCCGCGCCGAGCTTGCGGAGGACTACTACCGGATCTGCCATGAGGAAGTGCGGCGGGCCGCGCCCAACAAGCTCTACTTAGGGAGCCGGCTGCACGATCACATGCATCCGTATGGCGGGCCGGAAGACGTGGTGCGGGCGGCCGCGAGGCATTGTGATGTGGTGAGCGTCAACCGGTACCGCTTCTCGCCGGGCGACCTCCGCGTGCCCGAAGGCGTGGACAAGCCGATCATGATCGGGGAGTGGCACTTCGGCGCGCTCGACCGCGGTCTGCTGCATTCGGGGCTTAGGAGCATTGGGAGCCAGCGGCAGCGGGCGGCGGGGTATCAGCACTACGTCCGCACCGCGCTGCGGCACCCCCATATCATCGGCACCCACTGGTTTCAGTACCGCGATCAGATGGTGAGCGGGCGGTTCGATGGGGAGAACTACCAGATCGGGTTCATCGATATCTGCGATACACCGTACTGGGAGACGACCGCGGCCGCTCGGGAGGTGGGCGGAGAGGTGTACGCGATCAGGGGTGGTAGGTAGCGAGGGGCGCTACGCGTCCTCGTCAGAGGCTTCGCGGGCGGTGTTGGGGTGGGGCCGCGGCGGCAAACGACCGCTCACCGCCGCCCAGACTTCTTCCTATGGTAGAATGTCGAGTCGCAGACAAGTCAGCCGTCTGCCGAGGCACCCCACCGCCATCTGAGACCGACACTTCGAGCGCATCATGGGGGCGCGCGTGCTGTCCGGAAACTCAGACGGGTGGTGCTGACGGAAAGGCACCCGCGCAGCGGCGAGCGGGTGGCGGTGTCGCAGGCCTATCGTGGGTCGGGAATCAAGCAGCGAGATGAGTTTCTGGATAGGAGGGGCAGAGCTCCCATGGCAAACGGCCATGGGAAACGTGTCCTCGCAGTTCGTGATGGTCGCCGTCAGGAACCGAAGAAGCTGTAGCTGGGGAGATGCCAGACGAGGCCGATGATGGACCAGGCGCATCCCGGGATACACTCCCCGAGTATGAGTCCCAAGAAGAAGGGCAGCACGCGTCGGTAGAAGTCAAGACCGCCGTACCGGAGGACGACGCCCTTGATGATCCAGGCGAGGAGCATGGGCGTCCAGACCCAGTTGATGGACCAACTGGCCGAGAGGGCATAGGCGACGGGGTGGAAAGGCCAGCCGACGAAGCGAGTCCGGGCGGCGGCAAGGGCGAGGGAAATGGCAAAGCCAAGAGCCATGGCGAAGGGGGCGGAGACGCTGGCCGGCTCGGGGTTCTGAATCCAGGACTGGAGTCGGTTATATGTCTCGTTGCCGAACCAGCTCGCCCCGTAGCCCCAGGCGGAGCTGGCGCCGAGCTTGTAGGCGTAGTGAAGCCACCCCCAGAAGCCGGCGACGACCGTGGCCACGGTCGCGAGGATGACGGCAACCACGATGGGACGGCCGGAGAAGCCGGCGAGGGCGTTCATCTGGAGGCCCTCGATGGAAGGGGCTACGGGGTGGGCGCGGTAGGCGCGGTTAAACCAATAGAGCTGGTGGAACATCCCCAGGTCTCGATCACCGAGATTGGCGCTTCCCAGAACGTAGTTCAGGGTGTAGTCCGGTCCGGTGAAGTGGAAGTCGTGAACGGGCGAGCCGAACTCGGCGCGTACACGGGCGACCGCGATGGCAAGCAGGACATAGACGATGAAGAAAGTGATAGCGAGATGAGGGCTCAGCCCGCCTCGGATGGCGAAGGCGATGAGGAGAGCGACGGCGACGGCGGCCCCGACGAAGGCCGTCCGGAAGCTCAGGCCCTCGTTGGCATCGTCGACCTCAGAGGGGCGAGCGAGTAGGCGGCGCCAGACCTGTTTGAAGTACGGGCGGCCGATGAGGATGGAGCTGAGGGCGATGGCGATGAAGCCGCCGAACATCTGCTCGTTGGCGTAGGGGAAGATGTTCGAGCTCGGCCCACCCCAACCATAGCCCTCGCTGACGCCCGTAGCCTTGGCGATGATGAACATGCCCTTCCAGTATAGATAGAAGAACGAGCAGGAGAAGAGCAGGTCCAGCGGCATGAGGAACGCAAGGCCGATGACCGAGGGATTGAAGGTGAGAGGAAACCAACCCGACCCGATCCAGGGGGCGTTGTTGATGTGGGACTGGAGGTCGATGTAGAGCGGGATCGAGGGTACCGCCGGGAAGATGGTGTTGAGGCCGTTGAGGATGTTGACGACGGCGCCGAGGCCGAATCCGGCCCACATGATGGGGTTCCGGAGGAGGGTGGTCTGAGGGTTGGTGAGCTCGAGCGGGAGCTGGATAATGGGGAAGGTCAGGCGTTCGCGGTCCGACCAAAGGGGGCGGAAGATGACCGAGAGGCAGAGGAGCAGGAAGACGAGGACGACCGTGAAGCCGAGCCACCACAGGAAAGGGGTGAGCCACGCGTCGATGACCAGGCGCTGGTAGAGAGTCGTGTTCCCGTTCCAGTAGCCGTAAAGTATTTCTTCATCGGAGATGACGAGCCAACTCGGGGTGGTGCCGTCGAGCATCTGCTCCCACCGGTTCTGGGGATTGGCGAACCAGTAGCCCGAGGTCATGACGGAGATGAGGACCTGCAGCATGTCGTGGGACATGATGGAGGTGCTGATCGTAAGCATGACGTAGACGATGATGAGCTCGGCCCGGTTGAGAGACAGCGAAGGACGGAGGCGACGGACCGCGGCGTTTGCGAGGGCGACGAAGACGAGTATGAAAACTACGTTGAAGAAGAGCGAGATCGTGGAGACAAAGGGGCCCTGCCCTCCGATCTGCTCCAGGCGAAAGACCCAGAGCGTGTTGACCGGAAGCAGGGCGAGGCCGACGAGGAAGCCCCGCCAGAGGCGCGGGTGGCGGGCATCGGCTGGGTCAGGCAGTTTCGTATGAGAGGCTCGATCAGGCATACGTTCCGAGGCGGTCTCCTTCAGGCGATGGATCGGCGCACGGCCAGCCGCCGCCGCGGACTCGGAGTCTGTGCCCGCTCGCGTGAGTTGCGGACATCCTCCACCGAGAACGCCCTCGACCAATTACACGACAAGCGCTTTCTGTCGGTCAATGAACAATGTGCTGGAAATGCTGTCGAATCAGTTTGAGACCTCGCGCAAACGACCTGCCCCCAGCGCTGCCATCGCACCTATCCATCGGGGTCCTCGCTCGCCAGCGTATACCACGCGCTGACAGGCTATTCGTCCAGTGACCTCGGGCCGAATCGGCGACAGGATGGGGGATCGAATCGCCATGTTGACCTGCCCCCCTGTGGGGTGCTCCCCGGTCGTCAGGCCGCTCGCAGCCCAGCGCGCTTGCCTGCTAGTCGCTCGGAATGGTACTCTGGGGCATGGCCGACTACATAAGCGAACTCCGTAAGCTCGTAGGCTCCCGCCCCCTATTACTCTGCGGTGCGAATGTCATTCTGCTGGATGGTGATGGCCGAGTGCTGCTCCACCACCGCACCGACAACGACACCTGGAGCCTCCCGGGCGGCGCAGCGGAACTGGGAGAGCGACTCGAAGAGACCGCGGTCCGGGAGGTCCATGAGGAAGTGGGACTCACGTGCCGCACACTGAGGCTGTTCGGCGTCTACTCCGGCCCTGAGCTCTACTATCGCTATCCGAACGGCGACGAGGTGCACAACGTCTCAGTAAGCTACCTGTGTCGCGACTTCTCCGGGGAGATCGAAGTAGACCCCACCGAAGGCAAGGCCGCGGCCTTCTTCGGTATCGACGAGTTCCCGTCCGACATCAGCCCACCCGTCCGCCCGATCATCGAGGACCTGCGGTGCCGGTGGCAACATCTCCCGAGGTGCGAGGCATGACCATCCGCAGAATGCATGAGGGCGATGAAGGTGTGGCCGTCCGCGTCGTTGATGACCTCAAGTTCCGAATGGACGAGGTCGTCGGCGTATCTGTAGACCCAATGTACATGCGCGGCTTCCTCGCCGACGACCGGCACTACTTCATCGTTACCTTCGTCGAAGATGAGCCGGCCGGCTATGTCTTCGGATACCGGCTCTCCCGCTTCGACGGGAGACCGCCGCAGGTGTTCCTCTACGAGATCGGTGTGGTGGAGCACCATCGGCGAAAGGGGATCGGTCGCGCCCTGGTAGAGGAGCTCAAAGAGATGGCCAGGGTGGACGGCTGCGGGAAGATGTTCGTGCCCACGAATAGGTCGAACGAAGCGGCCGTGGCTCTGTATCGTTCGGCCGGCGGTGAAGAAGGCACCGCCGACGCGACCGCGTTCTGGTGGAACTGGTAGCGCCGGCCGCTCACAGCAGACAGTCTCACATGTCCATCGACAAGGACAGACTGCCCCTGGCTCACCAATGACCCTCGACCCCCACAACTGGAGCCCTCTCTCCGTCGCCGAAGTCGCCCGCGCCCTCCGGTCGATCCCCATCCCCTGGTGGATCGCGGGCGGCACGGCCCTCGACCTCTACCTCGGCCGAACCACGCGCCACCACGAAGACATCGACGTCCTCATCCTCCGGCGCGATCAGCTCCTCGCCCAGCGGCATCTCCCCGACTGGCAGCTCTTCCGCACCCAGGCCCCCGACCCGCCGCACCTCGCCCCCTGGATGCCCGGCGTCTTCCTCGAACCTCCCATCAACAGCGTCTGGGTCCGCTCCGAGGATGACGGGCCATGGCGCTTCGAAATCATGCTCATAGAAACCGAGGGCGAGGAATGGGTGTACCGTCGGCTGCGCAGCATCCGTGGTCCCATCGCCGACCTAGGTCTGGAAACCGAAGACGGAATCCCCTATCTCCGCCCCGAGATTCAGCTCCTCTACAAAAGCGGCACCGGCCGGCAGAAGGACGCAGACGACCTCGCGAGCGTTCTCCCCCACCTCGGACAGCAGAGAGCTTCCTGGCTGCTGGAATGTCTGCAGAGCCAATACCCGCAGGGCCACGACTGGTTGGCAAAGGTAAGCACCGCAGCGCAGCCGCGGCCCGACCCCCGCACCCGGTGACGCCCCCCAATCACTCCAGAGGGCCCGCCTACGCCTCCTCCACCAGCACCGGATTCGACCACGCCGTCTTGCCGCTCTCGTCCATCACCTCGATCCGACAGTAACGTGCCTTGGGCACCGGAAACTCAGCGGACGTGACGGTGTTGCCCCCGACGGCCACCCTGCGCGACCCGATCCCCGGCATGGAAACCATCGCGATCGACTTCGCCGGCGATGTCCGGACGGCGATCTCGCCGTCGGCGACGCTGAGGTCCAGAATCTCCGGCCCCGTCGTCGCGTAGTACCGGCCCCGCACGAGCGCATCCCGAACCGCCTCGGCGCTGAGCTCCTCCGCCCGGATCATCGTCCACCCAAGCCCGTGGTCGTGCTCGCCAACGTGACCGTCATCGACAGCCAGCCCGCCATAGTCATGCCCCAGCGTGAGCAGATCGTCCCAGTGCACCACGCTGAAACCCCGCAGAACCTCCAGGTCGCATCCAGTGTTGTAGACCTCCACCGCGAAGCACCCCTCGAGCCCCACGATGTCCTCCGCCATCAG
>Ga0180434_10009834_pt1 | contig 10328 bp, 9 predicted proteins | sample SS_ome_7_FD_132453 | JGI IMG/M metagenome (GOLD analysis project Ga0180434, IMG submission 132453) | Hypersaline lake sediment archaeal communities from the Salton Sea, California, USA - SS_1_D_2 metaG | ecosystem: Environmental > Aquatic > Non-marine Saline and Alkaline > Hypersaline > Sediment... | reverse complement strand
GTGAAAGAATTTTCACGGCGATAAAGTGTCCTGGATCGTTATTCCTCAAGTTTTTTTCGATGGCTTCGCAGACGGTCTCGATTGCCTTGATTCTCGCATATCACTTGCGGTTGGATTCCACGACGGTCCAGGGAGCCTGGTGGGAACTGGTTCGAGCGAGCATCTCTTTTACGGCGGCTTCGTACCAGGCCAGGCCCATTTCTCCCGGTTTCGCCAGTCTTCTTCCGTGATCTTCCACCGCTTGTGAGGAATTTCCTGCCTGCATTCAAATCGCCGCAGTTGTTCGTCCTTGTCTATGTGAACCCAGAACTTGCAGATTACAGCACCGAAGTTGGAGATGTGCATTTCCATCTCGTTTATTTCCCGGTATGCCAGCTTCCACTGCGACGGTGTACAAAAACCCTCCACCCGCTCCACCAGCACCCGCCCGTACCAGCTTCTATCGAAAATGGTTATCTCTCCTTTCGCGGGAGTATTTATCCAGAACCGCCAGAGAAAGGGACGCATGGCTTCCTCTTAGTCCGGTTCAAGCGTGGAGTGAACGCTGAAGCCACGGGGATCGAGCGGCTGGATGAGTTTGTTTATCAGCGTTCCCTTTCCCGCGGCATCCCATCCTTTGAAAACGATTATCACGGGAATACCCAGTTCTTGAACTTTTCGCTGCAGCGCGGCCAGCCGGAGCTGGCATTCTTCCTTTTCATCGTCGTACTTCAGTTTTCCGACTTTGCGTGAAAGGTCGATATCGGCGAGCATGAGAATTCCTCCGCCTCCTGAACTACCGTGACCGGAATATATCGAATATCATTTTATCAGGATTGCAAAAAAAAATACGGTGTTATTATCGATGTTGTCGGAGTTTTAATAATTTTAACGGCTTTTTATCGCATGTGATGTAATATGGCTTTTCAGGCGACTATCATTACATGATGAAGAGGTCCTGACATTATGAAAAACACGAATTGGTCTCCCGGGTCCTGGAAGTCGTATCCTGTAGAGCAGGCCGTCGAGTATCCCGACAGAGAAGCGCTGGACGATTCCCTCGCCAGGCTGTTTCAGGCTCCTCCACTCGTTACAAGCTGGGAGGTCGAGACGCTCAGGTCACAGCTTGCTGACGCATGTGTCGGCAGACGTTTTCTGCTGCAGGGTGGAGACTGCTGTGAAAAGTTCCGGGATTGCAGGCCGGAGCCCATAGCCAATAAACTCAAAATCCTGCTGCAGATGAGTTTTGTGTTGGTACACGGATCGGGAATGAACGTCATTCGCGTCGGGCGTTTCGCCGGCCAGTATGCCAAGCCGCGTTCCAGCGAAACCGAGAAGAGAGACGGCCGGACCCTGCCCAGTTACAGGGGGGACCTTGTAAACAGGCCGGAATTTACACCCGAGGCACGTCGGCCGGATCCGGTAAATCTCCTGAGGGGACACGAGCGATCCGCCATGACGCTGAATTTCATTCGAAGCCTCGTGCAGGGCGGATTCGCCGATCTCCATCATCCAGAACAATGGGACCTCGGCTTTGTCGAGAAAGCCCGGCAGGCCGAAGAATACAGGAAGACGATAAGAGCGGTGGAGGACGCGATAGGTTTTCTCGAGACGATAGCAGGAAGACCTCTTTCTGAATTGACGGGCGTCGATTTTTTCACCAGCCACGAAGGTTTGTGCCTACCCTACGAGGAAGCCCATACCAGGCAAGTTCCCCGCAGGACGGGATGGTACGATCTTTCGACGCATTTTCCGTGGATAGGAAACCGTACCCGTAACCTCGACGGCGCCCACGTGGAATTTTTCCGCGGCATCGCCAATCCGGTGGGGGTGAAAATAGGTCCCGGCGCGAAACCGGCGGAAATTCTCGAGCTGGCGGATATACTGAATCCCTTGAATGAACCGGGACGTCTTGTTTTTATTCACAGGTTCGGGGCGGGGCGCGTCGAATCATGCCTGGTGCCGCTGGTGGAAGAAATGCGAAGAAAGAAAAAAGCGGTATTGTGGTGCTGTGATCCGATGCACGGAAATACCGTCACCGCGAACGGGGGAATCAAGACCAGAAGTTTTGACCTGATTCTCGGTGAGCTCGAGGAGTCTTTCAGGGTACACCGGGAAATCGATTCGCACCTGGGTGGGATACATTTTGAGCTGACCGGCGATGACGTTACCGAGTGTACCGGCGGGTCCGGCGGCCTGACGGAAGATGACCTGGCCACCGCCTACGAAAGCGATGTGGATCCGAGATTGAATTACCAGCAGGCTTTCGAGATGGCCCTGAAGGTAGCCGGACTGATGAAAGACGGAAAATAGAGCAGAAAACCGGTGACGCCCGACAAGTGAGTGTCACCGGCTTTTGACGGCCGTCTTGTTCGCCCCGTCGACGAAATTTATCCTGGCCCCGGGATCCCGGGCTATCCAGCCGTCGATCACTTTCGCTGGATCGTGAACCGGTATCATGTGCGCATCGGAAACCAGGCGGTCCGGCATCTCCGAGAGCATGTAAATCGCGGACATCCGTTTTACAAGTTTTGCTAGCCTGTAAGGCTTGTGCGAATACAGCCTGTAGCCGCTTTCTGTCGATTTGAATATTTCTTCCAGCGGGGCCGTAAGCCGGTTGTAAAAATTTTCCATGGTCTGCGGTTCTCCGGGGCCATCCGGGCAGGCTGTCAGAAACAGTATCTCTCCGCCGTCGGTTACCGCGGCCTGCGTCATTTCCAGGGCCCTCTGGGCGATGTAAAGAGAAACGTCGTTTGGATATCCTCCCGGCGAGACGACCAGCCTGTCGGAAGCCGGCAGGTCGCGTATGTTGTTGCTGTCGACTACTTGAATCGCCTGCTCCGTAATTTCTTCAACCTTCCCGAAACCGGCCCACTGGATATCACCGGAGGTACTTATGGTCACCAGGCTGAAAACGGGCCTGCCGCGGACGATAATTTTCATGCCTTCGAGCTGATCGTTTGCAACCGGATTTCTTCGCCTCTCGAGGTCGGGATGCCAGGGGTGATACCCGAATCTGGAGTTTTCATCGAGAGCCAGGGAATGATTCTTTTCTACTGTCTGGTATGAACATATGCCGGGACAAAAATTCTTTACAGGGTTCGAATACCCGGCGAAGTAGTGACACTTGACATCCGACAGGACCAGGAAGACCTCCGCGTCGTCGACGAGCCTGTTGTATTGGATTGATGTCCCCGAGCGGGTTTTGCCCGCCTCGGAAAAATCGCATTTTTCACAGTCGTGTACGTGGACATCGCAGTTGAAACCGTCCGAACCGGACATCCTTTTTATGGTTTCCGTAATCCTCCTGTTTCCGGTGGTGTCGGCCGAGTGGGTACCTGTGGATATTATGAAACCGACAGAACCCGCCCCCGACAGAAGCGGGGCCAGGACTGGCAGTATGTCGCCAATCGGCATGTCCCTGGTTGCATCTTCGGTCAACACGCACACTCGTTTCCCGCTCACCGCTTGCCGGAAGCTTGTAGATTCCCGGTTTTTCAGTGCGAACCGAACATGTGATTCGTTGTTGCTACCGGTATCACTGTGCCATGGCCGGATGATCTTCCCGACGTTCCTGTCGGGAAGCGTCAGCGTGATCGTGGACTTGCCGTAGTGCAGTTCAATTTCCATGCTCGGTATCCACCGGCCTGCGGTTATTCCCCTATTTTTGAAACTTTTCTCACCCTCCGGGCGAAATCGTCTATTTCCGATACTTTCTCGAATCCCACCACCATTGCCGAGACGCCAGCATCGAGAAGGGCTGTTCTGATCGACGTGTCCCTTTTGTCGCCGTCCCGGCGAAACCTGCCCTCTCCCACCAGTTTCATACCGATCAAGCCTTTGCCAGCGCTTCGCGCTTCTTTCAGTACCGGGATGATTTTTTCCGGCTTGTCGTCCATACTTGCGCCGAATGCATTGATCCTGGCGTGTATACTGTCGACCCATTTTGATTTTACGGCCGCCTTCAGTGCGTCCAGGGAATGACAGGAAACCCCGCAGGCCCGGACTGTTTCCTTTTCCTTCAGCCCGGAAATAATGTCCATCTGTTTTTTCATCCTGTCCGGCCAGTTTGCCTCTTTGCAGCAGTGAATAAGCAGCAGGTCTATGTAATCGGTCTTTAATTCCTTCAGGAACCTTTTGACTACCACGTCCGAATCCGGACGTTCTTTCTCGGGCAGCCCTCTCGGGTGAAACCAGACTTTTGTACAAACCACGTACTGTTCCCGGGGTATCCCTTTCATCGCCGACGGCAGAAACCTGTGAGTCCCGTACAGGTCGGCCATGTCGAAAAGCCGGACTCCGCGGTCCCAGGCTTCCCTCAGCAGTTTCTCGAAGTTTTTTTTACCCAGGCGGGTCTGGTTGCTCTGCCTCATGTGCCCTTTCATCCCGGTTCCGAAACCGACCCTGCTGACCTTGATGCCGGATTCGCCGAGCGGCACGAGTTCCCATGGATCGTACAGGTCCTTTTCGTCTTTCCCGAAAGAAACGCCGTCCCTTCCGTGCATGGCGCCGATAATTCCCACGCCCGCCAGGGTCGACTTCAACAATTCTCTTCTTTTGATGGCCATGTGTCCAATTGCAGTTTAACCGGTGATTCCCGCGGATTCCATATCAATCTCGATAAAAGAAATAGACACTATTGCTTGTCGGACCGCATGCAGCCGGTATTATTTCCCGTCCCCGGATATCTTCCCTGCAACCTGAAAAGTGCTTATGAGCGGACATGCCAGCGAGCTCCTGATCTTCAGCCGCACCTTGTAGGTGGCTGGAAACCTGGCCTTTTTTGCCGTTACGCGACCTTCGAGAATAATGCGCTTGTAGCCGATCCTTTTGCCCGTAAACACTTCGACCCACTTCCCGTTGACCATGCACTCTATTGCGTAAGACTCCACTCGCTGGCCGAGCGGAATGTATTCCTGCAGAATAAAACCATCGACTTCCTTTTTTTCGCCGAGATTGACTTCTATAGTTGTTGTCGTAACCCCGTCGTCAGTCGCATGGTACGTCTCGAAATCACCGTCGGCAACCTTGTCGGCGGCGAACTTTGCATGGTTGCCCCGCACGCTGTCGGCGGTGATAGCAACCTTCTTGCCGCGGGCAAGATCTCCGGAATGAATTTCATCGACCCACTTCTTGAATTCTTTCAGCTTACCGACGCTGTCCTTGTCTATCAATCCGTCCTTGTTCGGAGATACGTTCATCAGCGGAGTAACACCGTGACCGGTACTCTGGAGGTAATAGTTCTTGATCTTCTCCAAGTCGTGCATTGGCTTTCCGCAGTAAAACCAGTTTCCCTGCAGGATCAGCGATGGCTCGTTGGGGTACCATATGAGCTTGTCGTCCTGATTGACCCTGTAGTTCTGGTCCGGACCGACCCCGCCGTGATTGTTCGGCCATCGGAGTGAACGGTCCGGCAAGTACTTCACCAGGGTGCCCGAGTCATAAACAACCGCGTCCGGCTGCGCTGTCTTTATCAGCTCGGCAATCTTCCGGTAGTCCATTTTAAGTTTATCCGCCCTGAATCCGTCGAACCAGTACTCGTCGATAGGGCCGTATTGCGTACTGAGCTCCTTTAGCTGGTCGTAGTAGAACTCTCCGTAGGTCTCGTATTTTTCTGAACCCGTTGCGTTGAAGTTATGATCAATGATCGAGACGTAAAACCCGAACGAGATTCCGCCTTTTCTGCAGGCCTTTACCAATTCCCCGACAATGTCACCTTTTCCGCCTTTCCAGGTCGAAGACCTCACGCAATGATCCGTTGTCCCGGTGGGCCAGTTACAGAATCCGTCGTGATGCTTCGTGGTCAAAACGATACCCTTAAATCCTCCCTCCTTAGCGGCCTCGACCCACTGGTTCGCGTCGTAATGTTTCGGATTGAATTTGCCGGGATCCTCTTTGCCGTTTCCCATGTGGTTGCTGCTGGGGTAAAAGGTCTTCATCCCGAAATGAACAAACATCATGTATTCAGCCTTATGCCACTTCAATTGTGCGGGGGAAGGGACCGGCGGGAACGGTTCCGGGTCCGGGACTTCATCTGCCGCTGCGGGGGATACGCCGCCCGTGACCGGAATGATGCTCAGAAAACAGATCAGGGCAGATAGTTTTAAATTCATGATATTTATTTCGTAGGACAACTTAATCGTGGCAGCGAGTCTTTTGTTATATTTGTGGTTTCATGCCTGACCGCTGGATCACTTCCCGTCATTGATAGCCCCGAACCGCCTGTCCCTTTCGGCATACGCGCGGATCGCCTTGTGAAATTCCTCGACATGAAAATCCGGCCAGAGCGTCTCGGTGACGTAAAACTCCGCATAGGATATCTGGTAGAGAAGGTAATTGCTTATGCGCATCTCCCCGGCGGTTCTTATCAGCAGGTCCGGGTCCGGAATTCCTGCGGTATCCAGTGTCCGGGCAAAGAGGTTTTCATCTATTTCCCCTGGCTCGAGCTCTCCCCCCTTGACCCGGCGGGCGAGCTTGGCGGCGGCTTCCGCTATTTCTTCCCTCGAACCGTAATTCATCGCAAGGGAAAGTATCATGCCGCTGTTGTTCGCCGATGCCCTAATGGACTCGTCGAGCTCTTCTAGGACTCCGGCCGGCAGCCCCTCCCTTGAACCGAGGTGCCGCATGCGGATGTTATTTTTCATAAGAGTTTCTCTTTCCCCTGCCAGGTATTCGGCGTACAGGTCCATCAGTGATCCGACTTCCCTCGTGGCCCTTTTCCAGTTCTGCCTGCTGAAGGCATAGAGGGTCAGGTTTTCGAGTCCCAGGTCCGATGCCTCTGATATTATTTCCCTGGCCGTTTCTGCGCCCTCGACATGACCCAGCGACCTGGGCTGATTTCTTCGGTCGGCCCACCGCCCGTTACCATCCATGATGATGGCTACCGAGGATGGAAACCTTTCGTCAGGAATACCGACGTTTTTTCTTGCCGGGTATGAATTTTTGCCGGTCGAGGAAGACAATTCAATTCCCCGGTGGTATATCTATTTTCAATGTTTCTTCACGCCCTGGGCCTACGCTCACTATTCCCGCCGGGTATCCGGTCAGCTGCTCTATCCTTCGGACGTAGTTTTGGGCGTTTTCCGGCAATTCTGAGAAGTTTTTGCACCCCGTGATGTTTTCCTTCCAGCCCGGAAGCGTTTCATAGAGACATTCCACTTCTTCCGGAATGGCGGGATTATATGCTTCGAAAGTTCCTTCCGCTGTCCGGTAACCGGTGCAGATTTTCAATTCATCCAGGCCGGTAAGGACGTCAAGCAGCATCACCGATAGCATATCGATCCCGGAAAGCGAGGCCGCGTATCGGACAACTGCGACATCCAGCCACCCGCAACGGCGCGGCCGCCCGGTGGTGGTTCCGTATTCATTGCCGGCCTTGCGTATGTATTCCCCGATTTCGTTATCGAGTTCCGAGGGAAAAGGCCCGGCCCCGACCCTTGTAGTGTAGGCTTTCATGATTCCGATTACCCTGCCCACGTGTTTCGGCGCAACGCCGGTACCTGCGGGTACCCCGGCGGCCGTGACCGATGAACTGGTAACGAACGGAAAAGTACCGTGGTCGATATCGAGCATGGATCCCTGAGCGCCTTCAAAAAGCACGGCTTTTTCCGATTCGGCGGCTTCTCTCAGCAGGGAGCCGGTGTACCGAATCATCGGGGCGAGATACCGGCCGTGCTCGAGGTATTGTTCGACTATTTTTTCCACGTCCATGCCGTTCGATCCGTACATCGATTTGAACATGGAATTCTTGATGGAGCCTATGATACGTATTTTTTGTGCAAGGGCGTCTTCATCAAGAAGCTCGCCCACTCTTATGGCGGTAGAACGGTTCGCCTTGTCCGCGTAACACGGACCGATGCCCCTGGCGGTGGTACCTATCTTGTTTGCCCCCAGTCGGGTTTCGCTCAGCTTGTCCTGCTGCTTGTGCCACGGCATTACTACATGGGCGTTGGCGCTGATCAGAAGATTAGTATTTTCAACTTTCACCCCGCGATCTCTCAACCCGCGGATTTCCTCTATGGCGACTTCCGGGTCGAATACCACTCCGTTGCCTATCACGTTTACGACTTTTTCGTAGAGTATGCCGCTTGGAATCAGGTGCAGGGCGAATTTCTCCTTTCCCACGGTTACTGTGTGCCCAGCGTTTGCTCCCCCGCAGTACCTGACCACGTAATCGCTTTCGGCTGCCAGTGAATCGACAATTTTCCCCTTGCCTTCATCCCCCCACTGGAGTCCTATTATAGTTGTATTGGTTTTCGGCATACTGTTTTAACCTCCGGCAGCCATTGGCAGACGGTAGAGAATACACCGGCGCGTTGTTCTGTCAAGGCCGGCCGGCCGGTTGCATTTGCGTGAAACGTGACAGTGAATTATCATGTTACCCGGATGTGAATATGCTTATCCCGGAGTAACGGGCGTGATAATGGAAACAGAATATGGTGACGGTTCCGCGGTTCCAGGGCCGGTTAGATGCTGGAAGAACGAAGAGGGCTTGCACCTGCTGGCGCCGGCCAAGCTGAACCTCGATCTCCTTGTCGGTCCGGCTCGCCCGGACGGTTTTCATCCAATCGATTCGATCGTCTGCAGGGTGAAATACTTCGATCAAATAACGTTATCCGCCACGGGATCTTCCGAGGTCCTGTTCAGGTCAACCGGGATCCACTCGGGTCCCGACAAAAAGAACACAGCGTTCATTGCAACCCGGCGCATGATGGATCTTCTTCGGGAGAAGGAACCGGACCTTCCCGGGGTTTCCGTGGTGCTGGAAAAACGTGTACCGCCTGAAGGCGGCATGGGTGGAGGGGCTTCCGATGCGGCTTCCGTATTGATGGGTTTGCCCGTGTTTTTCGGTATAGACGTGGATGCGGAACGCGTGGCTTCTATCGCCGCCGGTATCGGCAGCGATGTTCCGTTTTTCCTGGGACGCAACTGCGCCAGGATGACCGGTCGAGGTGAAACACTGTCGCCCGTAAAAATATACCCGGCAGTCTTTGTAGTGCATTTTTCTGGGATCAGCTGTCCAACTGCCGATGTTTACCGCGCTTTCGATTCAGTCGATCCGATCGGCGACAGGCAGCTGCCGGTGGAGATTTTTGCAGAACCGCCTTCCCGATGGCGGGATCGCCTGGAAAACGACCTGGAGCTTCCCGCTGGAAAGATCCGCCCGGAACTCGGGGAACGACTGGATATGCTCAGAAAGTCGGTCGGCCTACCGGTATGCCTGACCGGCAGCGGGGGAGTGATGTTCATACCATGCGACGGGGACGGCGAAGCCCGGGAGGTGATGGAAAAACTGCCGGCGGAATTTCGCCCGGATTACGTGCCTGTGAAAGTCGACGACGCGCGGGCCCGAACGCCTTGACAGATTTTAACGATTTGGCTGCGGGCGTAAAAGCACCTTGCAGGAAGATCGTTTCTCTGGTAAAAGTTTCCATCCTACCGGGGCTGTAGCTCAGCCGGGAGAGCGCCTGCATGGCATGCAGGAGGTCAGGGGTTCGAACCCCCTCAGCTCCATTTTGGGTCCACCCCGGAATCTACTCGAACTTCAGCTTCAGCTCGATCACCTCAGGTGCATGCATTTTCTGGTTATCCGTTTTCAGTGTAAGCTTGACCTGCACCTTTTTTCCGCTGATTCCGACGGGAAGCTCGCCCCTGCCGTTTTTCAGCTTGATCGGATCGCTCTTGCCGCTGTCGGTTATAACCTCGGCGATCACCTCTTCTCCTTCCACTATCCTGGTGTAGCAGGTCAGGGCGGTGAACTTCGCCGATTTACCCGTTTCGCAGAAAGGTGAGGTCCAGCTGCCTTCAAACGGTGCTGCCTGTACTTTTATTCCCTGCCGGGGGAACGGGTACCTGATTCTCAGGATTCCCACCCGTTCCACTACGTCCTTCGTCTTTTCACCTTTCCAGCCGGCAAAATCTATCACGCCGGGTGAATCGGTGACAGTGATAGCTGCAGTCTTGTCACCGACCTTGATTTTATGGGGCCCGATTTTCGAGATCGCCAGCGGAATGTCTATAACCTGTTTTCCGCCCGTCGGCACCCATGAATCATCGGAGACGGCCTTCCGGTCGTCGACGTATACATCGATAATGCCCATGGCCGTTTTGCCGTTTTCGTTTGTCGCCGTGACGGTGACGTTGAACACCTGGCCGGGGGCGACGCTTTCGGGAACCACGATGGATTCACAGCCGAATTCCGAGGGGATGAACCAGAGATCCCTGCAGGGCTGGATTACCTTGTCGGGGTCCACCTTGAAGACTTCGCGGTCGTAGGTTACAAGGCCGCAGTTTTCGCCTTCCTCGTCGGTCAGTACAGAGTAGACTGCACCGGATATTTTCTTGTCCTT
>Ga0180434_10009833_pt1 | contig 10329 bp, 16 predicted proteins | sample SS_ome_7_FD_132453 | JGI IMG/M metagenome (GOLD analysis project Ga0180434, IMG submission 132453) | Hypersaline lake sediment archaeal communities from the Salton Sea, California, USA - SS_1_D_2 metaG | ecosystem: Environmental > Aquatic > Non-marine Saline and Alkaline > Hypersaline >... | reverse complement strand
CTCGCGCCTTGTGACCGTAAACAATTCCTTCGGCATGGCCTTCTCTCCATCTGTTCGAGAGCCATCCTACAGAACGATCCGGAGTTTGTCAAGAGCTTGATTCCCCTTTGCACACCGAAATTTTATCGCGCAGATTTTTCGGGAATCGAGATTTTGAGCGTTCGAACTCTCAGACTGGAAGTCCCTCGCGTGAAGAGGGTTTAAGGTCGGATGCGCGAAGGCGGGTCAGCGTGGTGTAACCCCCACCCCCACAAAGTTTTCCACACCGGCATCCCTCGAACGTCGTCGTCAAAACGTGACGATCGCTCTTGACAAACTGTCTGTGTTTTGATATACTGGGGGGTCAGGCTGAGTTCGGGTGCTCAGCCTCGCACTCAGCGAACGGCCACTCTGCGCCCTCCGGCAGGCACGCCTGGAGGAAGTGACCGGCGTTGACCTGTGACTTGTACCAGACTTGGCCTGATCCTCCTGTCGACCGGCAGAGCAGGGTACTCTCTTCGTCGAGCCGGTAGAACAGGCTGCCGACCTGGACAGTCTCTCCGGCCAGGAGCAGGCCAATCGTGCGCTGGACGTTTGCAGTGGCTTCGAGGCGTGAAACGGGCACGGCGGTCTTCCTTAGTTCAAGCGACGCTTTGACTCAGAGTTCGAGCGTCGCTCATTCTTCGAGTTCGAGCGTCGCTTTGACTCAGAGTTCGAGCGTCGCTCCAACTGGCTGGTCTGGCGTGGGGCACCGAGGGTGGGCCTACCGCGCCTGGATCGCCGTGTACCCTCGGTGCCCCGGTGATCAGACGAGAGCAAGGCTCGACGACCCGGCGCACGCAGTCTATAGGGGTATCACGGAGTGTACGGTTTGTCAAGAGCTAAATAGTAGTGTGCCCGGCGCACTTGTCAGTTTGTGGCCGGGCAGCTACTGGAACCTAAACAATCCTGCGAAGAACAGGCAAACCTAAAGCGGTCTACGGGGGAGCGCGGGGCGCGGCGTCATCGCCGAGGTTGGAGTTGCTGCATCTCTTCAGCATGTCCACCTGCATCTTTCGCCGCCGAAGCGGCTGTTTGTGAAACCAACCTACTCGGCGATATAGCGTTTGTCAAGAGCTAAAATGCAGCACGCCCGGCGCTGGTCTCCCAGGCCGGGCGTACCCATTCACCGCTGTAGCTTCTTGTACTCTTGATTCCCTCGTTCTCGTCACTCCGCTTGTTGATCGGGCGACCTTGCCGCGCTCGAAATGTAGCACACGGCGCGCCCGGCATCAAGCGCGGCGATCGGCTATTCCTTGCGCAGCTTCAGCAGGAACTCGTCGACCGCCATGCTGGACAGAACCCAGTCGCCCTCGTAGAGGTAGTATAGCTCCTTGCCGTGGTCGCTGATCGCGTAGGCGGTGCAGGCGATCTCGACGGATTCGCCGTTCATGAGGCGTTCCAGGCGCTCCTGGGCGCGGATCACTTCGGCGAGGGGGTAGAAGCTCGGGCTGTCGCTCGCCGGGCCTTCGGCCTCGACGGGCTGGGCGCACAGCCTCTCGATGAACTCGTCGATCGTCATCTTGGACTCGATCCACCGGCCCTTGTTCTCGTAGAACAGCCGGTGGTTCTTGATCTGGTACGCCGTGCCGTCGAGCATGACGAGCGCGTCGCCCCACAACAGCCTGCCGAGATTCTCTTTGGCTCGCGCCACCTGCTTGGCTGAGTACGCCATGTCCTTGCTCCCTGGTTCGTTCATCATTGAGAACAATGTACCATCTGAGAGGACTTTTGTCAAGCCCCAAAAAGACGTGACCCCCGGCGGTCTCCCGCCAGGGGCGTTGTGAGTGGGGCTGTTTGGTAGGCCCGTTGCAGTGTCTTCAAGGTAGCATTCAACGCGGAGTTTGTCAAGAGCTTTTTGAACACCGCGCGAATTTTCTCGCAGAGCGCTGGGTCGGGCCTGCCCCACGCCTTGCGGCGGGCTATGTAAACCGGGCCTACTGGAGGACCGGGACGTTCGGCTGGTGCATCTGCTCGGCGTACTCTTCGATCTGATCCTGGCGGAATCGCAGGTGGCCGCCAGGCGTGCGCCACGCCTTGAGCTTGCCGTTCTTGTGCATCCGGATGACGGTGTGCTTGCTGAGCTTCAGGATGTCGGCTGCTTCTTGGGACGTAAGGTCACGGCTGGTTTGCATGGTTCCTTCCCTCTTTCCAGTTGTCAGATCGGGTGATCGTATAGAAAGAGGGTCGGTTTGTCAAGCGCTTAATGACACCCCCACGCGCATGGGGAATACGGCGCGTACACAAACACGAGCCAACGAGACCTCGGTTCACCCCCACGCACGCGGGGAATACGAAAATCGGAAGGCCGAAGCGCGGCGACCTGGACGGTTCACCCCCACGTGCATGGGGAATACTTTCGATCACTGCGTCGCCGACGTGATCCAATCGGTTCACCCCCACGTGCATGGGGAATACACCACGCTGCCGAGCACGGCAGGGAAAGTCCTCGGCTCACCCCCACACGCGTGGGGAATACTTCCCTCTGGTCGGCGATACGTTCAAGGCCATCGGTTCACCCCCGCGCACGCGGGGAATACGCGGGCATTTGTCGTCGGCCAAAACGGGGCGATCGGTTCACCCCCACGCGCATGGGGAATACATCGATGCGCTGCTTTCTGTGTTCGTCAAGGTCGGTTCACCCCCACACGCGCGGGGAATACCTCATTCCCAACACGGCCTTTTTTAGCGAAACCGGTTCACCCCCGCGCACGCGGGGAATACCACTACCAAGGCGGTAGAAGAGACGGGCAGACCGGTTCACCCCCACGCACGCGGGGAATACCTCCGCTCAGAGGCGAGCGGGATTTTGGCGATGCGGTTCACCCCCGCGCACGCGGGGAATACAAGTTCATCGCCGTGAATCGGTGTGGCAGTTCCGGTTCACCCCCGCGCACGCGGGGAATACCCTTCGAAACTTCAGCACTTTCTCTTGTCAAAGATCCGGAAGTCTCCAGACCATCTACCACAACACCCCTGCTTTGTCAAGAGCCAGGTGCGACGCTTTGTACTTACTGGTGAGAGCAAGGGGATCATCACACGCTACGGTAAGATGGAGATAGCCATGCCATTCGGCAGCAGTGAAGCGAGGCGGCGAGAGGCGGCGCGAAAGCACGCCGAGAGATCCATGACCTGTGCCTGCGGGCGAACGATCTGGGGCAACGCCTACCACATCCACAAGCGCGCGTGCCCGGCCTGGTGCAAGAAGCACTACTGGAGGGCGAACGAGCTTCTGGGGTTCGAGCGGGCCGAAGAGGTCCGGCGGCGCGGGTAGCATCCGCCGACTACCAGGGGTGGTAGTCGCGCGCGCGGTGGGGACCTCTGGTACACCATATATGGTGTACTAGATGTAGTGTCTTTAGGCGCTACGCCGGGCCACGTTGTGGGAAGATACTACCAGGAGGGAAAGCCATGCCGAATCTCAATCTATCTGCGGGCGCGGGCGGCGGAGCAATCTGGACGACCGGCGACGGAGCCGTCCCGACCGCTGGAGAAACGCTGACAATCGACGGCGTCGTCTTCGAGTGGGATGGGGCCGGGCCATACGACCCAGCGATTGATCCCGGAAGCCTCAACAATTGCCTGGACAACCTTGCTACTAAAGTCGAAGCGGCCATGGCTGCCGGGCTTGTTCCGCGCCATTATTCTGCATCTGCCTTTATCGGCAATATGTTTTTGTTGGGCGGCGCAGACCTGGATGCCGATCTGCCGGACCCGACAGTCCCTGCGCCAGTCGTATCCGCCAGCAATCCAGCAGATCCCTGGGTAACAAAAGACCCTATCCCAGGCGGAGGCCAAATTTCTTTTGGGACATTCGAGGTGACCGCCGATTCGATCGCGCAAGGAATTGCGGTCATCGCCCTTCCGTTTGTCGTCAAGGGATTCCAAGTTACCGTTATGCGCAAGGGAGGCGGCGGAGTGTATGTTCAGGACAACGCAGCATCCGATACTTTTCTGAGGATACCAGCCGCTCCATTGATCGTCATCCAGTACGGCGGAGCCTCTCCGCTGGTCGCGGGCGATCAGGTCGACTGGATTGCCTGGGGATAAAGGCGTGATCGGTTAGACGTACAGGAGACACACGATGAGCGATCTCAGGCAAGTAGACGACATCCTGGCTGAGTGGGGCGAGCCGATCAACGAGGCCAAGCCCAACAAGGCCACGCCAGCCGCATCCAAATTCCAGGCCGAGTGGGAGCGGACGCTAAAGGCGCTCCCTGCGAGGCTCGAAAAGGACATGGCGGCCTACCTGGGGTGCAAGGCTGAATTCGGCCCGCCCTACGTCGTCTCGAAGTTCCACGACCAATCGCCGCATCCTGGCGTGATGTTCCGCGTGACGGCGACCGCCGATGGCCCCGCAGCGGCTGAGCACGCCATGACCCAACTCGTTGCTTACGAGGCCACCGGTCAAGCGTTCACGTCGATGGTGGCGAACGTCAAAGAGAACGGCGCGAAGATCGACTTCGATTTCTACGTCTCGCTCTACTACAACCCCTAAGCGCGGCACCGTTCCAGGAAGCCGTTCACCGAGAGCGTGGACGGCAACCACTTCCCCCCGATCTGGCAGGAGAGCAGCCCCTTGATGAGCCGGTAGTTCCGGTTGCCCAGGCGCACGGTCTGGCCCTCGGCGAGCCGGTAGATGATCTGGCGGCACTTCTGATCCATGACAGCCCCTTTCCCGTCTGTGGCGAAAAACAACGTACCAGTCGGTTCGAGGTTTGTCAAGAGCCAAACGTGAATCCCACATTAGGCCCGCCTATCGAGTAACACGCTAAATTTTTGTCCAGGGTTTGTCAAGATACCGCTAATCGAGAAAACGCAGTTTTTTCAAGCACTTATAAAATCGTGTTACTTTTTGGTTCCGATAACATGCATTATGTTAAATTGCCGCCATTTTTGGCGTGTTAGAAAAAGTGAATGAGATCGGCAAAATCATCGCATCGGGCACGACCATAAAAATCCTTCTCATCGCACAAGATTTCTTATGGTCGATAACGGCGGAGCCGCAGGCACAAAAATTCTTCTGGTGGACATAAGGAACCTTGTGTCCCTGGTAAGCTGTTTTTCAAGGAGGAAGAACCATGACCGACACCCGCCTAAGCCCCAGCGATGAACTGAGGGATGCCTACAGGCAGTTGGATGACGCTCTGGAACGTATCGCGATGGTGATCCCTGATCGCGCTGAAGGAGAGCGCGCCACTATGAAATCGCTGAATATCGCGTACCAGAAGATCGAGCGGTACGTCGGTCCCAGCGAAACCGCTCCAGCAGAGCCGTCGCAGCCAGCCGATGATCCGCCAGAGCCGCCGACAGATCCAGAGCCTGCTCCGAAGCCCCAGCAGAAGCGCAAAAAGCGGTCTGACGCCGGGAAGCCGAAAACCGACATCGACCCGGAGCAAGTCTTGCTGCTCTATGAACGGAAGGGCCAGACCTACAAAAAGCTCGCAGCGTTCTTTGAATGCTCTGAGAGCACCATTCGAAATCTTCTCCGCACCGCCCGCGATAACCGAAAAAAGCGTGCAACGGAGGTCGCCGCCGTTTCGAAGCCAGACGTTGTCCCTCCCAAAGCCCAAAGAGCGGTCCAGCTTTCCTTGGAGCCAACGCCAGCGCCCACCGTCCTCACCGTGGAAGAGGCCAATTCCGAAAGGGCTTTCGCCTTGCTGGGGGATCTTATGGAGCGGGTTCTGGACAAACAGGGCCTCTGGGAAGGAACGCACGAATGGCGGGATATCCCCGGAGAGCAATTTGCGGTTCAGTCGGTTGGTAGCTCGTTCATCAAAAGGCGAAAGACATCGATCGCACCTCAGTTGCGCGACTTCTTCAGTGTCTCTGGTGTGCCGGATTTCGATGGCCCACGCGCCAAAAAGACGAATAAGCACGGGGTAGAGAACTCGCAAGTCAAAGAGCAAATCTGCCTTCGATTCCGAGACAGGCAGGGATTTTCAAATATCACTTGGCGCAGGAGGATGGGCGAAGGACACGAAGCAACCATCGAGTCTATCCTGATGTGGCCGGTGGATTTCTGCCGCAGCGTGAATGAGAATCACCCTCAACTCGCATCCTGGTATAGCAAGAGCCGAGAGGAACGATTGAAAATCCTTCAGGCGGGAGATGTGCCAGTCCGGCTGCCGGTGTTCGCGTCGTTCACCAAATTGGGACCAACCGATGGCGGTGTCCCCATCTTCGAGATGCAGATCATCGACCAGAACATCCGCCAGTATGCGGCGGCGCTCTTCTTGGCCGTGAATTGGAACGCGTACACCGAAGAGCGCAGACGGTTCGTGGAGCAGCGGTACGGCGTCACCCTATCCAGCTTGCGGCTGATGGACGCGATGTACCTGGGCGTGCAAGGAATCGAGCGCGACTACAAAGAGCCACTGGGATGACTGACACCGACCTGAAAGAAATCGCCGCCCGCGCCGTCGCCGCCAAGAACCGCGCTGACGCTGCGTCTCCTGGACCGTGGGCGTCCTATGACCTGGACACCCGGCTCTGGGTCGTGGAAGGGCCGAAATACTACTCCTACCCCTGGGAGAAGAACGTCGTTCCGCTTCGCTTCCAAGGCAGCCAAGACGCCGATTTCATCGCCGCCGCCCGAATGGACGTGCCGGTACTCGCCGCCGACGTGACGGCGCTCGTCAAAGAGGTAGAGCACTTGCGGGCCGTCCTGCGCTGGGTAGGCGAGCGAACGTCCTGCTGGGACAACTCGCCAGGGAACGAACCGTGCTGGCTGAACGAGGACGAAGACCCCGAGGTGTGGTGCGTATACCACTATCTGCTCGAAAACGCACGGTTTGCGGTGGTGCGGGATGACCCTACCACTCCTGGTAGTCCGAAGGCCCCGGAGGACTTCTAGTACACCATATATGGTGTACTAGGGCTAGTACCTCGCGCGCCCGCCGAAAACTCTTGACAAACTCTACACCCTGTGCCAGGGTGCTTCCAGCGTCGTGCCTGGCTTTTCGGCGGCGGGTAGCGCAGAGCCCGCAGCACCTTTCACCAGGCGCGCCGTCGCCGGTTCCCGCGCTCAGGCGAATCTCCGGCCTTGGAGCGCCACGGTAAGCGGGCCGCCACTCGCCCCGTCGGAATCGGCCAAGGGAGCCGAAGGCCGTAAGGTGGGGAATTCGGCTCTGGAACGGACGGATGCCGCCCACCTCATCGAGGCCAGGCACCGCCCGTAACCACCGCCCAAATAAAACACTTGACAAACCTCGCACCTTTTGCTAGGGTGCGCGAGCCATCATCGGCCTGGGGGTGAACCTGCCTGGCGGCTCTCCCTGCTACTCGAAATCCCGGCGCTCCGGCGTAACGAACGCTCAGAGGGTTCCGGGATTTCGTTCGCCTGGGGTTTGACAAAGGTCCGTTCTTGTGGTACATTGTAACCACACTGAGGGAGGACCAGGATGAGAGACGCACGGCGATTCCAGAAAGGCAGCGGGATCTACACCTGCCGTTGCTGCGGCAAGCGCACCCGCTACACGGGCGGCGACGGCGAAGGCGTCGGCCTCTGCGACTACTGCTACGAGGAAGGCGGCTGGGAGAACATGCTCTCGGACGGCGAGTGCACCCAGGCCGAGTACGACGAAGCGATCGCCGAACTCCGCAAGCAGTACAACCGAGATGAAGATGGTAAGCCCATCGGGGCCAAGCCCCTGACTCGCCAGGAGCGTGTGGCGGCGATCTTGAGATCCGTCGCCAGCCACCTTGCCAGCAAGACCGGGTTCAACGTCACGACCAACCTCTGGGAAGGCAGCGTCCACTTTCAGCAGGGCAACAAGGCCACCGTCGTCTTCAGGCGCAAAGGCGGATGGAGCGTCCGATTTGAAGGCGTCCGGTACAACGCCAAAACAGGCGATGCCGTCATCGGGGCCGGGAGTAAGGTCGAGATCACCCAGATGTAGGGGGCGTCATTTAGCTCTTGACAAACCCTGCTGCTACTGGTAGGGTGTTATCGAGGCTCGCGGGGCGCTTAGCCAACCAGGGCGCGGGCCGAGGAACCGAGGCGGGTCGTCCCAAGCGTTCTACGACCCGCTTCTGCATATTTGGAGGCGTCATGGACCGGAGCAAGCGGAAGACGGCGAACTTGCTGAAGCGCTGGGAGAAGAAAGGCGGGCGCGTGTCCGAGGTCGACGCCCGGACAACCATCGATCTGTGCAATCGGGGCGTTCTGCCCAAAAAGATGGCCTCTCAGGCGATCCAGCGACTCCGTGACTTCGAGATCGCGCGGTCGTTCTAGCCCAACAGGCGGTAGATCCCCCAAATGAGCAGGATTGGCGGCGCGAAGGGCCAGATCGTCCACCGGAGCGTGTAACGCGCCGTCAGCCAGATTCCTCGCCAATCCACGGTCGGTGTCTTTTTCTGAAAAAAATCGATGAAAACACGAAAAAATGCCGATTTTCGGCCATTTTCGTGACTTTTTGCGCCAAAACAGCCAAAAAGCGCCGATTTTACTGATTTTTTTGGATTTTCGCCCGATTTACTAGCTCGCGCGCTCGATCGAGGGGAGTAGGGCGTGCCGGGAGCGCGTCCGGATCAGCCGGTGGCGGAGCGTGCAACTTGTAGCAGTCCTCGCAGACCATGATGCTGCCTGCCGTGGTCTTCTTCGGGACGATCTTCCGACCGCAGAAATCACACTTCCCGACTTCCGTCTCGCTCTTATCTCTCCTGGCAAGCTCCAGATAGGCTTTCGACCACGAACCCATCTACGCCACAGCCGGTTCTGTCTTGCCGATCATGACCGATCGGATGCGGTCGACGATCCACCAAATCATCCAGGCAGCGGCACCGACGACGATCATCGCCCGGAGGATCGAGAGCAGGTTGAGCAGCATGAGCAGTCCAGCGCGCAGGACGGACGCGGTTCCCAGAGCTAGCGTGAGCAGCATAGTCATTCTCCCCGTGGTTCACCCTCTAGCTTACCAGGGTCCGGTGAATCTGAGTTCGAGAGACGCTCTGACTGCTGCCTCTTCATTCGCCGGACAGCCTGCTTCGCCCGCCCAAGCGGTCGACGACCCTCTTTCTTCAGCACTTCAGCGGTCGCCATTAGGATGCAGGCCAATTCATCCTCTTTGGTCATCCCGCGCTGGGGTCGGCTCATCGTCTCCCTCCCTGGCAGCGACAATGTGATCAGCGATCCGGTCCAGCATCGTGTACGGAAGCTCGCACTCGCCCTCGATGCTGGACCGCCAGATCCCGTGGGCATAGTAGTCGATCTCAAAATTGCAGGCAACGCAGAGGATGGCTTCCTCGCTGATCGTGTCGTGGCCCGCTGAGCCGCGCGCCTCCGATCGCCGCCGCCTTGATCCGCAGTTTGGGCATTTTTTGTTGGATTGGAATTCTGTCATTCCTTCCGACCTCGGGCTCCCTTGGGCCACTTCTTCAGGGCACGCTTCAGCAACGGGGCCTGGGCGTGGTTCGCCTCGACCGCCAGCGTCGCCTCGGAAGGGGAGTAGTGTGAGCCGTCCGGGAGTTCAAGCAGGTAGCGCCCGTCGTGGCCGCCGACGAAGTGGGCTTCGTCGTCACCGAGCGTCTTGATCGGCAGGTGGCCCCGGTAGGTCTTCTCGGGGTTTTCGATGATGCCGTCGGCTACCATGGAGCCCCAGGTGTCCAGGAGCTTGGCATGGTGCCGGGCGCAGCAGTCGGCGATATGCTTCCGGGCCGATCGCCAGGTGTAGCAGTAGGGGCAGACCCAGACCTCCATGATGCCGGAGCCGATCGGGCTCTTACGGGGTTTGCCGGTGGCTGTGTCAATGACGGTCGATTTGACCGGAGCCAAGAGGACGGGCCGCTTCAGCTTCACTCGCTTCGTCTTCACTGCCAACGTCTGTCACCTCCTGTCAGGGCGTGCAATGCCCACACCTCAGTATACCAAAGGGTGCGAGGTTTGTCAAGAGCTAGTTTCATGTCCGCGCGAAAGCAAGCGCCGTGCCAACGACGCACGAAGGCGCGCGCAATAATTCGCAGGCTTCGAACTCCGATCGAGCGACGCTCTGACTCATTTCAACATCGACTCGGTTTCTAAATTTTGGAGCGTCGCTCGAACTCCTGGTAGGTGCCCCTCTAAGGTGTACCTTCATACCCCTTGAGATCACGCCTGATAGTGCCTGAGTCAGAGCGTCGCTCAAACTGTTGGAATTGTGACCGGAAAATCAACTCTTGACAAAGCGACGCACTTTTGGTAGTAAAGTAGAGACTTCGCGCTCTTTGACAACAGAAAACGCTGTGATTACGAAGGGCCTTCCCTACGTGTGTGGGGGTGAATCGGGGCTCACATTCAGACGGGCCAGAAGCGCCACGCCTTCCCTGCGTTTG
>Ga0180434_10009831_pt1 | contig 10330 bp, 7 predicted proteins | sample SS_ome_7_FD_132453 | JGI IMG/M metagenome (GOLD analysis project Ga0180434, IMG submission 132453) | Hypersaline lake sediment archaeal communities from the Salton Sea, California, USA - SS_1_D_2 metaG | ecosystem: Environmental > Aquatic > Non-marine Saline and Alkaline > Hypersaline > Sediment... | reverse complement strand
TCGAGGTTACGGAGCCGGGGATCCTCATCGGACCAGCTGTGGCTGCGCCGCAGCCGCTCGGCCAGGTCCACGGCCGCCTGATACGCCCCGCCCCCGACGCACAGTTCCCAGAGCTCGTACGCCCGCTCCTTCCCGAGTCGTCCCGCGGCCGCGTAGAGGAGCTGGTCGGTGCCTTCATCGGACAGACCGACCCGGAGCAGGACGATGCCGGCCGCCACCTGCGGTCCGGCCCACTCCGGCACGCTGAGGGACCGTGCGTCGACCCATCCCACCGGGGGAGCCGCGGCCACCGGTCTGCGGTCCAGTTCGCGACCTGCCAGCGCACCGTACCAGGTGTCCGGATAGCGATCGGCCGCACGCTGCAGGTGGCCCCGCGCGGAAGTGCTGTCGCCGCGGGCCGCCGCGGTCCTCCCCGCCCAGTACCACCCCTGCGCCTTCTCATGCGGATGGTGGACCCCTCGACCCAGCCGCTCGAACCACCGTTCGGCCTCCTCCCGCTCTCCCCGCTCGAGTACGCAGCGGCCCATCTGGAAGATGGCGTCCGCGTTCTGCCAGTGCGTGGGATAGTCTCGGAGAAGCCGCTCGGTCACCTCGCGGGCGCGAATGCAGTCCCGGCGATGGAGCCGCTCGGCGGCGTCCCTCAGGGCCCGAGGAGCCCAGCGGCTGCCCGGGAAGGTGTCGGCGAACGATATGAGTGCCTCCACCGCCCCGGCGGTACCGCGGGAGGCGGCGACAGCACGTGCCCGATGATAGCCCGCGCTCGTGCGATAGCGGCCCGGTCGGTCGGCCACACCCGAGAAGGCCTGCTCCGCCTCCCGGTAGTGCCGGTCGCGATAGAGCGCGAGTCCCAGCCGATAGCGCGCCTCCAGGCGCAGCGCATCGGGCGCCTCCCCCTCCAGCACCGGACGGAGGGCCCGAACCGCACCCTTCCAGTCCGCCAGCTCGTAGAGCGCCTCCCCGGCCAGCAGGTGCTGCCGGGGTGAGAGGGAACCCTCTTCCTCCAGCAGGGTCCGTGCCGCCCTGCCCCGCGCCTCATCACTCCCCGGCTCCTCCAGGGCCCTCAGCAGGTAGGCCCGGGCACGGGCGGGTTCGTCGGTGTGGATACGCGCCAGACGCTCGGAGGCGGAGGACCGGTCCCCCACCCCGCCCCGCAGCAGCGCCTCCAGGACGCGCACCTCGGCCTGCTCATCCCCGGCTTCCCTGGCCCATCGCAGCCGCAGATCCAGGAACCGGTCCCGCAGCGGGGGCGCGTACCGGGTCGTGTCGCCCTCCAGGACATACCGTGCCTCTTCTCTGCTGCCGGCCCGATCAAGTGCCAGAATCTGCTGGTGCAGGGCCCATCCCTGCAGGGCGGGATCCAGCGCGCGACGAGCCAGCCGGAAAGAGCGGCGGGCCGAGTCCCAGCGCTCCATGTGGACGTAGGCCACTCCCAGGCCCAGGTGGGCCTCCCCGCTCAGCTCATCCTCCGAGGGTGCGCTGGCCCGGAGCAGGGTGACCGCGAGCGGCGCGTTGCCCGAACGCAGCGCGCGCAGGCCCGCTTCGACCGCGTCCTCACCGCCGCCCGGACCACTCCCCGCTCCCCTGACCGGGGCGAGCCACAGGAGGGCGATGGCCGCGGCGAGGAGCGCCGTGAGCGAGAACCTGCTGCGTATGTCCTTCGCGTGGTGCATGATGGGATCAGGAGCCCAGGGTCCCGCTCCTCCAGGGTCAAGATGAGGGGCCGTCAGCAGGGAGACGCATCGGTGGCCGCCCGTGTGCACATCGGTACCGCCGGATGGTCCTACCAGGACTGGCACGGCACCGTCTATCCTCCCACAGCCGGTTCCCGCTTCGACCCCCTCGCCTATCTCAAGGACTACTTCGACGTCATCGAGGTCAACAGTACGTTCTATCATCCTCCCCGGCCGGAGGAGACCGCCGGGGGCTGAGATCCCCGGCCGGCGGCGGGAGGTGCGGAGCGCGCCGGCCCCGCCCCGGGCCGGGGCAGTTCCCCCCGTCCCAGCACCCGAAGCCGCTCCAGGGTCAGGCTCACCGCCCCCCAGTCCTCCTCCACCCGACCCGTGAGCACGAAGGGCCCCCGGGTCAGCAGCCGGGAGGCGTAGCGCCGGTAGGTCCCCGGGAAGACCGTCACCTCGTAGAGAGCGGTGGCGTCCTCGAAGGAGATGAACTCCATGACCTCGTCATGGACGGTGTGGATCGGCTTGGCCGTGACCATCCACCCCACCAGGCGCACCCGCTCCCCCACGTGCTCCGCCAGCTCCTCCCCCTGGATGAAGGGAGGCCCGCGGCGGGCCCGCTCCGCCTCGATGGCCTCTTCGTAAAGGGTCAGGGGGTGAGCGCTCACCAGGTGGCCGAGCGTCTCGGCCTCGAAGCCCAGGACGGTGAGGGGATCGTACTCGGGGGCCCGGGGGGGCGTCTTGGGGGCGGGCATCTCCAGGGGGAGGCGGAGGGTGCCCCCACGCACCCGCTCCCCCCCGGCGGGCACCCGCTGCCGCTGCCACACCAGGGCCCGCCACATCAGCTCCGGGCGGGTGCCCTCCTCCAGGCCGTCCAGGGCCCCGCAGCGGATGAGGGCCTCCACTTCCCCCGGCCCAAGGTCCACCCGTCCGACCAGGTCGTCGAAGCCGGCATACGGTCCCCCACGCTCCCGTTCGGCCACCAGGGCCCGGCGCCCCTCCTCACTCAGTCCCCCCACCTGGCAGAGCCCGGTCCGGAGCCAGCCCCGGCACCCACCGTCCCTCTCCCCCTCGCCGAAGGTGCAGCCGGTGTAGGCCTCCCGGCTCTCGTTCACGTCGGGGCCCCGCAGTTCCAGTCCCATGCGCACCGCCTCGGAGATATAGGCGAAGGTGGTATAGAAGCCCCCGTGGTTGCTCAGCACGGCCGCCATGAACTCCCCCGGGTAGTGGGCCCGCAGCCACACCGCCTGGAAGGAGACCAGGGCATAGGAGGCGGAGTGTGCCTTGCAGAAGGAATAGCCCCCGAACGACTCGATCTGCCGCCACAGCTCCTCCGCCACCGCAGGGTCGGTCCCCCGCTCCACCGCCCCCTCCAGGAACTCCTTCCGGTACCCCTCGATCCGCTCGTGGTTGCGCTTCTTGCTCATGCTCTTGCGCAGCCCGTCCGCGTCGGCCAGGGAGAGACCGGCGATGTGGTGGGCCACCTTGATGACGTCCTCCTGGTAGCACATCACCCCGTAGGTGGACCCCAGCAGCTCCTCCATCTTCGGGTGCAGGTAGGAGAAGGGCTGGCCGTGATAGCGCTCGATGTAGGCGTGCATCATCCCGCTGGAGGAGACCCCGGGGCGGATGATGCTGGAGGCGGCCACCAGCCCCTCGAAGTCGTCGCACTCCAGCTTCCGGAGCAGTCCCCGCATGGCCGGGCTCTCCACGTAGAAACACCCCACCGTCTCCCCCCGCCGCAGGAGGGCCTGCGTGTCGGGGTCCTCGGTGGGATCGAAGTGCGCGTAGGAGATCCTGCGACCGTGAAGGCGTTCCACCTCGCTGCAGGTGTCGTCGATGACGGCCAGCGAACGGTTGCCCAGCAGGTCGATCTTCACCAGCCCCGCATCCTCCACCGGGTACATGTCCCACTGGGTGGCCACCAGTCCCCTGGCGGTGCGTTCCAGGGGGAGATGGTCGGTCAGCAGCCCTGGGGCGATGAGGATGCCTCCCGGGTGCAGCCCCAGGTGCCGGGGCACCCCGTCCAGCTGTTCCGCCGACTCCAGGACGGTCTGCCACGGCTCCTCGGTCAGGTCGATCCCCCGGAAGCGCGGGTTGGCGGCGATCTTCTCCCGCAGTTCCCGGCCTCCCCCGTAGCAGTCCAGCCGCCGGGTCACCTCGGCGATCTCCCCCTCCGGGAGGCCATGGACCTTGGCCACCTCCCGAACCGCCGCCCGCGCCTGGAAGGTGACCTGGGTGGCGATCATGGCCACCCGGTCGGACCCGTAGCGCTCGTAGACGTACGCCAGCACCCGGTCGCGGTCGCGCCAGGAGAAGTCGAGGTCCACGTCCGGGGCGTCCTGCCGCCCCTGGTTGAGGAACCGCTCGAAGTAGAGGTCGTGGGCCAGGGGGTCCACGTGGGTCAGGCCCAGGGTGTACGCCACCACGCTGTTGGCCGCCGATCCCCGGCCGCAGGTGGGGATCCCCTCGGTGCGGGCGAAGCGCACGATGTCCGCCACCACCAGGAAGTAGTCCGCGTAGCCCATCTCGGCGATGATGCCCAGCTCGTGCTCCAGCTGCCCCACCACGTCCTCCCGGAGCGAGGCGGGGTCGGGGACCGGGAGCCCGGCGGGTTCCCCCGGGACCGGACACCAGGGGTCGTCGGCGGGGTAGATCTGCCCCGAGGTGGCCCGGGGGCGGTCCCGTGTGCCGTAGCGCCACACAATCCCCCGCAGGCACTGGGCCCGCAGGTGCGCCAGGGCGGTTCCCCCCGCACCCGCGACGCCACCGCCCCCTCCCTCCAGGGGGAAGCGGGGCAGGTGGAGACCTCCCAGGCGGGGTCCCCCCCGGCACGCCGCCGCCAGGGCCGCCGCGTTCTCCACCGCCTCCGGCAGGTCCCGGAAGGTCTCCGCCAGCCGCTTCGGGCCCTGGAGCCATGCCCCCCCGGGGGCCAGGAAAGGACGGGGCACCCCGCTCAAGGGCACGTTGAGGCCCATGGCCGTGAGGAGGTGGTGCTTCCAGCGGTCCCAGGGGCGGGCGAACCACACCTCCCCGGCGGCCACCGGCCGCACCCCGGCATCCAGCAGTCCCCGGTCCCGGGCCTTCCCGTAGAGCCGCCGCCACGGCCCCCAGGAAGGGAGGGCCAGGTGGTGCTCCCCCGGCCCTCGGGCTCCGGTCAGCGCCTCCAGCAGGTCCAGGTCGGAGGTGAGGACCGCCACCCCCTCTCCCCGCTCCCGCAAAGCGTCCAGCAGATTGAAGTCATAGTCGAGGTGACGGGAGGTAACAACCCGGTTCACAACAGGATATCCCTCATCGGATTTCACCAGGAGGACCGCCCGTCGGGGCACGTGCCGTCCCCCGGGTCCCCGGCGCAGGTCCTCGACGAACCCCCGGCGGGAGCGGGAGGACTCCCCCCCTTCCCGGGTCCGCCCGACCCGGCCCGGGATCGGCTCCCGCAGGTCGGCCCCCAAGATGGGCCGGATCCCCTCGGCCTCCGCGGCCCGGAGGAAGGGGACCGCCCCGTAGAGTCCGTTCACGTCGGTGAGGGCCAGCGACCGCACCCCCTCCCGGGCCGCCTGACGGCAGAGCTCCTCGGGGGATGAGCCCCCCCGCAGGAAAGAGTAGTGGGAATGCACGCTCAGGTGGGGGGCGTTCATGCGGAGTGCCGATCCATCTGCCCGCCGGGGGCGTCCAGGGCCCGGGCGGAGGTGACGGCCTCGAAGCCGTGTTTCCCGCGCACCCGGTCCACCGCCCCGGCCAGGGCCCGGCCCCGCTGGGCCCGTGTGGGGGTCCAGGCATCCGCTCCGGTGAGGTCGTCGAAGAGGTCTCCCTGCTCGGGACCGCCCATCAGGCCCGTGAGACGCACCCCCAGCTGCCGCACCCGCACCCGCCGCTCCCACAGCCGCTCCAGCAGCTGCCGGGCCGCCGGGCCCAGGTCCCGCTCCAGGTCGGTGGGCACCCCCAGGGTCCGCTGGCGGGCCCGGTCGATACCGTCGGCGAAGCGCACCCGTACCGCCGCGGTCCGGGCCAGCCGTCCCTGTTCCCGCAACCCGCCGCAGGCCCGTTCCACCAGGCGCCGCAGGGCCGCCTCCATGGCGGGACGGTCGTTGGTGTCCGCATCGAAGGTCATCTCGGCGGAGATCGAGCGCACCGGACCCCGGGGGCGGACCGGGCTGGGGTCGTACCCCCGGGAGCGCTGGCTCAGCAGCCGCCCCCGGGCCCCGAACGCCCATTCCAGGTAGCGGGTGGCCACCCCCGCCACCTCCCCGCACCGGCGCAGGTTGAAGTCGAGCAGGCGCCGTTCGGTGGCCTCCCCCACCCCGGGCATCCTCCGCACCCGCAGGGGGCGCATGAACGCCGCCTCCCAGCCCGGACTCACGTCGCAGAACCCCGAGGGCTTGGCGCACTCCGCCGCCACCTTGCTCAGCAGCTTGCTGGTGCCCAGACCCACCGAGGCCTCCAGGCGCAGGCGGTCCCGCACCTCCCGCTGGATACGGCTCCCCGCGTCCGCGGGGAGGCCCAGCAGGCGTTCCGTGCCGCTCAGGTCCAGGTAGGCCTCGTCCTGACTGGCGGGTTCGATGAGGGGGCTGAAGTCGCCCAGCACCTCGAAGAGGGCCTTCGAGGCGCGTGCGTAGAGGTCGGGGTCGCCCGGGAGGACCTCCACGTCGGGACAGAGCTTGCGTGCCCGGCGCAGGGGCATCCCCCGTTCGATGCCCGCTCCCCGGGCCTCGTAGGAGACCGAGGCCACCACGGTCCGGGGGGCATAGAGCCCTCCGAAGGCCACCAGCACGGGGCGGTCCCGCAGGCGGGAAGAGACCACCCGCTCCACCGCCACGTAGAAGGCGTCCAGGTCCAGATGCACGATGGCCCGGTCTCCCACGGGTCAGACCCTCGGGAGCCGGGCCAGGTTGTGGGACGATGAGACCGTGCGGGAGAGCCGTTCCCGACAGGTTCCTACACGGCGCGCTCCGGAGCGTAGATCCACCCCTCCAGGGACACCCGGCGCATCTCGTTCGGGCTGGGCATACCCAGCGTGAGCCCCGTACTGCCGGCATCGGCGCTGAAGAAGGTGCCCGTGAGGCCGCAGATCATGGCATCCAGGGCGTCGTCGCTGTCCAGTGCGTCCTGGTAGAACCGGCTGGAGGTGTCCAGGGGCACCAGGTTGCTCAGACGGAGCTGGCGGAGGATCTCCCTGCGGCGCTCCTGCGGGGTCTCGCTCTCGCCGTGGTACTGGGTGTGGGGGATCCCCAGCTTCTGGAGCGTGACCTCCGGGGCCACCTCGATGATGGAGGAGTGGCTGGGCTCCAGCCGCTCGAAGGGGATCACCCGGTAGGTCTGGGGCCTGTGGAGCAGGACCGGCATCCCCGTCATGACCATGGTCCAGAGGTCGGGATAGGTGTCCTGGAGGGGGCTGGTGGTGTCCAGGTAGGTGTCGGTGAGCCGCAGCGTGGTACCGTTCTGGTTCACGAACGACTTGCGCTTGCGCTTCACCTTGCTCGGGCTCCACTCGTCGTCCACCGTCCTGGCCATGGCCATCCACGAACGGGGCGTCTCGCCCAGCAGGTGCTTGATGAAGCCCACCGGCCAGGAGAAGGGGAAGTCCAGGGACACCAGTACCCGGTAGGAGGCATATTCCTTCAGCAGGTCGGGGAGACCGTCGCGGCCGATCGATTCCAGCCGCTGCACCTCGAACCCCATGAACGTCCGCCTGCCGACCGCCACCCACGTCTTCTGCTTCCGGTCCTGACTGCTGTAGTCCACACCGATGTAGTGGGTGAAGGTCATGCACGCCTCCTGGCGGGTCGTGGGTCGGAAGGGTGGAACCGTACAAATAACGCCCCGGGAGGTCTTTACGCCAGCATTTCCCGGAAAAGACCTCATAAGGCACATGAGGTCGCCGATCCAATCTGCTGTCTGACATCATATTATATCATATCTCCAGAGCCCGCGCGGGAGCCCCGTCACGCCGCTCGCGGAGCGGGTCTCATCTGTTCACGGGGCCGCCTTGCGGAGCACCCCCACCACCACACCGGCCAGGCGGACCTCCTCCCCGCTGCCCATGGACACCGCGGGGCCCGAGAGGAGCAGGCACCGGTTCCCCGCTCTCCGGCTCCATCCCAGCAGGCAGCCGTCCCCCGGGAGCCGGACCACGATCAGATCCCCCTCGTTGGGTTCGGTCCCGGTGAGCGTCACCAGCACGTCCCCCTGCCGGAGGGAGACCGCGGAGACCGCCTCTCCCGGTCCCGGTGCGGCACGTACTTCCTCCTGCACCCGGAAGAAACGGGCGGTGGGGTCCTCAGCCAGCTCGTGCTGCATACGGACCGCCTCCTCCCGGCTCAGGAGCCGGACGGTTCCCCGTGCCCGCATACCCGCATACTTCATACATCCGCTCCTGCTCCGAGGAAGGCGAACAAAGGGCGAATATCGAGGACATGAAAAAAGGCCCCCGACCTGCGGCCATGATGGGCGAAGAAGAGGCGAAAGTCAACCCGCAACGGAGCCGCCCAGGAGCTCCTGAAGGTAGGCTTCCAGGCGGTCCAGCATGGTCTCCTCCCGGTAGTGCTGTTCCACCGTACGCCGCCCTTCGCGTGCGAGCCGGCGCCGTTCGTCCCGGTGCCGGGCCAGCCACAGCAGGGCCTCATAGAGGTCCTGCGGGTCCCCCGGCTCGACCAGCAGCCCGTTCTTGCCGGAGCGGATCACCTCGGGGATCCCTCCGACCCGGGAACCGACGACGGGGACGTGCAGCGCCATGGCTTCGATGAGCACCTGTCCGAAGGTCTCGTAGCCGGTGGTCGAGGGCAATACGAGCACGTCCGAGGCGATGATGAACCGGTAGGGATCGGGGCGGTGACCGGTGAAGAGGACGCGGGAGGCCCCCTCTTCCAGGGCGGTGGCCCGGTCCCTGAGTCCCTCGGCCTGCGAACCCTCCCCCACCAGGAGCAGATAGGCCTTCTCCCGCTCCCGGGCGAGGTCCTCGAACGCATCCAGCAGGACATCATACCCCTTGTGCGGCTCCAGCCGTCCCACCCCACAGACGACGAAGGCATCCGGATCCAGGCTCCGTTCGGAGCGTACCGCGCTCCGCCCGCCCAGGCGGTCCCGCTCCCGGTCCAGGGCGTCCAGGTCGAGCCCGTTCGGGATGTTCTGGACCGCCACGCCCTCCATCCACTCGTACCCCTCCACCACGCGCCGCACCTCGCGGCTGGGAGTGATCATACCGTCCAGGTGCTTCCGGTAGCGTCTGCGGTGCTTGCGGCCGGTATCCATCATGGGGAGCACACTGCGTCCCACCACCCGGCGGATGGGAGCCAGGCGCCGGGCCAGGGCGATGTGGGTGAGTTCCTTGTTGTAGTTCACGATGGCCAGTTCCAGCCGGTGACGACGGGCCAGCAGGGCCAGCCGGAGGGCCGAAAGGGGGTTCCAGTCCGGCCCGAAACGGTGACCGTGGGCCGGCACACCTGCTTCCCGGGCCTGCTCCAGGAGCCTGCTGCCGCGCCTCGATACCAGGTGCGCCGCATGCCCACGCTGGATCAGACCCCGGGAGGCCCGGACCATCCAGCGCTCCACCCCGCCGAAGGTCTCGGCGGGGGTCGAGTTCACCATCAGGATCCGCATAGCGGGCAGTGTAGTGAGGGCTACCGTCCGCTCACAGGGGAAAGTGGGTCTCGGGGCACTGGATACAGGCGGCCCCACACTGTACAATCGACCCAGTCAACGTCCGAGGAGGTATGCGCGGTGGACGTCACCACGAAGATAGACCCGAAGAAGAACCGCCGGTATCACACCGTCCAGGGTGAGATCACCCTGGTCCGCCTGCGGAACGCCCTGGCCGAGGTATACGCGCGTCCCGACTATCGTCCCGATTCCAGTTCGCTGTGGGACCTGCGCAAGGCCACCACGCAGCATATCTCCGGGGCCGAGGTCCAGAGTATCGCCAGCATGGTCAAGAAGCACTGGGGGACGACCGGCGCGCCCCGTTCGGCGCTGGTGGTCTCGACCGACCTGGACTACGGGATGGCCCGGGTATACGAGATCCTGATGGCGGGGGATATCGCCCCCCAGGTCCGCGTCTTCCGGGACCTGGAGGAAGCGAAGGCCTGGCTAACCTGCGAGGAGGACCCGCCCGAGACGCCGGGATAGGGCGCGGTGTGAGCCGTGCGGAGACGTACTGACATGGTACGTCGCACAAGCGGCGAACAACACAACGAAGAGATGAGCCGAGAGAACCGGCGCGGAGCGCGGGATTCCGTGCCAGGTCGAGGCGGATGAGGAGTGCCGCGGAGGCGTACTGAGAACGTACGCCGCACAAGGCACGACGAGTCCAACAAAGAGATGGCGCTCCGTTCACCCGCCGAGGGATCTCGGTTCAGGTCGAGGCGCGGTGTGAGCCGTGCGGAGACGTACTGACATGGTACGTCGCACAAGCGGCGAACAACACAACGAAGAGATGAGCCGAGAGAACCGGCGGGTCAGCTGACCTTGCGGCCATACTTGCGTATCACGCCGATAACCACCCCCCGGATCCGCACATCCCGCTCCGGCACCATGATAGGCTTCACCTGCTCGTTCGCCGGCTGCAGCCGGATGATGCGTCCCTCCCGGTAGAAGCGCTTCAGGGTCACCTCGCCCCCGGGCAGCAGCGCGATGACCGTCTCGCCCGTCTCGGCCACCTC
>Ga0180434_10009830_pt1 | contig 10332 bp, 6 predicted proteins | sample SS_ome_7_FD_132453 | JGI IMG/M metagenome (GOLD analysis project Ga0180434, IMG submission 132453) | Hypersaline lake sediment archaeal communities from the Salton Sea, California, USA - SS_1_D_2 metaG | ecosystem: Environmental > Aquatic > Non-marine Saline and Alkaline > Hypersaline > Sediment... | reverse complement strand
TTGCAGGCGAATTTTTCTGATGCCACTGCAGTAGAAAAAACGAACGATCCGATAATGAAGACAATCAGATACTTGAGCATATTTTTCTCCGGTCTGTGATTTAAGGTAACGCCAAGCTAAGCGGCGCGCGCCTTTGGCGCGTCCGCTTGAGCATTTTGTTATCGCTATGACCAGAATTAATCTATGAGTATTTTATGTTGCCTGAGTTAGTTACAGAAATTCTTTTTCTGTTTTTAAGGGGGTCTCTATTTATTCTTAAATGATATATCTTTCATAATAATAATAACTTAGCATTCATAAAAAGGCCGGAAATTCGTATATTTCAGCAGATTTCTTCATTCATCCTCTGCTATCATGAAAAACATCAATCCTCTTGGCCTTTTCGACGAACATTTTCTGCTGGAACGGCTCACCAAGCTCAAAGATCCATTGGTGAAACTGGATACATATATCGACTGGAACATCTTTGCACCGATCCTGAATGTCGTCTTCAGTAAGCCTGAAAACAGTAGCAAAGCAGGTCGCCCTCCGTTTGATAGAGTCATGATGTTCAAACTGCTCATTCTACAAAGCTTGTATAGTCTCTCCGATGATCAGATGGAGTTCCAAATAACAGACAGGCTGAGCTTCAAGCGCTTTCTGAAGCTGAAGACCAGCGACAAGGTTCCCGACAGCAAGACCATCTGGAAGTTCCGTGAAACCCTCATCCAGGAAGGGGTTATCGAAGCTCTGTTTCACCGGTTCAATGAGGCCCTTGACGACCAGTCCGTCTTTGCAAATACCGGCCAGATTGTCGATGCCAGTTTTGTTGAAGTGCCCCGTCAGCGCAACACACGGGACGAGAACCAGCAGATCAAGAAAGGCGAAACCCCTGAAGCCTGGAAAGCAAGACCTAACAAACTTCGTCAAAAAGATCGTGACGCTCGCTGGACGAAGAAAAATAAGATGTCTTTCTATGGCTACAAGAACCATATAAAAGCCGACAAGGGAACAAAGCTCATCAGCGACTACATGGTTACCGATGCTTCAGTTCATGATTCACAGGAGCTTGAAACCCTTATCAGTACCGACGATGGCGGTCAGAAACTGTACGCAGACGCGGCCTATATTGGACAGGAAGAAACTATCGAAAGCTGTGGTATGAGGAATATGGTTCATGAAAAAGGCAACAGGTACCATAAACTCACCGATGCCCAGAAGGCTTCGAACAAAGAAAAGTCTCGTACCCGCGCCAGAGTTGAACATGTGTTCGGCTTCATGACCAATTCTATGAACGCCATGTACATCAGAACCATTGGCTACATACGGGCAACAGGCAAGATTGGATTAGCCAACTTGACCTATAACATGATGCGCTGCACACAGCTGAAGAAGAAAGTGCACAATGTTTTCCTGCGGGATAGCTACGCCTAAAAGGTGCTTCCAGTGGGCTTTTAAGCCCAAAATGTGTCAAAGAACGGTGTTTTTTAGGATCGACTACAATCCTGCCGGGTCAACCGGTTACAGCGATATATCAAAAATCAATTCTTAGAGGTGCCCATAAGTCAAATAAATTCAATTGGTTACAGACGCGGGTGTTTTGATCCGTGCCGGCAGAATTCGTAACTAATTGTAAAATATCGACTTGCTCAAACACGCTGACGCTCAAAATCTGTAGAAAAGTGTAGAGAGTTATATCCAAATTAAGTTTCTTTTTTGCTAAAGCAATCAACACGTATACCGAGATTGCTATCCAGATTTGTGTTTTTACGGCGTTTTCCGATGTGCCATAAAACGCCTTGATTCGTAAATGTTGCTTTATCCATTTGAAGAACAGCTCAATCTGCCATCGGCATTTGTAGAGATTTGCAATAACATCGACTGAAAGCTCAAAATTGTTGGTCAGAAAGACATACGATTTACCGGTTTGCGGGTCAATATACCTGATCCTCCTGAGTTGTTCCGGGTAGTAAACCGATGGACCTAGCCCTGTCAGCTTGATGGTCTGATCACACCGAAATCCGTTCTTTGTATCAACAAGACGAGAGTATTGTCGTCGAAATGCGAGGTTGGATTTCCCTCTGATGACAAAGAATCCTTGGGCCTGATGAATGTGGTTCAAGCGGTCAAAATCGGTATATCCGCGATCCATGATGTAGAAAGAACCTGGCTCAATGGTGAGTATATCAAGGATGTTGACCTCATGAACCTTTCCATTGGTGATGGCAATAAATGATGGGATATTACCTCGTAAATCAAGTAAAGTGTGCATTTTAACCGCGCCTTTGCGTGTTCTGAAATTTGCCCATGGAAACAGCGCAAGACAGAGATCGATCGTTGTTGAATCCAAGGCATACACAGTTTCTTTCAGGCTGACACCAAAGGCGTCTTTGCTGTAGAGCTCTCTGGCATGATGAATCAGGATATGGGCAAAGTCCTGATAAATCCGCCAGTCTCGTTTTTCGTTAGCATAAGCCAGCGTGCTTCGGGAGATCTTGCCACGGATGCCCATGTGATACAGTTTATTCTGCATGCCGAGCAGACAGGTGGTAATATCACGAAGGCTTTCCCGATAGGTCAGTTGTGCAAAGAACAGGCAAAGATAGTGATCGAGACAAGTGAACGACTGAACTTTATAATTGCCTTTGTAACGTTTGACGCATCGACGAAATTGATGAAGCGGCAAATGTTCAAGAAGCTGAGCAAACACGGTTTTTCCTGTATACATCGATCATTCCTTGTCGTAGAATTGTGAAATGATCTAAGATAGCAGGAGTTTTCAAGTCGGTAACGGGCAAAAATCGTTATATTTTGTTCTAAAATAGAAGGTTACAGAGATTTATTTTTTCAACAGTTGGACACCAGTGAGTTCATTTCTACATATCTTGTTTCATTGACGCAAATCAACAGTGCATTGTGAGGCTGTTCTGTCATGACATTTTAAAAACTACCATAAAAGTTGAGTAAAATCAAGAAAAGTATAAACTTCATCTTATGGATATCATATTGAAATCAGGATAAACGAGAAAAAGGATATCACCTATGATCACCTTGCCGAAGGCGCTTGTAGACAAATTCAACGACTGGCTGGAACGTGAGGCGGTTGATGCCAGACGTCATGGGGAGTATCGGAAATGGTTTCGCTATTATCAAAAGTAGGGGACGTCGTTTATTAGGTAAAATAACTTTCGATTGTCCCCCTCGATCTACCAGCCTTTACACGAACGTTTTTCTTTTCCTGTTGAGACGCGAGCAGGGGGCAGGGGTGGGGGAAAATCTTCAGGGATGACAGTTTGCAGAAACGTAACGTGAAAATTTTGCCGCCTTTTCGAGAAAGCGATACTATACAATTGGTAGTGAGTTATTCAGGATTTGTTTTGGATGGTGGTTCAGGATGTACCATGTCAGACAAACAGAAAAGCGTTGAAAAGGATGAGGTGACGCAGGAACAGCGGGAAGAACAGGTCAGGCTTGCGGCTTATTACCTCTGGAAAGAAAACGGTGAGCCTCAGGGGACCGACCTCGATGACTGGCTTCATGCGGAAACAGCCCTCGTGGCGGAAGGAGAAGAAGTGGCTGCGGAATAACCCATCCCCATTCATCGCTGCTCGGTTCCAGCCTTTCGGCAGCAATGCCGCTGGTTTCACCGGCATTGCTGCCGATTTGCATAAGGGGGAACGAGAGCACGGCTTGATCATGCAATTGCTCCCATAACGCGCTTTCCGGGATGTTTCACTGGTTGCCGCGCGACTGTTTTCGACAGGGAACAGGCCGGAGGTGATGCATCGACGGTCGAGAGCTCTACTCCTCCTCGGCGAAGAAGATTTCTGCGATGGCTTTGGGGATAGCCCCAAGCACATCTTCCGACGACACCAGGCTTGAGATATCTCTGGCGAGGTCTCCTGCGCGGCCGTGGAACCATGCGGCGGCGGCTCCGGCGTGGAAGGTGTCTGTCCCTTTGGCGGCAAGCGCCCCGATCATTCCTGCAAGAACATCGCCCGTGCCTGCAGTGGAGAGCGCCTCGGTTCCGCTGGTGTTGACAAGCAGATCGCCCGACGGATCGGCGATGAAGGTCGGGTTGCCTTTCAAGAGCAGGTTTACCTTGTTCGCGGACGAAAAACTGCGAACGGCGTCAAGAGGGTCAGCGTGTATCGCATCAAGGGAAAGGCCGGTGAGTCTGCTGAACTCTCCTGTGTGCGGGGTGAGCAGCGTGTCGGCGTACTCGTGTTCAGCAAGAGAAAAACCGTTTTGGGAGAGCGCGTAGAGTGCGTCTGCGTCGAGAACCAGTTTTTTTGAGGCGATGACCGGATCTGCAAGAAGCCTGTGCAGAAGGTCAATCGTATCTTTTTCCCTTCCCAGGCCGCATCCTATGACGATTGCGTCTGCCCAGGCGGCTTTTTCGAGGAGTGATTCGTACTCTCTTCCGGTCACCGTCGCTGAAGGAACATAGGTGTGCAGCGGACCGGAAAGTTCCGGGGGGAGGGAAACGCAGACATACCCTGCTCCGGTGTTGATCGCGGCTTTTGCGGTGAGCAGGGAAGCGCCGAGCATAGAGCTCCTGCTGTCTGAGGAGCCTGCGATCACGAGCAGTTTTCCGTTGCGGTGTTTCGCCCCGTCGGTATCGCGAAGCGTGAACTGTTCCGCGGCAAAATCCTCGTCGGTAAGATGACAGGTGCAGTTCTCGACAAGGAACGGAGGAATGGAAATTTCCGCCACGTTGATCTCTCCAGCAAGCACCGGGCCGGAATTCAGGAAAAAACCGGTTTTCATATAGGCCATGCAGACGGTCAGATCCGCCATGACGGCCGGCTGCGAAGCAAAGCCGCTCGTGGCGTCAAGGCCGCTTGGCAGGTCAAGGGCGATAGTTACGGCAGGGCTTTGTTCACGGAGAGTGTTTATGAGTTCGATGGCCTGTTTCAGCGGAGGTTTCAGCGACTCTCCGTCGCTTTTCAGCCGTAGTCCTGTTCCGAGAAGCGCATCGACGATCCCGTCGTACTCCCGTTCGGAGATTAACGGCATAGCTTCGTCAAGACCGTTGAAGATCCGCAGCTTTTCTGTGTGATTTCTGTAGGCCTGGACAATGGTCAGTCCGTTTCGATTGATTTCTGCAAGGTTTTCCGGCGGATACAACAGGATCAGGTCAACCGATGCACCGAGGTTGAGCAGATGCCGGGCAAGTACAAACCCGTCACCGCCGTTGTTGCCTTTGCCGCAGACAAGCAGAAAGTCGAGTTCATGAAGGCCCTCTTTTCCGGTTGTGTCAAATGTTTGCGCAATGATTCGAGAAGCTTCACGGCCCGCGAGCTCCATAAGTCTCGGCTCATCGGTGTGCAGCAGTTCAATCGCTGCACGGTCGGCTCTCGACATCTCCCCGGCTGTCAGTATCGGAAGCATGGTTCCTCAGAGGGTTTCAATTTCGTCGAGATGCAGCGCTTCTTCGAGTGCATGGTAGTAGGTCTGCTGCAGCTCGGCCGTATCGAATGAAAGAATTTCTTTGCCGTTGACGGCAATGGAAACGTCCTGTTCCTTTACCTGGCCGATCACCTTGGCCGGAACGCCTTGATGTTCAGCTGTTTCGATGACCCGTGCGGCATTTTCCGGCCTGACGCTCAGGAGAACACGTCCCTGTGCTTCCGAGAACAGCAGTTCCTGAATGAGTGAAGAGGTGGTGATCTCTTGCTCCAGGTTCACGGCCAGGCCGAGGGGATTTGTACTGTCCATGATCGATTTTTCTACAAGAGCGGTCAACAGTCCGCCGTCGGAAATATCATGAGCAGAGCTCATAAGACCGGATTGAGCAAGTCCGACCAGAAGCTTCTGAAGATTCAGCTCATGATCGAGATCAAACGCGGGAGCATCCTGTCCCGGTGTTCCGTACTGCATGACCAGATATTCTGATCCATCGAGAGTCAACGGAGGGTTGCCGAGCAGGAGGATGGCGTCTCCCGGATGCATGAAGGTTGATCCGGTAAGGTGCTCGATGTCCTCCAGCAGTCCGATCATGCCAATGACAGGAGTCGGGTAGATTGCTGTTCCCGTAAGTGACGATTCGTTATAGAAACTGACGTTGCCTCCGGTGACCGGAGTGTTGAACGCTCTGCAGGCCTCTCCCATACCTTCAACGGACGCTTTGAACTGGTAGTAGACATCAGGTTTGTAGGGATTGCCGAAATTCAGGCAGTTGGTGATGGCCAGCGGGGTCGCTCCTGAACAGGCGATGTTTCTCGCGCATTCCGCGACAGCGATCATGCCGCCTTTTTTCGGGTTGAGATAGACATAGCGACCGTTGCAGTCCGTTTTCATGGCGAGCGCCTTCTTTGTTCCCTTGATACGGATTACAGCCGCGTCGGTCTGTCCGGTCGGGGTCACGGTGTTTGTCTGAACCATCGAGTCATACTGCTGATAGACCCACTGTTTGCTCGCGATATTGGGACGTGACAGCAGGCGAAGAGAAGCGTCGCGAAGGTCAATCGAGCTGTCGGGACGAGGGTCGGCGGGCGGATTGTCAGGCTTTTTTTCAACAGCCTCACGTATGTAGACCGGGGCGCCTCCTCCCAGAACAAGTGATTCGGCTGGAATCTCGGCAACGACATCGCCATGGTGCCTGACTCTGAGCTGATTGTCCGCAGTCACTGTACCGATGACGATCGCGTGGATGTCCCATTTGCTGTAGACGTCAATGATGTTCTGTTCGTGACCTTTTTCGGCAACGATGAGCATTCGTTCCTGTGATTCGGAAAGCATGATCTCATATGCGCTCATATCGTTTTCCCGAACGGGAACGAAATCAAGGTCGATTTCAATGCCGCCGGAACCATTGGAGCTTATTCCCCTGGAACTCATCTCGGAGGTGGAACTGGTCAGGCCGGCAGCGCCCATATCCTGAAGTCCTGCGACATATCCTGTTGCGATTGCCTCGAGGGTCGCTTCAAGGAGCAGTTTTTCAGCAAACGGGTCGCCAACCTGTACGCTCGGACGTTTGTCTTCAGAGGCCTCACTTAGATCTTCCGATGCGAAAGTTGCGCCGTGAATACCATCTTTTCCGGTAGACGACCCGACAATGAGAACCGGGTTTCCTTCACCTTCTGCCGTCGCGCTGACGGTGTTCTGATGTTCCACCAGTCCGACGGACATGGCGTTTACCAGAGGGTTGCCGGTATAGGCGTCTTCAAAATAGATCTCTCCGCCGACTGTCGGTACGCCAAATGAGTTGCCGTAGTCACCGATTCCCCTGACGACACCGTCCACAAGGTAGCGCACCCTCGGGTCTTTCGGTGAACCGAATCGAAGGGAGTTCAGGGAGGCGACAGGGCGGGCACCCATGGTGAAAATATCACGGTGTATCCCCCCGACCCCTGTGGCAGCTCCCTGATAGGGTTCGACAGCGGAAGGGTGGTTGTGGGATTCGATTTTAAAGGCGACAGCAAGATTGTCGCCGATATCGACCAGTCCGGCGTTTTCCTCGCCAGCGGAGGTAAGCAGCGCTCCGCCTTCCCGGGGAAGAGTCTTCAGGACAGCTATGGAGTTTTTGTAACTGCAGTGTTCCGACCACATGACCGAAAAGATACCCAGCTCGGTAAAGGTCGGGGTCCGGCCCAGAATTTCAAGAATTTGTCCGTACTCTTCTGCGTTAAGCCCGTGTTCCTTTGCAAGTTCGGGGTTTACTTCAGGTTCCTTAAGTGTCATATTTTTCGTCTCGGTTGAGCGTTTCAGATGTATCTGTTTTCCGGTTCGGACGTGACGCGGCCTCTGTGCTGTTACTTGCCGCAGCAGTTTTTGTATTTTTTTCCGCTTCCGCATGAGCAGGGATCGTTTCTGCCAGGTGTCTTGTCGGCTATTACCGGTTGCTGCAAGGGCTCTTTTCCATTCTCAGCCTTCTTTTCCTGACGACCTTCAGGGCGTGATGCGGAATTTTCATAGGCTGTTTCAGCCTTTTCATGACGCGCGACAAGCCGGTCCTGCTGAACCTGCGACTTTTTCTGCTCCTGTTCGATCTTTTCCCTTGCTTCTTCCGTCACGGGAAACAGCTTGAAGGCGAGCGAGAGGGTTTCATGCTCGATCTCTCCGAGCATGGAGACAAAAAGCTTGTAGGCTTCCTGTTTGTATTCGAGAAGCGGGTCCTTCTGACCGTAGGCTCTCAGGTTGATCCCCTCTTTCAGGGAATCGATCTCTCTGAGATGTTCTCTCCATTTCTGATCGATGACGTTCAGCACGGCATATTTTTCAATCTGGCCCATGATCTCTTCCGGGACGACATCCTCCTTTCGTTTATAGAATTCGAGAGCGGCTTTGTAGAGTTGTTCAGCGGTTTTTTCAACGCCTTCATTTTCAAATGTTATGCTCTCTATCCTGAACTCTACCGAAAGGTCCCTGAGAACCTGTTCTTCAAGCCCCTTGACATCAAATTCCCTTGCGTACTGGTTGACGGTGTTTTCCGAATAGTCATGCAGCAGGTCAAAAATATCTGCTGTAAGACGTTTTTTCGTGAGGGCCCCCTTCCGACGTTTGTAGATGACGTCGCGTTGCTGGTTAAGGACGTCGTCATATTCGAGCAGTCGCTTACGTATGGAGAAATTCTGTTCCTCAACTTTTTTCTGTGCACGTTCGATCGACTTGGTGACCATTGAATGTTCAATGACATCGCCTTCTTCATGCCCGAGTTTGTCCATGATGGAGATGACCCTGTCCGAACCGAAAAGACGCATCAGGTTGTCTTCAAGAGAGACATAGAATATGGATTCACCGGGATCGCCCTGTCGTCCGGAGCGGCCTCGAAGCTGCCGGTCGATTCTTCGTGACTCATGTCTTTCCGAACCAAGAATATATAGTCCCCCCAGCTCTTTTACCCCTTCACCGAGCTTGATATCAGTGCCGCGCCCGGCCATGTTTGTGGCGATGGTTACCGCGCCGTTCTGACCTGCCGAAGCGACAATTTCCGCTTCCCGACCATGTTGCTTGGCGTTCAGGACATTGTGCGTGATTTTTTTTGCCCGGAGCATTCTTGAAAGCGTTTCCGATACATCGACGCTGGCTGTACCAACCAGCACAGGCTGGCCCTTTTTCTGCAGCTCGATGATCTTGCCGATGATGGCGGCATATTTTTCTTTTCGCGTCTTGTAGACGTAATCATCCTGGTCTTTCCGGATAATCGGCCTGTTGGTCGGAATGACCACCACATCAAGCTTGTAAATATCGAAAAGTTCGGCTGATTCGGTTTCAGCCGTGCCTGTCATACCTGAGAGTTTTTTGTACAGGCGGAAAAAATTCTGAATGGTGATGGTTGCGAGGGTCTGGGTCTCTCCCTCGATTTTGACGTTTTCTTTTGCTTCGATCGCCTGATGGAGACCGTCGCTGTATCGTCTTCCGGGAAGTATGCGGCCGGTAAATTCATCGACGATCATGACCTGTCCGTTCTGTACAACATAATCGTCGTCTTTTTCGAAGAGTGAATACGCCTTGAGAAGCTGGCTGATGTTATGCAGTTTTTCAGAACGGTCAGAAAAGAGCCTGTATACCTCGTCTTTTTTCTTGATTTTCTGCTCTGTATCGAGGGCCTCGTCGCTTTCAATGGCGGCAATCTCCGCGCCTACGTCAGGGACAAGAAAGAGATCGCTGTCCTGATTGCTCAGTTTGCTGAGAAAATCCCGTCCCTTGTCGGTCAGATCGATAGCGTTTGATTTCTCATCGATAGAAAAGTAGAGTTCGTCGTCCACTTCATGCATTCTTCTCGAATTATCCTTGAGATATTCGTTTTCCGCGCTCTGCATGAGCTTTGCCATGCCTGTCTGGGACAGCATTTTGATCAGGCGGGTGTTCTTGGGCTGGCCTCTTTTTGCCCGCAGAAGAGCAAGAGCCGCCTGAAAGTCGTTGGGTTTCTCCTTGACGACTTTTTCGGCTTCAGCAAGATACCCTGCAACCAGATTCTGCTGGTTTTTTACCAGGCGTTCCATCCAGGGTTTGATTTCGGTAAACTTGCTGGTGTTCGCATTGGGTACCGGTCCTGAAATGATCAGAGGCGTTCTTGCTTCATCGATCAGGACACTGTCGACTTCATCGACAATCCCATAGTAATATTCCTTCTGGACAAGATCGGCGGGAGATCCGGCCATGTTGTCACGAAGATAGTCGAAGCCGAACTCGTTGTTTGTGCCGTAGGTTATGTCGCAGGCGTACTCTTTTTTTCTTTCTTCCGGGCGCATACCGCTGAGGATGACCCCGGTTTCAATGCCGTGAAATTCGAAAACAGGGCTCATCCACTCCCTGTCACGCTGCGCCAGATAGTCATTGACGGTAACGATATGCACGCCTCTTCCTGTAAGGGCGTTGAGAAATGCCGGCAGGGTTGAGACCAGG
>Ga0180434_10009829_pt1 | contig 10333 bp, 9 predicted proteins | sample SS_ome_7_FD_132453 | JGI IMG/M metagenome (GOLD analysis project Ga0180434, IMG submission 132453) | Hypersaline lake sediment archaeal communities from the Salton Sea, California, USA - SS_1_D_2 metaG | ecosystem: Environmental > Aquatic > Non-marine Saline and Alkaline > Hypersaline > Sediment... | reverse complement strand
TTCCGGCGAGTCCTGGGGCTGCTCCGTCCCGCTGCGTTCCAGGAATGTTTCCAGCGATGGCTGGAGTCATTGAGCCTGGCGGGCGATGACGAGTCGGGCGACAAGCGACACGTCGCCATCGACGGCAAGACGCTACGCCGATCGCACGACAAGCGAAACGGCTTGGGGGCGATGCACATCGTCAGCGCCTGGGCGTCGAATCACGGTATCACTTTGGGGCAGGTGGCGACGGAAGAGAAATCCAACGAGATTACCGCCATCCCGCAATTGCTGGAGATTATCGACGTCGAGGATGCGATCGTAACGATCGACGCCGCAGGATGCCAGAAGAACATTGCCGCGCAGATTGTCGACGACCAGGGCGACTACGTGTTGGCACTCAAAGGCAACCAAGGCAAGCTCTTCGATGACGTGCGACTGGTGATGGACGGCTACATCCGAAACGGCTCCGCGGACTGCCCGGTCAGCCATTATGTCGAGGCGGAGGAAGGACACGGGCGAGTGGAAGAACGCCAGTACTACTAGATGACCGCTCCCCGTTGGCTTCACGGGCGTTCCGAGTGGAAAGGTCTGAAAACCATCGGCGCAGCCGTTCGCGTTTACGTGGAAAACGGCGTCCAAAAGTCGGATACGCGTTACTACTTGAGCAGCCTGCGTCGAAATGGCAAGCAGTTCGCAACCGCTGCAAGAAACCATTGGAGCATCGAAAACACGCTCCACTGGTCTCTGGACATGACGTACCGGGAAGACGAAAGCCGGGTTCGTCATCGGACGTTCACACAAAACCTATCCTGGCTGCGTCGCTTCACGCTGAGCCTGATCAAGCAGCATCCAGGCAAGGAAAGCAACATCATGAAGCGTCGCATGGCCGGCTGGAGTGTTGACTTCTTGATGCAAATCCTTACCGGACAACACAATTAGTGTGCGCTGGCCCTGCGTGTACAGGGTCGGGAGTCTTTATTCCGCTTTGGTACGCATGTGCGCCGGTAGCAAGTCGCGATCGTCATGGCATGCCTTCGCGGCTACCCCAATCCGCCCCGCGGGGCAAGAGTAAAGCCCCCTTTGCGCGAAACCGTTTCCTCCCCCCTTACGGCGTGATCCGACGTCACGTTTGCAGCCAAATCCGGAGGTTCTTGGCCGACTGGGCCGAATCCGGAAATCCGGTCAACACGGGTTGACCCAGGCGGCGGAGCGCCTACCATTGAGGGTGAGCATTGCCAGTTTGCGCTGGCATGGCCCGTGCGGGGTGTGCATGGGCCCCGTCACAGTTTCCGGGTAAGCGTGCGTGCCCGTCTCGTAATGGAGGTTTCTCATGACCCAAGTCAATCAGGGCGATGTCGTACGGATTCACTACACGGGCCGATTTGAGGATGGAAACGTCTTTGACAGCTCCCGAGAACGCGACCCCTTGGAATTCGTCGCGGGCGGATCGAACGTGATCCCCGGCGTCAGCCAGGCTGTGATCGGCATGAACGAAGGCGAATCGAAGACGGTCACGGTACCGCCGGACATGGGCTACGGTCCGCGCAACCCGGCCTTGGAGCAGACGGTGCCTACCGAGCAACTGCCCGACGGCGTGAAGGAAGGCGACCAGCTCCGTGCCGTGCAAGGCGATCGGGAGATACCGATCTGGGTCCGGAAGATGGACGCCGAGAACACGACGGTCGACGCCAACCATCCATTGGCCGGTCAGACGCTGGTCTTCGAACTCGAAGTCGTTTCCGTCGGCGGCGGCGAAGAGTAATCGAGAAGCGGTTTTCCGCCACGTGGCGCCGTCGAGACTTGGTTACCCGCGGTTAGTCGGCGTTACGTCCGCGGAACGAAGATCGTGGCGTAGGGGTCTTCGTAGACCTCGCGCCAGCGGTCGCTGTTGCGCAGCCGTTCGATGAAGCGTGCGTGGTAATCGGGACGCAGGAAGAACGCGGAGGGGGCGTACCAGCGTTCGACCTGTTCGACCGGCACGCTGCCGGTGGCGATGGCATGGTATCGCTGCCATTCTTCGGGCGTAAAAAAGTAGAGTCGGCCGTCGATCGTGACTTTCCATCGCCCGCCGCCGTGGAAGATCAACGGGCCGCCCCATTCCCGGTAGTTGTAGACGGTACCGCGGACGTCCAGTTGCTCAAGGCGCTCGGCCGCTGCCAGCGGGATGCTCGGACCAAACACCGGCATGTCGGCCAGCCAGGGTAGGCCCAAAGCCACTGCCCACGTGCCGAACACCGCCGCTGCCGAGGGCACGCTCGCCAGACGAGAATTGTCTGCCATCGATGGTGTCCGATCGGCCAGGACCATCGCGATCCATCGGGCCCAAATTGGCACCATGCCGACGGCCCAAAACAGCGCGAAGCGGAAGACCGCCACGCTCGCCAATCCCAGCACCAGCAGCACGACCCACTCTTTCGCTCGCACCTGAGTACGCAGGCGCAACACCAGCAGGCCCGACACGCCGAGCGCCAGCCACAGGGGCATTGCCGCCCCGGAGGCCGGCAGACGCCACAAGGGCAACCATTCCGAGATGCCCAGCGCCCGGGATATTTGGGCGTTTTCGGCCGAGATCGCGAAGATCGACGTCCCAAGCGGCGTGGCGACCGTCGCCGCCATGGCCGTCAGGGCCAGCAGCGTGCAATTCCAGGGGGCTACTGTCGGCGCATCCGTGTTGCATCGGCTGAGCCGGAGATAAGCAATCCATTCGGCCACGGCCATCGCCCCGAACACCAGCACCGCCAGCGTAACCGACGGGTGCATGTTCTGCCAGAGTACCAGGATCACGGCGGCAACCGGCAGTTTCCATCGCAGTCGCCCCTCGGCGCGTTCCAGCCAGAGTAGCGAGGTGAAGGCGAGCATGCCGCAGGTCTGCGTGCGGATTTCGCAATGGGGCAATGCCATCAGTAGCCCTAAGCCCAAGGCCGCGAGCACGGCCCGGGTCGACGTTTCCGTCGGGCGGGTCATTGCTGCCGAAAGCACCAGGGCCGCGGCAAAGGCCGTCGCGTTGGCCGCCAGCAATAGCCGCCAGCCACCCACCTCATAGAGCAGCGCGAAAACGATCTGCGCCAGCCACGCCACCAGCGGCACCGCCTCGCCGCCATGGGTCGCGGTAAACAGGTCGCCGCCGAGCGGTCCGCCCTGCTCAACGGCCAGTTGGCCCAGCCGGACCTGCCAGAAGACGTCGACGTCGTGGTTCGGCCGCACGGCTTGGATCAGCAGCGCAATCGCCCCGCAAGCGATCAGCAGCACCAGGTTGCGTTGCGACATGGGGATGGAGCAGATCGGTTCGTGGTTCCGCCTTATGCTTTTGCCAGCAACACGGGCAAGCGAACCGTCATTCCCGCGCAGGCTGGATTCCCGGCTGCGCGGCAATGACAGTGAGATTGCCCGGCTCAGCGGTGTCAATGCACGCGTCCGCGCGCAGCGGTCTATCCCAAGTATAGCTTACCGCAGGGCGATGGCGGCGGCCGGTTCGAGAACGCGGAAGGTGAAGCTCTCGGTGATGTAGAGTTCGACATGCTCCCGGTCGTGGCTGAAGTAGCCGATTGCGAAGTCTTCGCCGATGACCAGCTCGAAGTAGTCTTTGGCCGGCCCCAGCAGCACGCCGCCCTCCAACACCGGACTGTGCAGAATCTTCTGCCCCGTCAGGTCCTCGATGATGCGGCGCGGCGGATGCCCGGGCCCGGTGCTTTGCAGAAGGGAGTAGTAGGGGTTCGGGCCGAGCACCAAGACATACGGCCCGACAATGCCCGCGCTTTCCATCTGCTGGATGCCACAGGCGACCATGCCGGGATACGCAGCGACCTTCTCAGGCAGTTGGATCGGCGGGTAGGTCGCCTGCTGCAAGACGCCCTGGATGCCGCCTGGGGGAAATCCCTGGTAGACGGCCGATTCTTCGGCCAATGCCGCATTGCGCGCGGCAATTTCCACCGGCCGCAAATCGGCGTCCTTTGCACCGCGGGCAATCGCATCCAACTCCATTTGTCCCAGCGTGATGGGGATGCGTGTCTCGATCAGCGGCAGCACCTGCCGGGTGCCCCAGGGCTGGCCGGCGGGGCCCGGTTCATGGGAGACCTCCAGGCGCCCCAGGTTCACCGCCCCCAGTTGCCAACCGTGCGGACCGTCGATGTGGAATATCCGCCGCGCCGACAGATTGGCCTTGAGGATCCGCGAGGCGGTCTCGTCGATTTCCTCCCAGGCCGCGTCGCTCAGCGGCGCCAGCGAACGTCTTAGCAAGTCAGCCATGGGTCAACCTTCCTTCCGGAGAGAGCCAATACCAAGGTCGTTCCGCGTCGAAGCCTCGCCGTCGCGGGGTTCGGGCTCCGGCGATCGCTCTTCGTGCTCCTCGATCTCGGTAATCGGTGCGGTGGTGAACAGGTACGTGCGGAGGTTTTCGTCGAACGTCGGCATCCGGCGCCGGAGCCATTCGAGGGTCATGGCCGCGTGTTCGATCTCCTCGTCGCGATTGTGGACGAGCACGGCTTTCAACTGATGGTCATCGGTGCGGTCGATTCGCTGATGATACCAGTCGACGGCTTCGAGTTCCTCGATCAGTGTGGCCAGGGCCCGATGGACATCGCGTGTTTCGGGCGACAATTCGTTTTGCGGTTCGTGGTAGTCTTCCGACATGGATACCTCGCTGTTGTGGCGTTAGAGGGAGACGGCATGAAACGCCCGCTTGGCCTATTTTCGCTGCGCGCTGAGCAGCGTGGCGTTGAGCGTGATCCGTGCCCGGCCCAATAGCTTCGACACGGGGCAATCCTGCTTGGCGGTTTCGGCCAGTCGCTGGAAGGCGTCTTCGTCGATGTTCGGCACATCGGCCTCCGTTTCCAGATCGATGCGTGGGATGGCGAAGCCATCCGGCGCCTTCTCCAGGTGGACGTGAGCGCTCGTTTCCACGCGAATCGGAGCGTAGCCGGCTTCGCTAAGCCCATGGGCGAACGCCATGCTGTAGCAGCCGGCGTGGGCGGCCGCAATCAGTTCCTCCGGATTGGTTCCGCCGCCCTCTTCGAAACGCGACGCGAACGAATAGGGGGCTTCGAACGCACCCCGACCGATGTAGATCGTTCCATTACCCTCTGGAAGACTGCCTTGCCACGCGGCACGTGAGCTACGAATGGCCATGATTGAGGTCCTTTCATTCGGTTTGGGGAGTACGCCCTTGAATAGTTGGAGCCTCGCCCTCCCGTCAACGATATTCCGGCGTCATAGTTCGCAATAATGACCGCGCATTTTCACGATTCCAGGTGCCGCGCAAGCGGCATGACGGACTGCGCGGGAAGGACAAAGCTATCGCCATCGCACGCTGTATTCGGGTGAGCCCTGTTTGGCTTGGGCCCACTTGGCTTGAACCCTCAGCAAACCCGGTTCCCAACGGCAACGAAATACGGCCCCCAAGGGTTATGCCCATGACCGCAATCGATTTGTGAAGCAAATCGGGCGTTGGCCGGAAGACACATCGCCGATCGTGGTGCGACATCATGGCCGTTGGCTGGGGCATTGTGTCGTGGCTCCCCTTGTTCGAAGTGTGCCGGCAACACAACCAAGCGGGTAACGCATATGCCGTGGACGATGGAATGCCCACGCCGAGGCAGCACGTTAACGCAACCGAGGGCCGGTGCCCATGTGTCGCACGCGCAATCCCCGCGTTTGCGACTGGAAAGTGCGCGGTATCCGCGAGTATTAGGGGGTTCTGGGGAGGCGACTGCGTCATCCCTACACAAGCGACATGGTCCAAGCAGCCCGTGGCAGAGGCCGTACGCCGCAACCTAGGGATTTTCCCGATGCGACGTTAGGAGCGAGCCCCCGGCCTGGAATCTGAATCCTCCTGATCGACAGAATTTCGCTGCTGCGAAGAATGATAAGAGACTTGCTTGCGGCGTCGAAGCCTGAAGGCGGGCGGAGGGGTCGCGCGTTGTCAGCCATAACAGGAAGGTTCACACATGCGCTGGAACGAGCAGAAGGATTATCAGGCATTCGCGAAAATAATTAGCCATTCCGACAACATGATGAGGGTCTTCGATCAGGCACGCCGGGCCGCACAAACCGACGCCACGGTGTTGATTACCGGAGAGTCGGGTACCGGCAAGGAATTGTTTGCCGAAGCGATCCACCACAGCAGCCCCCGTCGCGAGGGGCGATTCGTGACCATCAATATGGCGGCCGTCCCCGAAACACTCATCGAAAGCGAGCTGTTCGGGCACGCCGCAGGGGCCTTTACCGGCGCCGCCGCCGAACGGACCGGAAGGTTCGAAATCGCCAACAAGGGGAGCATCTTCATCGACGAAATCGGCGATCTGAAGCTCGCCTCCCAGGCGAAATTGCTCCGCGTCCTCGAGAATCATTACGTCACCCCCGTCGGCAGCAACGACAATCGCAAGGTCGACGTGCGGGTAATCGCCGCGACTAACCGCAACCTGGAGGAGATGGTGGCCGAGGGGGAGTTTCGCGAAGACCTCTACTACCGGCTGAACGTGGTCGGCATTCACCTGCCGCCGTTGCGGGCGCGGCGCGAGGACATCGAGGCGCTGGTCAAGTACTTCCTCAATGAGCTGTGTCGCACCAACAATAAGCCGTCGATGACCTGCGAGCCGGCGCTGATGGAGTTTCTCCGATCGCACGATTGGCCCGGCAACATCCGACAGTTGCGCAATTGCGTTGAGAGCATGGTTGTCATGGCCGATACCACCACGCTGAGCCTCGACGATCTGCCGCCGATCGTTCACCAGCGCAACCGGCGGCGGGACGTGCAATTCGACGTGCCCCGGGGGTTCACGCTCGAGGATGTCGAACGCGCCGTCGTGTTGCAAACGCTCGACGGCTGCAATGGCAACCGCACGCGAGCCGCCCAGACGCTGGGGATCTCCGTACGCACGCTCCAGCGGAGGCTCAAACGGTGGCAGCACCACGAAATGCCCCTGGGCATGGCCCACGAACATTCGCGTCGGGAAACGGCCGCCGCGGTCGGATGATCACCTACCCCACAACACCAGGAGGAACGTCGATGAACTCCCGAACTCTTGGAATCCGTTGTCTCTTTTTGACCGCTATGATGCTGACGGGCCTGCTCGGCGCCGCGGCGGTTGCCCAGGTCGGCCACGATGAGCCGATTGTTCCGAAGGACAATACTTACCTGCCGGTCGTCGTTGACGAGGACTTCGACACCATCCGGAAGCGCGACGTGGCCAATCGGCCCAAAGCCATGAAGCGGCAGATGGAGCTGCTGCGGTCGCGGTACGACTTGAGCGACAAGCCGGCCGATGTGATGATGTCGGCCGGGCGCAAGGCGGTTCAAGAGGGTGTCCGCGTGAAGCTCCACGGCAACGTGACGTGGCGGCAACTCGCGAAGATGACGCCGGAGGAGATCAAGGACAAGAACCTGTTTCCGATGGGCTTTCGTCCGTTGCCCCACCCGGTGCATGCGGCCGGCGGCCAAGTGTTTCCCCAAGAGCAGATTGACGAGATCCAGCGGCTGGAGAAGCGGAGACTGGAGCGGTTCGACGTCAATTTCGATTATCCAACCCACCTGACGCCCGAGTTCCCGCCGCCGATCTTTCTGACCAGCCGGCCCGACCTCGGCGACGTGTCGCAAGGCAAGCTGCTGTCGATCAAGAACTACTACGATATCTTTCACGGCATCCTGACGCCGGTGCAAATGGAGGGGATGCGGCTGCTGTTGACGCCCTTCCCGCAGCAGCAATTCAATCAGACCGAAGACCGCAAGGTGGACGAGCCAAGCCTTGGGGTGTCGTGCCTCGACTGCCACGCCAATGGCCACACGAACGCCGCGTTCCACCTCAATCCCGCCACGCGGCCGCAGTACGTTCGGTTCCGGCTCGACACGGTGAGCCTGCGAGGCATGTTCAACCAGCAGATCCACGGCTCGAAACGCTCGCTGCGGTCGATCGAGGACTTCACCGAGTTTGAACAGCGTACCGCCTACTTCGATGGCGACCATGTGATTGCGGCGAAGAAGGGGGTACATCTGCCCGATCGGGCCTCTCAGGTGGCCATGATGGCGCAGATGCAGAACCTACTCGACTTCCCGCCCGCGCCAAAGCTCGACCCCGTCGGACGGCTGATTCCCGAGAAGGCGACCGACCTCGAATTGCTCGGCGAGCAGGTATTTATGGGCAAGGGGAAGTGTGCCGAGTGCCACCCGGCGCCCTTCTTCCTCGATGACAAGATGCACGACCTGCACCTCGAGCGGTTCTATGAGGTTGAGTTCATCAGCGACCAGAAGAACATCCCCGACGGCCCGATCAAGACGTTCACGCTTCGCGGGATCAAGGATTCGCCGCCCTACCATCACGACGGCCGGCTCCTGACACTGGAAGACACGGTCGAGTTCTTCAACGTCGTGCTGCAATTGCAGTTGACCGACCGCGAGAAGCAGGGGCTGACGCACTACATGCGATGCCTGTGATGGGAGCTGTTCGTGGTCCCGCTTTCGGGCACCGGAGTTGGCATTCTCGTGAGCTTTGACGAGCGAAGCGAGAAAGGCAGCCGTCACTGCCGCGCAGTCGGGAATCCCGCCGATTACCGGTTGTCGTTGGATTCCCGCCTGCGCGGCAGTGACGTACTTCCGATGGCCGAACTGTCACCGAACTTGCAGAACGCTAACCCTCCCCCTTCTTCCGCTCGGGCAGCAGGGTGATGATCTCGCGGCCGACCTCCTCGACCGATTTGCCGGTCGCGTCGATCACGCGCCAGTCGCGCTCGAGGCTGATCCGACGCGCATATTGCAGTTCCTTGCGGACGTACTCCGGCGAGGCATAGGGCTCCGCCGGAATACCCTCGGTCTCGGCTCGGGCGCGGCGGAGTTCGACCAGGCGCCCCTGGCTCATCACCAGGCAAAATACCCGCTGCGCCGGCAGTACGAGAACCGGCTTCGGCAGCGGCATTTCGGGGATGAGTGGAACATTGGCCGCGAACCAGCCGTGGTAGGCCAGGTAGAGCATCGTCGGCGTCTTCATGCTTCGTGATACACCGACCAGGACGACCTCGGCCCGACCCAATTCGTCGGCATTTCGGCCGTCGTCGTGGGCGAATGCGAAGTCGACCGCCTCGATCTCCCGCTTCCGTGCTTCGCCCAGTTGCCGGAACAGGCCCGGCTTCTCCTGAGGCGTGAGCTTCAGATGGGTGGCCAGGCGATCCAACAGCGGGCCGAGCATATCCATCGCGTCGACGTCGTGTAGGCGAGCCTGCTCGAGCATCACCCCGCGCAACTCGTTTGATACCAGCGTGTGTACCACCATTGCCCCGGCTTCCGCCGCCTGGCGAACGACCTCGCCGACCCGCTCCGGCGTTCGGACGTCGCGAAGTTGGATCAGTTCCACCTGCGCGTCGTTGAACTGGGTCAAGGCGGCACGAATCACGCGCTCGGCGGTCCCGCCCGTGGCGTCGGACACAACGTAGATCGTCAACATGGGTGTTTCATTCCTTCACACGTTCACGGAGCACATCCCCGCAATAGTGTACGCCGGACCGAGACTTCCGGATAGTCCGCTGCCAGCCGTCGAAGCTGCTCCCGTTGCTTGTCGTTGGCCAACAAGCAAAGCGCTTCGGCGGCCGTATGGCGTGTATCGGTGGCGTTCTTCATGTCCTCGACGACGTCGATCAACACCGGCGCGGCACGGCGGTCGCCGATCCGGCCCAACGCCCAGGCGACGGCGGCCCGCCAGCAGGGCGTCAGGTCGTTGTGCAGAAACAGCACACCCGGCCCGAGCGGATCGGGATAGCCGTCGGCGGCCTCCGGCGGCGAGTCGGCCAGAGCTGCCAGCAGCGTGTCGAACGAACGAGGATCGGCAAGGTTGCCGAGCGTGCAGCGGTCGCGTCTGCATGGCCAACGGCATCGCGCCTCGGAAAAGCGGGGTCGCCTGGCGCTTATGATGGCAGCCGACGCAGCCGCGTTGTTCGCCGGGGCGCAGATAGACCCACGACATCTCGTTCAATTCCGAACGCCACTCGGCGTCGACCGCCTGAAGCGCGATGGGCGTATCGGCCGGCACCTCCACGGCAAACGACCCGTCGGAGGCCAGCGGCACGGTTCCCAGTTCGACCGTCTCGTTGCCGGCATGGACGATGTAGGAGTGCGACGACCGCTTGGTCAATCCCTTGCCGGCCAGGACGCGGATCGCTCGAACGTTTTCCCAGCCGGCGGTGGTTTTCTGGGTGAAACGCACGTTCTGGCAATAGAGCACGCCGGTTGCTTTAGGCTCCACGCCCGGCCGCGCCGGCGTCAGTGCGTAGAGCTTGTGGCCGACCTTCATCGGGGCCGGTAAGTCGTGCTCGGGAAATGTTCTCGCCCGGCGGGGGTTGAATATCGTGACGCCCAGGCTGTCGTAGGCCG
>Ga0180434_10009827_pt1 | contig 10334 bp, 15 predicted proteins | sample SS_ome_7_FD_132453 | JGI IMG/M metagenome (GOLD analysis project Ga0180434, IMG submission 132453) | Hypersaline lake sediment archaeal communities from the Salton Sea, California, USA - SS_1_D_2 metaG | ecosystem: Environmental > Aquatic > Non-marine Saline and Alkaline > Hypersaline >... | reverse complement strand
GAGGCTGTCTGGCGCAGCGGGGGCTTGCTGTCTGGCGCAGTGAGGGCTTGCTGTCTGGCGCAGCGGGGGCTTGCTGTCTGGCGCAGCAGGGGCTTGCTGTCTGGCGCAGCGGGGGCTTGCTGTCTGGCGCTCTGCGAGTTACACGAGAGCCACACACACACACACACACACACACACAAACACAAACACTCGCCCGACGCAATGTTTTTCATTTTTTTTCAAACATGCGATGAGCATCGCAACGCACCCTGGGGAAAGCGTTGCAATCCATCGTTCTCGTCCGACCGACACAATGGTTGTATGTTTCATTTGGTTTTCAAACACATGCAACAAAACTAAAGTATTGTCCGTCAGACACACCGTCGCCAGTCCGCTTCGTTGGTTGTCGGCGCTGCCGCGCTCGTCGCCCTCCCCTCCCGCCGCCGCTGCGATCCTTATTGTCTGGTACGCTTGTTGTTGTCTGGCCATGTTCAATTTCCTGGCCGTGTGGTGAGCAGGCAGGTCCCCCGGCCATGTGTGCCGCGCAGTGTCGTATTGTCTGTCAGACACGTCGTCGCCGCCCGCCGCACCACTTTTTCGTCGATCGCTCGCAGTGGCGCACTCGTCACGTCCTCCCGCCGCCCCAGCCCCTATTGTCTGGTGCGTGTGTTGTTGTCTGGCCATGTTCAATTGGCGGGCAGTGTGGAGAGCAGGTGGGGTCGGTCGGTCGGTCGGTCGGTCGGTCAATGCGGCTGATCTGTGCGTGCGTGCGTGCGTGCGTGTGTCCGTCCGTCCGTCCGTCCGTCCGTCCGTCCGGGCGGTGTGGCTGCTGCTGCTGCTGCTGCTGCTGCTGCTGCTGCTGCTGCTGCTGCTGCTATTTATTCGCAGCAGATTCCCCCCACCCCCACCCTCACCCTCACCGCCTGCCATGTCGATGACGTGCAACCCTGGTGCCGACGTTGACGTCGATGCCGTCATCGAGGAGTGGCGGGGCATCTATGTCGACGCCCGCGTCGTGAGCTGCCTGACCGGGTTCCCCCAATTCGCGCCCCTCGTGCGACGCGTGACGCACACAACGTTCCGACGCCGCTATTCGCTCTTGACGAAGGAGGAGGAGGTACTGCAGAAGCTGGAAGACCGCTTGGTGCGTGTGCATGCGCATATGCATCTGTGGGATTTGGGGTTGGATAGATGGATGGATGGATGGATGGATGGATGATGGATAATGGGTGGTTTTGTCTGGGATGGTGTGTTGGATCAATCAGGCGGACAAGATGGAGTCCATGTTCCATGTGCCCGTGAATCCCGGCTCGCTGAGAGAGTCCTGGGACAGACAGCTCAACGAGGAACTAACCAAGCATACGACGTTCCTCGTGAGAGCGTTCATGAGCCTCTATCGGCGTGACGCAGCCGAGTGTCCGCGATGGTGGTCCTTTGGGCAGATGGCAAAGGTGTGCGGATCCATCGACGCGTTGCACACTGCATCGCCCGACACGTACAAGGTGTTTCGCAACACGCTGGCCGGCCGAGTGATGGGCTGGTCCGAACGGCACAAGATCTTTCCCGCGCTCTCCGGGCTGTTTGAATTCTTTGGGATTTTGTAAGTATTGCTGCTGCTGCCGCTGCTGCTGCTGCTGCCAATGTTTTGCTCGGCTGCTTACCGTGTTTGTTGCTGTCCTTGTATGCCATATAGGGCCACGCCGAACCGAGCGAGACTTGGTGAGTGTATGTATGTATGTATGTATGTATGTATGTATGTATGTATGTATGTATGTATGTATGTATGTATGTACGTATGTATGTATGTATGTATGTATGTATGTATGTGTGTATGTATGTATGTATGTATGTACGTATGTATATGCTCTACCGGCGCCCATGCTTGCATGCCGTGCTTTTTGCTGCTGCTGCTGTTTCTTGCTTACGACGGCAATGGGCAACGGCACAATGCCTCCACACCCATCTCTTACAGCACACATGGCATTCCTGAAGTTTCCACCGTCGTTGTCGTTGGAGCAGTATCCATGCCCGTACATTTTGCGAAAGATACCGGTGGATATGAGTCACATCTTCGAATCCAACCACGACGACGAAGACGAGGGTAACGAAGACGGGGACAACGAAGACAAAGACGAGGCGCTGAACATGGTATGTCGGCGACATTTGATGGGCAGCTAAGTATTGTCCGTAGTTGACTCCTTTCCCAATGCCTTGCAGGCTCTTCTCGACCTGCAAACATGGATGGTGACCAAGTGGAACGAGACCGAGACTGCGCCATTTCTGGACGCTCTGAAAGAGGCGCTAAAGGTATGCGCCATGCACGCTTTCTTTTGCACCGTATGGCGGGGCGAATGGTGGTGACGGTGCTTTTTACATGCAGGGCAACGAGGACAAGCTCCCGGAATCGTGTGGTGTGGTGCAGCAATGGAGATCTGGGCTGCGAGGAAACCGGTTACTGGACATGAACAAGCATTTGGCGTCGGTGTTTGCTGCCGGACGGAAGCGCGGGGTTGTGCTCGCCGCGATTTGGTAAGGGAAGGGAGCGGCAACGGCGGCGGCGGCGCATTGTCTCAGTTTCCCGGCTGCTGCTGCTGCTGTTTTGGTTGTTTGTGACAGGAACTGGGTAAAGACAGAGGGCAACGAGGCCGAAGAGCATGTGCTGCTCGAGAGTGTGGTGCGTTGCAGAGATACGGGAAGGAGGAGGGGAGGGCACAACATGGTGGTTGTTGCGTATCATGTGTTTTTTTTTGTTGCATTGCGCTGCAGGATCTGCACGAGACCGAGTACTTTTACCTCCCTCGCAAGATCCCGGTAAGAGTAGTGGTGGTGGTTGTGGTGGTGGTTGTAGTGAGGGGAGTCGCGGGCGAGAGTGGATGGATTGTTTTTTTTTGAACGAGTGGCTGCGACGCGACGACACAGGGCTACGATCCCGACAGGTACGCCCCGCTTCTGGACTTTGCAGTGGACAATGCGGAGAACGGGCGAACGACGATGGCCTGCATCAACACGGGCGAAGGCAAAACGACGATGTGGATACCGCAGATGGTGGATTACCTGCTGAGCTGTTGCAAACGCCCGAGCCGGCGACGGCCCTGCCGCGACGTGGTGGTGTTGGCGTTCCCCAAGGTGGCGTACATGGAGCACTTTGTGGGCAATATGGACGGAATGCCGGTGGTTGCGCCGTCCGGGCAGGTACGTGCGTGCTGCTGCGTATTATTGCGCATAGCAATGCTGGTTGTGCTGATGGTGGTGGTGGTGGTGGTGGTGGTGGTGGAAAAAAAACACAATGCAGACGGTCCGAAACAAAGTGTTCGACAAGCCCAAGCGTGGCGGAGGGCGCGGCGGCATGATGAAAACGCGCTGGGACAGCAATGGCAAGAGCTCCTTTGTGTGCATGTACATTCGAAACGGTATGTATTTGTGTGGGAGTTTTTGATGGAGGGATGAAAGGCAAAGCTGCTGCCGCAATCATGCGCATTTCTTTCTCTTCTCCAGTCGGCACAAAGGCCGAGTTTGACAACATGCTAAGCAAGGCCGACGAGCATGGCGGGCCGATCCTGCTGCTGAGCATCCTGACCAAGCCGACGCCCAAAACCAAGCCGGCGGGGTGGATGGGCGACGTGGAAATTCTCCACGATGCGTGCGACGAGGAAAAGGTGTGCGCGTGTGCGCGTGTGCGCGTGTGCGCGTGTGCGCGTGGCACGGGGAGAGTTGCAGATGGTTGCTTGCTTGCGCACGCACATCCAGATCCGGGTGGTGGGACTTGTGGTAGACGAAGCAACGCCCAAGGATCTGTTGAAACAGACGCGGGGGGCGTCGCAAAAGTTGGTCGTTTCGCCGGCCGGAGACTATTTGCGACAGTTGATCCAGGCGACGTACCATCCTTCGGCGTACCGCGTGCTGTTTGGCTCGACGGAGCGCAACAAGAGCAAGGAGGAGAAGGAGGCAGAATTCCACCAGGTACGAGCGCAACTGCGCGCGCGCGCGGCGTACGTGTCGTTGCCATTGCGCGCGGAAACATCTCTGACCCACATGGCATGCATGCCGTAGCTCGGAACCGACCTGCTGTCGTCGGTCCTGCCAGCGCACGAAGGACCGCAGGTGTTTGTCGCCGACAACGCCATCCAGGTGGTAGAAGACGAAGAGACGGCGACAACGGAAGCGAGTGGCAGCAGCAGCAGCAGCAGCAGCAGCAGCAAGACGCGAAAGCGCAGAGGCGACAACAGCACTGACCCCAAACTCCCTGCCGCCGCCGCCGCCACTACCCACAAGGCAGGCAACGGCGCGCACTGCCGGCGCCGCGTGGAGGTCAAGTCGCAGATTGTCAAGCACCCGCTCAAGTACGATGCGTACTTTGAGCACGCCGTATCGGAGCCGGAGGCGTTTTACGACGCGCTGATGGCGCACGGGCTGGACAGCCCCGATGCCAAGAGCATGCTGGTGTGTGCGCAATTGCGTGCGTGTGTGCAATTGCGTGCGTGTGTGCAATTGCGTGCCGTTTTTTGTGGGGGGAGAGCCACATGACTTGGTCGGATGGTTTGGATGGTAGGTGGATCTGACGTGCTACCTGCGCGAGGGGCGAACGTTCGACAGGGCCGTGTGCCAGCGGATTCTGCATGGCGGCGGGGAAGAAGGAGAAGCGGCGCTGTCGCCGCGCGAGGCCGGATTCTACCTGCGTCTGCCGATGCTGCTGCTGCTGCTGCAGGTACGGCGGCTGGGCGATGCGATGCGATGAGCGAGTGCGTGGTGGATTGTGATGGTGGATGGGTGGTTTTGTTTTGCAGAATGGCACCGGCGCCGCAGCGTCGCCGCCGGCCGCGGGCAAGTGGAAGCGGCACTGGAAAGAGGAGCGCTGGTGTGTGTGCTGTTCTGCGTCGGCGCACGACGAGGACGAGGACGAGGACGAGGAGATGCAGATTGACGAGGAGGAGGAAGAAACCGAGGCGTACAGCGCGTTTGTGAAGGCGGTGGAGTGGCCGGCCGGGGCGGCGTGCGGGCGCGGCAGCGCGGTGCATGTGCTGTACACGGCGGCAAAAGAGCACGGTGCGTGTGCATGTGCATGTGCATGGGCGTGTGCATGTGCGTGTGCATGTGCATGGGCGTGTGCATGTGCATGTGCGTGACTTCAAGTGAGTGTGTGCGTGCGCGTGTTTGCGGCACAGGGTGGCGCGATGCGCCGGCGGCGGGGGCAGCCGTGCTTGCGGCGCGACTCGCCAAATCGCCCGGGCTGGATCTTTGCCGCGACGTGCTGTTTGACGCGGCCGGGCGGTGCTATGCGTGCAGCCGCGCGGCGCACCAGGCGCGGTGGGAGGTGCTGAGCCGGTTTGCTGCCGAGGAGGACCGGATCCAAGTGCCGGTGTGGGCGCTCGCGCCGTCTGTCCTCGGGCCCAGCACCCAGCTGCGACGCCACCACCAGCAGATGCAGCAGCAGCAGCAGCAGCAGCAGCAGCAGCAGTCACCGCCGCATTCCAAACCGTCGTCGTCGTCGTCGTCGTCGTCGTCGTCGTCGTCGTCGTCGCCGCCGCTGCCACTGGCGGTCGAGCTGCTGCAGCGACTGTACTGGAGCCACGACGAGGAGGCGGACGGCAGCATGCGGACGTTTGTGCACGCGCTCGTGGGCCCGCTGAGCGAGTATGCGCGGGAGGTGCGCCAGCTGCAGTGCGAGCCGGGCGAGCGCGTGGCGGTGATGCTGCCGAGCGCGGCGGCGTCGGCGACGTTTGCGATGCATCTGCTGCTGCAGGTTGGTTTGCATTTGCGTTTGCCGTTTGCCATTTGCGTTTGGCCCACACTCTTTCTTTGTGTCGCGCGCGCGCGCAGGGCTACCCGCCGAGCTGCATCTTCCACGCGGAGGCCGACATGGACCCGGAGCTTGTGCCGGGCATGTATGCGCAGGCGCAGAACGGGTGGCACCCGCAGGTGCTGCTGCTGCACTACCAGGCGCACGGGACGGGGGTGAGCTTTGACCAGTTCCAGCGGATTGTGCTGATTGGGCTTCCGCCGGCGTTTTCGCAGCCGGTGTGTGATTTGTGGAATGTGATTTGTGGAATGTGATTTGTGAGTGTGGATGATGATGATGATGATGATGATGATGATGATGGCTGGCTGGCTGGCTGGCTGGCTGCACAGGTGTACGAGCGCTTCTACCGGCTGGGCGCCGAGCAGGAGCGGGTGGAGCGGCGCTTTGACGTGTACACGTTCGAGGTGCCGCTGCCCGACGAAGAGAAGAAGAGTAGTAGCAGCAACGACATCCTGGCCGGGCAGCTGGGGCTTGTGGCGCGTGCGCCGCCGGCGGCGCTGTGTGCGGCGGTGGCTGCGACGACGAGCCCGCTGAGCAAGGCGCTGCGGGTTGCGGGGGACGAGGGGGTTGCGACGGAGTGGAGCTTCAAGGCGGAGTTTGTGCACGGTGCGTGGTGGTATAGCGCGCGCGGTTGCGGTTGCGTTTGCGTTTGTGTGTCAGCGTGGGTGCTAAGGATGGATAGCTGACTCGACTCGTGCTTGCTTGCTTGCTTGCCCCATTCCACGCAACGCAACGCAGAAATGCTGCGCGTCGCAAAGCAGCGCGAGGCCGCCGCCCACCTCCTTGCGTCCTTGGCACCCATGCCGCCCCTCCCCGCCCTCCTCGCCGCCACCCCCTACCGCCTCGGCAGCGCCACCACCACCGCCACCGCCGAACACGAACACGAACACAAAGCCATCGACGACTCGGACGCCGACGCAGAGGAACCAACGAGCAACAGCAACAGCAACAGCAACAGCAACAGCAACAGCAACAGCAACAGCAACAGCAACAGCAACAGCACTCTGCCACCGCCACACTCGCCGCCACCACTGCCCCAGCGACTCCAGCGCCCGCTACCACTGCCCGGCGACGCCAGCAGCAGCAGCAGCAGCAGCAGCGGCGGCAGCGGCAAGCCAAAGCGGCAGGGGACCAAGCGCGTGCGCGTCGCCGTCGTCGTCCCGCCGCCGACTGAGAAGAAGGAGGATCATGACGACGACGACGACGACGACGACGACGACGACGACGACGGCGACGACGATGACGACGACGATGCAGATGCAGATGCAGATGCCCCGCCGCACAAGGCGCAGAAACGGCTGCAGCAGCCCGATGGCGCCGCTGCGAAGAAGAAGAAGAAGAAGAAGCCCCGGACCGGGAAGATCGCCGCAAAGGCCCCGGCCCCGGCTGGAAATGCTGGAAATGCTCCGCCGCTGACGCTGCGCATGAAACGCCCCTGAGCGGGCGAGCGGCGACCGAAACGAAAGAATGAAAGAACGAGACAAGGAAATGCATGCATGTTCTTCAGCAGGCAGACTTGTACTCTGCTTTTCTTTTTCTTTGGCGGGAGGATGTGCCGGCTCGTGGAAAAGACCAACGATTTGTTTATAAAAGACGTTGAACCAAAAGATACGTTACGTGCTGCCACAAGGTTGCTTGATTTCCGCAGTGATCACACTCTTTGCCATCTCCAGAGTGAGTCGGCCGAAGCCATAGAGCGCATAGCTTCCCGCGACGGCGAGCAGCGCGCCGCAGCCGAGAATCATGCAGCGGCAAACAGGGTCCCGGAAAAGAATGACTTTCCAATCGGTCTTCTCCATGGCAACGACAACGAGCTGACTTGTTTTTATTTCTTGCGAAAAAGAAATCGGGTAGCCAACTTGTCCGGCGGGCGAGGCAGCTGATCGAGAGCGTGATGTCCGGCGGGCGAGGCAGCTGATCGAGAGCGTGATGTCCGGCGGGCGAGGCAGCTGATCGAGAGCGTGATGTCCGGCGGCTGTTGTGTGCACTCCTTTGTTCGTTTGACTCTGTCGCGCTCGTCACCTCGTCCGACGCGGTAATGTCTGGTATGCAGCCTAGTGTCTGATTGAATTCATTTTGGCGGGTGTGTGGTGAGCGGATGGGGCATGGCGTGGTGATGATGGCTGTCCGGCTGCCCGCCCGTCCGTCTGTCTGTCCAACCGTCCGTTTAGTTGTTGTCACAAGCATGGACTCTCACAAGCGCCTCCGTGAGGAAAAAGTAAAAGAAGAAGAAGAAGACGTGCTGCCACCTCCTCGCAAGCGCCCTACGTTTCGACGCGCAATCGAGATGGCAAAACGAGAAGACGGTGTGGAAACGGTGCAAGAGTACTTTGAGTTGTTCGATTCCGATGACGAGGAGGATGAGGAAAAGGAAGACAGTGAGATGAATGCCATCTTCCGAGTGGCGGCGGGGCATGGACGAGACGACACTGTGAAGTATCTCATCGGCGACAATCCCGGCCTTGTTGAGTTGGACGTCAAGGAAAGAAACATTGGCGAAGAGGAGGAGGAGGAGGAGGAGGAGGAGGAGAAAAACGGCGACGACGACGACGACAACCTTACGGCGCTTGAACAGGCGGCGAAACATGCGGGTGCAGCAAATGTCGTCGAGCTTCTCCTTGGCCACGGGGGATACAGCGACGCGATCAAGGTCAGCGCGCTGCAACAAGCAGCAAAACACAACCATGTGGAGGCCGGAATGCTGCTTGCTGTGGAGCCGTGCATGAACGCAAAGACGCTTTGGAAGGCGTACGATGCGGCAACCAAGAACGGGCAGCGGCGCAAAGCCCGCTGGGCATTCCTCGAGCAACAAGCGCGTGTTGTGGATTGCCGAGAAACATCGTCGTCGTCCCGCTCGGGGGCACAGCAGCCCTGAGGCGATTGGGCATTCTTTTTGATGCGTGTGGATGGTTGTTTTTTTTTGTGGTTTCGAGGATCTTGGGGTTGCATCCAAGCTGGATTTGCGAGGGCGGGTTTCCGTGGTGAAGGGAGGAGAAAATGAAAAGCAACACGGTCATGCTTTGTTATCGTAATAGAAATGGAAGAGAATTGCGAGAGAGATTGGTTTGCAATATAATTTTCCCTCCGTGCTGCGAGGCGTGGCGCCAACGAACAAAAACAAAGCATTTGTTAGCTCTCGTGCACCACCTCATTTTTTTACAAGTTCTCCGCAACGTTTGTGCACTATTCCTACACACCCGCCGACTACCTCTTCACACGTCATCCATTTTTTTGGATATGACCTTGCACATCTTCCCAAGCTTTCAAGAACATCTGCGATGTTTTCGGCATGCATGCTTGGTGTCGAGCATTTTCACTATCTTCCTCATGACAGTCTTTGTTCGGTTACATGCATACTGGAGGGGTTGTCGATATGTACAGTTCCGCAAGCTTTATCATGTCTCATAACAATTACCCGTTAGCCTAGTACTCCATTCTGCTCGTTAAAAAAAAGAAATACATTATTGTCCTCTTCATTTTGCATTTCCCATTATCGCTTACCATTTTGAGATGATGCAATCTGGTGTTCTGTGGCCGTTTGCTGGCAGTCTTGTGTTTGTCATTCCATATGTGATTCTTCAATCACTTTCGTGTTTTTCATTACCGGCGAGTGCATCAAACAGCATTCCGTTTGGCGGGCAGGTTGCACTTTTGACAATAGCATTTATAGCGCTTGGGGCTCTGGCTGGAATGTCAGTCTGGATTCGAAACAGTTGGTGGTACATCATGTCTTTGATCGCGACTCTTACTGCAGGAATTTTGTATATCTCATTGGCTATTGGAGGACTTGCGACAAACGGGCTTATATATTTGGCTCTTGCCCTGATTCTTTTGAATGTACTGACAATCGATCAGGCACGATCATACAAGATGCGTGTCAAGCTACAAGTTGCCTCGGCACTAACCTACATTGCATTAATTTGTATTGTTTTACTGGCCTTCCAGGCAACATCAATATCAACATCGACATCATCATCATCATCATCATCATCATCATCAAGCAATGGAGGAGATATTTCTGCATCTGATGCCACATTTGCATTTATCAATCCACCATCTTCTTCCACACTTTTGTCCAGATCAACACTCGTCAGTGCTATCGGCAATATACAGCCATACGATTATATTCGAACCAGCATCTTGACAGATGGTACAGCATCCTTATCGGAAGGTATTTTAACTGGAGTAAGCATATTGGAAGCAACGAGTACTATATCCTGCTCGAGTATCGAGGCAACCGGAAGTGGAGCCATTCAACTCCCAGTCGGAACGACTGCCGAACGTCCGATTCTTAGTGCGGATGGCGGTCAGTTACGTTTCAATTCTGATAGCCTGTTACTCGAGTTTTCAAATGGCACGGCGTGGACACTTTTGACTGCTAGTTCATCGAGCGGCGGTGGGGGTAGTGGAAACTCTACATTTAATCCCACGATTAGAAACCCACTCGGCGGTGAAACTCTACTCTACAAAGACAGTGTCTGGCAGAATAGTGCATTACCAAGTTACACGACCGTGTCTGGAAATTACACAATGGCCGGCTCTCAACGAGCGGTATTGG
>Ga0180434_10009825_pt1 | contig 10334 bp, 5 predicted proteins | sample SS_ome_7_FD_132453 | JGI IMG/M metagenome (GOLD analysis project Ga0180434, IMG submission 132453) | Hypersaline lake sediment archaeal communities from the Salton Sea, California, USA - SS_1_D_2 metaG | ecosystem: Environmental > Aquatic > Non-marine Saline and Alkaline > Hypersaline > Sediment... | reverse complement strand
TCGATCCCCGGTGTCTTCGCCGGTGGAGATATCGTCCGGGGCGGGGCGACGGTAATCCTGGCGATGGGCGACGGAAAACGCGCCGCCGGCGCCATCGACAAATACCTCAAGACAAAGTGATTATCCGACCACCGGCGGACTTACCGCGATTTGTTTTCAGTCGCGCGTCTGTATCTGGATGTCGGGGATTTCGAATTTGACGGGCCTTGCGGTGACTATCCCGGCGCCCACGACGCCCTTGTACCGCGGATCGCACATTGCCCGCACGTAACAGTTAGCGGGCGACTCCATGAAGACGCGTCCGAACCGATCCACTCCCAGCAGCTTGATCATGGCGGTTACCGACTCGTCGCAGAGCAGTTTGAATTTCCGCCCGCTGAATTTCCAAATCCGCCCGGTGGATATGATAATAGAACCGTCGGCGGTTGCCCGGCAGCTCTCAGCGGGCCGGTCTCGCATTTTCAGCGACATCGTCGTCGGCGCCGAGACGATCTGCCCGCCGGTCAGGAGAACGCCCATTTTCTTTCGCCCGTCAGCAATCCACGTAAGCAGGGCATCGCCGGCGGGGGTGCGCACGATAAGCCTTCCGCCGAGCAGTTGGCACTTGGGGCCGGGCGGGATATCCGATTGCTTGCTTTGACCTCCTCCCCGGGGCGTGTTGCGGATAACCGACAGCGCCGTCTTCCTGAGCCTGGCGTCATCGATGAACCCGGCCACTTCGGTGATTTTCTTTGAATTCACCCGCGACATTTCCCGGACCGTTCCTTTCGCCTCGGCGCGCACCTTCGGGTCCTTGTGTCCCAGGCGCATCAGGTGGGTGATTATCACTGCCGTCTCCGGTATTGCAGTCGATGCCCCCGAGGCCAGGTCCACGACGAACGCATTCTGTGATACCGAGCAGACCAGCACGAACCGGCGTGACATCGGGACCACCGCGGTAATATCGCGCAGGGCCGGATTGGTCTTCGACGAATAATGCCTCCATAACGTTCCATCATGCGTCCAGAATCCCTTGAGCCGATCCCCGATCGCCCAGAAAATTGCGATACCGCCCGGACCCTCGACCGCCTGGAACTCAGCGCCCGCCAGGTCCACCCTGCCCGTCGAACCAAGGACCTCGGCGGGCCACTTCCTGAATGTCCACCGCCTGGAGCCCAATACGTGTATGCCCGTGCGATCGTGGCAGTACACGCGCCCTGACGAATGGTCCCAGTAGAACTGCCCGGGATGATACATCGGCCAACCAGTGTCCGGGTCTTCGGTGAACAGGCCTTTAAGCTCCTTGGTGACTTTGCGGAAATCGTTCAGGTCGAAGTAGTATAACCCTTCGAGTTTCGCTATCCAGAACCTGTTTTGCGCGTCCACGCCGAATGTCCGGAAGCAGCCTGAGAGCATCAGGTGCGCGTCGGGGACGTCCGGGCAGACGTATTGAGGGTGCTTTTCTTTTTTGTCTTTCAGCAGGAACCACGTCCGGCCTTTGGCGTCTACTACCGCGTAGTCAACTTTCTTGTCGAAGGTCTGCCATCGCACTTCGCGCAGTTGCGGCGCGGACATCTTAGGCCACCTGCTGACATCCTCGTCGGGCCCGGCGGCACGGACCCGCTCCGCCTGCGTCACGGCGAGCACAACCAGACCGGTCGCCATTACCGCCGTAAGCAAAGTATTTTTGTGCCCTGCCATTACAGAGTCCTTAGCCTGCTATCGACATTGGACACATTTCGGAGGATAATTGCAATCCAAACCGATACCCGAAACGATCGATGCAGCCTGAGTGTGCCGAATACCTGTGATCGGCGCCGGAAGCCCGACGCCAGGCCGTATTGATATCAACCACGTGCGCGATCTGCCACGATGAAGCCGCCGGAGAATACGGGAGGGCCTACCTCTACCAACATTTCAGAGTTTGACATGAAAGGCGAAGGTCCGTTGCGGTCTTGCCCGAGTTTGAAACACTCTTCCGGTCACAAACGCCTTGGCCATCGCTCGGGGGTAAGGTAGAATCATTCTCGAAGGATGAGGAGATAACGATGCACAGAATACGAAACCGGATGATTGTTCCGATGCTGGCCGGTGCGATGGCTGCCGGCGCCGCGATGGCTGCGGATTGGCCTCAATGGGGCGGAACCGACTGCCGAAACCTCGTCTCGGCGGAGAAGAATCTGCCCGCGACGTTCGATCCGGACAAGGGACGAAGCCGGTCGGGCGGGAACGTCAAATGGGTCCGGAAGACCGGTAACGCTGCGTATGGTAATCCCACGGTGGCCCGCGGGCGGGTGTACGTCGGCACGGACGATGCGATGCTGTCGGGCGACAAGCGACTGAAACGCACGCGAGGTGGCATGGTCCAGTGTTTCGACGAGGCCACGGGCAAACCCCTGTGGAAGCTGGCAGTCCCGAAACGGACCGGTCTGCCCAAGGGGATGCATTACGGGCATCAGCATCTTGGCACGTGCTCTTCGCCGACGGTGGCCGGCGACAGCGTGTATGTCGTGACCGGGGCGGCGGAGGTGCTCTGCCTCGACGCACGCGGTCAGGCCAACGGTAACGACGGTCCGTACCTCCGCGAGGGGCAATACATCGCCGGTCGCGGCAAGACGCCGATCGCGCTGGCGCCCTCGGATGGAGACATTCTGTGGCGGTTCGACCTGATCGAGCAGGCCGGTTCCAGGCCGCACGACGTGGCCAGTTGCTCGGTGCTTCTGTGCGGTGACTACCTGTACACCAGCACGTCCAACGGCGTGGACGGTCCGCATAAGAAGGTCCTCGCCCCCGAGGCGCCGGCCATGATCGTGCTCGACAGGCATACCGGTCGATATGTTGCCCGGGAGGCCGAGGGAATCAGCGAACGTATATGGCACGCCCAGTGGTGCTCGCCTTCGCTGGGCAAGGTGGGAGCAAAGACGCTCGTCTTCCTCGGCGGGGGAGACGGGATACTGTACGCCTTTGAGGCCCTGACCGCCAAGCCCGCTGAATCGGCGGCGCCGGCGGTGCTGAAGACGGTTTGGCGCTACGACTGCAATCCGCCGAACTATCGCTATCGCAAGGGGAAGGAGATACCGTACTACGAGGGCGACAAGCGCAAGAAATGGAGCACGAACGAGAACGACGGGAAGTTCATCGGTCCCAGCCAAATCATCGGCACGCCCGTTTTCCACAAGAACCGGGTGTACGTGGCGATCGGGCAGGACCCGATGCACGGGCGGGGCAAGGGCATGCTCCATTGCGTCGACGCGACGAAGAGCGGCGACATCACCAGGAGCGGGAGTCTCTGGACGTACGACGGTCTGGACCGCAGCATGGCCACCGTGTCGATCGCCGAGGGACTGCTGTACATTTCGGATGTCGCCGGGCAACTGCACTGCCTCGACGCCGATACAGGAAAACTCCACTGGGTTTACGGAACCAACACCGAGACATGGGGCGGGGCGCTGCTGGCTGACGGAAAAGCGTACCTGGGCACGAAGAAGCATCTATATGTCTTCGCCCAGGGGCCGAAGACGAAGCTGCTGGGCAAAATCCGCCTGGGCTCGGCGATCTACTCGACCCCCATCGCCGCCAACGGCGTGCTCTACGTGGCCTCCCAGCGCGAACTGTGGGCCGTGAGCGCCAAACCCTGAACGGACTTAGAGATCCTTCCAGCTTGTCAGCTTTGGCGGGTCGGTGTCCCCTTCGATCATCTCGAGGGTTTTGGTCATCTGCTTGAGGAATCGTTCGTTCTTACCTAGCCCGCGGTGGGCCTTGTAGGCCTTCTGGTATTCGCGAAGTTTGGGCAGGCGGGCTTTGGCGGCGCCGCGGTAGTGCTTGAATATCTTCATCACGCGCGGGGCGAACCAGAGGCCTCCCCGATCGGGATCAATGATCTTCATGAGCTGGTCGAGGCCTTCAGTGATGTGGTTTTCGGCAAGGAAAACCAGACCGTTCTCGCGGACGCCGTTGGAGAACATGACGCTCCATCCGGGCTTCTCGATGGAGGCGATGATCTCGGGCATGATGGGTTTGAGTTGCTTCGGCGTCATCGTTTTGTAGAGCGACGTGACGCTGTTTCTGGCGCCGCCGCACGGGTTTTTCAGTATGTGCCTGGCGGCAGAGAGCAGTTTCTTCGGATCGGCGCCGGCGATGCTGTCGGCCAGCAGCCCCCCTTTGCCCGCACGGCCTTTCTTGAACAATGCCTCACCAATGAAGCGAGACTCGATCATCAGCGTGTCGGTTGGGTCTTCGTTTTCGAGCATCGCGAGCATTTTGGGCGCCGCTTTTCGGGCGGACGGACCGCCGATGGCGGCGAGTGCTTTTGCGGCGCTGACTCGCATCCAGAGGTCCTTGTCATCGAGCAGCGCGATCAGCGCGTCGACGGCGCCGGCGGGGGGCGTCTTGAGGTACACGATCGCCTGGCAGGCGCCGAAGCGGGCGTTGGAGTCTTTGCTCCCGAGCATTTGGACCAGGCGGGAGGTAAAGTCGCCTTCTTTCTCGGCCAGCGCCCTTGCCGCTCGCTGGCGGGCCAGGGGAGACCAGGCGCCCAGGACGTCGAACAGTTGGTCGACGGTCTTGGCGGAGTAGAACGCGTGACCGCGGTCCCAGGTCGTGTACCCCGCGCCGGCGGTGATGCTGTCGGCGATATCCCGATCGCTGAGTATATTGGCGGGATTGGCGCCCCGCCCGGAGAAGTACGTCTTCTGGTTTGGAAGGGTGTAGGCGATCAGATAGGCGCCCGTGCAGTCCCAGCGGCTGTAATTCTGCCGACCGCTGCCGACCTGCCCCTGGTAATGGAATCGGCCCTTGTGGTCGCGGGCCAGATCGTAGTACCACTGCTGCTTGTCCATGAACGCCGAGAGCGCTTTTGGTCCGATGCGCCACACGCCGGTGGGTCCCCACAGGTAACCGAAAAAGTTGCCCGTGTGTCCCAGTTCGCGCGAGTCGTAAGACGCCAGTGCCCAGCGGGCGAAGTGCCTGGTCTCGGCGTTCTTACCGAGCAGGTCAAACGCCAATGCGCCCATGCAGTTCTTACCGTTATCGTCGTGATCGACCATTCGCGGGTCGTGGAACCCGTAGGGGATCGCGCCCTTGTTGGCGTAAAAGCTGAAGAACCGGCTGCTTGTCTGTACGGCGGTTTCGATCGCCGGATCGTCGATACCGCATTTCTCGGTCGCCAGCACCATACCGATGAAGCACGGGAGGCCCGCGGCGTTCACCGCGCCGTATCCGCCAAGGCGCCCGTGTAGTTTCCCTCCGTTGACTTTTGGCATGGCGCCCTGGTGTCCCCATGTACCGGCGCGGCTTTGGCAGCGGGCGATTTCCAGGGCGTAGGCGTGAAGGGTGGGAAGGACCAGTTTGTCGCCCGTGGCGAGATAGTATTCGGCCAGGAAGATCGTCCGATAACCCCATCCCCAGCAGAAGTGCCCTCGTTGTGTCTCGAAGTTCAGTTTGCGCTCGAGCTTTGCCACCGAATGCGCGTAGGCCTTTACCTTTGGGAGGTATTGCTTGTCGCCCGAGGCCAGCAACGCCAGGGCCCCGATGTCGCCGGGGATGCCCTTCAATTCCGTCGAGGCGATCCACTTGCAGCCCTGGCGGACAATGGCCTGAGATTTTTTGCAGTTGCTCGGCCAGGTCTTGCTGTACGCCCCCAGGACCTTCAGGTGAAGCGTTACGGTCATTTTTCGCCCACTGCGCCAGATCAGCAGATGGAGTTTTCCGGTTTCCTCTGCCGGGGCGATTGCACGACCAAACGCGCGGCGAGAGTCTTCGCTGAACGCCTTGGCGCCGATACCGAGCACTACGTCGTCGACCTTAAGAACGCCCGCCGCCGGTGAGTCGGGCGCCACCGCGGTGATCAGAATCTGTCGACTGGTGTACGATCCGGCGTGTTTACCCCACACCCATCCGCGTGCGCCGGTGGGCCCGAGATTGAAATCGGCCTGCTTGGGGTCGCGTTTGCCTCCGGCGGTCAGGTCCGGAGGCGAGGGTGTTTTACTCGCAGCGCCGCACCGCTCCACTAAAACTCCCGCCACCGACAAAACGACGAGTATACCGAGAATTATTCTTGAACCATGCATCAGCGGTCTCCTTCTATTTTCCCCGCGAATTTACAATATCCTATCTTTTTTCCAGGCCGTGTCAACGGACTCGAACCGGACAAGGTCTTCGAAGCGGTACGTCGATACGACATCGACTTTGCCGACGTTCGCGGGCGGGGTCCGCCGGTATGAACAGGAGGGGGCTTGTGGTTCGGGTAACAGCGCAGGCCGCGACAATTGGACGGTAAGCAGTTTGGCTGCGCCCAACTGACCCGGTTCGCCCTGTCCGGCGGAGACCAAGTCCGCATAGAGACAGGCGGCGATCCCTTGTTGAAAACCGCCTGTTACACTCATCGTTTACCTTGCAGGCATAGTCCTCAGATTCGGTCGAAATTTCACGAATTCCGATTGAACAGGTTCATTGTCAGGGTTATCATCCCGGTGTGCGGGGCGACCCGCGTTCCAGCCTCAAACCCCCGAGGCCCTGAACGATGCGTACAAAACTCTGTCTACCGGCGATAATCCTTGCCCTTACCGTACAGACCTCCGCCGAAACACCCTCAGCCGAGACGAAGGCCGCCATGCAGGAACTGTGGCGACGCGGACATTGCCTGCTGAGTTCCGTGCTCAAACCGGCGGCGAAGGAAGCGGTGATTCCAAGGGATATCGGAAACACTCCCGTTATCGTTCCCCGCCTGCGCGCCGCGGTCGGTAAGCTGCTGTGCTATGCGGCGGACGGTGCGACGATCTGGACCGCCGACGACCAGAGCCTCTACCGCGTCGACGCGGCCGCGGGAAAACTCGTGAAACGATACGACCTTTCCGACGGACTGGGCGATGCGGCGATCCGATCGATCGCCGTTTCGGGCGATACGGTCTGGATGGCGACGCGGTCCGGTCTGTTCGCCCTGGACGTCAAGGGCGGGCGGTGCGCCTGCGTCGACGATATTCGTTTCAGCGTTGGGTGGTTGGCGGCGGGTACAAGCGGCGTGTGGCTTGTCAGCGACGGAGGGGTTTACCGCCTGCCTTCCGGTCAGACGAAGTGGCGGAAGCTGCCCGGCGCGCCGGCGATCGAGGCATTGGCGTCTGTATCGAAACGAGGCTTCTGGTGGGCGCGTTGGCGCGTGTGGTCCGCGTCGAAGATGCCCCAGGTGTTCGCGACGGTCGACGGACTTTACGCGATCTGCCTTGGGCGATTGATTCACTATCCCGCGTCCGGAGGCGGGCCGCGGGAGATCAGCGACAAGACGTGGCGTGCGGTCGCCCAGGAGCGAAAGGTCTGGGCGCTGACTACCGGGGGTATCGTGCGATACGATGCGGAGACGGGTAAGACAGATCGTTTCACCTCGGGGGCCGGGATGCCTTCCGGTCGGCCGGTAGCTTTGGCGGTCGGGGAGTCGGCGGTGTTTGTGGCCGCGGAGGCCGACTACGATTCTCGCAGGCGGCGATTCACCGGCGGTGGGATCGGGCGGATGGACCTTAGCACGGGCAAGTGGACCGTCACCGAAAAAGTCGGACAGACATCCGTGCGTTTCGTAACGGCGCTGCTCGTGGACGGGAAGGAGGCATGGGCCGCCTGCACGCTGTACGATCGCGTTGTACAACTGGGCGCACATCCGGGCATGGCGCACGTGAAGCGCTATCGTCCGAACGTCTCCGGCCTGGCGATGCTCCACTTCGACGGTGATGCGTGGCGAGTGATGTCGCTCGACAGGCAAAAACCCGATCGCCGATGGGTGCTCGGGCAGAAGGGCACCTTCGCCATCGATTCAATCGTACCGAAACGCCTGGATAGCATGTGGATGATCGACGATGACCGGGGGCGCCAGGACCGGTTGTGGGGCGTGTTTCGAATGGTGCCCGAGCGCTACTACTCGGGATATTACATCTCCGCGGGGCTGCTGGCTGTCAGAAGCGGTGGAGCCTGGCAGGGAAAGTTCGATATTCGCACCGGGGAACTCGCCCTGGGCGGCGAGCAGCCCGAACTGATGCTGATCTCGCATTCGCACGGCGCCAGGCTGGTGCTGGCCGACGGGCACCCGGTGGTGCTTGGTATCGAATCGATCGGTAAGCGAACGTGGGCGGTCTGCGAAAGCGGGCTGTTCGTTCGTTCCGCGGCAGGCAGATTCACCCCGGTGGTTCGAACCGCCCACCGCGCTTACTGGCGGGTGACGGCTGGGGCTGCTGGAAAGCACGCGGTGTGGTTCGGAGGCGACGGTGGGACGATAAGCCGCCTGGACCGCAAGACCGGGCGCCTCGAACTGGTTGGTGTATCGAGGGGCAGGAAGATCCTGGCCATCATCGTCACCGGGGACGCAGGCAAGGATGATGCGGTCGTGGTGCGGACGGGTTCGACCAAAGCGGTGCTTCCGGTGTCGCTGGCCTCGGCGCCAGGTCTGCCCGGCGCCGAGACCATCGCGTTCGACGGTGTAAAGTGGAAGGCGAGCGACAAGGACGCACCATCGGCCGCTATGCGATTCTCCTGCCAAAAACGTGGTGACTACGTGTATCGCGGTGGTAAGCGCGTCGCGTTTGTCAAGGGCGTGTTCCGCCCGATAATGCTCTGCGAAGACACCCTCGCCGGGAAATTGTGGTTGGGGACATACAGCGGTGTCGCGGGCATACCACTGCCTGACAATCGCGGACAGTGACGCTTTCCCGACCGGGGACATGGAATGAACGCATGAGTGACAACGAGACACGCCTGGCCGGGACGCTGGCGAGTTTGTACCTGCTGGTCCTGGTGACGGTTACCGGTGGTGTGGTGCTGGCGATCGAGGTGTTGGGAACGAGGGTGATCGGGACGTACTACGGTTCCAGCCTCTACGTCTGGGCGGCGCTGCTCAGCGTCACGCTAATATGTTTGGCGACAGGATACGCCGTCGGGGGTCGCCTGGCCGATCGGTTCCCATACGGGTGGATGCTGCACCTGCTGGTCGTTCTGGCCGGCGCGTCGGTGCTCCTTACCCAGCCGATGACGGGCGTGCTAGCGCCGTTCAGCGACTGGTTCGGTTTTGCATGGGGCGCCATCGCCAGTTCGCTGGTGATATTCTTCCTTCCGCTGACGCTGCTTGCGACCGCCGGTCCCTACGTGATCCGCCTTCGGGCGCGGACGGTCTCGCAGGTGGGCTCGACTTCCGGAGCGGTCTACGCACTGAGCACGATCGGGAGCGTCGCGGGCGTGCTCGCCGTGGTGTTCTGGGCGATCCCCTCGCTGGGTACGCGAGGATCGCTGCTCGCCTGCTCCGGCGCGCTGATCGCCCTGGGCGCGGTCGGCCTGGCGATTGCCTCGCGCGGAAAGGCGCTTCCTGTGATACTGCTCGCCGGTCTGCCGGCGCTCGCGGGCCGCGGTGAAACGCCCGTGCCCGGACAACTCCACCACTCCGAGAGCGCCTATGGCCAACTGCGTGTGGTCCAGCAGGACCGCAGCGATCGCGGACCGTACCGGATGCTGCTGGTAAACGGGATCATGCAGACTGGAATGCCCCTGGACATCGGACTGGTCGGTCCGGGCTCGATACTTCAGACCGACAGCTACTACCTTGAACTGCTGCCCTACTTCCACCCCGATCTCGGTGACGGGCGGCGAGGTGTGCTGATCGGACTGGCAGGGGGAATGTTCCCCAGGGTCATGGAGTTCTACGGTATCGACTGGACCGCCGTAGAGATCGACGTGAATGTCGCCGAACTGGCCAGGGCGTATTTCGGATATCTCGGGCGGATCAGTTTTCCCGGTGGGCGGATGCATGAGGATGATCTCTCGCGTTTTGACAATCGCCAACTTCCCCCCGTACACGATCACGCCGGCGGGGGCATGCCCGAGGACCGCGACGGCGGCGCCCCGGCCGGCGCCTATTCCGGGCGCGCGGTCATTCAGGACGGGAGGCAGTACCTGCTGCAGAACCCGGCGCCCGTTGATTTTATCGTCGTGGACGCCTACAGTTCCGACACGATCCCGTTTCACCTGATCACGCGCGAGTTCTTCGATCTGGTCAGGAACCGCCTGGTCGGTGACGGTATCCTGGCGATTAATTACATCGGTCGGCCCGAGGGCGATTTCGTAACCGATTCGCTTTTTCGCACGCTGGGCGACGTATTTGGAGAGCGGATGCTCCTGGCCTACCGGACGCACGCCGAGCGGGACCGGGTGCAGGTGATCGTAATCTTCGCGTTCCGCAGGAAGATGGAACTGTATCCTCTTTGGCACGAGGGCGACCTCGCCGGCGGGACCGACCGGTTGAGCTACGAACTGGCCCAACGGGTCGTGCGCGCCGATGGGCGAAAAGGTATCGTTATCACTGATGATCTGAACCCCATCGATCGGGC
>Ga0180434_10009824_pt1 | contig 10335 bp, 11 predicted proteins | sample SS_ome_7_FD_132453 | JGI IMG/M metagenome (GOLD analysis project Ga0180434, IMG submission 132453) | Hypersaline lake sediment archaeal communities from the Salton Sea, California, USA - SS_1_D_2 metaG | ecosystem: Environmental > Aquatic > Non-marine Saline and Alkaline > Hypersaline >... | reverse complement strand
TACCTCTAACCTTTGTAGCAGGTATATATGGAATGAATTTTGACCCGGGTATCTCTCCATTCAATATGCCTGAACTTCAATGGTATTTTGGGTATCCCTTTGCATTGACCATCATGCTTGGAATGGGTCTTTTAATGCTTTGGTATTTTAAAAGAAAGAAGTGGATGTAACCTTCTTCATTTAACCTTATATCTACTTTATTTTTTTTCTTATAAGCCAAATTTTTATCTTAGATTAACTGAAGTTTATGGGTATATGGAAGGTTTTTAAAGGAATCCATGTTTTTAAATATGGAACTTATGAACATATTTGGACCTGGGTTTGATGTAGATGTGATACGGATCGTTATATATGTTCTGATCAATCTCATTGGTAGTGCGATATTACTTCATCTTGGTACTGGTCTGCTTGGTTTTGATAAAAAGGGTTTTACAAGAGCTTTTACTGTTGTGATAATTGGGGATATAGTTCTATTTGCATTAAGCTTCTATCCTTTTGGTACTGTCATTGGCTTTCTCGTCTTTTTGTATCTTATCAAGAAATTTTATGATGTAGGTTGGATATTAGCGTTTCTTGCGTTTCTTATGAGTATTGTTGTCGCTGTTGTTATAACGATCATCCTTCTTCTCATCCTTGGCATATCAGTCTTTATAATACCTGCTATCTAGAAAAACGCGTGGATAAAAGGCTGATGTTACTTGATATATATAGGTGGGGCTAGCTTTCTTTAAGCAAGATAGTCTGCGTTGGAAATGCCATCTCGATGCCCTCTTTCTCAAAGGCCTTTTTGATCTCAAGATTAATATCCTGTTGTGTATCCATATATTTTACATAGTCTTTTGATTTGATATAGTAGACCACTTCAAACGTAAGACTTGAACTACTAAATTCCTTGAAATGGACCCGTTCCATGTCAGCAAGATCCATTCCATCAATGATGTTTTTTATCATCTCTGGTATCTTCTTTAATTTTGTTTGAGGTGTCCCATAGATGACCCCAAATGTAAAACTGATCCGTCGTTTCCTCATCTGTTTGAAATTACGTATCCTTGTATTCACAAGTTCATGATTGGAAACGATTAATTCTTCCCCTTGAAGGGTTTGAATACGAGTAGATTTGATTCCTATCTTTTTCACAGTGCCTGCATCAGAACCGATGATGATGAAATCCCCAATCTCAAAGGGTTTATCAAAATAGATTGTAAACGCACTGAAAATATCTCCAAGGATATTCTGAAGTGCAAAGGCTATAGCGATACCACCGACACCAAGACCGACAACAACACCGGAGAGATCAATGTTAAAGGCATACAGAATGATAAAGAATGCAAAGATATAGACAACTGCATGAATTATCTTTTTCAGGATGAATAGGAGATGATCACTAACATCTTTCTTATGTTCCTTTTGTTTCTCAGCATACCATGCAAAAAGAACATTGATAATACGAGTGATGACAAATGTTACTAGCAGGATTTCAATGATAATGAACGTTATTGCTATCTCAGCAGAAAAAGGCTGAAGAATACTTAATGGGGTCAACGCATAATAACTACCAATGATAATGATGATAAGATATAATGGCAACTTGATGTTCTTTAATATCTCATCATCAAGCTTGTTTTTCGTCTTCTTTGACCAACGGGTAAGATACCGTTCAACAATGTTATAGATGATCCAACCAAAAAAAATCCAGATAATGAGCAACATGACCATTGTAAGAACCTCACTTACCAATGGTGCGGTGTTTATCCCAAAATATCTGAAAATCTCATCGATAAGCATTGTGATATATTGAGGAATGTTTTCCATAATGCGTTCAATGCCACATGAAATAAGCATCTTTTTTAAATGTTGCCCTTCGTAAAAAATGAAAGGTGATCTTTAAGATCACAAAGATCATTTGATCATTGGACTTCGCAGATCAGATTTTTTGATGACATCGATTGATTCCTTATACCCTGCATCAGCATGACGTATCACACCCATACCAGGATCTGTGGTGAAAACTCGTTTGATCCTATCATCTGTTTGATCTGTTCCATCGCAGACAACGACCATTCCTGCATGGGTTGATAGGCCAATTCCAACCCCACCACCATTATGGATCTGGACATTATCTGCACCTGCTGCACAATTCAATAATGCATTCAACAATGGCCAATCAGCCACTGCATCACTTTTATCTTTCATCGATTCGGTTTCTCGATAGGGTGATGCAACACTTCCACTATCCAGATGATCTCGGGTGATAGCAATTGGCCCAATTTCTTTTTTTCGTACCAGATCATTGATTGCCAGAGCAAAGGTCATTCGATCTCCATATCCCAGCCAACATACCCGTGAGGGAAGACCCTCCCATGGTAGATATTTCTCAGCAAGAGTGATCCAGTTGGAAAGGATATTATCCTCAGGGAATAGTTTTAGGACAAGTTCGTCTGTCTTTTTGATATCCTCTGGATTACCGGTCAATGAAAGCCATCGGAATGGTCCACGACCAACACAGAGCATCGGCCTTACATATGCCGGGACAAAACCAGGATAGTCAAATGCATTGTTCAAACCTGCTTTTAATGCTTGTCCTCTAAGATTGTTACCATAATCAAATACGATTGAGCCTTGTTTCTGGAATTGGATCATTGCATGACAATGGTCCCTCATACTTTTCATCGATTGTTTCTTATATTCTGATGGGTTTTTCTTCCTTAGAGCAATAGCATCATCTAACGAGGGTCCATAGTATCCCGCTGGAATATATCCTTGTAGTTCATCATGAGCTGATGTTTGATCAGTGACAACATCTGGCTTGAATCCTTCAGAAACAAGTAATGGGAAAACATCTGCACAATTACCAACAAGCCCGATTGATATGGCTGTTTTCTTCTTTTTTGCGGACTCTGCGCATGCCACGGCTTCCTTTACATCATACATTTTCTTATCACAGAACCCAGCCTTTACCCGCCTATCTATCCGTTTCTCATCACATTCCACATCGATACAAACGCCACCTGCCATCTTTACTGCAAGTGGTTGAGCTCCCCCCATCCCACCCATTCCACCTGTGAGAACGATCTTTCCTTTGAGATCTGAATTAAAATGTTTTTTTGCAAGAGATGAAAATGTTTCATAGGTTCCTTGTATGATCCCTTGAGTTCCTATATAGCACCAGGATCCAGCGGTCATTTGTCCATACATCATAAGTCCAAGTTGTTCAAGCTCATGGAATTTCTCCCAGTTGCTCCAATGAGGGACAAGATTCGAGTTTGCCATGACAACACGAGGAGATGTATCCCAGGTCTTGAAAACTCCAACAGGTTTTCCTGACTGTATGACCATTGTCTCGTCATCGTCTAACTTTTTTAATGTCTCTACTATCTTTTCATAACATTCCCAGTTACGAGCAGCTTTTCCGGTCCCGCCATAGATGATAAGTTCTTCTGGGATCTCAGCATTTTCCAAATTGTTCTCAAGCATTCTAAGGATAGCTTCTTGTCTCCATCCTTTGCATCGCAGTTGATCTCCTCTGGTTGCTGTAATTTTTTTCCCCATAAAAATCGGTCTGAGATAAGCAAAGGTTGATACTTAAATGTTTTTTCTATCTAAAATAATCTGGATAAGAAAGGAAGGGAGGCTGGCCTCACTAGGAGGGGATGGGATGCACTCTAACAAAAAACTACCAGCCCGATTCCTTCCAACACCAAATACTGGGATGCGGTATATATGCTTTTCGATAATTTTTCCCTCCATACGTCCTTCTAGAAAGTAGAAAAGTATGTTTTGAAGGTAATTTCAAGGGAAATGAACAAGAGAATATTGGTAATTTTTCCTGATAAACATGAATTATAAAATAGAGATACTTACGACGTTGTTACCTCTAAGAATGATGGTTCCAAGTCTTCTTTTTGTCTCGCCGTTATTCTCCTCAACATCAGTCAGGACCATGTTCATGTATTCATCATATCCTGAGAGTGTCCCTTCTATGACTCGACTGTCTTTTAGAAGCAAAGAAAGCTTTTGGTTCACTGATTTTTCTAGAACATCTAATGGTAATGCCATGGGATAGGTGAAATAACTGCTCCTTTTTAAATCATTCCCTACTTATCTTTAAAAAAGACGTGAGAGTGGAAATATGTCGATGGTTTTTAAAAAAGGATAACAATTAAAAGGGATATGCTGATTACTGCACAACTCTGACTTGGGGAGGAGTGAGATATGGCAGATGGAAATATTATTCATGTCGTCGGCACAGGTACCATAGGGGAACCATTGATAGGTTTATTATGTGATGCAAAAAAGGACCTTGGAATCGATGAGATCACGTTTTATAAGCATACTGCAAATGTTCTAGACCGACCAAAAATTAAAGGCTTGATAAATCGTGGTGCTAACCTTGCTGTTGCTGATGATAAGGTAAAGGATTTTCAAGAGATCGGTCTTGAACCGGTCTATGAGGCAGAAGAAGCAATTAAACGTGCATCGGTTGTCATTGACTGTACACCAAAGGGTACTGGTCTGATGAACAAAGAGAAATATTATCTTAAATATAAGAAGAAGATAAAGGGTTTTCTTGCACAGGGTTCTGAGTTTGGCTTTGGTAAGATGTATGCAGTAGGTATCAACGATGAGGCAATAACTCCTAAAGATCAATTCATCCATGTCGTTAGCTGTAACACTCATAATATTGCAGTATTGATCAAAACACTGGCAATCGAAAAGAACAAGAACCTACTTAAGGAGGGTAAATTCCTCTGTATCCGACGAGCAAATGATATCAGTCAGGTCAAAAGCTTTGTACCATCACCTGAGGTCGGTGTGCATAAGGATAAACAGATGGGGACCCATCATGCTCGTGATGTTTATCATCTCTATGAGACCCTAGGGATGAAATTGAATGTGTTCTCAAGTGCACTTAAATTGAACACACAATATATGCATAGTATCTGGTATGATATAAAGTTGGACTCAAAGATTACAAAAGAAGAGGTCATTGATAGATTCAATAAGGATCCTCGAATAGCGGTTACACAGAAACAGGCTGCAAATCTGGTGTTCTCTTATGGGCGTGATCATGGTCATTATGGTAGGATACTTAATCAGACCGTTGCGGTCATACCCAGTGTTCATGTCGTCAATGACAATGAGGTTGTCGGGTTCTGTTTCACACCGCAAGATGGAAATTCTATTCTTAGCAGCATCACTGCAGCAGAAAGATTCCTCTATCCAGATAACTATGAGGATTATCTTGGATGTCTTGGTGCGTTTCTCTTACAGGAGGTTTAAACCTTCTTATCTTTTTTTACACATATCACTTTGAACTTTAAGCATCTTTATCAAATGATCCCGTCGAGGAAGTATATTCAATATGACAGTAATATGGAAAAATAGAAGAATAGAATTATGAAACTTAACTATAAGATAATCAGGGATTCAATACATGGTAATATAAGGATCGATGGAGTGTTTACCGATCTTGTGGAGACTCCAGAGTTACAACGTTTAAGTAACATCAAACAACTTGGTCTTGCTCATCTGGTCTTTCCTGGTGCGCATCATACGCGTCTTGAACATTCACTTGGTGCATTTTATATGGCAAAGATGCTCTCTGAATCTTTGCCCCTTGACCCTGATGAAAAATTGGTTTTGATGTGTGCTGCATTGCTTCATGATGTAGGCCATGGTCCTTTTTCCCATACATTGGAATCAATTCTTCGAGATACACTTCATGTTGATCATGTTGATCTAACAAAAAGACTTGTTCTTGGTGACTATTCGGTGTTCCATGATGATGAGCATCCATTTCTCAGATCTATCCAATGTACCACAGTTCATGAAATTCTTGACAGACATAGTATCGATAAGGATCTCATCACTCAGATAATATCTGGTGATGTCATAGAGAAAACCTATCTTGGTCAGCTCTTAAATAGTGTCATCGATGTTGATCAACTGGATTATCTATTGCGAGATTCACATTACACGGGTGTTGCATATGGAATGATAGATAGTCAACGTTTTTTCCAGACCATAGGGGTTCATGATAATCGACTTGCAATAGATCGGAAAGGGGTTGGCGCCGTTGAAAATGTTCTAATGGCGCGAGCACTCATGTATTCTTCGGTCTATTTTCATAAGACCGTTCGCATTGGTGAGCTGATGTTATCAAAGGCTATTGAGATGATACATGATATTGATCCTTTACCTTATTTTAAGATGACGGATGCTGAACTTGTGAATTCATTGAAAAGGAAGGGTGGTTTCCAACATGAGATAATCACCCGATTGAAATATCGTCAACTTTTCAAACAGGCATATATGCTCTCAGCTCATCAAAGAGATGATCGAACAAGAGAGCTACTGAGATTGTTGGAAGATCCATCTGTTCGTTTGAAAAAAGAACATGCAATTGAACAAAGCTTGAATATCCCTGAGGGTCATGTGATCCTCGATATACCTCGACGTGATCTTTTACAAGCCGAGCCACGCATCCAGGAGACCGAGATACCGGTTGTTGATGATATGCATATCGAACCTCTTTCAGCTTTCACTCCAGTGGCTGATGCTATTAGGATGCGGTCGATTCCTGACTGGGATCTTATGATCATCACAGATGAAGAATATAGAGATATTATATCCAACCATGCTCATGAGATCTTATTTGAATGAATCGTATTGAATGGTACGGTGTGAGATACATTTTTTTGTAATGTGTTTTTTATATGGTAACAGTATTTCGGTTGTACAATACTATCAATGGTGGGTTTGAAAACAATGCCTGATACAGATCCTTTAACTATAACAGATATTTTAGATGGGACAAAAAAAGATCAACATGTTTGCATACGAGGTTGGATCTATCGAACACGAAGCAGTGGAAATATTGTCTTTACCGTGATCCGTGATGCAACTGGCACGATACAGGCAACGGTGAAACGTGGTAATCTTTCGGATGAAGAGTTCGAGGATGCAAAAAAAGCCCTTATCGAATCATCTGTGATTATTACAGGCACTGTTGCAGAAGATAAACGAGCACCAGGTGGATTTGAGCTACGGGTCGATGGATTTAAGGTTGTTCAATTTGCTGAGGTTTTTCCTATTACTGAGGATCAAAGTGCTGAATTTCTCATGGACAAGCGTCATCTCTGGATACGCTCTCAGAAATTAAACGCTGTTTTCAAGATACGATCAACAGTGGTCGGCGCAATACATAATTTCTTCCGAGAGAGAGACTACATTGAGTTTGATGCACCCGTATTGCAACCGAATCAATGTGAAGGCGGTTCAACACTTTTTGAGGTTAAATACTATGATACTAAGACCTATCTTTCACAATCCTGGCAACTTTATGCAGAATCTGCAGTGTTCTCTCTAGGTAAAGTGTACAATATGGGGCCTACATTTCGAGCGGAACGGTCAAAGACATCCCGTCATCTCTCTGAGTTCTGGATGGCTGAGATGGAGGCTGCTTGGATGGAATTACCAGAATTAACTGAGGTTGCTAAGGATGAGATCCGATATATCCTTCAGCAGGTTATAGAGAGGAACCCTAGAGAACTATTGATACTAGGTCAGGATATCGAAAAGTTACAAAAGATATCATCCAAACCATTTCCAACAATTACTTACGATGAGGTCATTGATCTATTGAATGATAAAGCTGGTATGGATGTGGAATGGGGTAAGGATCTGCGAACAATTGAAGAGAATAAGCTCATGGAATTCTTTGAAACACCTGTTGTGGTAACAAATTATCCTTCTGAGATCATGGCCTTTTATAAACCCCCGGATCCTAAGAATCCAAAGACTGCTCTCTGTTTTGATATGATCGCTCCTGAGGGCTATGGCGAAATAATTGGTGGATCTCAACGAAGCCTAGATGTGGACCAGATGAAAAATCGTTTAGAGGAAACAGGGGAGAACATTGAAAATTATGAGTGGTATTTTGATCTCCGTCGATATGGTTCCGTTCCTCATTCAGGTTATGGTGTGGGCGTTGAACGGGTTGTCGCATGGATCTGTCATCTTGATAACATTAAGGATGCCATTGCGTTTCCTCGAACGATGACCCGGTATCGTCCGTAAACAAAATATAATATTGGTGAAAAGAGTATGACCTATACGGTACATGTAATGATATCTGGGATTGTGCAAGGAGTTTGGTTCCGGGCAAGTACCAAGAAACAAGCAGAGATCTTAGGGGTGCATGGCTGGATTAGAAATACCGATGATGGAAGAGTGGAAGGTATCTTTGAGGGTGAAAAAGATATGGTCGAACAGCTTGTGAAATGGTGCCATAGTGGTCCACCAGAATCACGGGTTAAAAAGGTCGTTGTCATCCCAATGAACACAACTGTTGGCTGTCCCAGCTTCGAGATAAAACATTAACTCTCATTCTGATCTTTCGATAACTCTTTTCTTTTTACTTCAAGTCTATTATTCTCTTTTCCAAGGTATTCAGCAAATGTTTTGATATGATCAGGATAATTTTTATAGGGTTCTGGGAAATGTTTCTTATAATGAAGATCTCTAAGGAGATGATGATCTAAGAGAACCATACAATCTGTTTTATCGATGATTTCCATCAGGTTCTCTGAGGCTTTTATGAGATTTTTCTTACTGAAACGCCACCCGAGAAAATTTGTTGGCGGGCCATCCATAATGAGTATGTCAGGTTCTTGAGAAATGATATAGTTTTTAGCTTTAGTAGTAACAGGTCCTTGCACATCCGATGCATGAAGAATACGTTGGGTTATGTCATCTATTATTGTCATGACTACATAACCCAGTCTCACATTTGATGGTCCATGAAAGAAGGGTGGGGAGAATGTTATTGTTGTATCTCCAATGGTATGGGTTGAATTATCACAATGGATAAGGTTACATGTATCTTTCACTATCTTAGCAAACTCTTCCCCTCTTTGCCTCTGAGATTTATTGATATGGTTTTTTATATCCTTTGCAAAAACAGTTTTACCAGTATAGAACTTCTCAGATGGATCGTAATGATCAAAATGATAATGTGATATGGAAAGAAGATTCGATTGATTTGATAGTTCTCTGATTTCCTCTTTGACTCTTTCTAAGGTTTGTATCTCAAGATCTGATGGCGGCAATCCATATCGCTTTGGTCCCAAAGCAGCAGACGGATCAATAAGTATTGTACAATCATTTGTTTGAACGGAGACTGCCATGGAACGAATTCCTAAAGAATCTGATGCGATCGGTTGGATCTTCATCTACATTAACTCCCTACACCACTTTCTCTAAACAGATAAAGGCTCATAAATAAGTATTGATACTGGCTGATCAATTTCTTTTGAAAACCACATTTCCCTTGTATTTTATTTGAAATATCCGATGATGTGGTATCATCGCCTCAGCTGTTTCAATGAAGGTTTTATGAATATCAATGATCTCGGAGCCTTTGATTATCTTAGTATCATAGATTGCGCCTCTATGAATATAATATATCTCAACATCATCAAGGGTGGTTTGTGCCTTCCATTTGATCTCATTAAGAATGTCACGGATCCGATTCATATATTTTCATTTTTTTAACAAATTATATGTAATATAAAAATGATTCTTTTTTGATGGGAGCCCCCGGTGTTTTTATCATTTTAATGAGCGTTATGAGGAAAAGACTATGGTTGATAGATTAGTTCTAAATGATGTACAACTGGATGCCCTTCAAGAGATTTCAAACATTGGTGCATCTCACGCAGCTACAGCACTTTCTCAGATGGTTAATAGAGATATCCAGATAGGGATACCTAAAGTCAAGGTTGTGCAACTTGAGGAGTCTATTACATTATTACGGGATGAAGAGGAGATAGCAGGTGTCTATCTTAAAATATCAGATGAGGTACCCATGTATATCTTGCTATTATTATCAAAGGATAGTTCATTATATCTATCAAGTCTTCTTATGGGTGTTGAGCTTGATCCTTCTAAACAAATACTTGATGAAATGGATCAAGAAGCGCTAAAAGAAGTTGGTAATATCATGATGACCTCTTTTTTCAATAGTGTTACTGAACTCATTGGTATCTCAATGATCCCAGGTCCACCTCAGATTGCATATGACAGTCCTGAGGTCATACTTGAAAGTGTGATGGTACGGTTCAGCGAGGTTGCATCAGATGTAGTATTATTTGATAGTGATGTGGGTGATGCGGAAAATAAGAGTTTCAAAATAAACATGTTTTTACTTCCTGAACCTCGATCTGTTGACATCATCCTATCAAAACTTGGGGTTCTTGCCCATAACTCGGAGATAAGAAAAAAAAGGGATAATAACTGAATAATGCATCTACATTTTATTTTTCAAAAGGATTC
>Ga0180434_10009821_pt1 | contig 10337 bp, 10 predicted proteins | sample SS_ome_7_FD_132453 | JGI IMG/M metagenome (GOLD analysis project Ga0180434, IMG submission 132453) | Hypersaline lake sediment archaeal communities from the Salton Sea, California, USA - SS_1_D_2 metaG | ecosystem: Environmental > Aquatic > Non-marine Saline and Alkaline > Hypersaline >... | reverse complement strand
GTGTCGAGATGATCGGAGGGCGGGTCCTCAACCCGCCACTGCTGCATCCCGTCCTTCTCGACCCCGACCAGTTCGGCGTTGAGAATGAACTCGGACATCCCTGCTCTCCTCTCCGGGGCTCGCTCGTCCCCTATTCGATGAAGTCGGCTACTTCCTGAAGCTGGGCCTCGACGTGAGCGAGGTCCCCGACAAGCCCCCAGTTCTTCGAGTCCTCGAGATGCCTCTTCTCGTGGGAGCTGAGGCTCGCTCCGATCTGCTCGATGAGTTCCTTGATCCTTCGCTGTCTCGACTCGTACGCGTCTGCTGCTACGTTCCTTGCCATCGTTCGCTCCTCCTTCCGGGGCTCGCATGTCCCCTAGCTCCTCATGTCTTCGTCGTGGGCGGCGCAGCAGTGCTTGCAGTACCCGGTGTACTTCGTTCGCTTGTAGTACCGAGCTCCGCATCCCTCGCACTCCTTCGCTCTCCTTCGCTTCGGCCGCTTCCTCGTGCTCGCCATGCTCGCCTCCTCCTGCGGGTCCGGGGGTCCCCGGGGTCGCCACCCCTGTGGCGCTGTATATGGATTGCCCGCGCGTGTCCATATATGTCGCTCCTGCTCGTGGACCATGTATATTATACCCCCCGTTCGACGTTTGTCCATGGGAATTTTGACTATATTATAGGATTAGCCCTATTCAGTATACTGCGTTATACGCCGTCCTAGGGCTGTGGGGGACGCCGTTTCCCGATAATCCCCCACCCCTATATTCCACGAATCACACACCACAGTCGGCTTTCGAGGGGTGCCGAAGGCCTCGGGTTTACTCCGGGACAACTATCCGGGGGTTCTACCTAGTTACAGGTTTCGAGGGGTCAGAACGGACCCCTCCTCGGCGTTGAAACCGAGGAGGGGCTTGGACTCAGAGGGACGTCTGAGAGGGCTTGGGTCAGGGGAGTTACTTGGACTTCTTGCTCTTCTTGGTCTTCTTGACCTTCTTCTTCTTGCCCTTCGCGGCCCGGGCCTTGGACAGGTTCTCGCCCTTGGGCTTCCCGAGTCCGCCCGAGTGGCCCGCGTCCCGGAGCTGCTTGCGCAACTTCCTGGCCTTGGACGGGTCCTTGCACTTCTCGAGCTCGGCCATGAGCTCCTTCACCGACTTGCCGCCGGCGCCCTTCTTGGTCTTCTTTTTCTTGGCCTTCTTTTTCTTGGCCATGGTAAGAATCCTCCTTCTCTTTTTTCTTCCCCTACGTCTCGCCCCTCCGACTTGAGGTGCTGATTCTATCCCAGAGTCCTCAGTTAGTCCACGTTGAATCTCGCTAGAACTGAAGCCCAGTCCCTTCAGTACTTCTATCCCCACGTCAATCATGCGCTGGTATCCGGTGCGGCCGATCTTGTTCCCCTTCTTAGCACACTCGGACATGATCTTGTCGATGGCGGCTTTCCTTTCCCCCGCCAACTCCATCGACCTATCCCTCTGACGGTTTCGTTCCTTCTCCCACTCGGCATCAAACTTCTTCCCGGCCTTCGGGTTGTGGGCGCTGATGGTCCGAGCTATCTGATAGACCTTGGACTTCATGGCCCTCAGCATGTCATAGTCCAGGAAGAAGCTGGCCGAGTGGTGGCCCTCGATCCCGAACGGAATAGTCTTCTCTCTCTTCTTCAGTCTCATGCCGCCACGTCCTTCTTCTCGCTCCAGTAGGTAGCGGTCTTCTCGATGTCGGTCGGTACCGGGAGGAAGAACTTCGGGCTGTCCATCTCCATCAGTTCCTTGACCTTGGGTACGAGCCACGCCTCTTCCTCGTGCCATATCTCGAGGACGATCTCGTCGTGTATCGTCATGATCAACCGGGAGCGACAGCCATGCTCGTGGAGGAAGTGCCAGACGCGGAGCATGGCCCGCTTCATGATGTCGGCTGCGCATCCTTGGATCAAAGCGTTGAGTGCCTTGTAGTTCGCCTTGACCGGGACCCGGTGGCGACGGCCGAACTCGTTCTGAACGAACCCTCTCCGAAGTATCTCGGCCTTCAGCTTGCCCATGATCCGCCGGACCGAAGGGTACTGAGAGTGATAGGCGTCGAGGAACGACTTGGCCATGGCACGAGTGTGCGGGATACCCGTCTTGACGGTGAGGCTGTGGGCTAGGGTCTTAGCCCCGGCACCGTAGATGATGCCGAAGTTCACGGTCTTCGCAACCTTCCTCTGTTCCTTGGTGACGTTCTTCGGGTCCTTCTTGTGGTGGATAGCCAGAGCGGTCAGCATGTGCATGTCCGCCCCGTTGAGCAGCGCCTCTCGCAATTCCTCGTCCTGAGCGTAGTGAACAAAGAGCCTGATCTCGATCTGCGAATAGTCGAAGTGATAGTTGACGTAGCCACGTCGAGTGGTGAAGCATTCGCGGGGACCGAGGACTCTCGGCACGTTCTGTAGGTTCGGCTCCGAGCTGGAGAACCGACCGGTGATCGCCGCCGTTGAGTTGAACTTGCAGTGGATGACCCCGACGTTGCGCTTGCTCTTGATCGGGATGGCCATCTCTTCGAAGTTCTCGTAGTAGGTGCCCACCATCTTGTCGAGCTCGCGCCACTTCGTGATCATCGGCCCGAAGCTCTGTTTCTTCGGCAGCTTCTTCTTCCTCAGCTCTGAGAGTAATCCTTTGATGTACTCTCGGGTGGGCGTCTCCTCGGAGTTCGCTCGGACATACTGGTGGAGAGACTCGTCCAGGTACTTGAGCATCGCGAACTCGTCGAACTGTGGGTTGCCCTTCTCGGTCCTTGACTTGATCTTCCACCCAAAGTCCTCGGTGATGACCTGGTAGAAATCCTTCTTCGAACCGGTCCCTTTGATAACGAAGTCTCGGCCTACTATCTTCCGCATCTTCTTCTCAAGCCACTTGAGGTCGGACTTGGCCTGCTTCTTCAGCTTGGCTATCCGGTCAAGGTCAACAAGGACTCCGCGGTCTTCCATCTCCACGGTGCAGAGAAACAGTTCGACCTCCTGCCGATACAGGTCCCAGAAGTCTTTGCGGATGGGCTTCTTGAATAAGTAGTAGAGCTTGAGGGTATGGACCACGTCCCAGATCGCCCGCTTCTGGACTATCTTGGGTGGAGCGTCCGAGAAGTTCGGCTGACGCCCGTGCTTCTTGACCCACTCACCGTTCTTCTTCTTGTGCGCGCTTATCCATTCGTCCACCGCCGACTTCTCGTCGGCCGGCTTCTTGAGGTAACGTCGGACCAGAGCAGCGAGGTTATGCTTGCCTAACTCGTGGAGGAGGACGCTCATGATCAACGTGTCGTGCAACTCGCACTTGATATCCCAGACCGACAGGCCCTCGTAGGCCAGCATCTTGAAGTCGAACTTTCCGTTCTGGAAGATGACGGTCATGTTCGGGTCTTTGAGGATGTTGATGAACCACTCGATCACGGCCTTCGTTGCGTAGAGATATCCCTTCTCGCCTTTCTCGGTGGCGTACGAGACCATGAATATCCGGGCGCCTTTCCATCCTTGGAGCCCGGTCGTCTCTGTGTCGAGAGCCACGACCTTGCCCTTCAGCTTGGGCGGCTTGCCCTGTTTGCTGATCAGCCGCTTAGTCTTGTGGCCGACCGTTATCAGGTCCGGAGCTATCATCTTCGACTATTCCCTCTTCGAACCTTCTGACCGTGATCCCCGCCTGCTTGAGAATGAGAAGCCCTGCTGAACTTCGATAGTCGTCCAAGTAGTGGACCAGGGAGAACCCTGAGTTCACGATGAGCTTGGCGCAGTGGGCGCATGGGGCGTTCGTTACGAACATCACCTTCTTGCGGTCCTTCTTCCCACACTTGATCAGCGCGTTGACCTCGGCGTGGATACACCCGCACTTGCCTGGCTCGTCTGAATCGCATTCGTTCGGGAAGCCTTTCGCATTCCCATTATATCCCAGTGCAAGAACTTGTTCCATGTCGGAAGTAGTGATCACTGCACCCACCTTGAGACGAGCACAGGTAGAGCGTTCACTCACTATCCGAGCGAAACGAAGATACACCGACACCATCGTGGGTCGACTCAAGGCCATTAGAATATCCCTCTCGGCTCGATGTCCTTGTAGTACGCGTGGAACGAACCCATGAACATGGAGTACTGTCCCACCGGAATCTTCAATTGCTTGGCTATGAACTTCTGCATCCCGATGGCGAGGTACACGTCGACGGGGAAGTGGATGAGCAGGTCGCAGGACCGCATGCAGTAGATGAGGTTCAGCTTGCCCTCTCTCCGCATGACCTGGTAGTACATGGAGCAAGGAACTCGACCGTGTCCGCCCATCCCTTGTATGTCGCCGTAGAAGTTCGAGTGGATGTTGATGATGGCCTGCCGAGTGTTGGGACGGCGGCCCAGTTCGTCGATGATGCGAGGCAACTGCGGAGAGATGCGCTCGTAGTACGAGTAGGCGAACTTCCCTTCGTGGATGAACTCCTCCCAGATTTCCGGGCGGTTCTTCCACGAAGTACCGGGGTTCATGATCTTGAAGGAGGTTCGGCCTTCGATCTCCTGACGGCAGTACCCCATGAGCCTTCGCTTGGCCCTCTCCTTCTCCTCGCCCTCGAGAGTCGGATCGGTGTCGACGAAGTAGAGAACGGCCTCCTCCCGCATAGCCAACGGGTTCGTGATCATGAAGGAGTAGGACGAGACCTCCTTGGTCTTGAACCCTTCGTCACCGCGGACGTCCTTGTCCTGCATCGTCTCCGGCCAGACCTCGACGCCCATCTCCCACAGATCTCGCTCGGCTTCCCGCGTTGCTTCGAAACAGTCCTTGAAGATTCGCATCACTTCCTCCTAACGTTCCAGGGAATCTTAGTCCCTAGGGCTTTCACGGCCAGGCCTATATCGTCCATGAGCTGGAAGACGGACCAGTCTGCCTTCCGCTCTCCGGTCTCCAAGTATTTGGCGAGCCTGCTCTCGCCCCCATTCCTTACACAGTAGGACGGGTGCCAGGTGGGGATGATCATCAAGCCCCACGACTTCGGGAAGACTGGCCGACCTCTCACCATTGATATCTTCCCGAACCCTGTCATGGATAGCGTTGCTGTGCCTCCCAACGTCACTACTACTCGAGGCTGAATGATCGAGAGCTCCTTGATCAGGTACTTCTCGCACGCCCTCGCCTCCTCTTGGTCTGGCTTCCTGTTGTCCTTAGGACGACAGCGACAGACGTTCGTGATGTAGACATGCCTCCTGGTCATGCCATGTACCTTGAGAATCTTGTCGAGCAGCTGACCGGCCTTGCCCTGGAATGGCTTCTCAAGATCGTCCTCTCTTTTTCCCGGGGCCTCTCCCACCAGCACCAGCGGGCTTAGCGGGTTTCCTTCTCCCAGTGTGCACACGGACTGCGCTGTTCGATGCAGTGAACAACGTCGGCAGTTTCGATTCTTGATTCTCGCGATACGCTTGGAATAGTCGGCGGCGAGGCTTGTACTTGATAGTCTCTCTATCTCGTCCAGCAGTGAACGCCTTCGCCTTTTCAAGCGCATCGGTCAATCCCTTTCCCCACCCTGTCCGCTTGTCGATGTACTTCTTCATCGCCGGGAACATCTGGGCCCAGAGGGGGTAGGCCCAGATGTTGAAGTACGCGAACCCGACGAACAGTTGTATCCCTTCGAACCACCAGATCGTATCCGTCTTGACCCAATCCTTCAGTTCGTCCAGCATCCAGAGTATGAACTTGAGATCGGCCGGGAATCGACGAGTTCCTTCGGTTGCTCGCCAGAAGACCTTGACCTTGACACCAATCCCTTTCTTTCCATCCAGGTCTCTGCGTTGGAAGCCGTAGAGACCGATGCCTGTCATGCATTCCCCGGTCTGATCCTCGGCCTTCTTGGAGTCGGTACCGAAGTTCATCCCGATGGTGAAGAACTTCCGTTCGGAGAGACGCTTCTTGAACCGCTGAGACAGAAGAAAGAAACGGTCGGTGTCAAGATAGACTCGCTTGAGCTGAGTCATCTTGTACTTGCTGTACCCGAGTCGAGCCCAGATGGCCATGACCTCGGAGCGGAAGCTAGTCCACTCGCAGTCGTAGAACAGGTCCGAGACAAACGACCTCGACCCGATCTTGTCGTCGTCACCAGGGCAGAACCCCATGGCGTTCATCTGCCAGTAGGCTAGTCCCGCCGAACTTGCTATGATGTCAAACGTCCGGTCCATCCCATTCCTTCCTGCTGTTCTTCAGCACCAGCTTCCCGTCACGATATAGGAAGAGCGGTCCGAGGTCCTGAGCCTTGACATATATCTGATGAGCCCGGACCTTGGCCCCGTGCTTCAGCTTCTTCCCGGACACCGTGGACTTCCCGGTCCGTCCTTGCTGGAGATACTTCTCCCACTCCTTACCTGTATAGATATCGCCTCGGTCTCGGCGCTGCCCCGGCCACATGCCTTTCCAGACCGGCAGGTTATCCAGGGTCACGTAGTAGGAACCGAAGTACAGAGAGACCGTCTCGAGCTTGTCCCTCCAGTCGAACTCGTTGAGGATGTCGTTCAGTATATACTCGATGAAGAGGAAGTCGCCAAGCAAGCGACGTGTTATCTCGGACACTCGGAACGATACCGAGGCGTGCACACGGAACTCGCGACCTCGTCCCTTCGGTATCCACTTGATCTCCATTCCCGTGATGCACTGCCCCGTCTTCTCCGGCTTGTCCTTCTTGCCTGTCCCAATCGGTACTCCTATGGACTGGAAGACCCGCTCCTTGAGCCGACGTTCGATGCGAGCCTTGGCCAGGTCGAGTGAGTGTGGCGGAAGATAGTCGCGGATCAGAGCCTTCAATTTCCTCGACGTGTACCCAGAGTAGGCCCAGTATCCGAACAACTCCCATCCCCTTACGATGGCGTACCCGTCGAAGCGCACCTTCCTCAGCGAGGTGCGGGCTTCAGCGTGCGGTCTTGACCACATCCCGGCATTCAGGTTAGCGTAGACCTGCCACAGCGGGCGTGGATCGGTGATCCAGATGTTCGAGGCCATTAGTACTTGCTCCTCTGGCGGAACTTGTTCACCTCGCTCTTCTTGAAGTAGAAGACGAAGACCTCCTCGGCCGAGAGTTTCGCCGTTCTTAGCAGAGCTCCGAACTCGCTCCAGGCCTTGATGATCTGGGCCTTGAACTTGTTGGAGTCAGTCATCATGTGAGCCTGCTTCCAGGGCTTGTTCTTCAGACAGTTGGCGGCGAGGCCGAGTTCGTAGACAACTCGCCAGCACTGACCCTCGATGGAGTCGGCCTGGTCGTGATAGTCGAGAAGGTTCTGCAACCGGGAGCTAGGCCCGTTCACTACCTCCTCCACAACAAGTTCTTCGTGGGTGACCCCGACGAGGATGGTCAGCTCGAGCAGGAAGTGGAGACCGTCGATAATCTCCTCGACCATGTGGACTTCGTCGTCCTTCGCCTCCATGGCTTCGGCGAGTTCCTCGGTCACACGCCACGAGAAGTCCTTGAACCGAGCCTGTGCGAACTTGCAGTGATGGTCGAGCGGCGGCTCCTGCTCGGTCTGAAGAAGCCCGCTATCTCGCTCGATGTGGTGGTACTTGTCCATCAGTTCTTTCTGCCGCTCGAACATCTTGGCAAGCCAGCACTCGTCCGTGGGTATCTCCACGTCCGTCACGTCGTGGATGTTCATCCTCCTGCTCCTTCCTAGTCTAGTTCTCCCCGCCCGTACATGAGCAGGAGAATACCATAGCCAGCGATGTCGAGCCAGGTATCCTCAACCGGCTCGTTCTGCGTCTCTCTGTAGTCGACCGGACCCTTGGACCCGATCAGGTTCTGCAGCCTGTCGATCTTCTGATGTATCTTGACCAGGAATCCAAAGACCCCGTAGCGGATGAGCGAGGCGTTGCCGTAGTCCTCGTGCTTCTGCTTGAGCTTGTTGATGACCTCCTTGAGGAGCCCCTCGGGACTCCACTGAAAGCGGAGAGAGATCACGGCCAGATAGATGTCCCAGCCATTGATTGCGCTGATGGCTATCCTAAGAGCTTGCTCTGTGATCAGCGGCTGGATGATCTCGTCACGTGGCTTGGGTCGCTGCACTTCCATCTCGGCCACCTGCCTCAGGGACTCCATCAGCTCATGAAGGAAGTCTATGCCCTTGTCGGTCGAGACCGACTCGGTCGGGAAGCCCATGGGACGACCGCCCTTCTCCCAGGCCTCGTCGGCTATGATCATCTTGTACTTCTCGTCAAGCAGCTCGTTGTGCGTCATCTCCTCCGCTCCTTTCTCTTCAGTTCATCCCGCAGCGTCCGAAGGAACTGGATGAAGGCAGGCCGCTTGACATAGAAGGTGTTGTCCTTGGAGACGCACTTCATTCTGACAAGCTGCCCGACCAGTTCCTTGGCGGCGTATCTATCTCGACCGATGTAGTCGGACAGACCATCGATCGTGATCCTCCTGTGCTCGAGCATTCCCTCCACGAACGTAGCCACCTGAGCTCCGAGTGTATCGATCACATCTCGCAGAGCCTGCGGGTCGTCCAAGGTCTCTCTCGCTGTGTCCACCTTCGAATAGACGTCGTAGGCCATGGAGCCCTTGGCATATATCTCGTGCATGAACTCCTCGACGAAGTTCACGTGTTCCTTCCGTACCACGATACTGTTGTACTCGTCGTCAGTGGAGAAGAGCCTTGATGCAACGGCAGCAGAAAGCTTGGCCAGCTTGATGCGAGCGTTCTCTCCCTGGACCAGCGGGATGCTGGGGCTGTAGCGCTTGCCTAATCGGATGGCCAGCTTGAGGATTCGGCGAGTAGCAGCCTTAGTGAATCTGACCTGCCTCGACTTCCGACTCCATATCCAGAGCACCAGCTTCTGCATCAGCTCCTGGTCGTACTTGTCTTCGGCCGTCTTGTTCTTGGTGCGAAGCGCGTTGATGACGTCGGACGGAACCTCAGACGAAGCCACGGTGAGAGCGAAGTCGAATCGAGAGATATCCTCGGACGCCCCGATCAGTTCACGAACCGCCTCCACTCCCGAGTTGTAAGTGGAGAGCGTGCGGCCCGATCGAGGATTGGCTAGCCAGATCAGACGAGTCCGTGCTCTAGTTCTCTCGCTCTGAATCTTCACGATCTCGGCTATGCCCTCAGACCTCACTCGAGACATGCGACCGATGTCTTCCTGAGCGATAGCGTTGACCTCGTCTAGTACGACAAGGCGTCGATCGTTGAGCGGTATCTTTCCCCACGTGATCATCCAGTACTTATCGCTCTGCTGGAGACCACCGACCAGCCCCGAGAACGAACAGTTCTCGCCCGAAGCTACCTCGCCTAGACGATAGAACTTGACCATGCCCTCAGCCACATAGCCCTTCCCGCACCTGGTGTCACCCAGTACTAAGAGTTCGAGCCAACCCTTCTGGACGAACTCCTTGTTGAAGTAGAACTGAAGCGGGGAGTGGAAGACCAGGTCCACGCCCATGTGCAGATCAGGCCGTTGCTTGATCGACGTGACGTGCTCTGCCTCCCATTCTACTATGTCGTCCATCTTCTCGCGGACGGATTCGTCGTCGTCGGGTCGAAGCATCCTGGCGATTCGTTTGGCCTCTCTCTTCGTCAGCTTGAAGTTATCCAACGAGTCCTGAACCGGGTGAGCCTTGAGAAGAACGTGGACCGCGTGCTGCGTCCGAGGATCAGGCACTGTGTAACCGTAGAGGCGATAAGTAGAGTTCGATTCGATGCCGTGCCCTACGAAGAATCCTCGGCGCACCACGTACGATCCCGTCTCGTCCGAGAAGTCAACGGCTGGTATCAGCCTGAGCTCTTCGATGTTGAAGGTGGACTTGACCTCGAAGCGGTACTTGCATCCGGCCGGAAGATCAAACATGTCGGCCAGTACTTTGCGGATCGATCGTTCTGTAGAGCCGACTAACTGAAGCGTCTCCTTGGACTTCAGCGGTACCTTGAACATCCGGGTCCCGCCGTTCAGACCGTGAGGGCAAGTGTTGCACGACTTCTTTCCGCCCTCGCAGGATACCTCTACTTCTAGCGGTAGTAGATACGGAGACAGGTTCTTGCCGGAGATGAGGCAATCCATGCAGATGGGGGTGAAGTAGTACTTGGACCCAGAAGCCTCGGCCAACGAGACTAGCTTGGCTTCCTTTGCGTTGAAGCTGAACGGAGCAGCCCCCTTGAACTCACCCGTCTCTTCCTTCTTCTTCTTGGTCTTGGTCCTCTTGCTGCGGATGGGGTCAGTTGCTCGGACCAGGTCACGCAGGTCCTTCGGCTTGTTCTCTCGATCCTTGAAGAAGTCGGTCAGGTCTCCGCCCCTCTTTGAGAGTGGGAGCTCGACCACTCTGATCGAGGAAGCGGTACCCTTCAGGTAGTCGGCCACCTTCATCGCACCGATCTGACCGGCCTCATCTGCATCGTTTAC
>Ga0180434_10009819_pt1 | contig 10338 bp, 8 predicted proteins | sample SS_ome_7_FD_132453 | JGI IMG/M metagenome (GOLD analysis project Ga0180434, IMG submission 132453) | Hypersaline lake sediment archaeal communities from the Salton Sea, California, USA - SS_1_D_2 metaG | ecosystem: Environmental > Aquatic > Non-marine Saline and Alkaline > Hypersaline > Sediment... | reverse complement strand
GCATGAGCGCCTCCGCCATCGGCTTGCTCGCCGCCCTGCCGAACCGCCCCGCCGACCAGTCGCGCGCCAGTTGCTCGACGTCGCCGTCGCCCCAGGCCAGCCGCGACACCGCGTAGGCCGAGGCGTCGGCCCAGGTGTTTGCCCCCTTCATCACGGCGCCGATGGCGATCCCCGTCGCCCCCCGCGAACGCACGTACCGCAGCCCCGGCTCCACCCAGGGCACGATGTAGTCGGGGATCTCCTGGCGGTGATGGTACCCCCGCCCGATCTCGATCTCGACGGCCGTCTGGTGGTCGGTCAGGCCGAACGTGGGGTTGTACGCTTGGAACTGCCACTGGTCGGTCTGGGTCAACTTGATGGAGAGCAGCAGGTTTTCGCGCGGCACGTCGCGGAATGCGGCCACGAACTCCTTGGGCTGGCTGTGCGGCTCGTGCTCGCTCACCGCCCAGGTACGGTGCAGGTAGAAGCGGCCGAACTCGCCCACCACCACGTCGTGCACCGCCGTCATGAACCGGCGGTACTTCTCCGCCACGCTCACCTTGGGCGCGTCGTGGATCACGTCGAACGCCAGGAACCCCTCGATGGGCAGCATCTCCCCCACCCGCATCGCCACCCCATCCAACTCGGGGAACCGCTCGAGCAGCGCGCGGTACTTGTCCTGCAGCATCCGCCAGAATGCCGGGTCCTCGACCGACAGCGTCGCCCCCGCCGCCTCGAGCGCCCCCTCGTGGTAGAGCAACTCGTCGCCCGAGGCCAGCACCTTGAGGTGCAGGGCGTGGGCCATCCGCAGCGCCTCTTCGTAGAACGGCCGGTAGACATCCGCACGGCGGCCCAGCACCGGATGGTCGCGGGGCACGACCACCTCCCGCGGGGAGAGCGACACGTGCGTGATGCCCATCATCAGGCAGCGCCGCAGGCCCTCCTCCAGCCCGGCCATCCCGCGGGCCACCGCGGCCTCGTCCACGTAGGGTGGCTCATCGAGGGCGGCCGTCGGGAAGTGCACGTGGCCGTAGCGCACGTCGAAGACCGGCGCGCGCGCCACGGGCGCCGACGGCAACCGCCCCTCCACACGCAGCCGGTCCGCCAGCCAGCAGAGCGCAAGCGCCTGCCCCCGGCGCGAACCCGCCTCGATGGTGAGTCTGCCGCGCGCGGGCTTGATCCGGAAGGCATCCTCGTGGGGGAACGCCTTGCGCGCCCCGCCCGCGAGGACCACCGTCGCGCCCGGCCCGGCCGCCGTCTCGACGCCAATGCCGCGCCGTCCGGCCGCCTCCCGCAACTCCGCCAGCGCCGTCTCGATCGCGCCGTCCCGCAGCACGCGGTCCGCCGCCGCAACCTGAAGCCGTTTCACCGATCCGATCTCCTTCCCAGGATAGTGTGGGCGTGACGCAGCCTCGGCCAGGGATGCCTGTCGCGCCCGGATTGCCGCTAGGACGCCCCCTCCATCGCCCGGATCAACTCCACCAGCGCCGCCACGGACTCGTCGCAGGCCTGCCGGCCGATCTCGGCCGACGCCTTCGACGGGTCGCCCCATACCCCGATCTCGACGGCCGGGTTCTGCCGCACGCGCGGCACGACGTCCCCGTGGGGCACGGCCTCGCGCCCCTTGTGCGCCTCCTGGCTCTGGGCCGCCACGGCCTCGGGCGAGTCCACCACGCGCTCGTCGCCCACCAACTCGGGCTTCCAGTGGAGCATGAGCGACGTCTCCAGCCATCCGGCGTGGTAGTCGCGCTCGGCAAACGCCCGCGCCGGCGTCGCCGCCGACTTCCAGAAGGCGAAGATCGCCACCCGCACCCCGCTCAGGTCCTCGCTGCGCCGCTGCACCGTCTCGGCGGCCAGCCGCACCGCCTGCTCGTTCTCGCTCCCGCCGTGCCCGAGCACCACGATCACGCTGCGGAATCCCTGCCGCCCCAGCACGGTGATGAGGTCCTTCACCACCATCGCCGTCGTCTCCGGGGTGCAGTCCACGGTGCCCGGCAGTTCGCCCCCCGAATACGCGAAGTGAAAGCACGGCGTCACGAAGCACCCGGTCTGCTCGGACGCCCGGCGCGAGATCTCCTGGCCGTTGTGGGTGTCCGTGCTCAGCGGCAGGTGGTAGCCGTGCTGCTCCGTCGAGCCCAGCGGCAGCAGCACCGTCTGCGTCTCGCGCAGGCCCTCCCGCACCTGCTTCACCGTCATGTTCTCCAAAAGCCGTGCCTGCGCCATGGCTGCGCTCCCGTCGCCTGCGGTCACTGCTTCGTCGCGGTCCAGGTTCCCGATCCCACGTCGTCGAAGGTGTAGGTCCCCGAGGCCGTGTCGCCGACGATCACGCCCGCCACCGCCCGGTCGGGGTTGAGGCCCGAGAAGACGAGCGCCCCGGTGGCCTCATCGGCGGCCCCGACGGCGGTCTCGACCCAGCGGTTGGCCGGGCCCCGCAGCAGGATTGCCACGCCGTCGCCCGCCACCATCAGGATGACCGGCCCGCTCTCCGGCGCGGAGAAGGCGCCCTGGTACAGCCCCTCCAGCGCGTGACCGGAGCCCGACTGCCGCAGCAGCCCCCAGGTCGCCTTGTCGCCGCCATCCAGGGCGATCGCCCCCGACAACTGGGGCGTCGAGTCGGGGGTGTTGCGTCCGCTCACCGTACCCGCGGGGATGGAGCCGCCGTCGAAGGTGCCCTCCTCGATGGCCGCGCTGAAGTCGCCGTCCGAGTCGGCCGCCACGGGCAGGATCGCCGCCCCGTTGTAGGGCGTCTGCCCGGGAGCGTTCAGGTCGGAGTAGACGAAGTTGTTGCCGGCCGTCACCACCGCCACGATGGGGATGGTCGTCCCCGCCGCCACGCCGGCCGTCCATTCCTCGGTGCCGCTGTACCGGCCCGCCCGAAGCCGGGACGAGCCCTCGACCGTGGCGTCGTCTCCCGACCCGCAGCCGGCCAGCGCCGCGGCCAGGGCCGCGCCTATCAGCCACCTCGCCCACCCGCGCGCCGCGCTCTTGCGATGTCGTGTCATGGCCTGCGCACCTCCGCGGCAGTACTTCTTCGCGCGCGCGGCCTTCGAGTCCTGTAGTCACCCAACGTGATGGAGAGGAACCCGCCGCCGCCGCAGGGAATCTCACCGCGGCCCGACGCCATGCGATACCTCATCCTCGCCGACGTGCACTCCAACCTGGAAGCCCTCGGGGCCGTCCTCGACGACGCCGGCCGCGTGGACGCCGCGCTCTGCCTGGGCGACCTGGTCGGCTACGGCCCGGACCCCAACGCCTGCGTCCAGCGCGTCCGCGCCCTGCCCGACCTCTCCTGCGTGGCCGGCAACCACGACCTCGCCGCCGTGGGCGGCTACGACGTCTCCTGGTTCAACTCGCACGCCCGCGAGGCCGTGCTCTGGACGCAGCAGCAACTCACCGCCGAGAACCGCGACTTCCTCGCCCACCTGCCGCTCACCCGCACGCTCGGGCCCTTCACGCTCGTCCACGGGACGCTGCCCGAGCCCATGGAGTACCTCTCGTCACAGTGGGAGGCCCGCGCCACCTTCCAGGAGATGTCCACCCCCCTCTGCCTGGTCGGCCACACGCATATCGCTGAGGCCTACACGCAGGCCAACGGCGTGATCATGCCCCAGCACCAGGCGCTGCTCGACGGGGGAGAGATCAAACTGGCGGCGCGGGACCGCTACATCGTGAACTGCGGGGGCCTGGGCCAGCCCCGCGACGGCAACCCCCGGGCTGCCTACGGGCTCTACGACTCGCGGCGGCGGGTGCTGAGCGTGCGGCGGGTCGAGTACGACATCCCGGCCGTGCAGGACAAGATGCGCCGCGCCGGGCTCCCCCCCATGCTGAGCGACCGGCTGACCCACGGCCGCTAGCGGGGCATGTAGCACAGCCGCCCCTCTGGGCTCCGACTTGTCCTACGTAGCCCCGAGCACCGGGGCGAAGTAGGAAGCCCAACGGCCTGCGTAGCCTCGGCGAAGCAGGCTTGGCGAAGGAGGCTCGGCCGCGTGCGGGACGGGCGAGGCGCCCGTCCCACCACAACCCCCCGCCTGCCTCCTCCCTACTTCCTGCTCCCTACCGCCGCTCTCTCGTGCTCCTCGTAGTACTTGTCCACGGCGGCCTGGGCCTCGCGGGCGTGGCGCTCGGCGATCTCACGCGCCTTCTCGAAGGGGCAGAGCCCGCGGCCCGTCTCGCCCACGGTCTGCGTGACGGCCCACTTCACGGCCCGGTAGACCGGGCTGCAGGGCCGGTAGCGGCAGATCCCCAACTGGTCCACGAAGGGCTGCAGCCGCGGCTCGGCCTCGACCTGGGCCTTCCACTCGGGCCGCTCCAGGAAACTCGGCCGCACCGGCAGGTACCCCAAGCACCGGCACCAGTCCAGATGTCCCTCGTCCATCCACCAGCGCACCAGTTTCCAGGCGTTCTGCTCGTTGCGGCGCTCGGTGCGCGGGATGCCCAGCGCGATGACGCTCTGGCTCTGGCCGTAACTGTTGGCGGCCAGGTCGCCCTTGGGCAGGGGCACGATGTTGTAGTTGATCGGCACGTAGCGGCCGTCGGCCAGGTAGTCGGCGATGCTCAACTTCATCGCCACGTCGTTGCGCTCGAAGTTGACGTGCGGCGGGCTGAAGACGCGCACGCTGCGGTGGTACGAAAGCGCCCGCGCCGCCTCGTCGCTCCCGAAGAGCACGGTGCGCCCGTCCTCGCTCAGGATGTCGCCGCCGGCCTGCCAGATCAGCAGCACCACCTGAAACGTGCACTGCGTGTAGCCGTAGACCTCGGGCACGCCGTCGCCGTCCAGGTCGCGCGTGCAGGCCTCGGCGGCGTTGCGCGTCTCCTCCCAGGTGGTGGGCAGGTCCAGGCCGACCTGCTCGAAGTGGTCGAGGTTGCAGAAGAGCGCGTAGGGGTTGGCCTCGATGGGCAGCCCCACCACCTCGCCGCGGAAGGTGAGCGCGTTGAGCAGCCGGGGGTGGAAGTCGTCGCGGGGCAGGCCCTGCGGCCCGTCCAGGAACTCGTCGAGCGGCACCAGCATCCCCGCGTGGGCCATCTGGCCCAGCGTCTCGCCTGTGCCCAGCACGACGTCGGGCAGGTCCTTGGGGTCGCGCACGTATTCGGGCAGCGCGAAGACCTGGCTGGGGTCCTGCAGCGCGCTGTCCCACAGCCGCGGGTCGGCCCTCTCCTCCTGCACCTGCACGTAGGGCTGGTTGTAGAGATACCGCTTGAACGACATCATGCGCGGGTGGTCCAGGTAGTGTCGAATCGTCACCATCGGCAGAGTAGACATCCATTCATCCTTTCGTGGGGTGCTCCGGGAGTGCGCCTCGCAGAGGTCCTAAGTACTATCTTGCGCCACAAGGCGAGGTTTCCCTGCCCGGCCGGCCCCCCAAACCTGGCTGCCGGGGCACAAGCAAGCCGCCGACGCGGCCGTGCCGCTCTGGCGCCCGGGGGCTTGTGCCCCACGCGCGACCGTCATTCCCAGCGCAGCGAGGAATCTCGGATCGGGTCGCCGAGCACCAAGGGGGGACACTACCCTGCGGATCGGCGCTACAGCCCCTCCACCGCCTCGTGGAAGTCCAGGATCTCCTCGGCGGTGATGGGGCCGAGCGCCTCGAAGCGCTCGCGGTCGGCGGCGCTCAGCCGCGCGCCGATGGATTCGAGCACGTGCCCCGCCCACGCCTCGCGGTGCACCAGGCGCTGGCCGACGCGCTTGCACCGCGCGCACCGGAACCGCACGTACACGTGAGGCGCCCCCTCGGCGTTCATGTGAAGCCCCGCCTGGAGCACCTCCCGCACCGTCACGCGGTGGCCGCAGTGGCTGCAGCGTATCTTGGTCTCTGGTGTCATGGATTGGGTCCTCTGGTCTGCGATCTGCCGCCGTCGCCCGATTCAATGCGTCACCGGGCCGCGTCGCTCCTCTCAAGCGCATGCTTGCCCGGCCGCGCCTCGTCGGGGATCGCCACCGGGTACTCGCCGGTGAAGCAGGCCATGCAGAACTCGTCGCGGTCCACCCCGATGGCCCGGACCAGCCCTTCGATGCTCAGGTAACCCAGCGAGTCGGCCCCGACGATCGCGCGGATCTCCTCGACCGAATACTTGGACGCCAGCAGCCGGCTCGGCTCCGGCGTATCAATGCCGTAGAAGCAGGGATGGCGGTAAGGCGGCGACGAGATGCGCATGTGCACCTCCCGCGCGCCTGCCTCCCGCAGCATCTCGATGATCTTCCCGCTCGTCGTGCCCCGCACGATCGAGTCCTCGACCACCACCACGCGCTTGCCCTGCACCGTGTCGCGCAGCGGGGTCAGTTTCATCCGCACGCCCAGGTCCCGCAGCCGCTGGTGGGGCTGGATGAAGGTGCGGTGGATGTACCGGTTCTTGATGAGCCCCTCGCCGAAGGGGATGCCCGACTCCTCGGCATACCCGATGGCCGCCGGCCACCCGGTGTCCGGCACGGGGATCACGATGTCGGCCTCGACGGGGTATTCCTTGGCCAACTCGTGCCCCATCCGGCGGCGCACCAGGTGCAGCGTCTTGCCGTAGATCTGGCTGTCGGGCCGCGCGAAGTAGATGAACTCGAAGACGCACATCGTCCGGCGCAGGTCGCCCTCGAAGGTCCGCGAGCGCAGCCCGCGCTCGTCCACCATCACCACTTCGCCCGGCTCCAGTTCGCGGTCGAGCCGCGCCCCCACCACGTTGAGCGCCGCCGTCTCCGAGGCCACGACCACGTGGCCGCTGTTGAGCGTCCCCAGGCAGAGGGGCCGGATTCCCGAGGGGTCGCGGAACGCCAGCAACTGCTCCGGCGTGATCATCGCCACGGCGTAGGCCCCCCGCAGCGCGCGCATCGCCTCGATCACGGCGGCGTCCAGGTCCAGCCCCTCGGCCGCCTGGCGCGCGATGAGCCGCGCGATCAGTTCCGTGTCGCTGGTCGAGTCCAGTTCGGTGCCTTCGGCCCGCAGCGTGGCCGCCAGTTCGCGCGTGTTGACCAGGTTGCCGTTGTGGGCCACCGCCATGGTGCCGGTCGAGACCTTGACCAGCGTCGGCTGGGCGTTGCGCAGCGAGGAGGTGCCGGTGGTCGAGTAGCGGGTGTGGCCCACCGCCAGGTCGCCGTGCAGGCTCCCCAGCGTCCCCTCGTCGAAGACGTGGCTGACGAGGCCCATGTCCCGGCGCACGCGCACCACGCTGCCGTCGCCCACGGCGATCCCCGCGCTCTCCTGGCCGCGGTGCTGCAGCGCGAAGAGGCCGAAGAAGGTGAGCCGGGCGACGTCCTCGCCCGGCGCGTATACGCCGAAGACCCCGCAGGCCTCTTCCGGCCGGCACTCTAAGTCATCAGGCATGCGATGCTGCTCCGGTATGCCTGCTCCATCTCGTCCACCGCCAGGTCCGCCACCGTTGCGCCATTGCGCCGCACCGCCAGGCGCTCGCCGCCCACCTTGCCCAACACCGTCAGCGGCACCTGGTGCTTCGCGGCGAGTTCCCGCAGCGCCTCCACGCGGTCCTCGGCCACGGACAGCACCACCCGCGACTGCGACTCCGAGAACAGCCACGCCTCCGCCGGCAGCCCGGCCGGCAACTCGATCTCCGCCCCCAGGCTTCCGCCGATGCACGACTCGGCCAGCGCCACGCCCAGGCCGCCGTCCGAGCAGTCGTGCGCCGACTGCACCCATCCGGCCCGGATCGCCTCCAGCACCAGCGCCTGCACGCGCTTCTCCAGGTCGAGGTCCAGGGCCGGCGGCCGGCCCACCTCCAGCCCGTGCACCTGTTTCAGGTACTCCGTGCCCCCGAACTCCGCCTGCGTGGGCCCCACCAGCGCCACCACGTCGCCCGCCTGCTTGAAGGCGTGGGTGGTGCGGCGGCCGATGTCCTCCAGCACGCCGACCATCCCCACCTTGGGCGTGGGGAAGATGACGTCCTCGGTCGTCTCGTTGTAGAAACTCACGTTCCCGCTCACCACGGGTACCTCGAACGCGCGGCAGGCCTCGACCAGCCCCGTCACCGCCTCGCGGAACTGCCAGAACCGGTCGGGCTTCTCCGGGTTGCCGAAGTTCAGGCAGTCCGTGATCCCGGCCGGCTCGGCGCCCACGCACACCACGTTGCGCGCCGCCTCGGCCAGCGCGATCCGGGCCCCCAGGCGGGGGTCGAGGTAGCAGTAGCGCGGGTTGCAGTCCATACAGACGGCGATGGCCCGCTCGGTGCCCTTGAGCCGCAGCACGGCCGCGTCGGCCCCGGGCAGCACGGAGGTGTTGGTCTGCACCATGTGGTCGTACTGATGATATACCCATTCTTTGCTGGCGATGTTCGGCGCGGCCAGCAGGTCGAGCAGCACCCGCCCGCAGTCCTCGGGCGCCGGCAGGCCCGAGAGGTCGTGCGACTGCACCTGGCGCAGGTAGGCCGGCTCCTCGGCCGGCATCTCGTAGGTCGGGGGATCGGCCAGGTCGCGGGCGTTCATCTCGGCGACGACGGCCCCCTGGTCGCGGATGCGCAGGATGCCGTCCGAGGTGACGCGCCCGATCACGACGGCGTTGAGGTCCCACTTGTGGAAGACCGCCGCCGCCTCCTCCTCGCGGCCCTTCTCGACCACGCAGAGCATCCGCTCCTGCGACTCGGACATCATCACCTCGTAGGGCTCCATGCCCTCCTCGCGCCGCGGGATGAGCGCCAGGTCCACGTCCATCCCGACGCCCCCGGCCGCCGCCATCTCCGAGGTGGTGCAGGTGACGCCCGCCGCCCCCATGTCCTTCAGCCCCACGATGGCCCCGGTCTCCAGCACCTCCAGGCAGGCCTCGATGAGGCACTTCTCGGTGAAGGGATCGCCGATCTGCACGGTGGGCCGCTTCTCGTCGTCCTCGCCGAACTCGTGGCTGGCCAGCACGCTGCAGCCGCCGATCCCGTCGCGGCCCGTGGACGAGCCCACGTACATCACGGCGTTGCCCTCGCCCTTGGCCTCGGCGTGCACCAACTTGGCCGTCTCCACGGTGCCCACGCACATCACGTTGACCAGGCAGTTGCCCTTGTAGCAGTCGTGGAGGATGACCTCGCCGCCCACGGTGGGCACGCCCACGCAGTTGCCGTAGAACTGGATGCCGTCCACCACGCCGTTGAGCAGATAGCGGGCGTGCGGGCTGCTCAGTTCGCCGAAGTGGAGCGAGTCGAGGCAGGCGATTGGCCTGGCCCCCATGGTGAAGATGTCGCGGATGATGCCGCCGATGCCCGTGGCCGCGCCCTGCTTGGGCTCGACCTGGGAGGGGTGGTTGTGGCTCTCGACCTTGAAGACGACGAGCAGCCCCGGCGCCGCCTCGATGCCGCCCGCATCCCCCCACACCGAGGGCGCGTACTTGCCCTCGCGCGGGAGGAGTTTGAGCAGCGGGCGCGACCGCGGGTAGCCGCAGTGCTCCGACCACTCGACCGAGAACATGGCCAGTTCGGTCGGCGTGGGCTCGCGGCCCAGCAGGCCGCAGATCTTCTCGAACTCCTCGTCCTTCAGTCCCAGTTCGCGATAGATGTGAGCGTCGGTCATCTCAGATCATGTGGCACGGCCGCCCTGGGCCGTGGACCCTTGGTCATTCCGAGCGCACGCGAGGAATCTCAGATCTCCCATGATGTCGAGACCCCTCGCATTCGCTCGGGGTGACAACCTCCTACGATGCTGCCCCTCCCGGCGCCAGCAGGCTCTCCCAGATCAGCCGGCCATCCGCGGAGGTGAGCACGGCCTCGGAGCACCGCTCCGGGTGGGGCATCATGCCCAGCACGTTGCGCTCCCGGCTGCAGATCCCGGCGATGTTCTGCAGCGAGCCGTTCGGGTTCGCCTCCGGGGTGATCGCGCCGTCCTCGGTGCAGTAGCGGAACACAATCTGGTCGTTGGCCTCCAGCGCCGCCAGGGTCTCGGGATCGGCGTAGTAGTTGCCGTCCCCGTGGGCCACGGGGATGCGCACCACCGACCCCGCCCGCCCCGCGCGCGTGAAGGGCGTGTCGGTCGTCTCCAGGCGCAGGTTGACGAACCGGCACACGAACTGCTGATGGGCGTTGCGCATCATGGCCCCCGGCAGCAGCCCCGCCTCCAGCAGAATCTGGAAGCCGTTGCAGATGCCGATCACCAGCCCGCCCTGCGCCGCGAAGTCCGCCACCGCCTCCATCACCGGCGAGAAGCGCGCGATCGCCCCCGTGCGCAGGTAATCGCCGTAACTGAAACCCCCCGGCAGGACCACCACCTCCAGGCCCGAGAGGTCCGTGTCCCGGTGCCACACCGTGCGGCAGGGCGCCCCCATCACCCCGCGCACCGCCCAGTAGCAGTCCTGGTCGCAGTTCGAACCCGGAAACACCACAACGCCGAAGGATCGCATCACTCTCGCTCGGCCGGCGCCAGGTCGAACCGGTATTCCTCGATGATGG
>Ga0180434_10009818_pt1 | contig 10338 bp, 6 predicted proteins | sample SS_ome_7_FD_132453 | JGI IMG/M metagenome (GOLD analysis project Ga0180434, IMG submission 132453) | Hypersaline lake sediment archaeal communities from the Salton Sea, California, USA - SS_1_D_2 metaG | ecosystem: Environmental > Aquatic > Non-marine Saline and Alkaline > Hypersaline > Sediment... | reverse complement strand
TTGGCTCGCCTCAATGGCAAAAAAATGGCGATTATAATAAAAAGTGTAAACAGAAAAAACATTTAGAACTTTGTTTTTGATAAAATCTTGTATATTGTTGAAAATAAATTAGTAATGAAAACATCGCCAATTTTTTGTGAATAGTTCAGGATAATAAAACAGCTAGGAAATAAGGCGGACAGGTAACGTGATGATCGACTTAAACAAATCCAGCACAGCCTGAACGGTTATTCCTAACAGGCGGAAAGGAATCATCAGCAGCCACACCAGAGGATACAATATCAATGCAAGAAGGGCCAAAGGCCAGGAGATGGCGAGCAAAATGAACCACAATAAGATTTTCATATCGTTATTCTTTCAAATATAAATACGAATAACCCCATCAAAAGGTTCATAAGCAAAGTCTGTTTATCTGATTTTTTTTATTTCTAATTCTTGACTCCTAGGAAAGCACAAATGTAGAATTGATTAAAGGAGTCACGAATGCAAACACAGATTGTCATTACATTTCTTGTTATGATAGCGGCCTATGCTGTTGCCAAATGGAGGAAACTTTCAGTTGAGATAAGCATGTTCTTGGCAGCTGTTGCCGGCGGAATTTATGGTGCTTTTATCAGCACCCCGCCTTTAAAAGAATTAGCCAGACATCTTGTGGAAGGCTCATTCACTTATTTAGATGTTATCCTTATCTTTGTGACAGCCACCATATTTATGGCTATCATTTCTGAATCCGGTGGAGTCAACTATGTAGTGAAAAACACCATCAAATATTTTTATAACAAACGTCTTATTGCTCTTCTGCTGTTAATGTTCATAACTCTTGTTCCAGGAGCACTCACAGGAGCCGGAAGTGTATCCCTTCTTGTGGTGGGAGCTCCTGTTGCCATGGCCCTGGGCTACTTAGGTATCAAACAAAGGAGGGTGGCTGCTATTTTATTTATTATCGCAGGGCTGAGTGCGGCAGCTCCTCCAGTCAACATATGGGCTATGATTTTATCTGCCGGAACAGCGATCCCCTATGTTGGATTCGAACTGCCCCTGGGAATTCCTGTCCTTCTCTTAGGAACATTCACCATTTTAGTATTAGGATGGAAAAAACATGAAAAATCCAATCTCGAATCAGCTCTAAAACAAATGCCTAAAATTCCAGAAGAGATGAAATGGTGGAAGGTTCTTATCCCTTTTCTCATATTCTTTGGATTGGTGATTGCTTTGAGGATATGGCCGTTTTCCATTCCGGTTATGGGTCTTCCCCTGCTTTTTGTCATATCTGCCTTTTTTGCCTTTATTCTAAGCCCTAAAAAAATAAATATCCTTAAATTATCAAGAGACACGGTTAAAAAACTCACTCCCCTGCTTGCAACCATGATCGCTGTGGGCATGCTCCAGCAAATCATGACGGTCACTGGTGTCAGAGGTCTTATTTCTTTTACGGTTATCAGCATCCCCCTCATCATCCTGATCATTTCTTTGGCTGTCATCATCCCTGTTTCAGAGGGAGTTTTCACCTATGGAGGTGCGGCCATCATCGGAATCCCTCTAGTGTGGTATTTTGACTCCATCGGACTCCATGCTACCGTGGCTATTGCCGGTTTAAGCCTTTTGTGGCCTCTGGGGGACGGCCTTCCTCCAACGGCCCTTATAGGAAGATTAAGTGTCATGGTCTCCGAATACAAAAAATCGTATTGGTCTTTCCTAAAAAGCACCTGGCTTCCATGGATTGTTATCACCATAACAGGAATACTCATGGTGGTTTTCAGCACTCAGCTGGATTTTCTAGTAAAATGGAGTTCATAAGGAGGACAAAAAATGTCGATTGTTATGATTGTATATTATTTAATCAGTGCTTACCTGCTTGCCATGCTGATTTGGAACTTTTACAGAGAAAACAAAAGTGTAGATAAAATGCTTCAGTATATTCTTATCATGATTCCTTTGATATTAAGAATCTTTCGTGCAAAATAATGGTGGGAGTTAAAAATGTCGCGTCAATTAATCTATAAATCTTTATTGGTCATCATTATTGGATGTCTCACTTTTCTGGGGGGTCTTCAGCTCTACAAACACCGCCATTTTCAAACCCCTATGGTGGCTGGGCCTAGTGTGACCCAAGTAAAAAAACTCAGCGATTATGTTCCTGATTTAAAAGGGACCATGGCTGACACAAATGTGTTTTTTTTGGAAGGTAAAGAGCCCGGAGGCAAGATGCTGGTCATAGCCGGCACTCACTCAAATGAGCCCGCTGCTCTTCTCAGTGCTCTCATCTTCCTGGAAAACTCGACCGTTGAAAAAGGCACTCTTATCATCATCCCTCAATTCAATAACAGTGGAGGAAGAAATACTCGTTCAGGGGATGGATATCCTCTTTATTTTCAAATTAAAACAAGGTGGGGACACAAAAAATTCCGTATGGGAAACCGAGTGGCTTCCCCCTTAGACCAATGGCCGGACCCGGATGTTTATGTTCATTATCCCGACAGGCAACTACTGTCATATCTTGACATAAGAAACACCAACCGCACCTGGCCAGGGAGGCCAAACGGCTCCCTCATGGAAAAAGTAACCTATGCGGCTATGGAGCTGATCCGAAAGGAAAATGTGGATTTAGCCATAGATGTTCATGGTGCTGAAACCATGTTTCCAGTAACAAATTGCATTGTGGCTCCAGAAAATTCTCTGCGTATAGCCACTATGACCTCTTTAACTCTGAAAGCCACTGAAGGTTTTGATAACCATGTAGAGCCATCTCCCAAGGGATTCAGAGGTCTTTCGCATAGAGAAATAGGCGATTTTTCAGACGCCCTTCCCTTTCTTTTGGAAGCACCTATTCCCTTTCTTGACCAACCCACAGGCCCAAAAACTGTTGACCTGCTTTTAGAAGGAAAAGACCCTTTTCTGCTAAAACTATCAAAAAAAGGGAAACTTTTTGTTCCTTATGATGAACAAGGCTGGCCTATTTCTAAGCGGGTAGGACAGCATTGTTCGGCTGTCCTTGAAATCGCCAAACAATTTTCACGGCGAAATTCAGAGAAGGCTTTGAAAATATCCCATGTCCCCCGCTATGCAGATGTGGTCAATAACGGAGTGGGTTTTTATTATAAAGATCCTTCCAAAGCGGATAAAAAAAATGTATTTTATAATTAGAACAATTCCTTAAGAATTCATTAGATAATTCATTAGATAAAATAGATATAAAGGAGAAAAAAATGCAAAAAAATAAAATTAAGTCAATGTTTTCATTTTTATCTTTGTTCATCTTTCTTTTTATGATGACAGGAGGCTTCAATCATTCCCAAGAGCTTCCCAAAGCACAGTTTCCTGTTCTGACTACATCAGCGGGACAGAGTCCGGATGTAACCACATTGAACATTGTTTGCGAAGAGGCTGGGATCCTGTATGACTACTGCGATGTTCCCGACGTTGATATGATAAGCCAAGGAGTGGGACTCGGCGGACAAGAGTCTCAACCGGGTTTTCATGTAGAAATCCATACAAACTTGGAACAATATCCTGAAGGAACCCATTATAAAACGATCATGTTTGCCATTGGCGCCAGTTTAAAAGGCATGGGTGCATCTGGATTGACTGTTGATGACGAAGTCAATCGGCTTAAAAATATCATTGAATACTGCAAAGAGAATGATGTTTTTATTATTGGAATTCATGTGGGCGGAGTCTCTAAAAGAGGAGCCCCGGGAAGTGATAATGAAAGGATGATCAGTGCGGTAGCTCCTTATGCTGATTTACTCATTGTGACCAATGACAGCAATAAAGACGGACGTTTTACTGAAATATCTAATAATAACGAAATACCTCTTAAAGAAATTGATTATGCTCTAAACCTGGTTCCCCTTTTACAGGAAATTTTCAATCAATAATACCCACTGTTTAGGTTGAATTTTCCAGCTCAAATGTCTGAAAAGAAAAATTCTTTTGAGTGATTATCTTCAAGCAGGCAGCCACCACATCAGAGTCGTATAGACTTCTCTTGTTTTTCTTTAACTCATTGATAGGGCTTTCCTTTTCCTGAGCCGATCTGTGTGGACGACTGGAAGTCAGCGCTTCCACCACATCAGCGACACCAATGATCCTTGCCTCCATCAATATTTTTTTACCGGATAATCCATAAGGATATCCTGAACCGTCCATTCTCTCATGATGTTGCAGAACAATGTCTGAAACAGGCCAGGGGAAATTTATGTTTTTTAATATCTCATAACCTTTCTGGGGATGGCTCTCTACAATCAAGCGCTCTGCATCTGTGAGTTCACCAGGTTTGCTGAGTATCTCTGCAGGAATACTGATTTTACCTATATCGTGAATACGGGCCGCAATCTTCAAACCCTGGATTTCATTTTTTGAGAGATCCATTTCTTCAGCAATGGAACATGCCAATCTCGCGACCCTTTCCATATGCCCTGCAGTAAAAGGGTCCTTGAGCTCTACCGTATTGGCTAAAGCTCTCACTGTATCATCCATGACTTCTTTTAACGTCTCATAACTTTCTCTGACCGTTTCCTTTGCCTTTTCTTTTCCCGTAATATCTCTGATTCCTATGACCTCTAACCTCTCATTTTCATCAAAAAGAACCTTGGTCAACACTTCAACCTGAATCACTTCTCCACTTTTTTTGACTCCGCTGGATTCGATTGGCCGAGATTTTAATTCCTTCATAACATTTTCGATGGCCTTTTTCTCATCTGAATCAAAAAAAACAGAGAGATCTCTTCCAACATATTCTGAAGGTTTGTACTCAAAAAGAGTACTCGCTGCATGATTCGCATCTACGATTAGTCCGTTCTTTAATATAATGATCGCTTCAAAACCAGCTTGAGCCAGCATGCAAAATCTGTTATTGGCTTTACTTTTGATTTTCTCTAAACTCAGGCGTTCTAAGACATAACCCAAGTTCCTTGAGGCTTCTCTTAAAACATAGAGATCCGATTCAGTCCATTGACCATCCTCTGCAGTCCATTCAATTCCAATGAATCCGTTTAACTTATCTTTACAAAAAACAGGAACTGCTAAAAATGAGGAGGTCTCCTCATTAATACAACATTTCCTAAGAGATTCCTGCGCTTTATCCATTTCAGAGGTCTTTTTGACCAGAATCGTTTCTTTATTCACAAATTTTTCAACCATCCAGGAAAATTCATTGAAAGGCATCTTTTTTCTTTTTTCAATTTGAGGTTTTGCCTTCTTATTGTACCATTCATAAGCACAGCTTAAAGTCTGAGCCTGTTCATCAATTAAAAACAACCCACATCTGTCAGCATCAAATTTGAGTCCTACTTCCAGCAATATTCCGGTAAATGTACTCTCCACATCTTTTATTTCCACTAATTTTGATAAAATTTTGGACATAAATTTTTCAAATTCAAGTTTCTGGGTCAAATTTTTATCACTTTTTTTCTCTTCGGTCACATCCTCGATGGTAACCATAACTCCATTTATAGATCCATCTTTCTGAAAAAGTGGAGAAAAGGTGTTTTTATAATAAAATTCATGGCTGTTCTCATCTTCGTACAGAGTATCTACAGTTTTTCTCTTCTGAGAATCAAGGCATTCCCGAATCCCTTTTGATACTCCCGATTTAACAAAAACTGGAACATCCCATACTTCGGTTTTTTCTATTTCCTGAGAAGATTCGATTCTTAGCTTTTTAAGTGCTTTAGAATTGGTGAAATTGACGATACCTTTAAGATTTACAGATAAAATTCCTAAAGAAAGCTCTTCTAATAAATTTTTAAGATGAAATTGCTGCTCTTTGAGTATTTGTTCCTTCCGGGTTCTTTCCATCTCTACTTCCTCTATTTCTGATATCTGTTGACGAACCCTATCTAAGTCCTTTAAGAATCTAGTTTTTTTCTCCTTTTCATCCATTTTATAACCCTTTTAAATAAAATATTTTTATGTGACCCGCTATAAATTTCTAATAATTTATTTTGGCTCCGTTTATCTTTCATGCCTTTTATAATATCTCATTTTCATTCTGTCAAATGCAATAGCCTTTTAAGATGATTCAGGGGGTGATATTCCATTGGATATTTTTTTTATACTTTTTATAGTTTACTTTTTTTATGAAGAGGGTTTAATATAAAAGAAATGAGGTGTTTTCTATGCATTTTTGGATAATGAATATTGACTTAGGATACTCCAATATCAATTTTTCTTCTAAGGAAGGTCCCCCATGAGAAAAAATACTCTCATAACAAATCTTGTGATGATCCTATTTCTGATAAGTTTCATTTTTATTCATCCTGTGTATGCGGAACTAAAAGCGGTTCCTCTATCAAAATACCTTCATTATGCCAAAAAATCTGCGGATTGGACTTGGGATCATTATGACCAAAGAATCAACAAATGGAAAGAAAATTTTGATCCTGAGAATGTTTTTGGTTATCGTCCTCCTGGTGGACTTTTAGAGATGGCTGTGATCTATGCTTATTTATATAAAGCTGAAGGGAAAACATCGCATGCGACCAAAGCAAAAAAAGTTCTGTTGACTTATGACAAATACGTCCACGCTTATCCTCAATGGGCTGTTGAGAAAAGGCCTGATTATGATGATAAAGCCCCTCCTCTCCCTGATTTCTTTACAGCTATGCGTTATATAAGAGCCTATGCAATCTTAAAAGATCAAGATGTCTTATCCACCCCAGAAAAACAAAAAATAGAAGAAAATATTGCAGAAAGCATGAAATATCTCCTCAGGTCCCAAGAATGGGGCCCCATGAACCGGGCCGCATTAAGAGCTGAATCGCTGGCATGGGCGGTTAAGGTCCTTCCCGAACATCCAGATACCAAAAAGTGGAAGATGCAGCGCCATGCTATTGGAGACGACAACTGGGGTAACTGGGAAATCGAAGATGCCACCATTTATAACGCTGTCTGGCTATATGCCATGTGTGGATATGCCTATGCCCTTGATAAAATGGAAGATCTATTCCAAACTCCAGAAATGTATTATTACGCTCACTATTACCTTAACCTTATGTGTCCCGCAGGAATGATTCCAGACTTTGGAGATGCTCACTGGATGAGAAACTGGAATCGTTTTCTTGTTTATTTTGAAACAGCGGCAAAACAGTATCGAAACAGCCACTTGAAATGGGCCGCTACAGTCATCGCCCATAAATTTATAGACTTTGAAAATCCTACCAACATAGGATTAGGATACATGCTTCTGGACTGCTATCTCTGGGGAAGTGATGAGATAAAACCTGTTCAGCCCACAGACCTATCCGGAGAAGTCATGGAAGACATTGTGGGTAAAAAAATTGTTTTTCGAAACGGATGGAATCCGGATTCAACCTATATGCTTTTAAATTATCGAGACGAAGGCTCGAGTGGGATAAACTTCAGAGATTATCTAAGAGACACCATTCCTGTAGAAGAAGAAAAAATGACTCACGGTCATTCAGATGAAAACAGCCTTGTTCTTCTGATGTCAAAAGGATCAGTCCTCCTTCATGATGGAGGATACAGAGATTATATGCCCAGTGGGCCTTATGGGGCTTATCGCCAAGATTATTTTCACAACCGTTTGTGTGTGAGACCAGAAAAAATATTTTTCGGCCAGAAAGAAGGTCAAACCCGCTACTCCACAAAAGAAGCGGTCGTCAGTCAGCCCATTTTAGATTTTTTAAGAAACGCCGGGTCTTACCGAAAAGTGAAAACCAAAAAAATTGACTTTTTGAGCTTTGATGACTTTGACTACAGCCGTACAAGGCTTATCGATGACAAAATGGGCTATGAATGGGATCGAATCTGTGTTTATGTGAAAGAACCTGAAATCTTTATGATTTTTGATGTTTTTAAGGCTGTCCAAAGAGGTTATTTCACGCTTTCAAATCTCTGGCATACCCGGAAGATAGTCTTTCAAGGAGAGCACTGGTATGATACGGTCTATGACAAAATTCATAATAACCAACTACCAACAGATCAATACCTTCTCATTCTCTTTCCCATGACTCACTACAGATTAGAGGGAGTAGTGCCTCAAAAAAGGCACTATCAAGATGAACTCACCATTCATCAAACCACAGCCCAGCACTTTGAATTGACTGAAACGGCAGGCTTTGTCACGGCCCTTATTCCCCATTCTTCTAATATTGATCCTGAATCACTCTTAAACCTGGTAAGCCTAATCCCTATCAAGCCCCAAAGAACCGGAATGGGGATTAAGATAAAGCTTAAGAATCAAGAGATTTATTTGGGAGTAAAAAACAATCTAAGAATGGATATATCCCGGGACTGGAGAAGACCTCGCTACACTTATGAGTCGGGAAGAATTCAATTCGGTCCTATAGAAACCAATGGAGATTTTTTATTTGCCTCAGAGCAAAACAATGAATTGAATTACACGATTGTCAATCTGACCAAAGCCCTGTACGCAGACCAAATGCTCGTTGAGGTTAAACCCGATAGATCCGGATTAACCTTTGATGGAAGTGGTGACAAACCAGGTAAATTAAAACTGAGATACTGGCGCGACTCCATCAAACTCAAAAAACAGTGACACAAAACCTGTTCCCTTATTTTTTTAACACCAAACTAGGTTATTCAGGTCAAAAAAAGGAGGATTTTAGCTGTTATGAACAAACTTCAAAAAATAGGCTTTTTGTCCCAGCCCATCATTTTTCTTTTTATTGGAATTGTCTTTATTGTTGTTGGATTGATCGCTGACAATAATATTCTTAAATATATAGGTTTTGTCTGGACTCCTTTGGGTGTTATAAATCTAATACTTATTTTAATTCTTTTTAAAAAATCAAAATAAGAGAAGGGGCATGGAATTCTTGATCCGCACCCTTTTCCCTGAATAAATGATGTTTATCAGAAAATTTAAAATTTTAGCTTTGCATTCTTATTGCGCTTTAAATTCATAATATGATATAGATATATGAATAAGGTATAAATTGACAACTTAACCGGGAGTAAAAAAATGAAAAAATATTTTCCTTTAATTTGTATTATGGGGCTGTTTTTCTTGTGGGCTCCTTTTTATTCATTAACATCAGTTGATACCCAGAATACTCAAATGCTGACTCATCCTGCCGTAAGCCAGAAAAATATTGTTTTTTCTTACTCCAATGATTTATGGATTTGTGATTTAAAAGGAAACCATGTACGCCGTCTGACCTCTCATAAAGGAGTGGAATCTTATCCTGTGTTTTCTCCTAATGGAGAATGGATCGCTTTCAGCGGAGAATATGATGGAAACACAGATGTTTATCTCATCCCTTCTCAAGGAGGTATTCCCAAACGGCTAACCTGGCATCCCTATCCAGATACGGTTAGGGCGTTCACCCCCGATGGAAAATATGTGATTTTTATGTCTTCCCGCTTTTCTTTCACTGGAGCGCGTGCAAGACTTTACAAAGTTTCCATTCAAGGAGGAGTTCCTGTTCCTGAGAAAATCCCTTTTGCTCATAAAGTTTCCTATTCCCCAGATGGACAAAGCATAGCCTATACTCCTTTCGGAGAAGCCTTTCATCAATGGAAGCATTACCGGGGTGGGACTTTCTCAAGAATTTGGATTATGACACTCCTTGAAAGTCCCCTAGAAACAATTCCTCAACCCGAAGGAAGATGCAATGATACAGATCCGATGTGGATCGGCAATAAAATATATTTCAGGTCAGATAGGAACGGAGAATTCAATCTGTTTTCATACGACACAGAGACAAAACAAATAAAGCAGCTCACGGATTATCAGAACTTTCCTATCCTCATGTCGTCGGCGGATAAAGACAAAATTATCTTTGAACAAAAAGCAAGCCTTCACTTGTTCCATATCAGTGATAAAACCATTGAGGACCTTTCCATTGGAATAGCTACAGATCTATTGGAGTTAAGGCCCCGATATGAGAAAGGAAGCCGTTACATAAGAAACGCAGATATATCTCCCACAGGAGCCAGAGCTGTTTTTGAATTCAGAGGCGAGATCGTGACCTTTCCTGCTGAAAAAGGGGATTTTCGTAATCTCACCCAAACAGCGGGAATCAATGAAAGGGATCCTGTTTGGTCTCCTGATGGTAAAAAAATAGCCTATTTTTCAGATGAAAGCGGAGAATACTGCCTCCACATTAAAGAGCCTGGCATCAAAGGGGATGTCAAAAAATTCCCTATTAAAGGAGCAGGATTTTATGACAGACCTTATTGGTCGCCGGACAGCCAAAAAATTTCTTATACAGATAATTCCTGGAGTCTGTACTGGTTTGATTTGGAAACAGGGAACTCTCATAAAATCGCATCCGAATACCTTTACGGCCCCTCAGGAATGAAAACCATCAGAGGGGTTTGGTCCCCTGATTCAAAATGGATCGCCTATAC
>Ga0180434_10009816_pt1 | contig 10341 bp, 8 predicted proteins | sample SS_ome_7_FD_132453 | JGI IMG/M metagenome (GOLD analysis project Ga0180434, IMG submission 132453) | Hypersaline lake sediment archaeal communities from the Salton Sea, California, USA - SS_1_D_2 metaG | ecosystem: Environmental > Aquatic > Non-marine Saline and Alkaline > Hypersaline > Sediment... | reverse complement strand
CCTGACAAACGCCCTGGAGAGCATTGGAAAGCAAGGTAGCGTTAAGATCAACATCGCGGCGCGAGATGGATTCGCTCATATAACGTTTGATGATGATGGGTGTGGAATAGATAGCGAATCGTTGGAGCGAGTCTTCGAACCATTCTTTACGCAACGTGAATCTGGGCAGGGAACAGGACTCGGATTGTCAATCACATATCGCATCGTCGCAGATCATGGGGGAGATATTCGGGCTTATAGTCAGGGGATGGGCCGCGGGGCCACATTCAGAGTCAGATTGCCGTTAGGCGAAGATAATGAGGAGAATAGCCATCGACCCCAAGCCGCGTAAAAAATTGAGACTGCTTTTTGCCGACGACGAAAAATCGTTGCAGGAGCTGATGAGGCTCGAGCTGCCAAGAATGGGGCACGAGGTGACCGTATGTCCCGACGGAACTACGGCAGTGGCCGCGTTGGAGAGGAACACTTACGACTGCATACTGGTTGACTTAAATATGCCCGGTCCGAGTGGGATCGAGGTGATTGCGAAGGCAAAGGAGATATCGCCTGATACAGATGCGATTGTATTGACCGGAAAATCTTCGCTGGAGACCGCCATTGAGGCGCTGCGTTTTGGCGCTTTCGATTACCTTACAAAACCTTGCAAGCTGGTCGCACTGGAAGCTGTGATCGAACGAGTCGCGCAGAAGCGGGAGTTGGTAAACAAATATCTCGCCATAAAACAGCGACTCGAAACGATTGAGGGCACTTCTGAGTTGGTTGGGCAGACCCCTAAAATGCAGCAAGTGCACGCACTAATATCGAAAGTGGCCCCGACAAATTCAACCGTTCTGGTATTCGGCGAGACTGGGACCGGGAAAGAGCTTGTTGCAAGAGCCGTCCACGATCAGAGTCTAAGGGCTGATATGCCGTTTGTCGCGATCAACTGTGGTGCATTGCCAGAAAACCTGATCGAAAGTGAGTTGTTCGGGCACAGAAAGGGCGCGTTTACGGGGGCCGAGGAGCATAGAGCAGGGCTTTTTGAGGTGGCCAACGGCGGGACGCTGTTTCTCGATGAGATTGGCGAGTTGCCAAAAGCAATGCAGGCGAAGCTCTTGAGATTTTTGGAGAGCGGTGAGATTCGAAGGGTTGGCGAAAATGAATCTTTTACTTGCGACGTGAGGGTCATCTGTGCTACTCACCGACAGTTGGAAAGGATGATCGCCGAGGATGAATTTCGAGAAGACTTGTGGTTCAGAATCAATACGTTTGAGATTATCTTACCGCCTTTGAGGGAGCGGGTCGAGGATATTCCGTTACTCGCTAAGTGTCTGGCAGCAAGATTTAGAAAAAACTTGTCGGAGAAAACGGACATATTTACTTCAGAGGCACTCGATACCCTTTGCCAGCACTGTTGGCCTGGGAATGTGAGAGAGCTTGCCAATGTAATCGAGCATGCAATGATACTTTGTGACGCAGGACCGATTGGTGCTGAGCATCTGCCCAACCGTTTTGCGACACGCCACCTGCCGCATCAGCGAGCGAAGGTTTTTGGTGGACAGACGCTTCGCGAACTCGAGATGGAGGCGATACAAGAATCGCTGGATCGTCACGGTGGCAGCAAGGCAAAAGCGGCGGAAGAACTCGGCGTCAGTTTGAAAACACTATATAACAAACTGAATCAGGCGCAGGTCGCAAACATTAGCAAATCGGCGTAAGCACTTGCGAAGTCATAGATCCAGCTCGTCAAGTTTTTCGATCAGATCATCTACATTGCTCTTATCCGAAGTTTTTCGGGGCTTGGGGAGCTTGCATTCGCACGCTTTTGGACCAAGGATGTCCAGACCACCTCTCCCCCTGGTTGAATCAACTGTTTCGTCGCTTCCTGCAATCGTTTTTTCGATACACCGCGGGAATGATATTGCCGACGATGGGCATACACGACTGCAGGCGGGGCATCCGTCACGGCATGCGTCCGGCTCCTGAACTTTTATCTGATCAGCTTTGTCGAGCTCGAACACACCAAACAAACAGAAGTTTAAACACTCCAGACAGTTTGAGCAGCGATCATAATCTATCACCGGGTACCATCGCCTCTTGGTTACCTCGGTGATATGTGAAACCTGGCTGCCACGTCCTCTGAGGGCTCCTGTAAGTTGAATCACCTGGCCTAAAATGGCCTCGTGTCCGGCGTCAAGGTCCAGCTGAAGGCAGCATATCGTCCGTTCCGTTTTGGCGTCAAAGGAGTGACCAGCGCGGCCATCAATGCCGTTTGATCGCAAAGTCCAAAAGGCGGGTCTCGGAAAAATCCAACTTAAAAGGAGGATGTCATCCGCGGCGTTCGCTATTGCTCGGATACTCGGGCCATCTGCCCGAAGGTCGATCAGGTTTGGTATGACCAGCAAATTAGCCTTAGTCTTTTTCGGCAACTGATCTAAGAGCCAACTCTCAAAGTCGCGGCGTTTGGGATTTCCGTCGCCATTGATCGATATGACAATAGTGATGTTGTTCATGTCTTTATTTTAGTCAATAGTTCTATTCTCTACCAAAGCAGTACACTTGGCCATCTTGAGTTGCGATTACCATTCGACCGTTGGATATTGCCGGAGAGGCCAATATGGGGCTGGCAGTGTCAAATTTCCACGACTCTTTGCCAGTTTTAATGTCAACGCCGTAAACCCGACCATCGGCCGACCCGAAGTACACCATTCGATCAGCAATTACCGGAGAGGTGTCGATGCGGCCGCGCGTGGTAAACGACCACAGCGGTTTTCCTGTCTTTGGTTCAAATGCGTAAAGCGTTTTGTCTCTGGATCCGACTACCACTATTTCGCCTGTTACAGCCGCTGACGATCGAAAAGCTATCTTTCCCTTAGGGTTTTCGTATTTCCAGAGCACCTTTGACTTTTTCCAATCGATGGCGTAAAAAGTTCCGTTTTCGGTTCCGACAAAGGCCATGTTTCGTATTATAGCTGGCGTGTTGCCGGTGGGCGATTCGATTTCGACGTTGCCCAACGGCCGACCATTTGTCAGATCGATTACGTGCAGCCGGCCATCGCAACCCGCTACAAAGGCGTTATTGTCGGATATGCTCGGAAAACAACGAATTTGATCTTCGCTACTATAAGTCCAAATGTTTTTCCCTGTGGCTCTATCCAGACAGTATAGATTTCCATCTTGGGATCCGGCGAGTACATTATTTTTATAGAAATTTGCGCCGGAATGAAACTTGCCGTCTGCGTCGAAGAGCCACCATTGCTTTCCAGACTTTACATCGACCGCGTGGAAATGTCCGTCGGAGTCGCCGATATAAACATATTTATTTCCGACGGCCGCTGGCGCAGAGAATCCAATGTCGGTTTTGTACTCCCACTTTTTCCGGCCGTCGACCAAATCCAGCGCATACAAATTTCCATCGGTGCATCCTATGAAAACCAGGCTATTTTCGATCACCGGCGTGGCTTCGAACTGGCCCTGGTCGACAGAGAATTTCCAAAGCTGTTTAAATTTTTTCGGCAGTGTTTCGTCTGATACACCAGTAGCCTCAGGGCTGCCACGAAAGACAGGCCAGTCGCGACCTCGGGTTGTGGTTGTTTTCGGCTCCATGGCTTTGACGCACAGTAGGCTTTTGCTTGTTCGGATAAACATCTCTCCGTTGACCACCGCTGGCGTGGCCAGGCAACGTTCTCCGATCTCATTTTGGGCCAGCAGCTGAAAAGAGTCTTTTGCAGCCACGACATACATGGTTCCTCGCTCGTTTGTCGCATAAATTCGGCCGTCGGCTGCGATCAGGCTCGATGTGAAATTTCCGCGTAGGCGACCTTGCCAAACACGCTTTCCATTACCTGCGTTGTAGCAATCTATAAACTTGTGATCGCGAACCAAAAACAGTCTGTTCCGGTAGACGACTCCACTTGGGATATAAGGGCCACCTTTTTGCGTTTTCCAAACCACATGACTTGCCGTTACGTTGCCATTTCCGCCTGGTTTAATTGCGAAAATTGGTCCATTTCGACCGGTGTGGCAGAAGACGAGCCCTCTGGCGAGGACTGGGGTTGGAATGCCGAATTGGGTTGTCCTTCGCAGCCACCATAACCTCTTTCCGGTGTTTGGGTCGTATGCGGTTACAGATCTGGCTGCAGAATCGGCATTGCCACTTCCGTTTACAATCAGCTCGGTGCGCCGCTGGTTGCCGTTGACGGTGTCAACCAGGATCGGCGTTGACCAACAGCCGTTCTTTGATCGGTTGATTTGCCAAACCTTTCGACCATCGTTTTTAGCGAACGCAGCGATGTATGAATTTTTTGAGCTATCACACAACTGTATGACCAAGTCTTTGTACAGCACCGGGCTGGCAGCCATTCCCCAAATGTGATCTATGTTGCTTAGCTCTGAATGCCAGATTTTTTTACCGCTGAAGTCACAGCAGAACAATCCTGTGCCGCCAAAGAAGGCAAAGATCTTTTTCCCATCGGTTGCAACACTTGCTGAAGCATAGCCATTTTTTCTGTGTGTGTTGCCCTGGGCCCGGCCAACTTTTGTTTTCCAAAGCAGCTTGCCACTAATACGGTCGAAACCGAGCACAAACAGCATGGGTGGGTTGGTCGTGTCGATTGACGCGGTCAGAATTACCAGATCGTCAAACACGACTGGAGACGAATTGCCACTGCCGGGCAGCTTAGTTTTCCATCGGCAATCTTTCTTAATATCGAACTCGATGGCGGGCGATCCGGCAGATGCTATACCAGAAGAGTTTCGGCCTCTCCAGCCGGGCCAACTGTCCTCATCCGGTCCGCCTTCAAGTGAATCCCGCTTTAGCAGCGGCCAGGGAGTTAGTCGATTCGAAATCTCTGCATCTGGCTGACATCCCATGCAGACGCTGAGCATGAAAGTCAGGGCTAGCAAGCAGCGGTACCAGCGAAATAGCCACATCTAATAAAGAAGGCGGCAGATTACTGTCGCCGCTTGTGATTTGCCTATTTTTATTCCCATTGCCTACGGCGGGTTGCTAGCGCTGCTTAGTTGAGTCAGGACTTGCAACACGCCATTCAAGTGGGCCAAACGAGGTCCAAAACGATCAACGAACTCGTTGAGCATGAATCCTCCATCCATCAGGGTGTCGCAGTTTTCGCTTATCTCTTCCGTTAAACTACCGAGAAACTCGGTCTGGACCTTACTCAGTGCCTCTGCTGCCAAACGGCAGTTTACAGCCAGGTCCGGATTTGCTCGTTTCCACTGCCCCAACTCGGCCGTCCGCTGACGCTGGGCCGCTCCGAGCTGACCGACAAGCTCTTCAAGTACCTCATTTTGTCGGTCTTGAGCAGACAGGATATCTCTAAGCAGCTGAGTCTGTTCAAAAGCCACGTGTTTGGCGTCCAAATCGTTCGGTCCTGGCACACCTGGACCGCCCTGGGACACATCAATCTGGCTGAACATGGGCGTCTGAGATTGGCGTTCTTGAGTCATTTTAATCTCCACTCCTTTTGGACTCCAGTATAAACACAAATTAACCAAAAAGTCGAGTATCCGCTCTGCGAAATGTGTGATTCGCCAAAATTTTTGCTATCCAGACCAGTGTTCCGAGTTGAAATTTTCCGCGAGACATGAAATCTATCAGCTGGCTTGTGAGGGACATCCACAGCCGTGGTTGCCATAAAAACAGGCGAAAACCGGCCGTGGCGAAACATTGTGACCCGGTAGGTGGCGGTAATGGTTTTAAGAAATCAGGGTAAATTCGCGCATCGAGCCTGCCCTCCGCTCTTTTGGATATTCCGCACATCCCCAGTTCGGCGAGTGGTTTTACGGCTGAGTGGAGTCATGGAAAACGATTTCGGCCCCCACCGAAGAAGAGGGAAATGAGGGGGTAAAGCGGGTTTGTTTCGAGTTTTCCCGAGCCGCCTAAAGTCACCTAGCCCGACAACCCGATCCACGTCCAGGCTTCGTACGCATTATACGCAGTAAGCTGTAATACCAGGGCATGTAGGTTGTGTAGGTAATAGCAGGTGTCTTTTATGGGCGGCAAGGTGGCTAGTGTTAAGCGGACCGTTGGATTTCTAACGGTAATTGAGAATCAGGATCAAGGGCTTTTTGGTGGCTTTCTGCTGCTAAACCTAGCGGGAAGGCCTTTGGAGTTTCACTGTACAGCCCCGATCAAGCCAAGCAGAGCACAGCAGATACTGTATGGGCCTACATTGCAGCCATATTTGTTTGGTGAGCAGATAGGTCAAACTTTGTTGAGCAAGGCAAAAAAACAACCTTCGCTCGTGTGTACAGACAGACAGCCCGTGTTGGCTGTAGCCGATCATGTCGACATTCCGGTTGTGTTGGTCATTCCGGACGAAGGCTCATCGACCGAAGAACCCCAGGGCGGCGAGAATCCAGATGGCTGCCATTGGCGGGTCGATGGAGCACATTCCACTGCTGAACATTTGAGAGAGTTTCGATTTGGGGACAACAGATTGGCCATGCCGGTTGGGGCTGAGAGTTGCGAGGCGAGAATCCAAGGTGAGCTGGGAGAGGTGATCGAAACCTTTGATTTGTCCGAGCCGTTTGATCGCATTCGTGATGCGATCAAAGAGGCACAACGTGGGGCATAGATGGTTGATCCGAACTTTAATCCTGAAATTCTGGCAGAATCGGGTGGGTTTAGTTGGGAGGCCGCGCCGGCGCCAGAGGTGCTCGATATTGACTTTTCGACCAAAGTTAGGATCTGGGCGACCGGCTTTAATCTTGCGATCAAACGCCATCCCAGGGTTCGTGTACGCAAATTTCGACTAAATAGGCCAAAGCCTACTCCGGTATCGATTCGGATATTGAGTCCAAAGATCCAAGTCCGAAGTTTCTTCTTTAAGTCCACGGTTGAAGAGTCCATGGTATCCGACCAGTTTTCTAACTCAGCAGATTCCGCCAGTTGGTTTTCGAGAGCAAAGAGCGTGACACGGATTGTCGCGCCGAGCGACGTTATTAAGCTTGAGGATCGACTCAGTTACGTCTTGCAGCCTTCGTTGGAGGTAATGCTTAAAGAGCGATCGTTGTCGTTCGCATTCAAACCGTTTTCCTATCAATACGAGGGCGTGGCCTTTTTATATCCGCGTCAGGAGGCGGTCCTCGCAGACGAGATGGGGCTTGGCAAGACAATGCAGGCAATAACGGCGATCCGGCTGTTGTTACATAAAAAAGAACTGCGCCGAGTACTGTTAATTTGCCCCAAACCACTTGTAACCAACTGGAGTCGTGAGTTTGAACTTTGGGCGCCGGAAATTCCTGTTAGTGTTGTCGAGGGCGATCAGACCAAACGACTTTGGCAATGGCAACAATCTAAGTCACCGTTAATCATCGCAAACTACGAATTAGTTCACCGGGATCGGGCCCTGTTTTCCGAGATCGATCAGATGCACTTTGATCTGGTTGTGTTAGATGAGGCACAGCGGATAAAGAACCGATCCAGCGCTACTAGTCAGGTTGTTCGGAGTATCAGTCGAACGAGAAGTTGGGGGCTGACAGGTACACCGGTCGAAAACAGCCAAGAAGATCTGGTTGGTATCTTCGAATTCCTAGCGCCAGGTTTCCTTTCGCCTGACCTGAAGCCACGTCGGATGGGCCGCACGGTACGTGACTACGTTCTGCGTCGAACGAAGGCCCAAGTTCTCGTAGACCTTCCGCCGAAGCTCTACAAAGACGCCAATCTGGAACTGACCAATGCCCAACAAGAAAGCTACGAAATGGCTGAAAATCATGGCACACTTAAGTTGACCGATATGGGCGACTCGGTAAGTATACAACACGTATTCGAGTTGATATTGCGTTTGAAACAGATATGCAACTTCGACCCAGCGACCGGCTCGAGTTCGAAACTTGAGCGAATCGAGGCAGACCTTGAGGAAGTTGCTGCAAGTGGTCAAAAGGCGATTGTTTTCAGTCAGTGGGTCGGAACGCTGACCAGACTTTCAAAAAAGCTACAACGGTTTGGACCGCTGGAGTATCACGGCAAGATATCGCCGAATCGTCGGGATGCAGTAATACAGCGTTTCCGATCCGATCCGAGTAGTCACGTGCTGCTGATGAGCTACGGCGCCGGTGGCGTCGGTCTTAATCTTCAATTTGCGAATTATGTTTTCCTGTTCGATCGCTGGTGGAACCCGGCCGTCGAGGAGCAGGCGATCAATCGGGCTCATCGGATCGGGGTATCTGGGCCGATTACCGTAACAAGGTTTTTGATGCTTTCAACAATCGAAGAGCGGATCGACATGATCCTCCAAGAAAAGCGAGAGCTTTTTGATACGATTTTCTCTGCCACCGATCAGCGTCGCAAACTTGGGCTAACACAGCAAGAACTGTTTGGCCTATTCAAGATGAAGGGCTCAAACGACGACGTTGATGCGGCCGCATAGTACGAGACGTATACGGTTTTACTGACATGCCCCAATAGGTTGATCTTTCCCTCGAAACCGAGTTCGGTCACGATTAAATAATCACGGTGGCCCTGCCCCAGAAGAAAAGGATGGCGCTGAAGGTCCCAGAGTCGGTACACGGCCACAAATGGAGATCTTTCCAAGTTTGTCCGATGCGGGAAGAAGGCTACATGTGTATAGCTCGGATTTTTCATTACGGAGATTGGCGTGGTCGTGGGTGCTTATAAATGTACCAACTAAAGCCACTCTCTTTTCGATTGTTATGACGAATACCGATATTTACTGTGACTGTGAATAATCCGGGCTAGTAGTAGAGGAAAAATCTGCTTGAAACAGTCACAAATGGTTGGCAGATGATTTACATTGGCGGTGGCGTCAGATTAGAATCAGGCCCTGTCATTCCAGTCTCAGGCCCAGGCTAGAGATATATGGTGAATAGGGGATAAAGGGGGCTATTATGCTGGGCAGGCTAACACGAATCAATCATAACACAGCAGGCATCACTTCCGCCGGTTCGTCCCTTATACTTGTCTTTCTCTCCTGTCTATTTTGTTTGGCCAACCCGGTCGACGCTGCAATAGTAGCAACGGGCGATGTCGACCCGGCCACCTGGACATCGAGCACGGATGGCTACATCGGAAAAACTGGCGCTGGTGCGATGAACATCACCGGCGGCGATGAAGTTTTCAGTAGATCTGGCCACATCGGATACAGCTCCGATTCCGCCGGTCAGGTTATGGTGGATGGGATCGGCTCGGAATGGACTAGCAATGCTGGCCTATATGTTGGGGGCTTTGGTATTGGTGAGATGAGCATCACCGGCGGAGGCATGGTTAGCTGTGATATCGGCTATGTTGGATACGAATATGGCTCAACAGGTGAGATCACGGTATCTGGGGACCCCTTTGCCTGGACAAACAGTTCGGCACTCAACGTCGGCTACGAGGGTCGAGGTACGCTGAATATTATCGAAGGTGGCCTTGTGAAGGCGGCTGCACTCACCATTACCGAGAGCGGAGACGATGACGATTTCAATATGGCAAGTGGCGGGATGCTCGCTTTGTTGGGTGATGCCGGCGATTCCTGGGCAGACTTTTTAGGACTGATTGAAGGTTTCGATGCTGTAAACTACTGGAACGATTTTGCAGAGGACTGGCGCCGGATCAAATATGCAACCGAGGGCGAAGATTACACACTGCGGTATTTTAGCTCCGGCGACCTGGCCGGATATACGGTCCTGGCGGTCGGCGTCGCTCCCGAGCCGAGCACGATCGGTATGATCCTCGCTGGCCTCGTGACGCTGTTGTTCGTTAAACTTAGACGATAGTTTGGCCAATACCCGGTTATACTACTACATTTTCCACGGCGTCGCTGTGACATTCGCATTGCTAATGGTCAATGATCAAGCGATTTAGGCCGTGTCCTGACCTGCCCTAATAAAGCCATGCCGCCAGGAAGGGTAGAGGCATGATCGCCGCACATCTTCCGTGCTCGCTCTCTGGCATAAGCCGTCGCCTGGTGCCAATTGACGGAAACTAATTCACTCGATAGAATAGTGTGCTCGCGGTGGAGTAGCCTGAACGCAGTGGTTTCGGACAACACCGCAGGACATTTTTTTGAGGAATTGGAAACATGGCTGAAGGTACTATCAAGCGACTTACGGACAAAGGCTTCGGATTTATTGAGACCGGGAGCGACAAGGACCTGTTTTTTCACTCGGCAGACCTTGAAGGTTTGAGCTACGACGAACTCCGAGAAGGGCAACGAGTGTCATTCACCGAAGGACGTGGACCAAAAGGGCCAAGGGCCGAAAACGTCAAGCTGGCCTGACGACGATTCATCTTTATATATCGGCAAAAACTCCGGCTCGACGGACCTGGTCACGGTATCTGGGGACCGATCTACCTGGACAAACAGTTCCGCCCTTTACGTCGGCTACGAGGGTCGAGGT
>Ga0180434_10009815_pt1 | contig 10341 bp, 6 predicted proteins | sample SS_ome_7_FD_132453 | JGI IMG/M metagenome (GOLD analysis project Ga0180434, IMG submission 132453) | Hypersaline lake sediment archaeal communities from the Salton Sea, California, USA - SS_1_D_2 metaG | ecosystem: Environmental > Aquatic > Non-marine Saline and Alkaline > Hypersaline > Sediment... | reverse complement strand
GCCCGTGCCAGCGACCCGAGCGGCCCGCGGGCAAGCGCCTATCTGGAGATCGTCGAGACCGGCCAGCGGATACGCATCTACCCGCTCTGGCCCAACTCGGTGCGCACCTCCATGCTCCCCAAGGGCGGCATCGAGCTGCCCCTCATCAACGGCGGCGACGCCGAACTCTCGGACTTCGACGGCAAGACGCCCGAGGGGGCGGCGGTGCTGGTGGACTTCAACTGCGGCAGCCGCTGGCTCAACGCCCCCCGCCTGGGCGCCAAGGTCGTGCTCTTCGTCGAGCCGGAGCGGCCGGCCACCCGCGGCGAGGCGGAGTCCAAGTACCTGTCGGTGCCGATGGACATCCCCCGCTTCTACCTGAAGCGGGGCGACGCCCAGCGCCTGCTCGCCATGCTCCAGTTGAGCCCGGGCGTGCAGGTGCGCGTGCACTGCCGCCAGCGCTGGGACCACGGCTCCGAGGGGCGGCCGCGCCAGGGCAAGAACCTCCTGGCGACCATCCCGGGCACCGACCCCGAGCTGCGCGACCAGGTCGTCTTCATCAACGCCTACTACGACTCGATCTCGGTGGTGCCGGAGCTGGCGCCCGGCGCCGAGAGCGCGTGCGGCATCGCTGCGCTGCTCGAGTTGGCGCGGATCCTGAAGGACCATCCCCCCGCCCGCACGGTGGTCCTGCTGGCCACGAGCGGCCACTTCGAGTCCCTCGCCGGCGTCCGCTCCTACTTCGGCAAGCACCTGCACCTTCTCGAGCGCGGCAAGCATCACACGCGCGAGGCGAAGTTCCTCGGCCTCATCCCCTACACCAAGGACTGGCGCGAGCGCGAGAAGATCCACCTCTTCGCCACCCTGGACCTCTCCTCGCAGACCCGCCGCACGGGCATCTTCTTCAAGGGCCACTACTACAACTACCGCGAGGACCTGCAGCGCAAGTTCTCCGACCTGGCGCGGGTCTGCCGCGAGGACGCCGAGAAGATCGGCAAGTCCGTCGGCTGGGACAAGGACGAGATCTTCGCCGACGGCGTGAACCCCATCGCCGGCAAGCCCTGGCGCACCTTCATCCCCGGCAAGATCGCCTTCGAGAGCGAGGCCTTCACGCTGGGCGGCGGGATGGGCGTGGCGCTCTCCACCACCGACGATACCCGCGCCTATGTGGACACCCCGTTCGACCTCCCCGAGACGGTGGACTTCAAGAACCTGACCGAGCAGGTCGCCTTCCTGGCCTGCCTCTTCAGCGAGATCACCCGCGACTCGAAGATGCCCGTGGACGAGAGCCCCAAGTTCTCGCGCATGACGCTGAACGGCGGCTTCGCCGTGCTCACCGGGCGGGTGGTGCGCTTCGATCCCACGAAGGGCGTGACGCCCAACCTGCCGGTGCCCGACTCGCTGGTCACGGTGCGCCCGGGCGCCTGGGAGGGCATCGCCGTGGGGCGCATCGCCAAGTACGCCTTCATGGGCGTGCGCGGCGATATGGCCCAGGTGGTGGACGAGGAGGGCCGGTTCGTCTTCTACGGCGTGCCCACCACCAATGCGTTCGGCGCGCGCAAGCCCATCTTCGTGGACGCCTATCACACCAACGCCGAGACGGGCGCCATAGACCACGCCCCCGACCTGGGGGTCAACGGCAACAAGGCCTTCTCGATCGAGTTGTACATGACCATGGGCCAGCGGTCGTGCACGGTGGTCGTCTTCGACTGCGCCCCCATCGCGCTCTTCGACATCGTGGATCCGCACTCCCTCACCACGCTGCCGGCCATCCACGTCTACGACGGGCAACTCGACGCCGAGCCCCGCGAGTACGGTTATGCCGTGAGCCGCCCGGAGCAGTGGGTTTCCCACGTCGAGGACGTCGCCCTCGTCTTCGGCGAGCCGGGCTCGCGGCTCAAGGTCACCATGGAACTGGGCCCGGCGGCGCGGCGCTTCGTGCTCCTGAATTCCAGCAGCGAGAAGCCCGAGGGCATCGGCCTGGTCGCGGAGCCGGGGGCCACGGTCTCCTTCGCCCCGCTGCGCGTCGCGCAGGACATGTGGCATCTCGACGAGTCCCGCATCAGCAGGCTGGCCAAGTACCGGATCATCAACGAGAACCTCGACCAACTCCACGAGCAGGCGAGCCTCTACATTGCGCAGGCCCGAGAGGCCCTCGAGCGACGGGATTACTCGGCCTACAACGCCGCGGCCTGGGCCGCCTGGGGCTACGAGGCCCGCGCCTATCCCCAGGTGCAGGCCACCACCAACGACGTCGTCTACGGCGTGCTCTTCTACCTGGCCCTCATGCTCCCGTTCGCCTTCTTCCTGGAGCGGCTCATCTTCGCGTTCCCCAACCTGAAGTGGCAGATCGCCGGCACCGTGGGCATCTTCGCCGCCATCTTCTCCGTGTTCCGCTACATCCACCCCGCCTTCGACATCACCCTCAACCCGCTCATCATCCTCGAATCCTTCATCATGCTCGCCCTGAGCCTCATGGTGATCGGCCTGGTCGTCGCCAAGTTCGAGAACCAACTGCGCACCCTCCAGACCAAGATCAGCGGCGTGCACCGCGCCGACATCGGCCGCATGAGCGTCGCCTTCGCGGCCTTCGCCCTGGGCATCAGCAACATGCGCCGCCGCCGCGCGCGCACCGTGCTCACCTGCGTCACGCTGGTGCTGCTGACCTTCACCGTGCTCTCCTTCACCTCCGTGGTGACCGGCACCCGCTACAACGACCGGCCCTCCGAGGGCACGCCCGCCTACCAGGGCCTGCTGCTGCGGCACGCCTCCTGGCTGCCCCTCGAGGAGTCCGCGCACCGCCTGCTCCAGGAGCAGTACGGCTCCGAGCGCACCGTCGTGGGGCGGTCCTGGTTCTACACCTCGCTGCTCGACGAGCAGTCCTTCATCCGCCTCACCTCGAACACCAGCGAGAAGGACTACAACATCCGCATCGTGCTCGGCATGGCGCCCGGCGAGACCAACGTCACCGCGCCGCAGCGGGCCCTCACCGCCGGACGCTGGTTCCGGCCCGGCGAGGAGTTCGTCTGCATCGTGCCCACGGCCGTGGCCAACACCCTCAACCTCTCCGAGGCCGACATCGGCAAGGCCAAGATCCAGTTCGCCGGCATGCAGATGACGCTCATCGGCATCATGGACAGCGCCGCCTTCAAGGAGATCACCGACCTCGACAACGAGCCGCTCACCCCGGTGGACTTCATCCAGATGCAGAAGTTGCAGCGGGCCGGCGAACAGCAGGGCGAGGAGGGCTTCCAGGAATACATCCACATGGCGCCCGACGACATCATCATCGTCCCCTACTCCCTGGCCATCAACCTGGGCGCCAAGTTGCAGTCCGTGGCGATAGACTTCGTCAAGGAGACCGAGGTCCGCACGACCCTAAAGGACCTCATGCCCCGCCTCGGGTTCAACCTCTACGCCGGGCTGGGCGGTGAGATCCGCCGCTGGAGCGCCATCGGCTCCACCAGCCTCAAGGGCGTCGCCGACCTTTTCATCCCCGTGCTCATCGCGGCCCTCATCGTGCTCAATACGATGCTGGGCTCGGTCTACGAGCGCGTCCGCGAGATCGGCATCTTCAGTTCGGTGGGGCTGGCGCCCAACCACATCGCCATGCTCTTCTTCGCCGAGGCCTTCGTCTACTCGATCCTGGGGGCCATCTTCGGCTACCTGATCGGGCAGGGCACGGCCAAGATCATCACCGTCACCGGCATCCTGCCCGGCCTCTACCTCAACTACTCGTCGCTCTCCGCCGTGTTCTCGACCTTCATCGTGATCGGCGTCGTGCTCCTCTCCACGGGCTATCCGGCGCGCAAAGCCTCCGAGGTGGCGACCCCCGCCGTGGAACGCCGCTGGCACATCCCCGAGCCCGTGGGGGATCTCTGGGAGATCACCCTGCCCTTCGCCGTGACCGGCGAGCAGGCGACGGCGCTCAACGCCTTCATGTCGGAGTGGTTCACCGCCTACGAGGAGTACTCCATAGGCGACTTCGTGACCCAGGACGTCGAGACCCGGGAGATCGACACCGAGCAGGGCAAAGGCTACGCGATCAGCCTCATGACCTGGCTGGCCCCGTTCGACCTGGGCGTCAGCCAGAGGGCCGAACTCAAGACCCTGCCGACCGAGATGACGGACGTCTACGAGATCCAGGTCTCGCTCACCCGGCAGAGCGGGGACGTCTCCTCGTGGAAGCGGGTGAACCGTCGGTTCCTCAACACCCTGCGCAAGCAGTTCCTGATCTGGCGCACGCTGCGCGCCGAGGACCGCGAGCGGTATCTGTCGGGAGCCCGGGCCGACGCGGGCGGGGGCGGCGCTGAGCCGCAGCCGAGCGCGTAGGGGCCCGAAGCCGGCAGGCGACTCTCTGAGAGAGGGACGGTAAGACGTTGGCCGAGAACGAAGAGGAACAGCGCACCACCGGACCCGAGACCCGCGCATCGGCGGAGGCGACGGCGATCGACTTCTCGGATCGCCCGCCCGAGTTCGAGCCCACGGAGTTCCGCGAGGGCTTCACCTTCAAGACCATCCTCGGGGCGCTCTTCGTGGGCTTCATCATGATGCCGGGCGCCATCTACCTGGGCCTCGTGGTCGGCCAGGAACTCGGCCCCGCCGCCGAGTGGACCACCATCATCCTCTTCACCGAGGTGGCGCGCCGCTCGTTCACCAGCCTCACCCGCCAGGAGATCTACCTCATCTACTACATGGCGGGCGGCCTCACGGCGAGCATGGGCGGGCTCCACCTGGGCGGCGGCGCCTTCGCCGAACTCATCTGGCGCCAGTACATCCGCCAGTCGCCCGCCGCGATGCGCTTCGGCATCGCCGAGGAGATCCCGACCTGGTGGGCCCCCCAGCTGGGCTCGCCCGCACTCACGGAACGCACCTTCATCCACCACGACTGGCTGGTCCCCATCGTTCTGCTGCTGATCGGCCAGGTGCTGGGGCGCATGCAGTGGATCGGCCTGGGCTACCCCCTCTTCCGCGCGACCTCCGACATCGAGCGCCTCCCCTACCCCCTGGCACCTATCCAGGCCCAGGGCGCCACCGCCCTGGCCGAGGTCTCGCAGGAGAAGGAATCGTGGCGCTGGCCGGTCTTCAGCGTGGGCGCCATGATCGGCATGACCTACGGCGCGCTCTACGTCTTCGTGCCCATCATCACGGGGGCTATGCTCACCGAGCCGGTGCAACTCATCAAGATTCCCTTCATTGACCTGACCCCGAACACAGAGGGCGTCTTCCCCGCCGGCAAGATCGCGCTCGGCACGGACCTGGGCGCCGTGCTGGCCGGGTTCGTCCTTCCCTACCCCATCGTGGTGGGGCAGTTCATCAGTGCCATGGTGGCCAACTTCATCTTCACGCCCACGCTCTTCCGCCTCACCGGGGGCCAGGCCTTCGAGCACTGGGAACCGGGCATGAACCTCATCCAGACCGAGATCGCCACGGGCATTGACTTCTGGATGAGCGTCGGCATCGGCGTCAACGTCGCCTTCGCCGCCATCGGCCTCTTCATCGTCATCAGAGCGCTCATGAAGCCGCGGGACCGCAGCGGCCGTCGCGTCGTAGCCATCCCCGAGGGGCGCGGCGACTTCCCCATCTGGGCGGCGCTGTCCGCGTGGCTCTTCTCGGCCACCTGCTACGTCGTGATCGCCCACGTGCTCATCAACATCCTCCCACGCAAGGCGCCCAACGAGCAGTTCCCCCTCTGGCTCATTATCGTCTTCGGACTCCTCTGGAGCCCCATCAACTCCTACGTCTCGGCGCGCCTGGTCGGCATGACGGGGCGAGGCATTGCCATCCCCTACCTAGCCCAGGCCTCCTTCATCCTGAGCGGCTACAAGGGTGTGGACATCTGGTTCGCCGGCGTCCCGCTCTACGACTACGGACCCGTGACCCAGAAGTTCCGCGAGATCGAGCTCACGGGCACCCGCTTCATCAGCATCATCAAGGCCGAGGCGTTCATGCTGATCCTGATGCTGGTCTGCTCTTTCGTCTTCTGGTCCTTCTTCTGGCGCCTGGGTCCGGTGCCGTCTTCCGCCTATCCCTACGCCCAGACCTTCTGGCCGCTGCACGCCACCTGGCAGGCCCTCTGGGCCACCGCCACCAAGGAGGACAACCCCTGGCTGCTCCAGGCCCTCAAGCCTGCGCTCATGGGAGAAGGCTTCGGCGGCGCGCTCGTCCTCTACGCGGCGCTGGGCATGTTCCGCGTGCCGGTGATGTGGTTCTACGGGCTGGCCAACGGCTTCCTGGCCCCGACCCACGGCGCGATCCCCCAGTTCGTCGGCGCCATGCTGGGACGCTTCTACTTCGCGCGGCGCTTCGGGCTTCACCAGTGGCGGCTCTACGGCCCGGTGCTCCTCGCCGGATACCTCTGCGGCACCGGCCTGGTCGGCATGGCCGGCATCGCGATGGCCATCATTCTCAAGTCGGTGAGAGTCTTACCTTTCTAGCGCCATGGTCGCAGCCGTGCGCCAGCGAGTGTCTCCGCAGAACGAGTCCGACCTCACGGCCCTGGTCGGCTGGCAGGGCATCACCGCCCGCGTGCCGGAGACCTGGAACGTCGCGGCCATCGGCGGCGACCGCAAGGCCGGCTACCTGCGGGTGGACGGCCTCGAAATGCCCCGGCTGGAGATCAAGTGGTCGGACGCCTCGGTGGACACCGAGCGCGCCCTCGAGAAGTACCTCAAGAAACTGGGCAAGGGTCTCAGACGCCGGTCGGCCATGACGGTCGAGCGCGACATCCGGCTGGTGAGCCGCCGCTCGCGGCCCGACAAGCGCCTCTCCTGCTTCTCCTGGAGCGGCCCGCAGCAGGCCTATGGCTTGATCTGGCGCTGCCAGGTCTGCAAGCGCACCGTCATCGCCCAGGTGCTGGGCCGCCGCGACGAGGACCTCGCCCCCCTGGCCCGCGAGATCCTCAAGGGCCTGGAGGACCACTCCAAGGACGACTCCGACACCTGGAGCGTCTACGACCTCAACTGCCGCGTGCCCCAGGATTTCGCGCTCGAAGGCCAGAAGTTGATGGCCGGGATGACGGAACTCACCTTCCTGCGCGGCCGGCAGCGGCTGCGCGTGCGCCGGGTGGGTATGGCCGAGATGGTGCTCGGCGATGCGCCGCTCGTGGAGTGGGCGCGCGTGGACGTGAACAAGCGCAAGGAGTCCTGGTGCGACGGGGAGCCCGCTGAGTTCAAGGGCCACGATGCGGCCCGCCTCGCCGGCGAGCGCCGCCGGCTGTTCGGCTTCGCGCGCACTCCCGTCGAGCGCCTGCTGCGCCGCAAGAACGCGGTCCAGTTCTCGGCCCTGGTGTGGCACTGCCGGCCGTCCAACCACATCTTCGGCGTGGAGTTCCTGCACGACGGCGACGACGCCGTCATGCAGCGGGTGGCCGATTCCGTGCTCTGCCACGGGCCGCAGCGGTTCGACTAGTGTGCCCGCGTGCTGCTTGGGCGAAGAAAGAAGATCAAGGGGCTGTCGCGCCGAGAGGCGCTCTCGGCGCTTCCGCTCCGCAATGACGCGCTGAAGGCCGAGCCCACCGCGGAGGGCGAGTTGATGCTGACCGTGCCCCGGCGCGCCGACTGGGTGGGCAGGGTCCTGGCCTTCGCGTTTGCGGTGCCCAAGGAGCGCCGGATCGTGCTGGACCGCGTGGGCGCCGACATCTGGGAGTTGTGCGACGGAGAACACACGGTGGACGGCATCATCGCCGCCCTCAGCGAGAAGTACAAACTGAACCGCAAGGAGGCCGAGGTCTCCCTCACCTCCTACCTGCGGCAGTTGGGCCGGCGGGGCCTGATCGGCTTCGCCGTCCCCAAACCGAAGTGAAGGAGGGGTCCTTATGAAAGCGAGGCACATCGCGGCGGGGCTGCTGGCGGCGGTCCTCGTCTCCGGCGGAGTCGCCCAGGCGCGCATCGGCGCCGGCAAGGCGAGTTTCGACGAGTCGGCCATGGTCAAGAAACTCGGCTACAAGCCCATGAGCCAGCAGCGCATCGTGCAGGGGACGTACAAGGACCACACCGCCTACCAGTACATGGCGCCCGACTCACGCTCGTTCATAGACATCATCATCTCGCCCAAGGGCGTCATCGTCGAGCAGGCCATGCTGCTGCCCATCCAGCCCAACCCCATTGATGCGGCGCGGTTCGTCGAGTTCATGCGCGAGGCGACCAACAACAAGGCGGACATGAACGCCGTCTTCGAGTTCATGTACCACGCCGTCCAGCCGCCTGAGGGCAGCGACGAGCCACCCAAGGAGTCCCACAAGCGGTTCGGCAGTTTCATGCTGCACGCCTATCCCCTGGTCGGCATCGTGGTGGACGTGAAGGTCACCGCAGCCAGCGGGGGCGGCGCGCAACAATAGGAGCAGCCCATGTCGCAGACGCACGCAGCGAAGACCGGCATTCAGCGCCAGATCAACCTCCCCTGGCGCCAGGCCCTGCACATGAGCAGGAACAGCGTCCTCATCCGCCTGGGACGCTCCGTCATCACCGCCTCGGGCATCTTCCTCGGCAGCGCCTTCCTGGCCTCGGTGCTCACCTCGAGCGCCGTCCTGCGCGGCCAACCCGGGGGCCTGGAGGCGGACCAGGCCGCGCGCCAGATCTGGCTCGTCGTGCTCTCGCTTCTGGTCGCCACCGTGGGCATCGTCAACGCTATGCTGATGGCCGTCACCGAGCGCTACAAGGAGATCGGCACCATGAAGTGCCTGGGCGCGCTCGACGTGCTCGTGGTGCGGCTCTTCCTGCTCGAATCCGCGATGCTGGGCACGCTGGGCGCCGTCGTGGGCACCATGCTGGGCTTCGGCGCGATAGCGCTGGTCTATCTCATCCGCTTCGGCTCGTCGGCCTTCACCGACATGGGCGTGGCCGTCGCCTTCGGCAAGGATGCGCACTCCGGGGCGCCGCTCTGGCTGGCCCTGCTCGTCACGGTGGCGCTGGGCGGAGTGCTCTCCGTGGTGGCGGCGCTCTACCCCGCCTGGCGCGCGGCCAAGATGCCGCCGGCCGCCGCACTGCGCGTGGAGATCTGATACGGAGGATCTGGCATGTCAGCCACAGACGTCAAGGAATACATCGTCCGCACCAAGGACCTCACCAAGGAGTTCTACCTCGGCGGTACCGTGCTGCGCGCCCTCGACGGCATAGAGTTGGATATCCGCCGGGGGGAGTATATCTCGATCATGGGACCCTCGGGGTCGGGCAAGTCCACGCTCTTCAACATGATCGGCGGCCTCGACAAACCCACCGGCGGCACCGTCTTCATTGACGAGGTGGACATGGCGCAGCTGGACGCCTTCGAACTGGCCTGGCTGCGCTGCCGCAAGATCGGCTACATCTTCCAGACCTTCAACCTCATCCCCGTCATGACCGCCCTGGAGAACATCACCCTGCCCATGGTCTTCGCCGGCGTGCCCACCGACGACGGCATCCAGCGCGGCGTTCAACTGCTCGAAAAGGTCGGCCTGGGCGACCGCATCCACCACAAGCCCAGCGAGTTGTCCGGGGGCCAGCAGCAGCGCGTCGCCATCGCGCGCGCCCTCGCCAACGACCCCGGCATCATCCTCGCCGACGAGCCCACAGGCAACCTCGACCTCAAGACCGGCAAGGAAATCATCACCATCCTCAAGCAGATGAACGAGGAGCACGGCGTCACCATCATCTCCGCCACCCACGACCTCAAGATGCTCGACGTCTCCGACCGCGTGGTGTGGATCCGCGACGGGAAGATCGAGCGCATCAGTTCGCGCGAGGACCTGCAGATGCGCGTCGGCGAGGTCGAAGGCGAGGAGGCCGGGTAGCCCCGGCGGGACCGGCAGACCACCTGCACGCGCCGCCTCCAGGCCCGCGTCCCACGCGCTCAACGCCGATCGCCCCCTCGGTCGGAGGCCCGAAGTCAGTCCCGCCCCTTGACGCCGTCCTGCGGCCCCTCATCCGCAAAGGGTCCAGCAGGCTGCGCCGCCCTTCGCCCGGTCCTGCGGTACGCCGTCTCGATGGCGAAGGCCAGCCCGACCATGAGCGGGAGCACCATCACCTCCAGGGGAGCGACACGCGCCCTCTGCCACACCAGGGCCGCCAGCGCGCCCAGGCACGCGATCACACCCAGCGCCGCCACGATGGGGTTGCTCCTCAGCCGCCGATGCAGCGCCAGGTTGGCGGCGTTCACGGCCGCGAAGATCAGCAGGAACCCGGCGCTCCCGGTGACGGAGATGCTGCTGAGGTCCAAGAAGTTCGCGAGCGCCAGGGTGAGCCCCGAGGTGATCAGGAGCCCCTCGATCGGGCGCTTCCAGACCTTCCGCTCCAGCGACGCGGGCAGCTCGCCCTCCTTCGCGATGATGTAACTGAGACGGGCGGCGCCGTAGAGCGTGGCGTTGATCGCCGAGCCGGTCGAGAG
>Ga0180434_10009814_pt1 | contig 10341 bp, 5 predicted proteins | sample SS_ome_7_FD_132453 | JGI IMG/M metagenome (GOLD analysis project Ga0180434, IMG submission 132453) | Hypersaline lake sediment archaeal communities from the Salton Sea, California, USA - SS_1_D_2 metaG | ecosystem: Environmental > Aquatic > Non-marine Saline and Alkaline > Hypersaline > Sediment... | reverse complement strand
CCGGTACCCGCGCACGGGGCGCCCCGCCAGGTCTTGGAGCAGGTGGCGGGCCTCGCGCAGGTCCTGCCGGAACCTCTCGGGCACCAGGTGCCGGAGCATCCGGTGCGTCGTGCCGTGCGAGGCGACCTCGTGTCCCGCCTCGGCGATGCGGCGGACGATGGTCGGCTCCTGTCGGCCCACCCATCCGAGGACGAAGAAGGTGGCCGAGGCCCCGTGATCCGCCAGGGCCTGGAGGAGGCGGTCCACGGCCGGGGCCAGCCGGCGGGGGTACGCGTTCCAGTCCTCGGGCGTCACGCCGCCGCGGGCTGCGGCTTCAACCTGGAAATACTCCTCGACGTCGAAACTCAGCAGATGGGGACGGCTTCCGGGCCCTCCGGCGCCGCGTTCGTCCCTGGGCCCGGTCACGGTTTGTCGGCCCCATCGAGTTTGGCGAGGGCGTCCTGGGCCAGACGGCCCGCCTCGGCTTCCGGCTCGGTCAGTTCCTCCTCCCGGGATTTGGCGGCCTGGACGAGGTCGACGGCGGCCTCCAGGTGCCGCCGGGCCAAGTCCGTGTCACCGGTCTTCTGCTCGGCCATGCCGAGATGGTAGTGCACCTCCGGGGCGTCGGGGATGCGTTTGACGGCCCGGCACAGTTCACGTCGGGCCTCGTCGTAGTCGCCGAGGAGGTAGGCGATCCAGCCCCGCGTATCCCGGAAGGCGCCGGCGTCCGGGGCCTGCTGCACGGCCGCCTTGGTCCAGTCGAGGGCCTCGGCCAGGCGTTTTGCGTCTTTCGTGTGCAGTTGGGTGGCCAAATAGGCGGCGTTGTTGGCGGCGACGGGGTTGCCGGTCTTCTCCCAGACGCGGCGATAGAGGGGCAGGGCGTCGGCCGGCCGGCCGGCACGTTCGACGGCCATCGCCTGATTCATCAGCAGGTCCGGATGGTGCTCGTGGGCCTTGGCCAGGGCCCGGGCCATCTGGGCGGCCTCCTCGAACTTGCCTTCCAGCCGAAGAATCGACATCCGCATCATCTGCCCGGCCACGCAGTCCTTGGGTTCCAGGAGGTCGGCGACGGCATGCAGGTGGTCCAGGTCCGTTACGCCGCGGGTGGCGAGGGTGGCCGCCCACTGCGAGGCGGGGCGTGCCTTCAGCGTCTCCCACGCCCAGCGGCGGCCGGTCTCGTTCAGGCCGAGGTCGAGCGCGATGGACGAGGCCAGGAGGTCTGCGGCTTCCTTCTGGACGGCTGGCTCCGACTTCGCCGCCGTCACCAGTTCTCTCATCACGGGCGGCGCGAGCAGTCCCTGGTCGTCGGCGCCTTCCAATTGTTTCTCTGCCTGGGCGGCGTTGCCCGCCACCAGCGCGGCGAGTACGCCGAATCGGAGAGGGAAAGGCCGCGGCGGATCGGCCTCGGCCGCCCCGCGCTGGAGGGTGAACACCCGGTCCGCCCACGCCGAGACCTCGCCGTCGGTCCCGGCCGCGCGGCACAGGCCGAGCAGGGCGTCGTACGGGCCCGCCCGGTCGACGGGAGGCAGGAGCCCGGTCGATGCATTGGGATCCGTCCGGATGGCCAGCAGGACGGCCGTATGGCGCCACTGTGGATTGTCGGTGCGGCGTGCGATGCGGCCGGCCAGGTTGGCGGCCTCGACCTCGTTGCCGTCGGCGAGCAGCGCGCCAAGGCCGACCGCGGCAAGGGCCGGCGGCGGCAGGTTGTCCTCGGCATGGGCGCCGAGGTAGGCGCGAAATGCCTTGACCGCCCCGGCTGGTCGGTCGGCATGCAGGAGAATGCGAATCCGTTGGGCTGCCAGGGTGGGCGCAGGATGCTCTTTCTCGGCCCGGCGGAGGATGGCGAGTTTCTCCTCGTCGGTGTCCGCCAGGTCGGCCAGGCGCTGTTGGGCCTCCAGGTACTGTGGGGCGTACGGGGGGACGGCGGCGAGGTGCGCGCTCGCCGCCTCCTTCTGCCCGAGCGCCGCCAGCGCCCGGCCGAGCGTCAGCCTGACGCGGGGTGTGTCGATGACGTCGCTGTCGGCGAGTTGCCGCAGCGCCTGGACGGCCTGTTTCTGGAGTCCCCATCGGCTGAAGAGCGCCCCTCGCTGGAGCAGGGCAAGGGTCCGGCCGGTCCGGCCCCGTTTGAGGAGGTCGTCGACGGCCTGGAGGGCGTCGCGTCGCCGGGCGGCATCGTCCAGCGCCTCGATGAGCCGGATATGGATGGCCAGGTTGCCCGGCTGAAGCGCGACCGCCTCGCGGTAGCACTTGATGGCGTCGTCGAGGCGGCCGAGACGGGTCAGCGCGGCGGCCCGGAGCAGCACCGGCCGCGGATTGGCGAGGGCGGCTTCGGCGGCATCGTCGGCGAGGGCCAGGGCCTTCTTCGGCTGGTCGGTTCGCAGGTACACCGTGCCGATGCGCTCCAGCATCCTCCAATCGTTTTCGTCGACGGCGTTCTTGCGGAGGTTCCGGAGGACGGCCTCGCTCTCGTCCGCCCTGTCGGTGGCGGCGAGGAGGCCGGCCTTTGCGAGCATCGCCTGGGCCCGGAGGGGACTGTCTTTGGGAACGCGGTTGAACTCCAGGATCGCCAGGTCGTGGTGGCCGGCCAGTGCCAGGCACCGGCCTTTCGCGATGCGGGCCATGGTGCGGATGCCCTTTTCGGCGTCAGCGCGATCGGCAACCCGGGCATAGGATTCGGCGGCCGCCTCGTGCTGGCCCTGCCGCTGGAGCACCCAGGCCGAGGCGATATGGATCAGGTCCCGGCGGGCGCCGGGGATGGCGGCCAGGGTGGTTTCGACGTCGGCCAGTTCCTTGTCGGCGGCAAGGACGATGGCCAGTTGCTGGTAGAACCGGAGTTCGTCGGGTTGGGCCTTCATCGCCTCGGTCCACTGCTCGATGCAGGCGTCGCGGTCGCCCATCGCCAGGCGTGCCCGGCCGAGGAGCCAGCGTGTGCCGGTGTTGTCGGGGTCTTTGTCCAGGAGTCGCCGGCAGATATCGATGCACTTCTGCGCCTCGCCGCGAGTGAGGTAGGCCATGGCCAGCGGCAGGCCGGTGCGGCCGGTGAGTCCGGTCTCGAGCAGACCTTCCAGTTCGGGGCTTTCGCCGAGGGCCATTTGAATCTGGCGGGCCAGCAGGGCGGCCGCTTCGTGCGACGGGTCGCGGGCGAGCACGGCCCGGACCTCTTCCCGCGCCTCGTCCATCATGCCCGCCCGGAGCAGGGCCCGGGCCAGCGCCAAGTGATGGGGGGTGCTCTGCGGGGCGTGCCGGACCGCCGCCTGGAATTGCTCGACGGCCTGGAGGTTTCGCCCGGTCTGGTAATACACGCCGCCGAGCATCGCACGAGCCGCCGGGGACCGCGGATTCGCTTCGACGGCCTCCGCGAGCAGGGCCTCGGCCTTGGCGGCCTTGCCCAGACGCATCAGGCCCCGGGCCACCATCAGCTGCTCGCGCAGGGTCCGCGGTTGAGCGGCGGCGACCTTCTTACTGGCATCCCTGGCCTTGTCGGTCTCGCCGAGACGTTCGTACCCATAGGCCACGGCCGCCTGGACGGCGGGTTCCTCAGCGTATTTCCGCTCGGCTGCATTGAGCGCTTCGAGCGCCAGCCCGGGCTCTTCGGCGGCCACGGCGCTGTCGACGAGGAGCCGCAGCGCCGGCGGGTTGTCCGGATGGTCTCGCAAGACGGTTTGCGCCTCGGAGAGCGCCTCGTCGGCGAAGCCGTCCTCAAGCAGGTTTTCCCCCAGCATCAGGTGGGCGCCTGGAAACGCGGGCGCCCGTTGCGTGACGTAGCGGAGGGCCTCGCGGGCCCTTTCCGTCTTTCCGGTCCGGAGCGCGGCCTGGGCATAGGCGAAATGGGCGCGGGGCCAGTGGGGGGAATCGGTTTTCAGGGCGAAGAGGTCCTGCTCGGCCTCCTGCAACTTGCCTTGCTGCATCTTGACCAGCGCGCGGTACAGGCGGGCCCTGCGCTGCCGGGGCAGATCGGCCAGGACCTGGTCGCAGATTTCCTGTGTCTTATCGTAGTTGCCCAGCAGGTACGCCAGATGAGCACCCTCCAGCCGGGCTTCGAGCGTCTCGGGATGATCGGGGTACGCCTCGATGATGGCATCGAGCCGCTTGCGGTGTTCGCGGACCAGCTTCTGCTGGTCGGCCGATATAGTTTCCGCCGAGATATTCCGAACGTCGCGGCGGATGATGAGGGTGGTGGCTAGGGGGGGTGGGTTCTCGTTCATGTCCACGAGGATCAGTTTCCGCAGGGCTTCGATGTTCTCGAGCACTTGTTGCCGCTCGGATTCGGACACTTTCTCGCCCTTGCGTTCGAGATCGTCCTCGCGTTCGAGGGCGATGCGGACCAGGGCATTGGCCGCCCGGGTGGGTATGTTGGCCTCGTCGCCCTTCGTCCGGGCGGCATCGCGGAGCACGGCGAGCAGGAGGTCGGCGGCCTGTTTGCGGTCGGCCTCCGCCTGGGCGCGGGCCTGCTCGGCTTCGCTGCGCTTGGCCTTGGCCTGGTCCTTGGCCCCGGCCTCGGCGGCGATGTCGGCGTCCTCGTTGAGATGCCGGCTGAGCCGTTGCCCGGCCGTGCCGAGGTCGGCTAGAACCAGGCCGAGCGCCTGGGCGACCTCGGCCTTTGCCTCCTCGCCGGGCAGCGAGGCCTGCTGAAGGACGTCCCGGGCCTTGCCCAGTTGCCCGATGGCGGTGCGGATGGAGTCGGTGGGCAGGTCGGGGTCGGCCGAGGTGAGGGTATCGCGGGCGGGGCGGGCGAAGGTGTCCGCCCGCAGCAGCAGGATATCGGTTTCCTCCGGGGCGAGTTCGGCGGCGTCGTCCAGCAGCCGCCGGGCCTCCTTGTACCGGCCGAGAGCCGCCTGGCCCCGGGCCTGGTAGTAGTAGCCGCGCCAGTCGTCGGGAATCTCGGCTGCGTAACGCTGTGCCAGTTCAACGGCCCGGTCGTACTTCTGGGCCCGCAGCGCCAGTTGGGACCGGCCGAGCAGTTTGACGCCGCTGTTTCGGTGGATGTACAACCACCCGCAGGCCGCGATCAATCCGAGCACGGCTACGATGACGAGGACCAACACGATCCGCCGCATGGTTGACTTCTCCTTCGATCAGGGTAAATTGCGATCCAGGTACGGCACCGCGACGGCAAAGAGGCGCATCGAGCGTCGGCGTGCTTCCTCCAGAGACCCATTGACCGGCATTGACACCTCAATCAGGGCCCCGCTGGCGTTGCGGTTCAGCAGGCCGTTCAGGAAAATCGTCAGTTGCTGCTTCCAGAAACTGGGTGTGTACGTGTCGCCGCAGCGGTAAGAGTAAAGGTGGTAACTTTGCTCACTGCTTTTCCGGGCGATGATTTCCCAGCATGACACCGTGCTGTGGCCCTCGACGTTCCTGAGTTCAACGGCGGTCTTCGCGACGATGTCCCACCCCCCGCCTTCCAGGCAGACGTCCGGGGGATGCGTGCCCTTGCGGTTGTCTTCGCTGAAGACGAGTTGGAAATGGATGGGCGTGCCCCCCTCCGCCCTGTATTGCCGGAGTAGAATATCCTCGGTTTCCAGTATATCGATCACATAGGAGGGAACCGGGATATCACGCCCCCGCAGTTCGCGGCCCGCGACGCGAAGCGTCTTGGGCACGGCGTCGTCGGCGATCTTCCCGGTCCACAGGGGCGGGACGGAGCGGTTCAGCCAGTTCGCCCCGGCGGCCGTCACCAGGACGAGCACCGCCGCCGTCCACCCAGCGGGGCTTGCTGCGGCCCGTAGCATCCGCGGCCACTGGCCGTCTTCGTCCGGGCCACGCTGGATGCCCTGGAAGAGCGGCAGGATCTTCGCGGGGCAGCCAATCCACTCCCGGCCTGCAAGGACCAGGCGCTCCACGCCGAACATCATGCCGAACGCCAGCCCGTAGACCATCAGGCCGGAGAAGTCGTGGAAGAAGCCCGTGGCGACCTCCGTGTTCCACACGTCGGCCACGATGATGAGCGTAACGATGCGGATCGCGTTGGCCAACACTGCCACCGGCACCGACATCGCGAACAGCCCCAGGCGCCAGGCGCCCCGCAACTTGCACACGTAGGCGTACAGGGCGCCGAAGGCGATCAGGCTGATCAGCGTCCGCAGGCCCCCGCAGACGTTCGCAATGGTCAGCGTCTTGCCGCCCATCAGCAGGACGGTGTTGCTGTTCTGTTCGGCCGCCACGTCCAGCAGGTTCGCTGCGAATACACCCAGGTCGGCCGCCAGCATCTTCAGCCTGAAGTTCAACTGGTAGATGCTCACCTGGGGAAGGGGAACCATGAAGAACAGGAACGCGATGGGAAACCACAGCCGCCGAAACGCCGTCGTCCCCCACAGCATCAGCACCAGGCCGGCTACCACGCCGATGATGCTGAACCCGCTGGCGAAGTTCACCCGCGCCAGCGAGGAAACCAGGTGGAACACGAGGCTGCCGGCCAGCAAGGCCCCGCCCACCACCGGCCGCCGCCGGACCGGAATCCGCGTGTGCCGGATCAGCAGGATCGCCATGATCAGGCTGACCAGCGGCACCAACGGAGCATGCGTGTAGTAACTTTCCCCCTCCATGATTCGGTCGTAGAGGCCGAGGTTCGTCCGGCGCCATTTGGGAAACCACCGCCCCCACATCTCGTAGGCGTTGTAGGCGTAGGCCGCAACCAGGCCGAGAGCGAGCAGGACCCACGGCAGAACCCGGCGCCAGCGTGGCGTGTCGGGAGACGTCTGTGCGTCCACGGAGCAAATCCCCCCAAGGGGCGGGGTCTTGGAGAAAGTACATCGGTATAATAACGCGCGGCGGGCGATATGCAAATCGGTTCTGGGGGCGTGCAAGACTTTATTCAGAAAGGCTTTGGGGGCATCGGCGGCGCCTTGCCGTCAGCGCGCCTCCGGCCGGTCCCGCCCGGTCGGTTCGGTGGGCGTGACCGGGGCCTCGCGGTCCCAGGCGATGGTGTCCTCGGCCACCTCGCGCATGATGCCGGAGGTGATCATGGGCTGCCCACGGGCATAGCCGACCACCAGCGCGTTGTCGCACAGGACGTTGATCAGCCGCGGAATGCCGCCGGTGACCCGGTGGGCGGTCGCCAGGGCGTTGACCGTGAACTTCAGCCGGCACCCCTCGTCCTTGGCCACCTTCCGCCGGTGCAGGATGTAGCCCATCGTTTCCTTCTCGCGGAGCGGCCCCAGGTGGTATCGCATGACGATCCGCTGCCGCAGGGCCTCCCATTCGGGCCGAAGCAGCCGGTGGCGGAGTTCCGGCTGGGCCAGCAGGATGACCTGGAGCAGGGGGCGCCCGGCCGCCTGGAGGTTCCAGAGCAGCCGCAGTTCTTCCAGCGCCTCGTCGCTGAAGTTCTGCACCTCGTCCAGGATGACGACCAACTGCCGGCCGCGGCGGTCCTGGGCCAGCACGTGCCGCTCCAGTTCTTCCACCAGCGCCATGCGGTCGGTTCCGGCGCGGCCGTCCAGACCGACGGCGCGGTTTAACGTCCGCACCACGTGCTTGGCGGTGTCCTGGGGATGGCTCAGGGTGACGACCCGGCACTGCCGGCCCAGGCGGCCGGCGAGGATGCGGCCGAGGAAGGTCTTGCCCGCCCCCACCTCGCCCGTCAGCAGGACCATGCCCCGGCTCTGTTGGACGGTATACATCAGGCGGGCCAGGGCTTCGTTGTGCCGCCGGCTCTTGTAGAAATACCGCTTGTCGCAGGCAAGCGAGTATGGGTACTCGCGGAGCCCGTAGAACTCCAGATACATCGAATCCCCTTCGCCGGCCGCCAGCTCGGGCGGCCGCACGCAAGCCGGCCCGGCACAGGCCGGCCAGCAACGAGTTGGGCTGCTCGGATCGGCCTTGGAGGTCCTCGCACCCAGGCCGACGGCCTGCCGCGTGGCAAGGCCCTTCTTAACATACCCCAAGATGGCGGCATGTCAAACGACTCGGGGCGTTTACCTCGGTCTCCAGCGGCGTGGCACGACCTCGTGCCGGGTCGGCGCGTCCCGCCGGGCGTGGGCTCGTTCGACCAATCGGCCTTCGGGCTTGCCCACGCTGGGGGCAGAAATCGGATTTCCGGGCCGCCAGGGGGGTATTGCCCCTCCGGACCACCCGAAAAACGGGTTGCTTCCTCCCTCCCCGGAGGCCCCGTTTTCAGCCGGGCGCTCCGCTGCTGCCTCGTCCTGGAACGTAGAAAACTCCGCCTCGCCGCCCGTTCGGCGCTTGACAACGGCCCAAATTCGGTTATACTTACAGGTGTTTGGGTCGGGCCATCTTCAGAGGGATGGCCGGACCGAAGAGGCGATCACCGGGGGAGTTCCGGGGTCGCCTTTTTGTGTACCTGGTATGTGAACGGCATGTTAGCCCGGTCTGCCTTCAGGGGGTGAAGCAGCCGGGCCGAAAGTGGGCGATCACCGGGGGAGGCCCGGGGTCGCCCTTTTGCTATGGAGCCCATGAGCCCGAAGAGGCAGCGAAAGGAATCAGAGATGCGAAAGACCCTGTTTGCGTGTGGGCTGGCGATGCTGATTGTGGCCGGGGCCGGCCCCGCCACCCGTGGTGCCCCCCTGGTCTCCGACCCCAACGCCATACCGACGTGGCGGGGCACCCGGGCATTCTCGGCCAGCAGCGGAGGGGCCAGCCTCCAGGTCGACATCGAGTACGCCGTCTACGCACCGGGCGCCTACGGCGCGAGCGGCACCGACCCTTCCGGGGGCTCGGACTACGTTTACGCCTACCAGGTGTTCAACGACCAGGGCGGTACCAGCCCGCTCTCCAGCACGACGGTCGGCTTGGTGCCCGGCTCCGGGGCGACCAACATCGGCTCGGATTCCACCTCCGGCACGCCCGGGGGGACGGCCCCGGCGACCAGTGCCTTCAGCGGCTCGCCGCCGAGCAGCGCCGGCTACTACTTCTGGGCTAACACGATCGACCCGCCGGCCGAGTTCTCGGAGGTCCTGCTCTTTACCAGCCCCAACGGCCCCCGGTGGGTGTCCGCGGCGGTGGTGGACTCGGGGCTGGCCGACTCCCAGCCTTTGCCCTCACCGATCCCGGAGCCGGTAACGCTCGCGCTGCTGGCCGCCGGGGCGGGCTTGATTTGCCTCCGGCCGCGGTGCCGCTAGGCGGGAACGCCGCGGACCAAGGGGGTGCGGGTCGCGCCGGGACGCCCCGGGCCGCCCGGAGGCGCCCGGCCGGGGGCCGATGCGGGGCTTCAGGCCCGGCCGTTGCCGTGACCCCCGTCCCGTTCATGCGTACTTTCCGGCTCCTTCGGCGGCTAGGGCACGACGGGCACGCGGACCACGTCTGGACGCAGGCAGTACCGGCGGGCGATGGCCAGCCGGATCGGGCCCTCCAGCGAAGTCCTCCGAAAGCCGAAGGCGTCCCTGCCAGGCATCCCGGCCCCGGGAGAGGCTTATGAAGCACGGGTGGCTCACAGAGCGGACTCGGCGAGGGCGGCTCCGGAGATGGTATCGCAGAAACCGGCAGGAACTGGGCCATATCCGGCGCCTGGTCCTCTATCCGGCGGCTGGTCTCTACCTTGTGGCTGCTCTTGCTTTCGTGGCGTGTCGCCCGGCTGGCGAGCCGGCGGCGGCCGAGGCCTCCCTGTCGGGCGGGGACGCTTCGGTCGCAGCCATCGAGCCCGCTGCCGAGGCTGAGCCGCCTCCCCACCTTCCGCAGGAACTGGCTGAGCGGGCGCATGCGGCGGTTGTCTCGATCCACATTGCGAACGGCAGGGGCGAGAGGGTCGCAGGGGGATCCGGTTTCTTCGTTGACCCGGGCGGCACGCTCGTCACGTGTGCCCACGTCGCGGAAGCGGACAAGGCTCGTATGACGGTCCGGCTCCGCGGCGGAGAGACGTTGCCGGTGGCCGCCGTCGTGGCACGGCGCCGGGCCCAAGACCTGGCCGTCCTCCAGGCCGAGGGCGAGGCGTTCCCGCACGTGGACCTGGCCGGTCCGTTGGAGGAGGCCGCGGCCGGAACCTACGCCTTTACCGTTAATCCGGAGACGCCGGGACCGAGCCTCAAGCCGGGGCGCATCCGCGATCTCCGGAAGTCACTTGTCAGCGTCACGTGGGGCCCGGCCCGCCGGACCCGGCCGGCGCCCGTTTCCCCGTTGCGCGCCGGGGCTGGCGATCGAGTCATGCTGTACCGGACATCGGGTCCGTATGTTGAGGTCGGGGCGCCGGCCTACCCGGGGTGGAGCGGATCGCCCGTCCTCGATTCTCGCGGTCGGGTCATCGGGGTGGTCAGCCGCGGAAACTGGCGGGGCGACCATCACACCACCCACGCCGTCCCGGTTTCGGCCCTGCGGAGGCTCCTTCGTGAGGTGGGCGAACCGGCCGGGGCCGTTTCCGCCGGCGCCTGAGCGGGTCGGCGGGCCCGCCGCGCACGAGTTAGCGTTGTAGGG
>Ga0180434_10009812_pt1 | contig 10343 bp, 6 predicted proteins | sample SS_ome_7_FD_132453 | JGI IMG/M metagenome (GOLD analysis project Ga0180434, IMG submission 132453) | Hypersaline lake sediment archaeal communities from the Salton Sea, California, USA - SS_1_D_2 metaG | ecosystem: Environmental > Aquatic > Non-marine Saline and Alkaline > Hypersaline > Sediment... | reverse complement strand
TGCTCCAAGCTCTTGTGCAAAATCTTTTAATGATTCTCCTTTTGAGAGTAAGGTTTGCAGCCAATTTTTTTTGTATTTTGCTGTAATGAGATATGCTGCTTCAAGGGCTGTTGAATGAAGGTTAAGCTCGCCTTGTAAAGAAAGAATATCTTCTACGTTTACGTCCTGATAATTTATTTTTATCTCAAAATCTGGAGAGCCTCCTCGTCTTCTTGTGGAGTCAGGATCGAGAGAAAATATAGCAACTTTTTGAGGGAATAAGGTTTTTAGGCCTTTGACAAACGAGTGTCCTTTTCCTTCTTTACGTGCTTGTAGTCCATATTCGCTGTGCATATCAAAAATCAAATTTACGGCTTTTTCATTTTTTATAAGTCCGGCAAGAACAAGTCTTGTCAAAAATGTTTTGCCTGTTCCTGTTTTGCCAAAAATTCCGTTACTTCTTTCTGTTAGTTTTTCTAAATCTATACAAACTGGTGTTGCCATATCAAGAGGTGTGCCTATGCTGAAGTATTTTTTGCTTGGATCTTCTTCATTACCAAAGATTAAAGCGACATCATTTTTATTTGCTTCATAAACTTCAGAAAAGTGTGGCGGGATAGTTTTTACTGGTGAAGGTTTTTCTTCTTTGTTTAGCATGAGCATCGGCTTTAAAATTGCTGTTGCGTAAATATCTTTTTTATTTAAAAAAGAAGACAAAAGGCCTTCTTTTGTTTCTGGAGGAAAAAGTAGGATATCGCTATTTGTTACTTCCAATTTTAAATCTGTTATCAAAGAAAAAAATTTATGTTGTTTTCCTACGATCGATACGAACTTTCCTGTTTTTATTGTTTCCAGTGGTGTTTGTGGTTCAATTCGTAGAACAAAACCTTCGGTTAATGATCCGGATAGTATATGGCCGATTTTTTTTGTCATAGTTTACAAAGATGAGTTTAGCAGGAGGGTTATATATTTTCTAGAGACTTCAATTGTTCCGCCCGTTGGGGTAATGGTTTCTTGTTTTCCGTTTTTCAGGCAAAATGTTATTTCTTTATTTTTTTTCAAGGTTGCAACCATAGGGGCATGATCAGGGAGAATTACAAAACCTCCAACTTTTGTTTCTACCTCGATCCACGCTATAACGAATTTTTCTTCTGTTTCAGGACTAATTATTTTTAGTTCCATATCTTCTTACTTATTTTAATGTTTTAGCTTTTTCATAGGCTTCTTCTAAAGTTCCTACCATATAAAATGCTTGCTCGGGTAGGTCATCACATTCACCGTTTACTATTTTTTCAAAATCTTCAACAGCTTTTTGCTTCGGAACATATCTTCCCTCTAGGCCACTGGCAAATTCTGCTGTAAACAACGGTTGAGTAAGAAATTTTTGAATTCTTTTTGCTCGTCTTACCAGTAGCTTATCTTCTTCAGATAGTTCATCCATTCCTAAAATTGCGATTATATCTTGTAGCTCTTTGTATCTTTGTAATATATTTTGTATTTTTCTGGCAATACGGTAGTGTTTTTCTCCAACAATATTTAGAGCAAGTCCTTTTGAGTTAGATTCGAGCGGATCAACCGCAGGATAAAGACCAAGCTCAACAAGTTTTCTTGAAAGAACAGTACTTGAATCAAGGTGGAGGAATGTTGTTGCAGGAGCCGGATCTGTAATATCATCTGCTGGAACATAGACGGCTTGAACAGAGGTGATAGATCCGTTTATTGTATTTGTTATTCTTTCTTGGAATGAGCCCATTTCGGTTGCTAAAGTTGGTTGATAACCAACAGCAGATGGCATACGCCCCAAAAGAGCAGAAACTTCGGCACCTGCTTGAACGAATCTAAAAATGTTGTCGATAAATAGGAGAACATCTTTTTTTTCTTTATCTCTAAAGTATTCAGCCATGGTGAGTCCGGTTAATCCGACTCTTAGTCGAGCGCCAGGCATTTCTCCCATTTGACCAAAAACTAAAGCAGTGTTTTTTAGAACTCCAGTTTTTTTCATTTCTAACCAAAGTTCGTTACCTTCTCTCGTTCTTTCTCCTATTCCTGTAAATACAGAAACACCTTGGTGTTCAACTGCGATATTACGAATGAGTTCTTGTACTAATATTGTTTTTCCAACTCCAGCACCACCAAAAAGGCCGATCTTTGAGCCCTTTAAAAAAGGAACCATAATATCAATAACTTTGATTCCTGTTTCTTGTATTTCGTTTTCTATTTTTTGTTCTATAAATGGGGGGGAAGTTCGGTAAATGGACCATTTTTCTTTAGCTTCAAACGGTGGTTTATCATCGATTGTTTCGCCTATGACATTAAAAATTCGTCCTTTTGTTTCTTCTCCAACTGGTACTTTTATTGGAGAACCCATATCAACAACTTTTAGTCCTCTTTTTATGTCAAATATATTTTCTATAGCTATACATCTGACCGCACCATCACCCAATTGTTGAGCAACTTCGACTGATGCTTTTTTCCCATTTCCTTCGGGGAAAATAACATGTAGCTCATTTAAAATTGGAGGTGCAGATTCTCTTTCAAATTGAACGTCAATGATTGTACCGCTTATCCGCAGGACGTGGCCTGTATTTTTTTTATTTGTTTGATTTTCTTTAGGAATATGATTTGCCATTATTTTACCTTATTTCATAAGGGGAACGAGAGCCCAATCTTTTAATAATGCTAATGAAAGCAAGAAATAATGTAAAGAGTTATTTGATTTGAGCGGCTATAAGAATTTGTAGCCGCTCAAATTTTAAAGAATTTTATGATGATAAAGCAATTTTCTTACGTTTTGTTTGATTTATTGTAAGGCTGTTTGATCGGTTACTTCTTGTGAGTAGTTCTTTTTTAGCTCTAAAACTATTTCGTCGTTTGGTTCTAGGTTTTTCTTCTATGTTGATTTCTTCGGTATTTTCTATGTTGCGTGGACGTGAGCCAAAAACAAATTTCCTTAGTCGCTCTGCTCTAATTTTTTTCGGAGAAAGAGGATGATCAATTTCATTATAACTCAATAAATGTCCCGATAAATCTTCCGATGCTTTCATGGGAGTTTTTTTGCTTAAATTATTCATTCTGTGTTTGCGTCCAAGTCTTTTGATGGCCGAAAAGTCTTTATAAGAGTTTTGTCTACTTTTATACGTAGAATTGAAGGGTTTTTTACCGGTGTATTCAGGGTTACTTATTTTTATTTTTGCTTTTTCCTTGATTAATTTTGTTGCTTTACTTAAGAAGTGATTGAGGTTAGCACTTCTTTTGTTTTCTCTTAGAGCATTAGTATGAGCTCCCTCACATAGTTTAATGAGATCGTTATAATTCCAGCCTTTTGTTCGTTTTGCTAGATGCTTTCTAAATCTTATATCATCTTTTGTTTCGGTATAGTATGTTTTTTTGTGATTCGATTTATTGAATAAACTTTTTATTTTTGAAATTATGCTGTAGTAAGGAGATCGGTTTTTCATTTTGTTGTTTATTATTTTAAACGCCTTTCTTAACTTTCTTGAATAGCTTTCTTCTTTTGATTCGTAAACAATATTTAAGAAGTCTTTAGAGCTTTTTTTTGTATAGTGTTCTATTATTTTTTCTCTTTGATTTTGATTTGGTAGGGCAACATATATAGGAGACATTCTGCTTATCACTGCAGCAGGAATATTGGTAAAATTCAGTGTAGCAATTAATAACTTATCTTTTTGGTCTGTGAGATATGTTTCTACAGCATCCTGGAACGCTTCTGCTGCAGCATGTCCAAAATCTTGGTTTCCTTTTCTTCCTGTAAATAATGAATCAAGTTCATCTATAATAATAAATGAAAAATTTTCTTTGGAAGATTTTCCAAGACGTTTTAAGCCTTTAAGAAAGAGTTTTTTTATTATGTTGCGTTTAGCAGTGTATGTTCCAGCTTTTTTTGCTATTTCTCGAATTTTTTTTGGTGTTTCGCCTACGTATTTATTTAGAAAGTATGAGCCAGCTGTTTTTAATATAACGGGTTGTTTGCCCAGTTTTTTTGCCAAAACGCAGGATAGTACTTTTGCTGTGTGGGATTTTCCAGTTTTTGTTGGTCCATGTAAAAGTAATGGGTATTTTGGTAGTATTATTTCTCCCGTACCTGCTTTTTTAAGGCCAGCATTGTCGACTATTTCTTCTATTTCTGGTGTAAATTTTTGACCAGCCAGATCACTTCTATCTAGGTTAAGATTTTTTATAAGTTCAAAGTGGAGTTTTCCACTAATTTCTTCGTTGTTTGAATTGCCAAGGCCTATTTTATCCAATATTTTATTTATTGGTTTGTGCCACATTAATGTAACAATTGTTGTTGCCATTCCTGCGTACAAAGCGTTTCTTATAAAGCCAGGCATATGATAAGTAGCTTTTTTACGCTCAGCATTTGCAAAATTAAAAAACCGTGTGAAGAATTGGTTTATATTCTGTGAGCATTTTTCTGCTATAGGTTTTGCGCTTTCGGCCAACATAGGTGTTGTGTAGGGTAGTAACAAGCTAGAAAAAACTAGCGATAGAATTATTTTTTTAGTCATTATAAGGGTCTCCGAAATGTGTTGGTTTTATTTTTCAAATTGTCAAACTAGAGTTATTTTGTTTTCATTGTATAGGTCTTACCAGATTATCATAGGCGCGCTTATAGTCAAGGGGCTGCTTTTGTTTTCAATTTGAATATTTTTCTCCTGGGTTTTCTTGTAAGTTGTTTCTTTTCTTTATGTGCGATTGGGGTAAAAGGTTGCAGTTTGAATATTTAAGGGTTTTTGTAATTGGTATTGAGTGAATATAAGGGAATGGGCTATTTTTTTATAGGAAGTTTAATAATATTTTTAGTGGTTATTTTTTTTATTTTCTTTTCTAGTTCTTCTAGTTTTAAAAGGCCTGTTTTTGTGTCCAAATGGCTTATAACCGATGCGCTATTTATTATACCACCTATGATTGAATCTTCTATAGATTTTCCCATAGCTATGCTAGCGATAAAGCATGAACCAAATGAGTCTCCTGCGCCCAATGTGTTTGCGACTTTGATCGGTATACTAGGATGAAAGTAGATATAATCTTTTGTTGCAACGTAAACTCCTTCGGCGCCGTTGGTTACGACGGCAATTTTTGGCCCTCTGTTGAGTATCTCTATAAAAAATTGGTGTAGACTAAAAGAGATATCCTGATATGTAATGTTAGACTTTAGAAGTTCGGGTGTGCCTTGTGATTGTTTAGTTGCGTAGGTTTCATTAATTTGTTTTTTGAGCTCATGGTCTAGGCTTACAAGGGTGCTCATAAATGTGTTTGCTTCATCGCTGTTGAGTATGAAAATATCAATATTGGAAAGTGATTTTCTCATTGCGGTTGCTCCTGCTGCCAGTTGGCTAACTCCAGGGTTTATTGCTACTGGTATGTTATGGTTTTTTGCTAATTGGGTAATATAAGGCAGTAATTGAGATGATTTACCGCTTAATGATGTGATATAAATTTGATCAAAGTTTTTTATTAGTTCTTCATTAATATCTTCTTTTTTTAATTGTGTATTTGAGCCTCTGAAGGCAAGGACTGTTCGGTCGCCGGAGATTGATGGGATTATAATTGATGTGCCTGTGTGTACTTTTGGATCTTTTGAAGTGTGATCTGTATTTACGTTTTCTTCTTTTAATTTTTGAAGAATATTATTAGCTTGTGGGTCGTTGCCTACTTTAAAAATTGTTGAAACTTCAAAGCCAAGTCTACTAAAGGAGACAGCGCAATTGGTTGCGCCACCTCCCGTAGAGTAATGCATAGATTCTATTTCTATTTTGCTTCCCTCTTGAAGAATGACAAAGTTCTTTTTCTTTTTTTTTGTGTAAAGTTGAAGCATTTGCGGGTTTTCATACGTTATGAATATGTCTTGTGTCGCACCGCCTATTACTAATACCTTTTTCATTTTTAATGAACCACGCTTTTTTTATTGTCTGGTGCATCAATTAAAACTTTATTGATCACTTCTTTAGCATTGTTTACCCAAATAATATTTATACCATCAGTTATTTTTTCTGAGTCTATAAGGTCGTTTTTGTTTTTTTGCGGTAATATGACATAGGGTACATGGTTTCTTTTTGCGGCTAAGACTTTTTCTTTTATGCCTCCAATTGGCATAACGTCACCGCTGAGATTGAGTTCTCCCGTCATTGCAAACTTTGCGCTTATCGGTTTTTGTGTTAAGGCAGAAAGTATTGATGTGAGCATTGTAACTCCAGCTGAAGGGCCATCTTTTGGTACTGCACCAGCAGGCACATGAATATGAATATCATTTGTAGTAAATGTTTTTTCTTCAATGCCAAATTCTTTTGAATGTGCTCTGGCGTAGCTCATGGCTGCTTGTGCTGATTCTTTCATAACGTTGCCAAGTTGTCCTGTTAGTGTAAGTTTTCCGCTTCCAGGTAAAAGTATAGCTTCTACTTTTATTATTTCTCCGCCATACATTGTCCAAGCAAGGCCATTGGTTACGCCTATTTGATCTTTTTTGAGGGCTTCTTCGTCAACAAATTTTTTGGGTCCGAGATATTTTTCTAGATTGTTTGAATTGAACTTTATCATTTTGTTTTTTTCGACTAATGATCGTGCTGTTTTTGAGCATAGTTTTTTTATAACTCGATCAAGTTGACGAACACCGGCTTCTTTTGTGTAGCTTGTGACAAGATTGATTAATGTATTATCATTTATTTTTAGATTTTGATTTTCAAGTCCTGTGTCTGTAACAGCTTTTTGTATGAGGTGTTGTTTTGCTATATTGAGTTTTTCTTCGAATGTATAGCCAGAAAGTTGTATTATTTCCATTCTATCACGAAGTGGTGCAGAAATAGTATTAAGGTTATTTGCTGTTGCTATGAATATTGCTTTTGATAAGTCGAATGGTACACCAAGATAGTTATCGTAAAATTCTTTGTTTTGTTGGGGATCTAAAACTTCAAGCATTGCAGACGACGGGTCGCCTCTAAAGTCTGAACCTATTTTATCTAATTCATCTATCACGATCAGAGGGTTCGATGAGCCGGCTTTTCGTATTCCTTGAATAAATCTACCTGGCATAGCTCCAACATATGTTCGTCTGTGACCTCTGATTTCTGCTTCGTCTTTAACGCCCCCAAGAGATATTCTGATATATTCTCTTCCAAGGCATTTTGCTATAGATTTGCCAAGTGATGTTTTTCCTGTTCCTGGAGGACCAACAAAGCATAGGATTGGAGTATTACTATCTTGTTTTAATTTTCTTATTGATATGAAATCTAATATTCTGTCTTTGATTTCTTTGAGTCCATAATGATCTTGGTCAAGGACTTTTTTTGCATGTTGTATATCAAGATTATCTTCTGTTGATTTATTCCATGGTAGAGCAAATATCCAGTCTAGGTAGTTTCTTATGACAGCTGCTTCCATAGATTCTGGAGCGGTGTGTTCAAGTCTTGTTACTTGTCTTCCTATTTCTTTTTTAGTTTCATCAGAAACAGGAAGTGTTGCTAGTTTTTCTCTTAGATCGTCTATTTCTTTAATATTGTCTTCTCCTAATTCTTTTTTAATAGCTTTGAGTTGTTCTCTAAGATAAAACTCTTTTTGTGAATTATTAATAGATTCTCGTGCATTATTTTTAATTTTTTCCTGCATTTGATTTACTTCAACTTCTTTGTTTAGGAGGATGTAGAGTTTATCGAGCACTTCTTTTATATCTTTTGTTTCTAGTAGATTTTGTGCCTCGGTAACATCAAGGTTGAGGTGTGATATTATAAACTCTGCGATTTTGTCTGGATTACTTATTTTAGAAAGTATCATATTGAAATCGGGGCTAAATACTTGTCCAGACGATGTAATTTGTTCCGCTAGGTCTTTTATATTATTTATTCTTGCTTTGACTTCAGTATCAGTTTCGTTTTTTTCTTCTATTGCTATTTTTTCTATTTTTGCAGTAAGTGAGTCCTTCTCTGTTGATAGTTCTTTTGCTTTAGCTTTGCATATTCCTTGAACAAGAATTTTAATTCCACCTTCTGGGATTTTAATAACTCGCATAATTGATGCAACGGTTCCGGTATTGTAAAGATCTTTTGTTCCTATAGCTCCTTGGCCATCGCTGACTTCTTTTTTTGCAGCAAGTAGCAAAATCATTTTAGATCCATCGACTGAATTGTTAATGCCATTTATAATTTTTTGATCAAGCACTAAAAGTGGTACAATCATGTCAGGAAATACGACTATATCCATAGTAGGAACTACTGGAAGTAGTTCAGGAATGTTTTCTAACAAGTGATCTTTACTTAATATCGACTTCATATCTTTTTCCCCCTTTTACGATACTGTTTTTTGTGTCCCTAGGATAAGTTTAAGTTAATGAATTGGTTGAAGACAATATTTATTATCTAATGGCTTGAAAACTATTTTTGTAAAAGGGGCTGCTTTGTATTTCTTAAAAAAAATTGCTAGATATAAAAATGTGGTTTTTTGTATTTGATTATGAAAAGAGGTTTTTGTGAATATTGATGTTAAAAAACTAAAGAAATTTTTTTTGCAGGGGGAGCAGAAGCTTGTTGTTTTAGATGGCATCGATGAGGCCTTTGTTCAAGGGCAAACGTATGCGATTACAGGTGTTTCGGGAACGGGAAAATCGACATTGTTACATATTTTAGCTGGCTTAGATGATCCGAGTGAGGGGGTTGTAACATTTGGTGGTCAGGACATAGCAAAATTTTCTGAATCTCAAAAAGATATGTTTTTGAATAAATCTGTAGGGCTTGTTTTTCAAAATCCTTATCTGATTGCAGAGCTTTCGGTTTTAGAAAATGTTATGGTGCCAGGTATGATAGCTGAGGAAGACATTTCAACATGCAAACAACGGGCTACTTTAATTTTAAAAGATGTTGGGCTAGAGGAAAAAATATACAGTTGCCCCGATTCGTTGTCGGGTGGTCAGCAGCAGAGGGTTGCTTTATCAAGAGCAATTTTTAATAGGCCGGCATTTTTATTGGCAGATGAGCCAACAGGCAGTTTAGATATTAAAACTGGAAAAAGTATGGTTGATCTTATATTAAAATGTTGTAAGCGGTGGAAAATGGGGGTGATTGTAAGCTCTCATGATTCTTATGTAGCTCAAAAGATGGAGCATGTATTTGAATTATCCGGCGGCTTGTTAAATAAAATTTAAAAATTTTTTTTTATTAAACTTATTTTAGCCATTATTTTGTTTTTCTTTATACTAAGTTAAATCTGTTCCTGCAATAATTTAGGAGAGATTTTATATCTTTAAAAGAAAGGTTTTTTAATTATGGGTTGTAGTGGCAAGAAACCATTAAGCGGCGTTTTACACAAAAAATCAATAATTATAAAGACAATTCAAGTTGGCGGCTCAACCTTACTGAGTAGGTTATTGGCTATTATTAGAGAGATATTATTTTTTCGATTTTTTGGTGGACCAGGGGTTATAAGTGATTCTTTTTTTACAGCTTACAAAATTCCTAATTCATTTCGTAAAATTTTTGCAGAAGGGGCGCTTTCTGCGGCAATAATACCTACAATTGTTTCGAAAATAAAAAAGGGAGACAAAGATGCTGTTAATAGCATGATGTCTCTTGCATTTATTGTTTTTGAGGGAACGGTTTTAGCTTTATGTGCTTTTGTTATTTGGAAGGCAAATGCGGTTGTTAGTTTTATTGTGCCAGGATTTTCTCCAGAGCAGATGTTATTTACCGCGCGGTTGTTGAAGATTTTAATGCCTTTCATATTTTTTATTTCATCAAGTGCGTTACTTGCGAGTGTGTTGCAGTCTGTCAATAGGTTTTTTGTTCCGGCTATTTCTCCTGCACTGCTCAATGTTGTTTTTATCATTTCTTTAACTGCATGTTTGAAATTTTCTTTTCCAGTAGAGTATCTTTGTGTATTTATTTTATGTGGTGGATTATTACAATTTATATTGCATTTGATTACTTATTTTAGACTTAAATTTTCATTTGGTACAATAACTAAAGATACCTTGAAAGATTTTGGCAACGTAATGATGAAGTTTTTGCCGTGCCTGTTCAGTATGAGCATTGTAGAGGTAAGTTTATTCGTTGATACAAATCTTGCATCTTATTTGCATAAAGGTTCTGTTTCATTGATTTATTTATCTAATAGGTTTATGGGCATTCCCCTGGGTGTTTTTGCAGTTGCGTTTTCTACCATTTTACTACCACACTTTTCTCGGCTAAGTATTTATGCCCCTAAAAGGATTAGTTTTTATTTGTTAGAAGCAACAAAATTTGTATTTTGGGTTTCTGTTCCGGTGATTTGTATTATGATATTTTTATCCGAAAATATTATATATACTTTTTTTTCTTTTACGGGAAAATTTTCATTAGAGCAAGTTTCTGAGGCTAGTT
>Ga0180434_10009811_pt1 | contig 10344 bp, 10 predicted proteins | sample SS_ome_7_FD_132453 | JGI IMG/M metagenome (GOLD analysis project Ga0180434, IMG submission 132453) | Hypersaline lake sediment archaeal communities from the Salton Sea, California, USA - SS_1_D_2 metaG | ecosystem: Environmental > Aquatic > Non-marine Saline and Alkaline > Hypersaline >... | reverse complement strand
TCCTCGTGATTTATCCATTGCCACATAGAACATTCAATTCCCGCTGCCCTGAGTGTATCTCGAAAGAATGTTGGCGTCTGCTTTTCCCTCATCGCCTCGCCGAGTGTCTTGTAGGTGTCTCTATTCAGATCCTCGATTTCGTAGACCTCTTGGATACTCTCCAGGAGGCACTTGGAATACGCGGTGTTTCGAATCTTCGGCCAATAGGGTTCAAGAAGCCTCCACTTGTCGTGTTCTGACAATTCTTGTCCCTGAATCTTTGGTACGTTTTCCGGGGGGAGACCTGCGGAAACTGCATCACTTGAAGTGTAATGGAAAAAGAGCCAGCTGAAGTCGAGCTTCCGATTGAGCCAGAGATCGGGGTGCGCGAGGTGTTCGTGTGTGTCGATGACCTTGATCTCTTCAATTTCAGCTAGGATGCGATCGTAGAGTGAGTCGGACATTGCGTGACCCTTTCAGGATGATATCGACACTTACTGTAGGGAGCAGTATATCATTGGCCGATTGACCGTCAAGCATACCATCGCTCGATTGCCGTCTCCCATTCATGTGGCGTGAGGGCCTGCATGAGATCCTGCTGAACGTTCTTTCGATGCGCATGATGGCGTGCGTAACGAATCCAGACATTCCTTAGCTTGAGCATTGCTTTCTTGAAGTCGTAGATCTCGCAGGCGAGTGACAAGTGTCTTTCAAGCATTTTTCTTTGTTCGGTGATATTGGGAGGAGGAACGACTGTGCCGCCATTGAGAAGCGCAAGTGTTCGAGCGAATATCCATGGATCGCCAACAGCGCCTCGGCCGATAGATATGCCGTCCACATTCCCAGAGCGAAGCCGCTCAACGGCGGTCTCCGCATCTTTGATATCACCGCTGCCGATTACCGTCAGACTTGGGAAACGACGTTTCACTTCTGAAATGGCAGACCAATCAGCTTTTCCTCGATAGAGCTGCTCAACCGTTCGTCCATGCAGGATTACTGCGTTAACGCCATTACCGGCCAGATACTCGATAATCCTCCAGAAATGCCTGGTACTCTGTGCGGAATCATCAAAACCGCGTCTGAGCTTCACAATAAGGGGCAGAGATGTCGCCGTTCGGACGTGACTGAAGATTTCAATAGCATGGTCGGAATTGGACATTAGCCAACCGCCGCGCTTGCGTGCCAGGACCTTTCTGACTGGACATGCAAAGTTTATGTCAATAGCGTCATACCCCTTGTCCGAAAGAGCTTGTGCAGCGTCGGCCATTTTGGTCGGGTCGTGGCCGATGATCTGCGCCGCGAGTGGATGATCTTTCTTAGTCACTGTGAATTCCGGTAGGTCGAGGACACCAGGGGCTGTAGCCGACTTGTCAAGGATTGCGCCTGTCGTCGCAAAAGCAGCTCCCTGCTCGCGGCAGACAAGTCGCATCGCGCGATCTGTGTATCCGGCCATGGAGGCCAATATCACGGGGGAGTCTAAACGGAGCTTGCCTATGTTCAGTGGGGGCAATCTTGTTTTTCCCTTAAGATATCCTGCAAATGAACTGACAGATTATACCTTCAGCTCTCGACTACTGAAAGACAGAAGGTGTTGGGATACGTGTGACACAGTCAATCGCATTCGTCGTTCTTGTTCATGTTACGGTGTTAATTGGAGCCCACATATGATAGACTCCTGCGCCCATGGCAGGTGAAGAGCCCGCTAATTTGACTCTCATTGATACTAAAGGAGGACATCATGATTATTGATCACATTGATAATGCAGAGTTGTACTCTTCTCTGAACCCCGCATTTGCACAGGCCTTCGCATTCCTTCGTCAGCCCAATATCGACAGCTTCAATGAAGGCAGTCGGGAAATTGACGGCAAAAAGGTCTTCGCCATCGGTGCTGTTGGGAAGGGCGGTTCCAAAGAGGGCGCCCGGATTGAGGCTCACAGAAAGTACATCGATATTCAATACACATTGAGTGGGATCGAATGTATCGGTTGGCGCGCGGTTTTGGACTGCAAGTCCTTAGACACGGCATATAGTGAGGAGAACGACGCAATTCTCTATTCCGATCGGCCAGCTACGTGGACGGATATTCCTGGTGGACACTTTGCAGTCTACTTCCCTTCAGATGGTCATGCTCCAATGTGTGGCGAAGGCGGTGTCCACAAGATCATAGTAAAAGTGGCAGTGGCGTAGCTGATAGTATCTCTCCGCGGAGAGTGCTGTGGTTTGCATTCTAGAAAATGCCGACTTATCATGCGATAGATATCTGCTTTTATTTTCTTCATGTGGCTCTGAGGAGACATTGGGATGAGTATGTTGGAAGAGGGGCGTGAGCTGGGTCGACGCCAGGCTGAAAAAGCGGAAGGTTTGGTCGAGAATATGGAGGCAGCGTTTGCCTCTACGCTGGATGTCTATCCAACGCTAGTTGATATCGATCTTGCTAAAGCCATCCGGGATTATGACAGAGAACGTCTTGCCTGCGAGCCTGACTACGGCAAGTTCCCAGAGATGATAGGCTTGCTTGATCGCCACGTCGGTGAGCGAGAGGGCTTTCGGGAGGCGACTGGCCTCGACGAGACAGCGATTGCTTTTCACTTCTCATGGCGGTGGTTTGTGAGCAGAAGGATCAACGCTCACCATGTACCTCGTTACAATGTCCCTCTAGAAGATCCTGGATGTACGAATATCTTCTTCCCCGACGGTGAGGAAGGAGTTGTTGCCGCCAGCAATCGCGACGATGTCCGTCACCCACACTATGAAGAGCATTTGGCAAAGGCCTTTTGCGGAAGATTGCCAGTTAATAATGACATCAAGGGAATCGTTGGGAGTGTGTCGAGTTCACTCTATTTGGACGAAGAACCGGAATGTTCTTTCCCTTGCGACCCGTGGGAGCTAATGCCTGATGAATGCTACAATAGCATTGACGATATGATGGATTTCATGACGCGCTACCGGGAGTTTCACGGTCCGGCAAATCAGCTCTGGACTGACCGTAGCTTCAACGCTGTCGCAGTCGAGAAGACCACATGTCGAGTTGCCTTTCGTCGTCCGACGGTGAACGGCGCTGTTTGTGTTACAGCTTGCGCCTACCTGGACCCTGAGATAAATGCCTATAAGCAGGAACGCCTGAAGAGGGTGATGGAAATCCGAGGAGAGACCCAGGAAGACTCAGTGGACTGGCACTATGACGCTGGTGCAGCAATTCGCTATCGGCGTCTCATTGATTTGACCAATGCGGAAGCAAATAGAGCGGCGACACTGTGGGGCACGTTTGACATAGTGTCGGATACTGCCGTCCCGTGGCCCGATCGCATCTGTCTTGCCGGTGAGGTGTCTTTTCCGGACAAGGAGGCGCAAGGGAATTGGACCCTGACTCAAAATGCACAAGTAATGACAGGTCCGAACCGCCGCATGCTTGCTCGATCCATTCGAACATACGAAGGCGATAGACCCATCACGGACTTCATTCCATACCTTGCATTGGGGGAAGGCGTGGAGATCAGGCCAGAATGGCAAAAGGATATAGACGAGGGACGTTGCGTGCTCGCTCCGGAGACATGAGCAGACATATCTTATTGTCAATGAATAAACTGGACGGGGGAAGAGTCATCATCGACCTTTCCCCGTTCTTTCAAAGAACAATGGCCGATGAGTCTAGGCGGCGGAAACTGTGCGGGCATCGCTTCGAATGATGACTGGTATGGCTGGAACGGACGATGGACATTCTGCCGCTATTCCACAACCTCGATCTTGTACTGCCGGTTGCCAAGGCCGATGGCCTCGCCATACTCAAGCTGAAAGCGAGGTTCCCTTCCAGGCCACCATTTCTTAAAGAGGTCATTCCCGCCGATTCTCATCATCAGGTCCATTGTGAGGGTGTCGATGGCTACCGGATCGCGTGAGGCCAGAATACATATGTCTGGAATCACTGGCTCGTCATGAATGTCTTCACAGTCGCAGCGTTTGGATATGTGTTTTAGTATGTTGATGAAGCCGAACTTTTTCTCGCGTCCCTTCATCACTGCCAGGGCAGCCTCACACATTACTTCTTGCAGCTTTTGGGAGCCAGCTCCCCAGTCATGCTTCATCGCGTTGTGAGGGCAGACAGCATAGCACTGTCCACATCCGACACACTTCGTGTGATTCACGTTTGCCTTGTCATTGATCTCGATGGCATCAGCAGGGCACCATTCCACACAGATGCCGCATGCAATACACTTCTCTCTATCCGGCTCAGGTTTCATTTCTGAGTGCTGAGCGAACTTGCCGGCTCGACTACTCAGCCCCATAGCAACATTCTTTATGGCAGCACCCATGCCCGCGGCTATGTGGCCTGTGGCGTGGCTGATGACAAGAAAACCGCGAGCAGCTCTTGCACCCGTAGCTACAGCGATTGTCCTGCAATGCTTCTGGTTGATCTCGACCTCAACCTGGCTCTCACCAAGCAACCCATCAGCCATGATGATCGGCGCTCCGATGGCGTCAAAAGTGAAACCCCGCTCATATGCAAGTGTCAGGTGATCAACAGCATTGCTACGGTCTCCCACGTACAGCGTACTTGTTTCCGTGAGAAATGGTTTTCCTCCTGCATGCCGGATTCTGTCAGCTACTGTGCGAGCGACCTCCGGAGGAACGTGGCTCCGCTCCTTGCATTCGCCGAAGTGGAGTTTGATCGCAAAGAGGTCCTTCGGATCAATGAGTGTTTCAAACCCGGCAGCATCAAAAAGCCTTCCCACCTTATCTGCAACGGATTGAGCGGGTTCAGTTTCGGCAGTTGGCGCCATGAATATCCGGGACATGCTCACGGGAGTTCTCTCCTCGCAAAGAAGGTCTTGCATGAGTTGTAAGCATAGTATGCCAAAGACGGATTGCCGTCGTCAAAGCATCTCAGTTGTAGTGTGAGGTTCTTCTGTGTGATGTGCGAATGTTGCTGATGAGATGAGTGACATGCTCAGTCGATGAGACCGGCGGCGCGGTCGACAACCATTACGGATTGCGGCTGATGAAAGCGAATGATCTCCAGAACAGCAAAGACAGAACACGCGATTAGGGAAAACACCGAACTCCCAAGCGTCCTGGCAAGCCACGGACCGCATCTTTCAGGCACAGTGTTGTTGCGAAGCAGTGCGTAACACAGTGTCCAGAGCGCGGCTGGGAGTATTAGATATGAGACACCCGCCAACAACCACGGCTTGTAGACTCTTCTGCGAACCACATGGATCACGGCAAATGTGAAGATGCCTAATGCCAGCAGTGATGGAATATCCACCAAAATCATTGGTTGCGGAACTGTTGGATATGTGCGCCACATGAACGGAGATGCAAAGATATGATGGACTTGGCCGGTCGTCAATGTCTGAAGAAATATTTCACCTCGGTTTATCGCTTCGTTTGCACAGCACAAAACATTCAGAGTGGTTGTGCAAAGTGAGGTGCAGACAAGAGCAACAACGAGAACACATACAGCGGCAATCCGCATGACACTTGCCTCCAAGAGTAAGCAGAGAGTATTTCGCTGCAACCTGTATGGTATTATCGTCCAGATGGAGCAAACACTTAAGTGTGATCGAGACAGCCACACGGTCAACGAGGACCACTGATTCATCTGCACGTTCTTCAAGAGTGTAGACGGGTTAGTGTCAATACATCTTGATTTCGTCTGAGGTGGGGGGTAGAATCACAAATCAATAAGAACTTGTCGAGCACCGTGGTTTTTGCCACGGGAAAGCTATGTGATATGAGGTTGACGACCCATGACCGATCTGGCTGAGAAAACAAGCTTGGGTGCGGTGAGGCGGCTGGGAAATTCTACTCTTTTCGTCTTGCGGACGATGGGCGACATGGGGATCTTCCTGGCAGAGACACTGTTCTTTGTATTCATTCCTCCGCTGAAGATTCACAGGCTTCTGAGACGTATTCAGTTCATAGGATTTCATTCGATACTGCTTATTGTGCTCTCTGGCGCTTTCACGGGTATGGTCTTGGGATTTCAAGGCTACTACTCTTTGACACGCGTGGGGGCGACCGCCTTTCTGGGACCGATGGTGGCCTTGTCTCTTCTGAAGGAGATCGGTCCTGTGATCACCGCCCTGATGGTAACAGGGAGAGCTGGCTCAGCAGTGACTGCTGAGATCGGAATCATGCGTATTGGTGAAGAAATCGACGCTCTAAGGCTCATGGGACTGAATCCTTTCCGCTATCTCATAGTCCCTGTGTTTCTGGCGGGACTCATCTGTGTTCCGCTGCTTACGGCTGTCTTCAACGTTGTTGGTATTTTTGGTGGCTATTTGGTTGGCGTAAAGCTTCTGGGTGTTGGCGCTGGTGTCTATTTTGGCGAAATGCCCGCTGTTGTAGAGGCGTCGGACGTGTTGGGGGGAATCTACAAGTCTGTTGTTTTTGGCGGCATTATCGCCTGGATCTGTTGCTACAAGGGTTACCATGCTGGATTTGGTCCTGAGGGCGTAAGCAGATCGACCACCAGAGCCGTCGTGCTCTCGTCGGTACTAATTCTTGTGTCCGACTATTTTCTGACGTCGATCCTTCTGTAGGTGTGAGATGATCAAGATTGACGATGTGCACAGGTCATTTAACGGTACTGAAGTACTGAGCGGCGCTTCCTTTGAAGTGGAGAAGGGGGAGATGCTTGCCGTGATCGGCTCCAGCGGTGAAGGCAAGAGCGTTCTGCTGAGGCACACAGCCGGCTTGATGAGGCCCGACAGCGGTCGTGTGGTCGTCGACGGACAGGACCTTTGTTGCCTGAGCGGTCGAAGACTGGTCAAGATGTGGAGGAAGTTCGGATTCTTATTTCAGAGCAACGCCCTATTTGGCTCGATGTCGGTCTTCGACAATGTGGCTTTTCCATTGCGGGAAAAAACCCGGCTGAGTAGTGCCGAAATCAAAGACAGGGTGCTTCACGAACTCGAAGGCGTTGGTCTGCCGGAGGCTCGGAACAAGTATCCGGCGGAGATCAGCGGTGGTATGGCCAGGCGGGTCGCTCTCGCCAGGTGTTTGATTCTATCACCGGAGATAATGTTCTTCGACGAGCCAACGACAGGTCTCGACCCAATGATTGCTCACTCCATCCTCAACCTCATCGAGTCTTGTCACAAGCGGCACAAGTTTACGGGGATAATCGTCACGCATCAGATTCCAGCGGCATTCAGCATTGTTCAGAAAGTCGCGATGCTGTATCAAGGCGCAATTCAGATCGTGGGAGAGCCGAAAGAAGTGTTGGCTTCAACGGATCCTGTTGTTGCACGCTTTATTCGTGGAAGCACGCTCATGACAATATACCGGGGTGGCCTTTTTACCATGCCAAATGCTTTTGACCACATACCGGGGACACGGCACAACCGTGACAAGGCGCAACAAGAAGACGAGGGAGTGCAATGAAAAAGTTCGATGTTGGATTGACTGTCGGGTTATTCATGGTAGTGGGCATTGTATGTCTCGCGTTCCTCTCCATCAAGCTTGGCCGAATGGAAGTGCTTGGGAGTAGTGGCTACAACGTGCGGGCCGTCTTTACTGAGACCGGCGGTCTGAGATCCGGGGCTTCGGTGGTAATTGCTGGCGTTGAAATTGGGCGTGTCAAGGCCATCACCTTGGAGGATTATGAGGCGCATGTCTTGTTGAACATCAACGGTGGTGTGGAGATTCAAGAAGACAGTATTGCGTCCATCAAGACGCGCGGATTGATTGGCGAAAAGTTTGTTGATATCAGTCCCGGTGGTGCCGAAGAGATCGTCCAGCCGGGCGGAAGAATCCGCGACACACAGCCGGCCGTTGACCTTGAATCGTTGATATCCAAGTTTGTGTTTGGCGATACATAGGCAGAAGAGTCCTGCAGAGCATGAAAGGATCCAACAATGCGAGTTACACGAACCTTCCGTACCATGAGTAGCCTGCTTCTGCTTGCAGCTCTGGCAGTCCCAGCATTGTCTGGTGTGCCTACTGAACAGGTCAAAGAGACTACCGAGAAGATTCTTGAGGTCGTCAAGGATCCGGCCTTGAAGGGAGATGACAAGGCTGGGGAAAGAAAGAGGTTGATCCGCGTTGCAGCGGACGAACGGTTTGACTGGCAAGAAATGGCCCGAAGATCACTTGGCCGACATTGGAGAAGCCTAACTGATGAAGAGAAGGAGGATTTTGTTGCTCTGTTCAGTGAACTGATCGGTCACAGCTATCTCGCCAAGATTCAGGGCTACACCGGTGAAGGCGTTCGATACGAGGATGAGAAGGTTGATGATAAGTACGGTGTCGTGGAGACCACCATTGTCACCTCAAAGGGCGTCGATATCCCTGTGTTGTACCGACTTAAGAATAAGGGAGCTGAAGGCGGAGCGCTATGGCTTGTTTATGACGTCAGCATCGAAGGTGTGAGCTTGGTCAACAACTATCGTACTCAATTCAAGGCGATTCTGAGCAAATCTTCCCATGATGAACTGGTTGAGAAACTGAAAGCCAAACTTCCCAAAGACGAGGAGTGCAAGACTGATGATGAATCGAGCGCTTCTGCCGATTCTCAATAACCAACTCAGTCTGTCCATTCTCGAATTGATAAGGAGAGAGGAATCATGAAGATCTTGTCTGCGCTCTCGCTCATCTCAATTACGTGGATCGTGTGCTTTGCTACCGCCGCATTGGGGGAGGAGTCCGAGACAGAACTGGTTTCGTCGGGTTCTACTCTTGAGGAAGATCCGATGGATTACGAAGAAGAAATAGAAGAAGATGCGATTAGTGATCCCATTGAATCGGTGAATCGAGTCCTTTTCGGTTTCAACGATAAACTGTATTTTTGGGTCCTGAAACCAGTTGCTGTCGGGTACGGGAAGGTTCTGCCGGAACCGGCCCGGAGAGGAGTGCGCAACTTCTTCTCAAATGTGGCAACACCCGTTCGCCTGGTCAACTGTGCCCTGCAAGGCAATCTTAAGGGCGCCGGAATTGAAGTGTCGCGCTTTGCAGTTAACACGACAGCCGGCGTTGCGGGCTTCAGCGACCCAGCGCAAAAGCACCACGGATGGAAGAAGCGTAGAGAGGATTTTGGACAGACACTGGGTCGCTACGGCTTGGGTGAAGCATTTTACATTAACTGGCCAATACTGGGTCCCTCCAATCCTCGGGACACAGTTGGGCTAGTGGGGGACTTCTTTCTTGATCCAGTCAACTATGTTTTTGCCCACATGCCGACAAGACTTGGTGTCAAGGTGTACGACAAAGTCAACGGAACTTCGCTCTCGATAGGAGCTTACGAGGACCTAAAGGAAGCATCCATAGATCCTTATGTCGCAGTAAGAGATGCATATCATCAGCATCGCCAATACCTTGTCGAGGATATTGACTGAGGTTGTTGATTGAAGACCAGTCTTCTTGCGGTTTCTTGATGTTCGTGTCCCTGATGAGAGGTGTGGCAGAGTTTCATTGCTGGCGCGGTGAACATGTCTTTTTCAATTCAGCGGCCACCTCTGGAAAAGAAAACCATTCGGGGATGCTCTGGCCTTCGGACAGGCGTTGCCGCAACTCACTTCCGGAAAGAGATTTCGTCTCGCTGCCTTCGGGTACCTTGTCCACCTCAAGGTATTTTCCAAGATCCACTACGTATACCATCTCGCGGAACGGTGCGACCGCAATTTGCAGTTCTTGCTCAAGCTCTCTCACCAGATGTTGAGCGTCATAGGGTCCGTAAAAGGGGATCCCTTTCGAATCTTTGCCCGGCCCCGCGTGATCCCTGCCAACAATGAAGTGGGAGCAGCCGTAGTTCTTTCGAAGAATCGCATGCAATACGGCTTCCCTTGGACCAGCCATTCGCATGGCCAAGGGGAGAAGACTCAGCATAGCGGTCCCGGCTGGAAAGTGCTTCAGGACAGTTTGGTAACAGCGAACCCGTGTGTTGTGATCAACGTCTCCAGGCTTTGTCAGACCTACGACTGGATGAATGAGCAGGTTTGCCTGCAATTCTCTTGATGCCTGCAATGCTACAGCGTGATGTGCTCTGTGCATGGGGTTGCGCGTCTGAAAAGCGACCACTCTTGACCATCCCATCTTCGCAAACCTTCCCCGAAGCGCCCCAGGAGTCAGTCGAAGCTGTGTGAAGTCGGAGTGACGCGGAAGCTCCAAGCCCTCCACGACTCCCCCCACGTAGCACGGATGAGAGTCCGCCAGCAGCCGAGCAACCCCCGGGTGTTCCGTGTTGCGGGTGCCGTACACAAGTTTGGCTTCCTCTATGAGATCGGGCTGCCATATGTCCTCGACCTTTAGCGCTGCTAGTATGTTTCCTTTTGTATCTTTCAGTGCCAGGGAAGAATGTGATCGCAACGCTTCTGCCAGCTCATGTGGTACGTCAAGTGTGATGGGGATGGGCCACACGGTACCGT
>Ga0180434_10009809_pt1 | contig 10347 bp, 7 predicted proteins | sample SS_ome_7_FD_132453 | JGI IMG/M metagenome (GOLD analysis project Ga0180434, IMG submission 132453) | Hypersaline lake sediment archaeal communities from the Salton Sea, California, USA - SS_1_D_2 metaG | ecosystem: Environmental > Aquatic > Non-marine Saline and Alkaline > Hypersaline > Sediment... | reverse complement strand
GCGCGTAGCACACCGTCTTCAGCCTGCCGGCAAGTGCCAACAACACAAGGATCGGAGTCATTGCCAAGCTTCCGCCAAAGACAACTTTGACGCGCTGGGTGCGCGCCATCTTCCATCCTTGGACGATCGCGTAAACGACAAATCGCGGAAACCCCGGCCGGCGCGGTCGATGAACGGCTTCGTCGAATGAATCCGGCGCGGCGGGCGCAATAACCTCGACCTCATGGTGAGGCTTCAGGTGCTCATAGAGTTCGCCGATCAGGCGTTCCATGCCGCCTCGCTTGGGCGGGAAATTCCAAGTGACGATCAGGACCCTTGCCATCGATCCGCCATTCTCCGCATAGTTGGTTCGACGTAGGTCAGACCGATCGCTTCCGATACCCAAGATCGATTCTTGACACCTGAGGGCGGCCTAGCCCAGGCTGCTAAACTTTGACGCAGACGCATCCATTGCCAACTCTTCCGCAACAGCCTCTCGCGCCATCTCGTTATAATACTGCCGGCGTTGGAAGTAGAGGGTTTGCTCTTGGATGCGGCGGCCGCGGCCGATCTGGTCGGCCAAGAGGGCCATCACGCCGGAAGAAATCGCGGCAACCAGGCACGACGTGCCGAGCGTCAACAGCGACGTCCAAGGGCTGGTTCTCCCGGTGTAAACCCACCAGACGGCCACGAAGCCGAACAGGCCGATGCCAACAAGCAACAGCAAGATCGCCACAAGGCCGAAGAAGGTCAGCGGCCGGGTGTCGCGCATCGAGCGAACGAGGATCAGCGAGGCTCGCCGGGCGTACCGCACCAGGCTGTTGGCCACGCGGCTTTCGCCATGTTCGCGGACGGCCCGAACGGGCAAAGCCACTTCGGTCATGGCGACGTTCTTCGACGCCAAGTCGATGAACATCTCCTGCGTGTAGGTGAACTTGCCGAAGAGGACCAGCCGCAAGGCCGTCTCGCGGGAATAGGCCCGAAACCCGCAGGAAACGTCGGTGAAATTGCCGCCGCCGATCATGGCGTTGACGATCCGGCACATCATGCGGTTGCCCCAGCGTTTGGCCGGGGGCATTTCGTCCATCGAGTGGGTTCCGCCGAAGCGGGTGCAGGTGACAAAGCCGTAGCCCTCGTCGAGGATCGGGCGGATCAGCGCTGGGATGTCGGCCGGGTTGAACTGGCCGTCGGAATCCATGTTGACGATCACGTCGGCGCCCAAGCCCAGGGCACAGCCCAGGCCGGTGGCCAGCGCGGCCCCTACCCCCCGGTTGACGGTATGGCGGACCACCTTCGCCCCGACCGATTCGGCCAGTTCGGCGGTGCGGTCGGTCGAGCCGTCGTCGATCACAACGACCTTAACCGAGCCGACCCCCTCGATTTGCCGGGGTATGGCCTCGATCACCTCGGCGATCGTCGCTTCTTCGTTCAGCGCCGGCATCATCACGACCAGGCGCTTGCCCGGGAGGACATCGCCGCGAAGGGAAGGCGAGTTGTTTGCCGAAGTCGTTGCCATGGGGCCGGTTGTCGTTCGGAGCCATCGCGGCAAATTGCCGAAGCGTATTCCGGGCAGCGTTACAATCCTCTATTATGCATAAATGGGCGGTGGATCGTCAAGCTGGTGCTGCCGGCCCCCAGTTTTCCTAACCATTTGGTAATATTCCATTTGTAGGATAGCACGGGCGGCAGGGCCGCCAATTAAAGCGAGCTTCCGCTCGGCCGCAAGATCAGGACATTGTGAAAAGGTTCACGATCCTGCGTGTTAGTAGTACAGATGCGTAGGTTGGGCTATCGGATCTCTCCCCTGGCGACGCAACGGCCGAAGCCCATTCTTGCCGGAGAAGTCGAAGATCGCTTGGATTCGATAGTCAAGGAGCACGAACCCAACATGACCACCAACCATTTCCGCAAAGGCATCATCCTCGCCGGTGGGGCGGGGACCCGGCTGCATCCGGTCACGCAGGCGATCAGCAAGCAACTGCTGCCGGTCTACGACAAGCCGATGATCTACTACCCGCTGTCGACGCTGATGCTTGCCGGCATCCGCCGGGTGTTGCTGATCTCCACCCCACAGGACATCGGCGGCTACGAGCGGCTGCTGGGCGACGGCAGCCGGCTGGGGATCGAGATCGAGTACGCGGTGCAGCCGAAGCCGGAAGGGCTGGCCCAGGCGTTTCTGATCGGCCGCGAGTTCGTCGGCGACGACCACGTCGCGCTGGTATTGGGCGACAACATCTTCTATGGCCGCGGGTTCCAGCAGATCCTCGCCTCGGCATGCGGCGCGGAGGTGGGGGCGACCGTGTTCGGCTACCCGGTCAAAGATCCACAGCGCTACGGCGTGGTCGAGATGGACGGCCACGGCACGGCCGTTTCGATCGAGGAGAAGCCGCAAAACCCCCGCTCGCACCTGGCCGTCACCGGGCTATACTTCTACGACAACCGGGTGCTCGACATTGCGGCCGGGCTGCGGCCGTCGGCCCGGGGTGAACTGGAAATCACCGACGTGAACCGCCACTATATGCAGCGTGGCGAGCTTCGGGTGGAGGTGTTCAGCCGCGGGTTCGCCTGGCTCGACACCGGCACGCACGAATCTCTGATGCAGGCCGGCAATTTCATCTACACGGTGGAACAACGGCAGGGGCTGAAGATCGCTTGCCTCGAAGAGATCGCCTTCCGCAAAGGCTTCATCGACGCCGCGCAGCTCGAACGCCTGGCCCAGGAGAACAAAAACGACTACGGCGCGTACCTGCGGGAACTGCTGAAGGAAATCATTTGAGGTCGCAACCATGAACATTCTCCCGACCGACTTGCCGGGCGTGGTGATCGTCGAACCCCGCGTCTTCGGCGACGCGCGGGGATTCTTCCTCGAAGTTTTCCAGCAAACCCGATTCCGCGAGGCCGGGTTGGATGTGACGTTTGTCCAGGACAACCACTCGCGATCCCGCTGCGGCACGCTCCGAGGGCTGCACTACCAGATCGAGCACCCCCAAGGCAAGCTTGTCCGCGTGATCCGAGGCGAGGCGTTCGACGTGGCGGTCGACCTGCGGCGCGGCTCGCCGATGTTCGGCCGCTGGACAGGCGTGAAGCTCAGCGATACGAACCACCGGCAGATCTACGTTCCGCCCGGGTTTGCCCACGGGTTCTGCGTCCTCAGCGAGGAGGCCGACATCCTCTACAAATGCACCGATTTCTACTATCCCGAGCACGAGCGGACCATCCTCTGGAACGACCCGCGATTGGCCATCGAGTGGCCGATCGACGAGCCTTTGCTCTCGGAAAAGGACCAGCGCGGCCTGCCGCTGGCCGATGCGCCGCATTTCGAGGACACGGTCCTTCCTGAACCTGGGCGTTAAGGTATCATGGAGGGGAAACCCGAAACTCGAAAACCAGTCAAGGAGACCGACGTTGTCCAATCGGGCGAAATTCCTGCTGCTGTTCGTGATGATGGACCTGCTATTGGTCGTCGTCGTGCTGTGGTGGTTCTTCGGAGCCATGCTCAGCGGCTCGGCGGAACCGGAGAAAATCGGCCGTGAGGCGCCTACCGTGGAGGGAAACGCGTCAGATGGCGAAAACCCGACCGCGCCGTCCGGTTGGCCGAACCTCTTCGGCCCCCGCCACGATAGCATCTCGACCGAAACCGGACTGGTCTTCGAGTGGCCGGAGGCCGGGCCGCCGGTGCTCTGGCGGCGGGAGGTCGACGACGCGTTCAGCGCCCCGGTGCTGGCGGACGACCGCTTGATCCTCTTCCAGCGACGCGGCGACGAGGAGGTCGTCGAGTGCGCCGACCCCGAGACGGGCCAGTCGCGGTGGGAGTTCGCCTATCCATGCACCTACCAGACGAAGTATCCCGACCACGGCGACGCTTCCGGCCCAAAAAGCACGCCGTTGATCGACGGCGATCGGGTCTACGCCCTCGGCATCGAGGGCATGTTGCATTGCCTGAAGCTGGACGACGGCTCGCTGCTCTGGCAACGACCGCTGAACAAGCAGTTCGAGGTCGAATCGCTCCTCTACGGTGTCGGCGCCAGTCCACTGGTGGACGACGACCGGCTGATTATCAACGTCGGGGGCGAAAAGACCAACGCCGGCGTTGTCGCCCTCGACAAGCTCACCGGCGAGACCCTCTGGACCGCCACCGACCAGCCGGCCGCCTACGCCACGCCCACGCCCGCGACGATCCACGGCAAACGCTACGTCTTCGTGCTGACCGACCGGGGGCTCGTCTCGCTCGACCCGGCGTCGGGCAAGGTCCACTGGTCGATCGACTTCCGCGCGAAGAACCCGGAGCGGGTCAACGCCACCTCGCCGCTGGTCGTTGGCGATAAGGTGCTCGTCAGCGCGTTCGCCGTCGGCAGCCTGTGTGTGCGGGTGATGCCCGACGGGAGCTACAAGGAGCTTTGGTTCGAGCGGCGTGGGCTGGACAGCCAGTACAACAACCTGTTGGGCATCGACGGTTACGTCTATGGGTTTTCGGCCCTGGAGGCCCGCAACAGCTTCCGCTGCCTCGACATGGCGACCGGCAAGGTGCAGTGGAAATACCCTTCCAAGCTTGCCCACGGGCTGTCGCTGGCGGTGGAGGGGCATTTCATCCTGGTCGGCGAGCATGGGCATCTGGTCTCGATGAGGATCGATCCCGGCCGGCCGCTCACCGTGTCGGCGACCCCCGAACCGATCCTGCCGAGCCCTTGCATGATCGCCCCGGCGCTGCATCGCGGACGGCTCTACTTGCGCAACCGCTTCACATTGCTGTGCCTCGATCTGACGGGCAAGCAGACCGCGGCCGAGTTGATCGCCACTGCCGAGGGCACACCGAGCAAGCCGGGACGCTAAACGGATTCGGCACCACGGGCACACCACCATGCAAACTCCCTCCGGCCAACATCCCGCTCGTGTCCACGCGATCCTCGTGGCCCTATTGACGGCCGTGACGCTGTCGGTCTTCGCCTACACGGTCGAGATCCGCCGCCCCTATTTCGGCGATTTGTCGGAGGATCCCCACGGCCACCAGTGGCTGACGGCCAGCACGCTGATTTGGGCGAAAAACTGGTACCGCGAAGGGGCCTTCCATCTGAAGTTCGCGCTGCTGGACAACCCGAAGTCGATCGAATTCCCCACGCTGGCCAGTCGGGCCCCCTATGTCTCCTACCCGCCCGGCTCGACGCTGCCGATCCATCTGTTGGCCACGCTCCGCGGCCGGGAACCGACGCCGGGATTGGTGATGGGCTACAACCTGTTGAACCACCTGATGATCGCGTGGCTGCTGGCCGTAACGGTGTACGTGGTATTGGTGTACTCCGGATTCGCCCCGATCGATGCCGCGCTATTCGCGGTGATTCCCCCACTGATCGAACTGTTGAGTCCCGGCCCGATCTACTTCCACCAGGCGGTCTACGCGATGGATACGGCCGTCCTCATGCCTTTTGCGCTGGCGCTGTTTCTGGAGGTCGCCCGCGAAAAGATCACCCACCGCCGGCTCGCTCTGGCCGTCGACATCCTCCAGGGCATCGTCTTCTTCTTCGGCTACCTGACCGATTGGCTCTTCGTGCTCGTCGGCGTGACGTTCTTCGTCAAGCGGCTGGCCACCGGCGAGATTTCGCCGCGCGCGGGATGGCGGCCATTGGTCGTCCGTAGCCTGATCTTCTGGGCGCCCGCGGCGATCTCCGCGGCCCTGTTCCTGATGCAGGTGACTTATCTGGACGGCTGGAGCACACTGCTAGACCGTGCGGCCGAACGCACCGGCATGCAGAGCGAGAAGAACCTGCAATCGTTCGGCCAGTTCGCCGACGACTATTTCGGCAAGCTGCTGCCGCTGGGCTACGGCAGCCTGGTGAGCTGGCTGCTGTTGGGCAGCCTGGCGGTGCTCGGCGGCATGGCGGCGTGGCTGCTGGTGCGGCGGGTGCGTCGACAACCGGTCCCCACCCACCTCGGCCGGCTGCTCTGGGCGTTGGCGCTGGTCAACGTGCCGTGCTTCGCCCATATGCTCCTATTATGGCAGCACTCGGGCCATCCCTTTTCGAGCGTGAAATTCGCCCTGCCGTTGGCCCTGGGGCCGCTGGTGCTGCTGCCGGCCGCCGGCACGGTCCTGGTGCGGTGGCGGTCGGAAGGCCAAGCCGAGAGCCCAACGGGAAGCCGCGACAAGAAAGCACCTCCCCCAGGGCTTTCCGCCTGGTATTGGCCCCGGCTGGCCGTGCTCCATGGCGCGCTATTGCTGGTGCTGCTGGGAATCCTGGTCGACGCCCATCCCGGCTACAAGAAGTGGCTGCGCGCCTTCGCCCCCGACCCTCGTTTGCCAACGCTCCAGCGGGAGTTCGGCCGCGTGGGCATTGGGCCGAATGATGTGGTCGTTTCGCCCACGTTCGCCATTCCGCGGATCCCGCCGCATCGGCTGGCCTATACGATGAAACGGGTCTACCACTGCAAGACCGACGCCGAGGTTCATGCCCTGATCGAGGACATCCCGCCGCCGTTTCGGCTCGTCGTCTTGCGCCTCGACGCCAACGCCCGAGTCAAACAAGCCCGAATGGTCGAAGTGAAATAAGGCGTCTCTATCCCCGCCGCGACTTCTCCCGCGGAAGGTCGAGAATGCCGACCAGAAACGACGTGAAAATCGCCTCGATCCCAAGCGTCAACAGCGTGCAGGCGAGAATCCATCGCGCGGGCGACTGGTTCGGAAACGCAAAGGTCCGCAACCAGTAGACCAACACCGGAGCCCCCAACGCCACGGCCCCGGCGATCAGCACCAACCCCAAGACCAATCCCCGCTCGACCGAGAACAGCCCCAACCACCGCGTCACGCGCGGGTCTTCGAAGACCGGGTCGATCTGGTGCGTGTAGAGCTTCGCCAGGAAGCCGAACACCACCAGGTGCGAGCCGATAATGGCCATCAGCGAGGCGGTGTACATGAAGTTCGGGCCGAAGTGTCCCGTGAACACGCCGTAGCCGGCCAGAAACGCCGCCGGAATGGCGACCACGCCAAAGATCGTCAGCAACAGCCCCGGCAGCAGAAACAGAAACACCGGGCTGCACATCAGCATGAACCGCAAATGCCGCCAGCCGTCGCGGAAGCTCCGCAAGTGCGGCCGGCGGTTGCGTCCGTCGGGCCAAAGCGTGATCGGAATCTCCTCGATCCGCAGCCCGGCCTTGGAACTCTTGATGACCATTTCGCTGGCCAGTTCCATGCCGGGCATTTGCAGGCCCATCCGCCGCACGGCGTCGCGCGTGAACGCCCTCATCCCGCAATGCGTATCGCCCACGCCGGTGCGAAACAGCAGGTTCAAAAACCAGCTCAAGCCCGGATTGCCGACGTAGCGGTGCAGCCAGGGCATCGCGCCGGGTTTGATCTCGCCGGCCAGGCGGTTGCCCATCACCAGTTCGGCGCCGCCGCGAAGCCGCTCGACAAACCGGCCGAGATCGGAGAAGTCGTAGCTCTGGTCGCAATCGCCCATGAGGATATACTTCCCTCGGGCTTCCGCGAACCCCATTCTTAGGGCATTTCCATAGCCTTTTGCCGGCTGATGGACGACCCTCGCACCCGCCGCTTGGGCCGTTTCTACACTCCTGTCGGTGGATCCATTATCCGCCACAAGGACTTCTCCGGTGATACCCAGCTCGCGCATCGCGCCGAGCGCCTTGTCGATGCACGGCTGGAGCGTTTGCTCTTCGTTGAGGCAGGGCATGACGACCGACAGCTCAAAATCGGCAAAATCCTCGCCTTCGATTTCTTTTTTTTCCAGGCCCTTCTCAAAGCCGTGGCCTTCGACTATACTAGGCGGAACTGATACTTCTGGACGGGTCACCAGATTCACTTTTTCTCCCCGCGTTATCGCGGCAAAAAGACGGCCCAACCGACTTCAGCGAGCATCGGGCGTTGTGGTAATACGGCTGAGTTCGGAGTCAGAGCCTTGAATTCATTCGGGTTAAAAGGCGATATCTTGAGGCGTTTCGCGACGGCCGGCGCCGGGTTCGGCGTCCGCAAGGCCGCGCGACGCGACCCTGCTTTCGACTATTCTACCATTTTGCCGTACTGCCGGGAGAAACGCCAAGGCGGTTTCCTCCGCGGCCGCGCAAGCCGTCTTGCTTGCTTGGCCGCAAAGGTCGGGCTATCCTTTGACAGCCCCGCGGGGTGGAAAGACCTTCCGCACACCCCCGATCGCCCCTTGTTAGCCCGCTAATACAATTTTAATAAAAAACTAATTTCCACATCATCATTGCCTAACTGCACTGAGGATAATCTATAGCCAGTGTTCGGCGCGGTCGGGCCAAGCCGAGAATCGCAGGCTGGCCGACGCGGGTCGGAACCAAACGAGGGGAACGAGGCATGGTGGCCAAGCAACGCGCAACAACTCGCAAGGCCCTCGGCCGCAAGGCGGTGACGCTGATCGAGCTGCTGGTGGTGATCTCGATCATCACCCTGTTGGTGGCTTTGCTGATCCCCGCGGTCAGCAACGCCCGGGCAAGGGCCCAGGAGATGGCCTGCCAGCACAACATGCGGCAGTTGAAGATCGGGATGGACGCCCGGGCGTCGCGGTTCGGGGCGTACTGCTCCGGCGGGTTCAGTTGGCAATGGGACGGCGCGGTGACCGAGTTCGGCTGGGTGGCCGATCTGGTCGAGCAAGGGATTCCGGTCGGCGAGATGCTCTGCCCGTCGAATCCTCATCAGATCAGCGAAACCTATAACGAGATGCTTGCGTCCAACAGCACCGACTGGACGGCCTGGAGGACCTGCCTGGGCGATGATACGTTCCTCGGCAGCCAGCCCACCGAGTTGCCCGATGGCACGTATCTGACAAATCCCTGTCGGCGGATCTTCGATGGGGCCGATCGGCTGGCGGTCGCCAAGGAAGAGATTTTCGACAAGCACTACAATACGAACTATACGGTCAGTTGGTTCCTGGTCCGCGGCGCGGTCAAGCTGTGGCTGGATAGCGAAGACAGCAACAGCAACGGCGAGCGGGACGACGGCGGCACCATCGACTGCGACTGCGGCGATCCCACGGACCCCAACGCGCTGCTCTCGCCGCAGTGTACCCGCGGGCCGCTGACGCTGGCCGCCACCGACACGGCGGTCGTCTCCAGCAGCTTCATCCCGATCATGGGTTGCGGCGGGGAAGCGTCGCCGCTGGTGGCCAACCTGGGGCCCTACCAGGCCGGCACGCCGACGGTGCAAATGATGACCCGCGGACCCGTGCAGGACGACATGCGGCCGCCCAACCCGGGTATGGCGCCGAAGAAGGGGGCCGGCGGCTGGTGGGCAACCTGGAACGCGACGCTTCAGGACTATCGGGGGTTCGCCCCGGTGCATCGCGGCGCGTGCAATATCCTGTTCGCCGACGGAAGCATTCGCTCGTTCGTCGACGAAAATCGGGACGGCTACCTCAACAACGGTTTTCCCGGCGTGCCGCCTTACGGCGGAATCAACGGCAATGGGTACCTGCCCGGCAACGTCGAGCTGCCCGAAGAGCAAATCTACAGCGGTTGGTCGCTGAAAGAATACTTGTAAACGGAAACGCAGTAGTTCCAAGTTGAATGGCGAAGCTCCCATCGTGGGAGCCGCGGAAACTTTTCGGTTTTTCTCACTAACTTTCGTTCGAAACAAGACGTGTTGCTACGGGAAAGGAGGTGTTCTCGCCAAGCGTAGTACGGACTGATCGATCCGATCTCGGATCCGTTGGGGCGTAGCTAGGCGATCCCGAATGCGGACGCCCCTGTTGTCCACGCAGACTGCACCCGCAACGCAGTCCGCGACGCGAGAAAGAGGGCATGGCTTGCCGCGATTGGGCAGGAGGCAAGCACCCGGGCGGCGACGTCGCCACCCGGAAGAGTTGGTTTTCTGAGTTTCACATTTTCTAAGGAGTACAAAGATGAAACGTCGCGGTTTTACACTCGTCGAGATGCTCGTGGTCATCGCGATCATCGGCATCCTCATTGCTCTGTTGCTGCCGGCCCTGCAGGCTGCGCGTGCCGCCGCCCGTAGCGCCCAAGACCAGGGCTACCTGCGTCAGTTCGGTATCGGCATGTTGATCCACGCCGATCGCGACCCCAAGGGTCGTCTCTGCACCGGTGCCTACGACTTCCGTCGTGACGGCTGCCCCGACACCTGGGGTTGGGTCGCCGACCTCGTGAACCTCGGCGTGTGCAAGCCGGGCGACCTGCTCGATCCGGCCAACCCGCTGAAGAGCCTCGAGAAGATGAACGACCTGCTCACCGGTGGCAACTACACCACCGGCGGTGCGTCGGAAGGTTGCCCCCAAAGCCGTCTGACGGACGGGGCCTGCGGTCAGTTGACTTCGACCGACGCCGCCACCAACGCGCCGATCGTCGCGAAGAACTTCATGGACGAAGGCTACAACACCAACCACGTCGCGAGCT
>Ga0180434_10009807_pt1 | contig 10348 bp, 8 predicted proteins | sample SS_ome_7_FD_132453 | JGI IMG/M metagenome (GOLD analysis project Ga0180434, IMG submission 132453) | Hypersaline lake sediment archaeal communities from the Salton Sea, California, USA - SS_1_D_2 metaG | ecosystem: Environmental > Aquatic > Non-marine Saline and Alkaline > Hypersaline > Sediment... | reverse complement strand
TCCCGCAGGCGCTCCTTCTTCCTGAGCTCGCGGGGCAGTTCGTCCCCCCTTTCGTCCCCGTACTCCTCGTCCTCGGTCCTGTCCGTTACCTCCGCCTCTGTGAGGACCTCCTCGATCTCACTCTCTATTCTCGCAAGCCATGCCCCGTAACCCTCCTCGTCCTTGGTCCTTTTAGCCGAGGCCGATGCCTTGAGCTTGGATCCGTCTATGCATATGGTGCCCACCTCGGCCATCTCCATCTTCCGACAGACCTTTACGATCTCTGTGAAGCATGCCTCTATCTCGGATGAGTGGTTCTTCCTGAAGTCGTTTATGGTGCGGAAGTCCGGCTTGTGCATCTGGGCCAAGTACATGAAGGCGGTGTCCGTCTCGCAGGCAGCAGCTATCTTCCTTCCGGACCTCACCCCGATGGCGTAGCCGTAGAAGAGGAGCTTGAGCATGATCTTGGGGTGGTAGGTCCTCTGGCCCAGCCGGCTGTACTTCCTCTCGATACCGGTGGTGTCCATCTCATCCACAATGCCCGAGACCACCCTGGCCAGATGTCCCTCGGGGACGAACTCATCCAGGGCCGGGGGCATAAGGAACTGCTGGTTTTCCTTCCAGGGCTTGAACTTGGGCATTCTACCTCCTCCATATGTGCTTGCTTTGCTAAGTCATTCTTCTTGAGAAGGGTGATAAAATCCTCCAGGAGGGGGTGATATGCCCCTATTCTCGGTCAGCCTGTCAAGACCTGATACTATGAAAATTGCTGCACACTCCCCACGGCTTAAAGGGCCTCAGAGGGCCAGCGCTGAAATCAGCGTATAAGGTGCTATCCCGAACATGGCGGGACGCACAAAACCAGTTGAGGAGGTGCAGCAATGGTGTATGTAGGTGTAGATTATCACAAGCGTTTTTCGGTAGCAACGAAGATGAACCGGGATGGAGAAGTGCTCGAACAGGTGAAGCTTGCCAACACCCCGGAGTGCCTGAGGGGGTACGTGGATACCCTTCCCCCGCATGCCAAGATCGCCCTCGAGGCCACCGGATCCTGGTACTGGTTCTACGAGCTCTTAGAGGACAAAAGCCCCGAGATCTACCTGGCCCATCCCTTGAAGACGCGGGCCATAGCCGAGGCCAGGATCAAGACGGACAAGGTGGACTCGGCCATGCTTGCCCACCTGCTGAGAACAGATCTCCTTCCCTTCTCCTACATCCCCCCGCGGGAGATGCGGGACATACGGGAGATCCTGAGATACCGGGCCTCCCTTATCTCTCAAAGGACCCAGGTGAAGAACAAGGTACGCGCCCTCTTGTCCAAAAACGGCATCACGGTGGAGTACTCGGACATCTTTGGCAAGAAAGCCTTTGAGTATCTTTCGGGTCTTGAGCTCAGGCCGGCCTACTGCGAGGAGCTACGCGGCTATCTGGCGCTGGCCGAGACGCTCAACTCCTTAGTCTCGGAGGTGGATGGAAGCATCGAGCGCATAGCCAAGGACAACCCCCAGGCCATGCTGCTCACCACCATCCCCGGCATAAGCTACTACTCCGCCCTCCTGATCGTCTCGGAGATAGGGGACGTAGCAAGGTTTTCAACCGCCCGCAGGCTCTGTTCCTACGCCGGGCTGGTGCCCCGGGTGCACTCCAGCGGGGGGAAGACGAGATGCGGGCCCATCACCAAGCAGGGATCAAAATACCTGCGCTGGATAATGGTGGAGAGATCGCAGCAATTCATAGCGGGCTCCCGCAGGATGGAGGGGCTGTATAAGCGGGTGCGCTCCCGCCACGGTGCGAACACAGCCCGGGTGGCGGTGGCCAGGGAGATGCTCAAGGTAATCTATTACATGCTCAGGGACGAAAGGCCTTTTTACGAGGACTGATGCCGGCCGTCTCCTCGGGGTCATGGCTTACCTTCTTTAGGTAGAGCCCTTAAGACCTGATTGAGAGGCCGGCTCCCAAAGTATAGTGTGCCTTATTATAAGAGCACGGATAGGTGACTGATATTGGTCCTTTAAAGAGACCCTTTTAGGGAGCGGGCTTCTGGTTGAGTGCGTGTTTGACAGCAATTTTCATAGGTGAACACTTTCTGAAAGGTAATAGTCGGCTATATCTGGAATACAGTTATATAAGAGAGGATATTGACGTTGAAAAAGGGGAGGTGAGAACACCGCACTACTGCTGGTCATACCGCGTGGGGAAGATATCCCCATGCGGTTGATCGTGTAATGGATTATTTGTACTGAGGGGGAAAGGAGACCTCATGGAAGTTGATATATTGTACAGAAGCTGGTGGTCATACGTGGTAAGGGGGATTCTGGCCCTGATATTCGGCATTCTCTTTATCGCCTATCCCGGGGCTACCCTCAAGACCTTCATAACCATCCTGGGGATATTCTTGGTCATCGACGGAGTCGTCAATGTAATCCGTTCAATAGTCTTCTTATTCCGCAAAGAGGTGTGGGGCTGGACGCTGGTCTGGGGCATCTTCGGCCTGCTTATTGGGGCCATCCTTATCAAGCACACGGAGTTCACCCTTGCCTTTGTGGCCATACTTGTGGGCATCTGGGTGATCATCATGGGCATTGCCGAGATCGCCATCTCCATCGACATGCCGCCGAATTCCGGTAGGGGATTCCTGGCCGTATTCGGGGTTATCTCCCTCGGCTTCGGGATAGTGATCCTCGCCTGGACGGCCGAGACCGTATACGCTTTCATGGTCATCCTCGGGATCTACCTGCTTTTCGTGGCTCTCATGGACTTCATCATCAGCGTCTATGCCGTGCGCTTTCAGCACAAGGAGAAGAAGGAGATCGAGGAAGCGGAGGAGTAAGCCCGGGAGAGGTCAGCTGCAGCAGGCCATGTAAGCGGTGCGACCATGGTTTACGTCGTGTTAGGATAAGCTACCTATGTACCGGCTGGAACACCGGGCCGTGGCCCGCACAGGCGAGCCATGTCCGGCTTACCCATGCTGCTGACACCTTTCGTTTTTCCCGATCTGGAGGTCTGATGTCATGAACAAGCGCCCCAGGCTCATCCTTTTTCCGATCGTATGCCTCTGCGTGATTTTACTGATAAGCATCGGTTTTACCTCATGCAAGAAGGACGAAGCAGATGGAAGCGCAGACGCTGCAGGCGACTTCGCCGAGAGCGGCCTCTTCGTATCCGGCGAGGGCGGATATAACACCTACCGCATCCCCGCCCTGCTCGTGGCCCCCGACGGCTCGGTCCTCGCGTTCTGCGAGGGGAGAGTGGACTCGCCTGACGATTGGGGAGACATAGATGTCGTCATGAAGAAGAGCACGGACGGCGGCAAGACTTTTGGCGAGACCCGCCTCGTCGCCGATTACGGCAACGACACTATCGGAAATCCCTGCCCGGTAGTGGATGAAGGCACTGGTACCATCCTGCTCTACCTCACATCCAACCTGGCGGGAGACAACATCTTCGAGACCCTTGAGGGCACCGGAGAGGGCACGCGAGAGGCGTGGGTGACCAGGAGCACGGATAACGGGGAGACATGGACGGAGCTAGAGAATATAACCTCCCGGGTGAAGAAAGCCGAATGGACCTGGTACGCTACCGGACCCGGCCACGGCATTCAACTCATAAGCGGGCGCCTGGTCATCCCCTGTGACCATGGCGAGACAGTGGACTCCACGCAACATCTTTACGCCCATGTTATCTGCAGCGACGATGGCGGGGAGACGTGGCAGATAAGTAACAGCCTCGAGGCGGGGACTGAGGAGTGTGAGGCGGCGGAGCTCGATGACGGTTCTCTTCTGCTTACCGTCAGGAATTATCATGACACCGGCAAGGCCTCCTTCTCGCGCAGCTATGACCAGGGGCTCACCTGGACACGCGTTGAATTTAATGATGACCTTTACGAGACACAACCAGACGGGTGTCAGAGCTCCCTCATCAGCTACGACGACTCACTCATCTTCTCCGGGCCGGCAAGCCTTAAGCGGGAGAAGATGACGGTCAGCGTCAGTTCCGATAACGGGGAGACGTGGCCGGTCCAGAAGCTGCTCTACGAGGGGCCATCGGCATACTCGAACCTGTGCAGGCTCCCAGACGGAGATATCGCCTGCCTCTACGAGAACGGCAGGTATAATCCTTACGATAAGATCACCCTGGCCCGCTTCCCGCTGCAATGGCTCAATCAGTAAATGGGGTCATAAATGGGGTCAGGTCTTGAATTTTGAGTTTCAGTCCAGATTATGGTAAATGCTTAGAGATCAGAGACCTGACTCAGATCTTTGGAAGGAGAGGTTATACGTGAAAGGTAAGCTTGCGAGTTTGATGGACATCCTGATTGTCTTCGGCGCGCCTATGTTTATTATCTCCATGGCCTGGAGTGGGGAGGGCAACAGCGAAGAGGCCGAAACCAAGTGGTTGAAAACAGAGATCTACTGCGGCAGGAACATCCCATCCGGAGGGCAGGTCTCCGACGCCCAGTTTGCGGATTTCCTGAACGAGGTGGTAACGGCAGAGTTCCCCATAGGCCTTACCGTGTTCGATGCTTACGGGCAGATGGAGGAAAAGAGCGGCACCATTGTTGAACAGCAGACGAAAGTCATCGTGTTGGTCCACAAAAAGAGCGAGCCGGACGGCGCCAAGGTCAAGAGGATAATCAACGAGTATAGGAGCCGGTTCGGAAACCCGCAGGTGATGCAGATCTCTACGCCCTCGGAGCCTAAGTTCTATTCCGAATGATGTCCGGACAGGCATGTACTATTACTGAATCTAGTAGCGATTCCCTTGCGAAGACAAGGCACGGTCGAACGGCAGCATCAAACCAGAGGTTATGGCAACCGCTAGCCTCCTGGCGGGCCCTCAAGGGTTCTTTTCCCACCATCTTGGTTATAATATGTGAATATCACGAGATGAGCCGTCACACTTGAAATAGAATATTTATGGGTGATAAACAGTAAATGGGGTCAGGTCTTGAAAAGACAGTACCTGACCCTATGATCAAGAGAACGGGAGTGAATGCGGGAGTATGGCGGTAAAGGGCAAGTGGACGGTGGTGATCATAGCATGCATAGCTATTTTCATCATCGTGCTGGATTCCTCGGCCATGAACGTCGCCATCAGCGCGCTGGTCGAGGAACTCAACACCACCCTCAGCACCGTCCAGGCGATCATCGCCCTCTACGCGTTGGTGATGGCCTCCCTGATGCTGCTTGGAAGCAAGCTCCAGAACATCATCGGAAGGAAGAGGGCGTTTCTCGTCGGCACCATCATCTATGGTGCCGGGAGCCTCATCGCCACCCTCAGCGTCAACGCCGCCATGCTCCTCATCGGTTGGGCTGTCCTGGAGGGGATAGGCGCCGCCCTGATCCTGCCGGCTACGACTACACTGGTAAGCGCCGAGTACGAGGGAAAGGACAGGGTGGTGGCCTTCGGGATCTGGGGTGGTATCGCGGCCGCTGGTACCGCTGTCGGCCCCATTGTCGGCGGCTTCTTCACCACTTTCCTTACCTGGCGCCTGGTGTTCGCCTCGGAGATAGTCCTGGTCATCGTCATCCTGCTCCTGAGGTCGCGCCTTAGCGAGTCCGAACCCAGCCTCAAGTGGAAGGAATTGGATATATTTGGGGCAATCCTCTCCATCATCTCCCTGGTGCTCATCGTCTTCGGCGTACTGCTGCTGAGGACGCCCGAGAAATGGCCCCTGGTGCCGCTGTTGACCATTCCAGGATTAGTGCTCTTCGTGGTGTTTCTCCTCTGGCAGAGTAGAAGGCTGAGGAAGGGATTGGAGCCCCTCTTCGATATCTCCCTGCTCAAGAAGCGCATGTTCAACTTTGGGAACATCGACTCGATACTACAGCAGCTTCCCCTGGCGGGAGTGCTGTTCGTCATACCCATTTTTCTGCAGCAGGTCACCGGGGTCAGCGCCATGATGACCGGCGTCGCCCTCTTTCCCCTTTCCATAACCATATTCGCCTTCTCGCTGCTGGGCGGCAAGTTCCTGGCGGTGCTGCGACAGCCCAAGTACGTCGTCATATTGGGATTCGTTGTCTCGGCGGCGGGGGCTTTTATTCTGCGGGGCAACTTCTCGTTATCGACAGAGATCGTGGACCTTATATTGGGTCTTTCCGTGTTCGGAACGGGGATAGGGCTCCTGCTCTCGCAGTTGACGAACGTCACCATGTCCGCCGGTGGCGCTGAACTGGAATCGGATGCGTCGGGATTGCTGAACACCTCCAAGAACCTGGGCTATTCCATGGGAACGGCCCTGATAGGTGTTCTGTTGATCATCGGTGTTTTCAGCGGGCTGGTGACCGAGATCGGCGAGTCACCGGAATACTCGCAGATGCCCAAGGAACAGATCGAGCAGGAGCTGTTCGATTACTTCCAGAGTATGCAGATGCAGACAAGCGAACCGCCAGAAATTCCGGCCGAAGACGTCCCCGAAGCGAACGAGCTGCTGGATTCCGTTATCTCCTCCGCGATGAGACTGACCTTCATGGTGTTAGGGATAATCCTGCTGCTGGGAGGGGCAATCTCCATCTTCATGCCAAAACTGAAAGCCGAAGCCTGAGGGCTTATACCGGTCCACCTTCGCTAATTGAGAGGCATGCTTCTTTTTCGTAGACCATCTTCCCGCCGGTATAATAAGGTCTGTGAAGTCCTTGAGTTTGCACAGCTCCAATTCGTAGGTATGCATGGATTTTGGGCATGAAATCCTTAAACCAAACGCAATATTTCCCTCATAAATCCTTAATATTTATCGTTCATATTTATATGGGCGGGGGGATAGCCTCGTCAGCATGCCCGAATTTTCACGATGGGAGAGAGGATGAGAGAAGAGAAGATAATGATCGTTGACGACGAGAGGGACATCGTCGATTTCGTCAAAGCCTACCTGGAGAAGGAAGGCTACCCGACCATCCAGGCCTACGATGGAGAGGCAGCCCTCAGGTTGTGGCGGGAACACAAGCCGGACCTCATCGTGCTGGATATACTTATGCCTCTTCTCGACGGCCTGGAGTTCTGCCGGGAGGTAAGGAAGGAGTCCAGGATTCCCATAATCATCCTCTCGGCCAGGTCCGATGAAGAAGACAGACTGTCGGGCCTCGATCTCGGAGCTGACGACTACATGGTCAAACCCTTCAGCCCTCGAGAGCTGGTGGCGAGGATCCGGGCCATGCTGCGGAGACAGGAAGCGGGCCAGGAGGAAGAAAGCCTTATAATCGAGGGCCCCTTGGCTATGGATATGCGAAGTCACCAGGTGAGGATAAAAGAAGTGGAGCTTACGCTTACCCCGATGGAGCTGAGTATCCTGGCCGTCCTGGCCTCCCATCCCGAAAGGGTTCTCTCACGGGAAGAACTTATCAGGCTAGCCCAGGGTGAAGAGTACGACGGATATGACAGAAACATAGACAGCCACATAAAGAACATAAGAAGAAAGGTCAAGGAGAAAGCGAGGGACTGGAGTTTCATTGAGACGGTCTACGGTGTCGGATACAGGTTTCAGGCTAAAAAAAGTGTTTAGCTTGAGATTCAAGCTCTTTTTCGCCATCCTCGGAGTTACGCTGGCATGCGTGGTCTTTTTCGCGCTGCTCTCAAACTACCTGGTCCACAGGCAGTTTGAGCAGACCTTTGAAGGGATCAGGGTCATGGTAGATGAGCCACAACCACCACCACCACCGCATTCAGAGATGATATCCTTCAAGGAAGAACGCCTCGATGTCGTAAACCTCAGCTATATCATCACCGGACTCTTAGGGATTCTTCTCGCTTTCGTCCTCAGCTGGTACATCTCGAACAGGGTATCCAAACCTCTTGCCGAGCTCACATCGGCCACCGGAAGTATAACCGATGGGGAATACGGAAAGCAGGTGACTGTGAAAGGGGGCAGTGAGGTGGAGGAGTTGGGGGAGGCTTTCAATGCCCTGTCGCAGAGCCTGGAGCGGAACGAGGTGCTGAGGAAGAATATGATAGCGGACATATCGCATGAGTTGAGAAACCCGCTGGCGGCCCAGCGTGGACATCTCGAGGCACTGGAGGACGGCGTTATCGATCTTGATGAGGACGTGATAAGTATCCTTATGAAGAATAACCTCCTGCTGTCCCGCCTGGTGGAGGACCTGCGGCAGCTGTCCCTGGTCGATGCGGGACAGGTCGAGCTGGAGCTGATGCCGGTTGATGCGCATGAGGCCTTGCGGGTTGCTGCTTCTAACTTCGAGCACGATTTGACCGAGAAGGAGATATCCCTCGTGATGGAAATACCAACGAACCTCCCCGCGCTGAGAGCGGATCGAGGAAGGATATCCCAGGTCCTGGCCAACCTGCTTACAAATGCTTTGTTGTACACTCCGGCAGGCGGCCAGATAACCCTGGACGCGAAGGAGGTGGAGGAAGAGGTGGTCATATCCGTAAGCGATACCGGACCGGGCATAGAGCAAGAAGAGCTCACCTTCATCTTCGACCGATTCCATCGTACCGACAGGTCGAGGACCAGGGATACGGGAGGAACGGGTTTGGGCCTCAGTATTGCCAAAGGCCTGGTGGAGGCCCACGGAGGGCGAATGTGGGCTGAGAGCGAGATCGGACAGGGAACCTCTATCTTCTTTACCCTGCCCGTTTTTCCTCGTGAACACGCTTGATCACGGATTCTTGCATTGCCTTGCTATCATAGCTTGATCGGCCATTAAAAGCACATTCACCATATCCTGCATAAATATCGGCGGATTTTACATTTGATACATTTTTCCTCCATAAATCCTTAATCCCCGGTCTCTAGCATGAATATGACAGTTCTAGAAAAAGGTGATGAAAAGGAGTGGATGATGAGACTGAAGATAAGGCCTATGAACAGGGTGTTCAAGCTGCTCCCCCTCGTCCTTGTGGCGGTGCTTATCGCCCTGGCGGCGGCGTCGTGCGGATCCAGCGGGGTGGGGACAACCGACTACTCGGTTAAGCTGCCGCCGGGCGCCACGGAGGAAACGGTCACGGAGTCCTCGAGCAGCGCGGAGACGTCGGAAGTCCAGCAAGCCAGCGAGGAACAGGAGGCGGAAGATGGGGTGGAGGCCGAGGAGGAATCGACGGCCTCGACTTCGACGACGACGGAGAAGACCTCCTATCTCTCGGGTGCCAACTTCACAGTGGTCTCCGCGTCCAGGGAGGACAGCAACGAGGTCGCCCTGACCTCGGGCGCCAGGGAGGTGGCAGGAGATTATCTGCAGATTGAGATGGCTATCTCCAACGTGGGAGACGAACTCGTCGACCTGTCCGATTTCTCCTTCCGGTTGTGGAATCCCGCCATCGACGCTGATCTTTATGAGGATTACTACGGCACTGACGGGACCTACGGTGGATATGTGTCGGAGAATATGATCTCGGCGACCCTCCTGGACTACGAGACCCTGCAGCCGGTCTCTTACACGCTGAGGATAGGGGAGATGGTGGATAATGTATTCCTCTTTTTCGACCTCAACCCCCAGAGCACGGCGAGGAACGAGGGGGTCACCATGGCCGGCACCAACCTGGTAATCTACGACACGGACACCGGCGATTCGGTTGAGATAAACCTGGCCGGTTATTCGGACTAGCAAAGGAGATCGTTTAAGATGCGTTCTATAAAGAGGGGTTTCAGGAGTTTCCTGCGCCATCCGTTGCGCAACCTGGTGGTCATCCTCCTGCTCTTCGTCTGCCTGGCCTTCTCCCTGTCCATGCTGGCGGTGAAGCTGGCGGCGGACAGCCAGGTCGAGGAGGTCAAGCAGAGCGTCGGCAACTATGCCGAGATACGGATCAGCTCGGACTACCAGATGGCCGTGTTCGAGGAGGAGCGCTCGCAGGACGAGTCCGAACGAGCTACCAAGGCCCGCACCATGACCGAGGAGGAGCAGGAAGAGCAGAGGATAAGGTTCCTGTTGCCCGAGGAGCTGGCCGATCTCTTCTCCCAGCAGTCTGAGATCGTTACCTACGACAAAGTGCTGGAGACGCAGGTGGCCCTGGACGACATAACCAACACCGAGATGGAGACCATGCTCTCCATGCGGGAGAGGGGACCGCAGGGTGAAGGCCCCGCGGCTCTCTCCTCGAGCTCCTTCTCTTTCGAGGGCAACACCGACGGGGCCTCGGCCTCGGATTTCATGCTGGGAAACAAGGTGCTGCTGGAAGGCTCCTTCTATACTTACGAGGATTACCTCAACGCCGAGCCGGTGGTGCTCGTCGAGGAGACCCTGGCCGGGGATAACGAGCTCGGAGTGGGAGATACAATCACCGCCACCATTGCCGGCGAGAGCGGAAAGGACGCCGAGGTCGAGCTGACCATAGTGGGCATCTACGAGACGGTGGAGACGGAGCAGCAGAGTGAGGGCGGTGACATGGAGACCTTCAACCCCATGGGCAACACGTTCTT
>Ga0180434_10009806_pt1 | contig 10348 bp, 4 predicted proteins | sample SS_ome_7_FD_132453 | JGI IMG/M metagenome (GOLD analysis project Ga0180434, IMG submission 132453) | Hypersaline lake sediment archaeal communities from the Salton Sea, California, USA - SS_1_D_2 metaG | ecosystem: Environmental > Aquatic > Non-marine Saline and Alkaline > Hypersaline > Sediment... | reverse complement strand
GTTCGCGAACCAGTCCTCCCAGGCGAACCCGGCGGCCACCGCGAACTCCTCGAACACCTCGTGCGCCAGCACGTACAGGTTGCCGTAAAACATGATGCCTGCACTGTCCGCGTGGAAGAACCGGATCTTCACTCTGGTCTTGAAGGGCATGGTGGTATCCCGTACGCGCTGGAATCCGTGAAAGGCGTCCGGAATCTCTAACACAGCCGGTTGAAAAAATCCCGGACATTGGTAGTGTTGGGGGAATGATACCTTTCAAGGGTTCGACAGAGGGGCTCTGACCATGACGAACAGGATCCGCTGGCTGCACATCTCCGATCTCCACCTCGGCTGCAGTGGACGGGGGCTGTGGTGGCAGAACGAGAAGGATTTCGAGAAGAGCATAGGAAAGCTCGTGGAGGAATCGGGTCCACCGGATCTGGTCCTGCTGACCGGAGACCTCGCATTCAAGGGGGCCGGGGAGGAATACGAGCTCGTGGATGCGTTCCTGGACGAGGTCCTGAAATGGACGGGGAACGCCGGGAGCAAACCCGTGCTGCTCGCGGTGCCGGGGAATCACGACCTGGCCAGGCCGGGCGGGATGGATGCACTCAAGTATATCGTGCTCGACAACTTTCACAGAGAAAGAGATGATCCGAACGTCATCCGGCTGATGGATTCCCTGTGGGAAGGGAAGATCCCGGAAAAGAAAAAGGCGGCCCGGGAATTCTTCGATCCCCTGTTCGGCCAGTACAGAGGTTGGTTCGAGCGCCGGATCCGGCCTCAGCTGGAGGAGCGGGCGGAGAGTGCGCACTTCTCCCACTTCCCCTGCGACTTCACCGCGGAGCTGGAGTTGAACGGCTTCCGGCTGGCGGTGGTCGGCCTCAACTCCGCATGGCTGCAGTATGACGACAAGGACTTCAAGAGGAAGCTGGCGATCCCCGTCGAGCAATTTCATGCGGCGCTGCCCGTGCAGGAAAAGGGAAACCCGCTCGCACGATTCGAACGCTGTGACGGCGCGCTGGTCCTCATGCACCACCCGCCGACCTGGCTGTCAAACCGTGCGCGGAAGACCTTCATGGAGGAGATCTATCCTCCTGACCGGTTCGCGCTGTGCCTCTTCGGTCACCAGCACGCCGGGCGCGCGGAAACAGTCCTGAGATCCGGCGGAAAACCGCGATACTACTTCCAGGCGCCTTCCCTCTTCGGAATCGAGCATCACGGCGCCTCGAACGAGACCCGGTCCATGGGGTACGCCTGCGGCAGCCTGGCCCGGGGAGGCAAGGTCTGGGTCCGGCCGTTCGAGAGGGTGCCGGAGGTGGGCTATGTGGATGATCGTTCCTTTCCCGAACGGGAGGGCGGGGAGAAATGCGTTCAGATCGCACCGGTTGCCGTGGTCAAGGCGGAGACACCGGACACGGCCGACATGGCGGCCTATTTCGAGGGCCTGGCCTCGGAAACCGGATTCATCAAGATCAGGGGCATCGGCTCCGGAGCCGGGAAGGTCAAGAACGCGGACCAATATCCTATCGAACGGCTGTACACACCGCTGCGCAGCCGGGCACCGCTGAAGGAAGACAGGGAGGGGGAACGGCCCCAGGGGGGTGAGCGTATCGTTCCCCTGCGCGAGGTTCTGGCGGGGCAACAACGCCTTCTGATCGAGGGCCAGCCCGGCGCAGGGAAGACGACGTTCCTGATGCTCGTTGCGAGCTGCCTGGCGCGAGACAGTCTGGATATCGAATGCCCGGAAGGGGTTCCCTGGAGAAAACATTACCTCGACCTGGAAGTCGAGAAGCCCCCTCTTCCGGTATTCATCCGCATCGCAGATCTCACCCCGGTACTGACGGACGAGAAACGTCGCGCGGGCAGGCCGGACGACCGCACCTGGCTCATCGACCTCCTCGAGAACCGATGCAAGGACATGACAGATGCGCCAAGCCGGAAGCAGTGGGACGATCTGTTGCAATCCGGCAAGGCGATGGTGCTCCTCGACGGCCTCGACGAGGTGGGCGACGAGAGACTCCGCGACCGGGTCTTCGACATCTTCCGCGATACCTGCAAACACTGGAGCCGGTGCCGGATCGTGGTCAGCAGCCGGCCGATCCAGACCAGGGCCCTCGAGGAGATGGACTTTCACAGGACGACCATCGAGGATTTCGGCCGGGAGGAGATCACCCGGTTCATCGATCTCTGGGTCGGTGCCCTTTACAAGGTCGAACCTGGAGATCCACTGGATGCAGACGGCGAGAAATACAGGCAGGAATTGCTCTCGGCCATCGTGGACATGCCGCGCGTCCGGCGCATCGCCGTCAACCCGGTCATGCTCACCTGTCTCTGCGTGGTACACTGGAACGAGGGCCGGCTTCCGGACGGCCGCTCCCGGGTGTACAGGGCCGTGCTTCGCTGGCTCATCGCTTCTCGAACCAAGAAGCGCAAGAAAGCGGGCTTCACGGACCGCTTTGCGGAGCTTGCCCTGGCAAGACTGGCCCTCGAGATGATGAAGACGACCGCGGGAAAGCAGGCCACCATTGCCCTGCAGGATGCGGCCGAGGCCCTGGATTCAGTAGTCGAGCGTGCGTTTCCCGACTCCTCGCCTGCAGGTCGCCTGAACAAGGCCCGGGACTGGCTGCGTTTCGAGACCGAGCTGAGCAGCATCATCGAGGAGATCGACGGCCACCGGCTCCGATTCTGGCATCTGACGTTTCAGGAGCACCTGGCCGCCAGACAGCTGGCCCTTCTGGGTGAAGGCGAGGACCCGGAAGAGGACTGGTGGCCCATCGTCAAGGACCACCTCGACGACAAGCAGTGGCGCGAGACGATCGACATGGTGCCGGGCTGTCTCTTCGATGCGGGTGGGGAGGGCCGCGTGGACCGTCTCCTGGAACGTGTCCTGGATGAATCCGGTGAGAACCCCGATCTCGCCCGGGAAGCGAGGATCGTGGGCATCATGGGCCGGCTCCTGCGCCCTCTGGAGGTCTTCGGATACAAGCAGAACCAGAGGATCATGGCCAGGTACGGGTCGGCCCGGGACCGGACCATGGCCATTTTCGAGAAGGAGGGTGCGGGCCGGGTCCGGGTGGAGGAACGCATCAATGCAGCCGAGGCCCTCGGCCGGAGCGGTGATCCGCGGTTCAACCGGGTGCTGGAGAATATCGACGACCATACCCTTCCTGTTCCCGGGGCCGATGTGCTGCGGCTCGGAAAGTATCCGGTCACGGTGGGCGAGTTCAAGATCTTCCAGGAAGGCGACGGGTACGAAAACAGCCGGTACTGGGACGACGTGGGCTGGGCGATCCGGGAAGAGGAGGACTGGCAGGCGCCTGGAGGCTGGGAGAAACAGCTCGAAATACCGAACCGGCCTGTGGTCCAGGTGTCCTGGTACGAGGTGAAGGCGTATTGCCGGTGGCTCGAGGGTCGCATCGGTAGTCGGCTTGATTTCATGGTGAAACTGCCCGAGGAGAGGGAGTGGGTCGCTGCTGCCACGCCGAGAAAGGGGGAGTATCCCTGGGGAGAAGAGGAGCCGGATCCGGAACTCGCAAACTTCGGAAATTCAGTAGGCGGCCCAACACCCGTCGGGATCTATCCGGCAGGTGCAGGGCCATGCGGCCATCTGGACCTGGCAGGAAATGTGTGGGAGTGGTGTGAAGACGAGGTGGAATGGGATGAGAGCATGGAAAGATTCGTACGCGATGTTCTCGAACGCCAACCATACCCGGGGGAAACCGGCAGGGCCCTGCGGGGCGGTTGCTTCTGGAACGATGCCGTGAGCCTGCGCGTCTCCGCGCGGGACTGGGCCCCGGCCGGGGGCCGGGGCGGCAACGTCGGCTTCCGGGTGGCTGTCGCCCCCGCGAGCACTTGAGGGGTTGGGAGGTTGGTTCTTGTCTTCTTCTTCGGGGTCCAGGGGCGGAGCCCCTGGTCAAATTTCTGTAACTCGAGCGACAGATTTGTCGCTCGAGTTACAAATTTGTCGCTCGCATTGACAAAAGTGTCAATCGCGGTGACAGGTTTGTCAACCGAGTGACAGATCTGTCGATGGCAGTGACAAAACCCGCCATGCGTCAACCAATGGATCCGCGCAGTGTCAAAGCCCGATCCCCATCGGGAAGAGCACGCCCCGATAGGAGGCGATCGTCCTCTCCACTGCGGTCTCGTCCTTGTCAAGCAGACGCCTGCAAATCCGTCGCCGCAGTCTGGCCATGACAGCGGTTGTCGGCCGAACCCCGGCGCGGGAGATGTCGTGGCCGAGGTATACCCACCACACCGCGCTCGAATGCACCCGGGCATCCGGGTGTTTCAGTCGGAGCCGCCGATTCTCCCACAACCAGTCGGCAACGGCCCCCCTCGCCTCCTGGAGCTGCATTCTCGAGTCCGCGAACAGGGTCAAATCGTCCATGTACCGCTGGTAGTGGGGAATCTTGAGCTGCCGCTTCACGAAGTGGTCGAATCCGTTCAGGTACCAGTTCCCCCACCACTGGCTCGTCAGATTGCCGATGGGAAGGCCGCAGCCCTCGGGCGGGAATCCCGGCTCGAGGCCCAGGAATCCGGCCATGCCCGGCTTCCGGTAAATGCCGGCGCCGCTGTCGGCCAGGGACCGGAGGAGGGCGAGGAGCCGCCGGTCCTTGATGCAGCGGGAAAGATCCTCGAGGAGGATGTTGCGGTCGATGCTCAGGAAGTAGTGCCGGACATCGAGGGACAGCCGGAACCGGAACCGGCGGAGAGCACCCAGGCACGCCATCAGCGCCCGGTGGCTTCCGCGGCCCTTCAGGCAGGCATAGGTCGACCCGATGAGGCGGGGCTCGAGAAGGGGAGCGGCCACCCGGTGCACCGCGTGGTGGACCACACGGTCGCGCACCGGGGCGGCGGCAATGAGGCGGCGTTTGGGCTCGTGGAGCAGCAGGAGCCGGTAGGTTCCCGGCTGCCAGGTTCCTGCCGTGAGGGCTCTTTGCAGCCGAAGGAGACTGCGATCCACCACATGCTCGAAAGCACACACCGAGGGCCGGCTCCGCTTGCCGCGGCGAAACTCTCGCCAGGCCCGCCAGAGGTTCTCGTGCAAGACGATCTGATCGAAGAGCCCGCCGTGACGCCGCATCCGTTCCTTCTCTTTCGAATGAAATAATGGCTCGCCCGGACGCTCGGCGAATGCCTACGAGAACGGGCGAGCTTTTCCTGCGACGGCTCCTGCACGGTGACTCGCGGTCAGCGTGTTCGCGGGGGCGACAGCCACCCGGAAGCCGATGTTGTCGTTCCGGTTCCTGGCCGGGTTCCTGTTCCGCGCGGAGACGCGCAGGTTCTCGGCATTGTTCCAGAAGCTCCCGCCCCGCAGGGCCCGATCGGCCGGCAAGATCCGGAGCCGCCGCAGGTACCTTAAGGTCCGCACAAGAATAACTCACGCATTTTCAGGAGAAATTCTTGTTCAGGTTCGTGTTTCGGAAATCCGCTTCGAATCAGAGATTCCAGTGGGTTTCCGAAACGCGGACCTGGGCAAGAAGATCCCTGGTAATGCGTGAGTTATTCTCGTGCGGCCCCGTACTCGATGCAGGAGGATACGCCGAGGGCGGTTCCGGGAAAAGTCACTCATTATCAGCGGATCGCCCGGGCTTCGCGGTCCAGCTTCTTGAGCCACCCGCCGATCTGGCGGCCGATGGTGTCGGCCTGGGCCGAGAATGCGAGGTAGCTCTCCTCGTCCACGATGCGCAGCTCGAAGGCCATGGACAGGTGAGAGCGAAGGGTGCAGAGTTCCGCGTCGGCGCCGGCCAGTCGATCGCGAGTGCCGAAATCGTGGATCGCGAGCGTGACCAGATCCAGGAGGTGAAGGGCCCCTGCGATGAGGCGGCGGCGGAGCGGCGCATGGCTCCAGCCGGATTCCAGGGTATCCAGGAGGACACCGCAGAGGGCAAAGGTGTCGCGGTAAAGAGGAGTCTTCTTCATCTCGATTCCCGGTCGATGCCCGCGGAGGAGCCGAAGCTGGAGAATCGGCTCTTCCGGGACCGCCGCTCATGGGCGGCGAGCAGGCGGGCGATCCTGGGGATGAGGTCTTGCTCGATACGCACCGCGAACGCCCGGCGTTCCTTCTCCCCGGACTTGCCGTGCAGCAGGAGGCAGGTGACGGACAGGGCCGCTGCCTCGCGGGCCGTGGTCAGCTTGCCGCACTTGTCCCCGGGGTGGAAGGCATGGCAGCCCTGCGTGACGCTGCTGAGCGCCCCGAAGAGATGGTGGCAGGCCTCGTCATCCTTGCCGAGTGCCTCCACCATGTCCCGGTAGATCCTCTCTCCGGCCTGAAAGGCCTGGAAGTCGGTGACCGAGTAGTGTTTCCCCTCTTTCCCCTCTGACTTCGCCTTCTTGTCAGGAGGAGTCGCTGCCTTTTCAACGGGCTCCAGGGCCTCATCAAGGGCGTGTCGGACATCGCTGATGCGGGAACGGATCCGTTCCCGCTGCTCGTCGTTCAGGGGAAGGTCCTCGCTCTTGATGATCCAGAATCCGTTCTGCTTGACAGCGGTGATCTTTCCCGTGCTGATCATGTATCGGATCTGCCGGGGGGAGCGGCCCAGGGCAGTGGCCGCGTCTTTGATGGAGAGGTCCATATCAGTCAATCCTCGACCCGGAGTGTCAACGCCTTTTGTCAACGGAGTGACAGATCTGTCGTTTGTTGTCACCCAGTTGACAGATTTGTTGCTCGTTTGTCAATACGATTGACACTTTTGTCAATGCGAGCGACAGATCTGTAACTCAAGTTACAAATCTGTCGCTCGATTGTCAAACGAGTGACAAAAAATTGACCAGGGGCTCCGCCCCTGGACCCCGAAGAAAAAGACAAGAACCAACCTCTCAAGGGCTCGCGGGGGCGACAGCCACCCGGAAGCCGATGCCGACGTTCCGGTACCTGGCCGGGTTCCCGCGCCGCGCGGAGACGCGCAGGTACACGGCATCGCCCCAGAAGCTCCCGCCCCGCAGGGCCCGCCCCGTCTCCTCCGGCTCTTCCTCGTCCTCCCAGTCCTCCTCGTCCGCACACCACTCCCACACGTTCCCTGCCAGATCCAGGTGCCCGGCCGGACCCGCGCCGCCAGGATACACGCCCACCGGGGTCGGTCGGCCCACGTTATTGGCAAAATTCGCGAGCTCAGGATCCGGTTTTTCCTCCCCCCACGGGTACTCCCCCTTTCTCGGCGTGGCCGCGCCTTTCCATTCCGCAACCGTGGGCAACCTCACCTCGCGATCTCCCATCCTGCTCCGCCAGCGGCAGTACGCACAGGCCTCGTACCAGGATACCCTGACAACAGGACGGTTCGGGGTCCGGAGCTGAACATCCCAGCCATCGGGTGCCTCCCACTTCCTCTTCTTTCGATAACGCCACCCCACCTCGTCCCAGAAATCCTGCTCCTCGTACCCCCGACCCTCCACGAACCGCTGATACTCCTCCACCGTCACCGGGAACTTCCCCAGCTTGACGCCACGCATCCCCGGGATCTCGAGGAACTCGAGAGCCTCCGGAGCCAGTCGGGGGTCTCCTCCCTGGCCCAGGGCTTCGGCCGCCTCGATGCGTTTCTTGATGGGGACCTTTTCCGCTCCTGAAAGCGTGAATATCTCGAGGGATCGCTCCCGCGCCTCCTGGTACCCGGACTCGATGGATGGATCCGGGTTGTACTCGTACACCTTCAAGGGCTGCAGGAGTCTCCCCAGGATACCTACGGTCCGCGCCTCCGATGCCAGATCGGATTCCCGTCTTTCCATGACCCGCTTCAGCAACAGGTCCACCCGGCCCTCACCCCCCTCGTCCAGAAGGCAGCCAGGAAACAGATCCACTGTTTCGCGCCACTGGGTCTCTTCGAGTTTGTCCTGGATGACGGGCCACCAGTGCCCTTCACCTTTCTTTATATCTCCGAGCCAGGCAAGCTGCAGGGCCGCCAGGTACTCCTGGAACGTCAGATGCCAGAACCGGATCCGATCCCCCCGGACCTCCTCCACGATTCCGCTCGCCAGGCACTCCAGCCGGAGCCAGCGAAGGCCCAGCGTCAACCGCTCCTCCCTGGTCTCCAGATCGGGGAAATCACGTTTGACCATGGGCTCGACCAGCTCCGCCGCCCGGTCCAGGCCGATCATGGCCTGCTTGCCGTCCTCCGTGTTCATCATGCCCAGGGCGATGCACGCAAAACCGCGCAGGGCGAACCGGTCCGTGATCTCCTCCTCCCTCCGCTGCCCGGCCCGGGCCTTGATCAGCCAGTCCAGCACGGCCCGGTACACCCGGGAGCGACCTGCAGGCAACCGTCCATCGTTCCAGTGCACCACGCTGAGGCATGTGAGCATCACCGGGTTCGAGGCCAGGAGGCGGATCTCGGCGCGCTCCAGGATGGCATCCAGCAATGCCCTGTGATAACTGTCGGCGCTGGGCGGCAACGCCTGGTCCGGGTCGGCCTGGTACAGCCCTGCAACCCAGTGCTGGATGAAACTCCGGATCTCGTGGGGCCCGAACGAATCGATGGTCGCGTGGCCGAAACCCATCCGTTGCAGCGCATCCTGCTGGATGGGGCGGCTGGTGACCACGATCCGGATCTTCTTCCACTTCTTGCACGCGTCCCGGAATATCGTGAACACCCTTTCCCGCATCTCGTGGCTGGACACCTCGTCCAGGCCGTCCAGAAGGAGGAGGGCCCGCCCGCTGTTCAGGAGGCCCAGCACATCCTTCCGTGGAAGGATTATCTTCTTCTCCGCTGCATATTCATCCAGGAGATCCAGCAACCGGTTCCGGTCGTCTTTTCCTGTCCCGCCCGGTTTTTTCTTCAGCATGTCCTGGAGGCCGGCCATGCCGAGAAGAACGGGAATCGGTACGGTCTCCTTATCCATCCCCAGGTACCGCCGCCGCCATGTATTCCCCTCGGGGCAGTGCACTCCCAGGCAGTCCCGCGCCAGCATGCAGGCCACGAACTTCAAGAACGTGGTCTTTCCCGCTCCCGGCTGGCCCTCGATGAACAGGCGGTCGTGTACCGGCAGCAGCTCGGACAGGGAAACACGACTCTCCCCCCACTCCTCGAGGCCAGGTGAGTGCGATGCCTTCTCTTCACGGACCAGGATACCCTCCGCGATTTCCACCCCGGCTGGTGAACCATCCCCGGTTCGTACCATGCGGACGGCATGGCTTCGAAGCGGAACGAAGAGCCTCTCTATGGCGTAGCGCGAAGCGGTCTTGACCGGCCCCGCGCCCGAGCCGATGCCCTTGATATTGATGTGGTCGGTGTCCTCGACAACCGCCTGGAGATACGGGGACCAGTCCACTTTCCGCGCGACAGCGGGAGTTCTGCGTCCTTGCGGGCGGCCGGCCGGGGGCCGGAGCTCGAAGCCGTCCTCTCCGGCACCCTCGAAGGCGGGATCGGGCACGAAAGCCCCCACTCCGCTGCCGCGGGTGATCCGCACCAGGGGCAACACCCGGATCTCGCCGTCGGCCGAGAGGCGGCCGAAGGAGTATCCGATCGACCGCCTCTCCACGCCGGTTCCATACTTCTCCAGGCCGAACAGCGAGGGCGACTGGTAGTAGTACCGGGGCTTTCCTCCCGAGATGCTCACGTTCTCCGAGCGGCCGGCGTGCATGTGGCCGAACAGGCAGAGGTGGAATCGTTCGGGCGTGTAAACACTCTCCTTGAACGAACGGAGAGACGCCTCCGACAGCCAGGCGGGTGGATGGTGCATCAGCAGCAAGCCCGGGCGTCCGCTGTCAAAGATCCGGAGAGGTGATTGGTTCTCATCGCCAGACAGCGCGAGCTGAAACTGCTCGGGCGGAACCTCGAGCTTTCCCTTGAACGGCCCCCCGGCATACTGCATCCAGGCGGAGTTCAGCCCCACTACAACCATGGGCACGCGGTCCTCGAGATTCACCTCCACGCAGAAGTCCCCGGGAAACCGGGAGAAGCGGGCCCGGTGTGGCGAGCCCTCGAACTGAGGCTTGATGGTTCGCTCCAGCCACTTCCGGTACTCCCGGAAAGGTTTCTCGATCAGGTCGGGTGTACTGCGTCCCTCCCACAACCTCTGCTTGAAGTCCTGAATCCGGGGGTCCTCGTCATTGCCGTACTGATCCAGGATCATGTATGGATACGCAGCCTCTCCCGCGGGCCGGGCGAGATCGTGGTTGCCTGGCACGGGCAGGACCAGGGGATCGTTCAAACAGCCCGCCTCCCGCAGCCATCGCCGCAGGTCCTCGAGGAACAGGTCCGCCAGCTCGTATTCCTTCTTCGTCCCCTTGTTGGTCAGATCGCCCGTGATCAGGACCAGGTGCGGCATGCACCGCGCTGCGTGTTCCTGGAGGCTGTTCCGGAAGTCGGCCTCCATCTGCCACCAGAGCGTCCGGCCGGGAGAGCCCAGGTGCAGGTCGGAGAGGTGGAGC
>Ga0180434_10009805_pt1 | contig 10349 bp, 4 predicted proteins | sample SS_ome_7_FD_132453 | JGI IMG/M metagenome (GOLD analysis project Ga0180434, IMG submission 132453) | Hypersaline lake sediment archaeal communities from the Salton Sea, California, USA - SS_1_D_2 metaG | ecosystem: Environmental > Aquatic > Non-marine Saline and Alkaline > Hypersaline > Sediment... | reverse complement strand
ATCCAGGAAGGGATACGTCGTGCCCGTTTCAGAGAAGGGTATGACAAAATGGTCTGGATGAAACCGGATGAAGTTTATAAAGTCGAAATCAACCTGTTCGCCACGAGCAATTATTTCGCGCCGGGTCATCGCATCCGGCTCCAGGTCAGCAGCAGCAATTTTCCCCGCTTCGACCGCAACCTGAACACGGGAGGGAATAATTTTGATGAGACTGAGTATGTCATCGCCAAAAACACCGTCCACCATTCCCAAAAATACCCATCCCACATCGTCTTACCCATAATGGACTAAGACTAAGCGTAGTTTGGCTTATGTATCTTGTTGTTATTAAATAGTTTAGGTGAATAATCATGGCTGATTCCATGCTTAAAATGCGATTTTTTGCTCTAAAATGGGCGTTCTTAGAGTAGGATTCTTTTAAAATGAGGAGAGGCACGATGAAAAAGCATCTGGCAGTTTTATTCATTTGTGTAATTTGTGTTTGCGCTAGCTTCACTAACGCGAATGACAATCGTTTCTGCTCGACCTTCATGCTTCATCATCAAGATCAACTCATTGCAGGACACAATGTCGATCATGGACATACGTTGTCTGGATTGGTGATCATCAATAAAAGGAACGTATTCAAGAAAGGAAAGACTTGGAAAGAATTCTCAACAAATGAGAAAGAACTCTCTCCCAAGCCAACCTGGACTTCAAAATATGGATCCGTTACTTTTAACGCCACTGGTTATGGCTTACCTGATGGGGGAGTTAATGAGGCGGGCCTTTTTATATGGGAAATGACCCTTGAAGGATCACAATTCATAGAGGATGAGACACTTCCTAAGCTTTTTATGGAAGCATGGATGCAGTACCAATTGGATAACCATGAGACGATCAATCAGGTGATACGTAGTGCCTCTGAAATTGCAATGGATGGATGGGACTGGCACTTTTTCACCGCTGATGCAAGCGGAGAATGTGCGAGTATTGAATTCATCAAAGGAAGACCGGTAATCCATGTCGGCGATTCCATGCCGGTGACAGCCCTCTGCAACTCCCAGTATACCCAAGAAGTTAAACAGCTCAAGGGGTATGAGGGCTTTGGTGGAGATAAGAGGCTATGGCTGAGTGACAAGCATGTGCCACGATTTGTGCAAGCGGCCAAGATGCTTAGAGACTATAAGCTTTGTGAAACGGATTCCATTGTTGATTATGGGTTGAGACTTCTCGAGACCCTGGAGAGAGGTGGAACCCAGTGGTCGGTCGTCTGTGACATAAAAAACCAGCATGTCTATTTTCGAACAGCCAGTGCACGCAGCATCCGCTCATTTTCTCTGGATGCCTTTGATTTTTCGTCCAATACGCCAGTCAAAGTGCTCGACATTAATAAAGCCTACGCTGGCGATGTCAGCCAGCGGTTCATCGATTATACACCTGAATTGAACCGCGAGTTTGTCGCTAAAGGCCTGGATTCGCTGTTTGGAAAAGCTGAAACATCCCGGATGCAGGAAATCGGATTCATCGGCGAGGGTGTCACGAAGGATATCCTCATCGAGCGCCTTACTGGCTACCCAAAATCATGGAAGACGGAAAACCAATAGGAATAGCAACCCAGTTTAAATCTTATTCGCCGGGATGATAGGCTCGTTCCAAGTTGGCCTTGATTTCTTCCAGCGTGCACCAGGCTGGCTTGAACTGCCCTATGACGTAGAGCGGCGCTTGATCAAAATAATGAGGGGATTCAGGATCCATGCTCTGTCCGTAGGGAATGATCGACAGCGCTTTTTTCTTTTCGCCGAATTCGACTACACTCAAATAGGCGTGCCCTCCACTTCCGTATCGTCGTTTTGTCCCTTTTGCATATCGTGCGTAAAAACTAAAGACGATCCCCACCATGCCAGGAGCTCCGGGAACGGGAAGGCTCGGCTTTTCATCGCTAAAGGTCTCATCTCTCAAGATGCTGGGTCGCTGATGCCGGTTGATTTCTCCCCAGGCCACCTTCCAGGTTCCAAAGTCTTTTTCGAGTCTCTTGATGACGTCTTCCAGTTTCTTGATCTTGTCTATGTCTTTTTCTTTTGATTTACCCATTATATTGAACCTTGGGATAGCTCTCTCGTGCCAGAGGATGTAAAGTGTTGCCGGAACCGACTCGGTCGTGGAGATTCTATCCCAAGCAGCTAGAGCTTCAATCGGCTCTTTCAAAGATTCCGCCCTTGCTGGATCTTTGGCTTTCAATTTCACCCATTCATCGACAAGCTTGGGGATCTTTGTTTCAGCTTCTAAGACATAGGTGTCAAAAGCCGCGTTGGCCAGGTCCTCAAAGGTGAATTTGTCTTTCTCAGATAAAATTTTCCTGGATATTCTCGCTCGGGCCGTGTCTGTCTCTTTGACCATGTAATTGGGATAGTCTGATTCCACGGGATTTTTTCCTGTTGTTGTCAGGAAGGGTGTAGAATTGCAGTTTTGAACAAAACCACATGGTGGATTCAGGACATGCGGAAGCTCGTCGCGGGTGTGAAAGCCCTGCCATTCTGTTTCAGGATTGCTGCCGTCCACAGGTTCAGTCCAATCGAATTGAGGATCACGCCTCGGCTGCATTCCGTTGTAGATGTAGTAGATATTGCCGTCTCTGTCCGCGTAGGTGATATTTTGATTTCCTAAGGCATCGATGGATATGGCCATCTTGAACTCCTCCAGGTTTTTCGCCTTCAGCATGGCATACCATTGCTCCAGGAGACCTCCTTCTTCTATCTTGGCTACCTTGACGGCCAGTTGTTTTTCTCCTTTGACAGAGACAATGGGACCGTGGTGGGTTTTACGAAGCGTCAGTAATTTCTCCTCGATTCCGTTCTCTGTCTTGACAGTGACTGTATCCATCCATTCTTCGGCAGTGCGATATCCATCACCGTAGCGGTAGGCCAACGGATTATCAGGATCATCGAACGTCTCCTCGTAGACGTCGATGTAGTCAGGATTGTTGTGGGTGAAGGCCCAGCCCAAATCATCGTTGTGGCCCAGCATGGGCATGATATTGCAGCCATAAGCCACAAATCCTGAAAAATTCATTCCTTCATCGCTGTGAAGGTGGGATTCCCAGGCTGCGTCGAGAGGTATGTGCAGATCGATGAACAACATGGCATTCCCAGAAGCCGACTTTTCAGGCCTGATGGCCCACTGGTTACAGCCAAGGGTCGCAGCTTGCTCCTCCGACATCGTCATTGATTTCAGTTTTCCGTAATTGATACCTGCAGTGCCTATCATGTAGAGATTGAACATGACCCTGTCTCCGGCGAACACATACCACGGTTCAAAACGGGTGAGAAGTTTTGGCTCCACATCCGGGTTCTTGGCTAAAAAGTAATTCATCCCATCGGCACAAGCATCGCACAACGCACGTATCTCCGGTCTAGACCGTTCATATTCAGCTTTGGATAGCTTTTCGACCTCCATGGCTCTGATGAGTATATCCCAGCCCAGTCCACCACCTCCAACAAAAGGAGACTTCTCTTTGTTATGGTAGGCCTCGGTAGTTCTTCCCAGAGCCCGGATGTAGAAGTGCTCGATCCTGGAGAATTCATCCTCAGCCCGGGCATACATGTTGCCGAAGATCACACTGGCATCTGTGGGGCCATAGATATGAGGTACGCCAAATGTGTCGCGGTATATAGTGACAGATTCGGCTGTTTTTTGCCATCTCTGGAATTCTGGCAACTCACCTTGATTGCAAAAAATACCCGCCGCAGCAAGCACAAGTATGAGCACAAGCTTCATGAAGAATCGTTTTTTCATATATTATCTCCTTGAAATGCTATTCAGAATCTAAGTATATATAAACGTTAATAAATCTCAAGAAAACAATCTCAAATTGTTGGAATTTGTAGTTTGGCTTGTGTATATTTATGATTATAAATAAGTTCCTAATGTATATATGGATAAATTCAGGCTTAGAAGCGTGTTTTCTGAGTAAAAAACAGCCTTATAAGATCAAGTTTTTTTTTGTGTTGTATTTGACGGTGTAAGTTGCTTAGATCGCTCTTTTTCTTGCTAAAAACCCCGTTTTTAGTAGAATATTGGGTGCTCTTTGAGGGTTAACTTTAATTTTTTCAGTAGGATGGCTAAGCCAAACTAAAATAATCTGGAGAATCAAATGAAGAAAAACAAACACACCTTTGCTGCTTTTTTCATCTTTCTTATCGTTTCTAATCTTCTGATCAGTCAAACTAGAGAGCTTCAGATCCCGGTCCCAGAGCCGAAGTACCAGGTTCGACTCGAAAAAAGCGTCATGGTTCCGATGCGTGATGGAGTGAGGCTTTCCACAGACCTCTATTTTCCGGCAGAAGTCGGCGAAAAACTGCCGGTTATTCTCATTCGCACACCCTACAATAAAAAAGAGTGGAGAGATAGCCTCGCCCCTGACGCGCCGGCGTTCTTTGCCAGGTATTACGGAGTCGCCTCGATTTATGCCAGTCAAGGCTACATTGTTGCTGTTCAGGACATAAGGGGAAAGTTCGAATCTGAGGGTATCTTCACTGTCTCTGCCAACGACCGGAATGACGGGTATGATACAATCTCTTGGCTTGCCGAACAGCCTTGGTCAACAGGAAAAATCGGCACCTATGGCTGTTCCTACCGCGGGGAGTGTCAGGTGCAGCTTGCAGCCATGAGGCACCCCAATCATGTCACGATGATTCCTCAGTGTGCCGGAGGAATAATCCGGTATTTCGGGGTCAAAAATTTTGGGGCGTTCGAGCTGATGATTGTTCCCTGGTTCAGGAACGAAGCCTTCAAGGTGAATCCCAGACTCTCTCCCGACCTGCCGCGCGATCTTTACTTGCAAGCATCTGAGTATTTTGACTTTCACTTTACCGGACAAAAAATTGGCGTCATGGATCTTGTCAATACTCTGCCCGTTATAGATATGTTAAAAAAAGCGGGCTCTCCCCCCACCGACTTCGAAGATTTTGTCTCTCGTGAAGTGTCAGACCCCTGGTGGGATAAACTGGGTTACATAACGCAAAAGGATCGATTCGACATCCCTGCCCTCCATATCAGTGCCTGGTATGATCCGGCTGTCGGAGACACGATTCAACTCGTCGAAATGATGAAGAGACAATCAGAAAGCGAGCGCAGCCGTGACAACCAGTTTCTCATCGTGGCTCCAACTGTACACTGTAAGCAGGAAGTCTGTGCCGCCGCAAAAACCATCACCGGTCAGCGCAATTTGGGAGACAGCCGTTTCGACTTCTACGGCACATATGTCCGCTGGTTTGACTACTGGCTAAAGGGTATCAATAACGGAATCACCCAAATGCCGAAGTATCAGGTTTTTATCATGGGCAAAGACACTTGGCGCACCGAGGACCAATGGCCCCCTCCAAAGACGAAGCTCACACAGTACTACTTGCACAGCGATGGACACGCCAAAAGCCGGTTTGGATCCGGGATTCTTACGATTGATCCTCCAACTTCAGATGAAAAACCGGATCATTACTTTTATGATCCCAGGTGCCCAGTTCCCACCATTGGGGGCCCCATGTGTGCGACACGCGAAGATCCGGATGCTCTTCCCGGGGCTTTCGACCAATCAGAGGTGGAGATCCGAAACGATATTCTTGTGTACACATCTCCACCACTGGATAAAGGTATCGAAATCGGCGGCGAAATCGAAGCAGTGCTGTATGTTTCCTCATCCGCTAAGGATACGGATTTTACGGCTAAATTGATCGATGTCTATCCGGACGGCAGGGCTTTCAATCTCCAAAGCGGCATTCTACGAGCCAGATACAGGGAGGGGCTTGAGAAAAAAGTCTGGATGGAAGCGGGGAAGGTCTATCGCATAAAAATCTGGCTCCAGGCTACATGCAATTACTTCGCACCCGGGCACCGTATCCGCGTCGACATCACCAGCAGCAGTTTTCCCCGTTTTGACCGCAATATGAATACAGGCGGGAATAATTACGACGAAGTGCAGGGCATCGTGGCCAAAAATGCAGTCTATCACACGCCTCAATACCCCTCTCACATCTTACTTCCTGTTATTGCCAGAGATAAGTAAGGGGCCTGATGCCGTGTTACTTCAGTGCTCTATCTCTTCCTTGGACTGTTCCTCCAAAGCTTTAGCCCGGTCCCAGTAGTGTTTGGCTTTCTCTGTCTCACCCATTGAGTGATAGATGGCGCCGAGCGTCTGATTGATTTTGACGGTGTCCCCATACTCTCTCAGCATTTCATAGTAATTGGCCGCTTGGGGAAGCTTGCGCAGTTCCAGGCAGGAATTGGCCAGCAGCAAAATAACGGGATAGGTCTTTTGCATCGGCTCCTTTTCCAGAAGCTCGACAACCTGACTATAGTCCTTTTTGAGATAATAGGCTCTTGCGATAACAGGCCGGGTGGTCGCATTCAGCAACTCCTCAGGAAGCTTGTGCAAGGACTCCAGGGCCGCATCGACATTTCCGACGTTGAGATATTCCTGAGCCACCACAAAATCGAAATTGTGGCGGGATGATAGATCTTCGGTTCGTTCAAATCCGATTGTCCTTTGCACACGGAAAGGCATAATCGCAATGACCGTCCTGAATTTTTTCGCTCTTGCCCAGCTCACATCGAGATAATAGTTGCCGGTCTTCAACTCTATGAGCGGTTGTGAGAACAGAAAAAAACCGCCATTTTGTGAAATATCTGTAATTTTGACAATATTTTTACTGTTTTCGACTTCTGTGAGAGTTATCTCAGGCCTCTGTTGACTGATGACGACGCCATTGCAAGAGTCCTCCTTATTGAAAAGGAGCTGAGGATCAGTGAGTACTTTATAGTATTCAATACTGAAAGGCAGGAAGACATCAGGCTGGATTTTTTGGACCTCATAACCCACAAGCACGGATTGAAAATTTTTCGCGACTTCTATTGTCTCGTTATGGACAAAATACTCGTTGGCTGTTTTATTTGTGAAAGTCAGGATGACAGAAAATTTGCCCTCGATGACAGGAGTAAAGTCTTTGAACACAAGTTTTTGTTCTTTGCGGAGGGATTGAAGCTGTGCATCTGTCAGCCGCACATTTAATTCCCTTTCCTGTTGATGGATGGTTTTCCCCCCTGAATCTTCTATGCGAATATTTAGTGATATCAAGGCTCCGTTCAGATTATCCTTAATTTTTTCCGTGTGGAGGATATCGGGCATCAGAGCATAGCTCAAGAGGGCAAATCCCTTGTTCGGCAGGACAACCAGGCTTGCTTTTCCGCCAATAGCTTTGGTCGAATAGAAGACATCGACTTTGCCCTCGATGGTGCTGAAATTCTTCAAATACTGTTTTTCAACTTCTCTCTCTGGAAGGGTGTGGATGCTCGCTATGACTGCCCCCGAAGAGGTGAGGTTAGAGGTCGCTCCAACAGCCCTCTCATCAGGAATGACGGACAAACTCGCCCGGGCGAGCTCTGGGAATTGTTGCCGAATTATGGTGTAAGCGTTCTCTTTTGAAGACACGCCTTTGGCATAGCCGAGAGATAAGAGATCAAGGGCCGAGTTCGGGCCTGGATGAAATTGACGATAGCTTCCCATGTCTCGAGGCCTGTAAAAAAGCAGGTACATAAAAGGTGGAAGTCCGGGTCTTCCTTCGCTTTGATAAACCCACAACTCGCAGTCCACGACAACATCATAGCCCTCGTAGTTTTTCCGTTCGTTAGGCTCGCCTAAGAGAATATAGGTGCGTCCTCTGTCCGAATAGGCACCCTCTAACTCTTTTTCCGCATAATTCCGGCGACTGTAAAATTCGACCAAGTACTCATTTTCAGTTGTTTCTGGTATTGGGTCTCTGACTTTCCAGAAAAGGTTCTGGAATCGGCGCTTGTCTTCCTCGGTTTTTAGGTTTTTAAACACCTCTTTCTCTGCTTTGGTCATGATGAGGTCGACCTCATCCATCCATTTATCCCAGAAGTCGGATTCCTCTGATGATAAGGTATATGAAGGGAAACAGGGGAGGAGGACAAACGATAAAACAATGACCAAGAAAATTATTCGTTTCATCATATCATTATAGCAAGGATGGTCGCGGTGGACAAAAATATACGAACAGCTTGAATTGGGGCGAAGGTTTGTATAAGATACAAAACATATTGTGATCGATAATCGTTAGTCGATAAAATTGTAGAATGTTTGGGGTGAAAATGCAAGATAAGCTGAATAAAAAGATCGCAAAGGTCGTCCTTTTGACAATATTTCTCCTTGTTTTGCCTACCCGTTCCGTAACCCAGATCAGCTCAGAGGATTATGCTCGGGCCGAGCAATTTCTGCCGCGAAATGTTCGCAAGCTTCTCTATAACATGGCCGTCAGCCCACACTGGATCGAAAAGACCGAATGTTTCTGGTACAAAGTCGATACCAAAAAGGGCAAAGAATTCATTCGGGTTGACTCCCTCACCAACATCCGTCGCCCGGCCTTCGATCATGAAAAACTCGCTGCGGCCCTCTCCCGGGTATCGCGTTCAGCCTATGAGCCCTACCAACTTCCTTTTGACACCATCTCTTTTGTCAAAGAGGAGAGCGCAGTTCAATTTCAGGCTGACAAAGCAAATTGGAAATGCGACCTCAAATCATACACATGCAAGCAAATCGAGAAAAAAAATGCACTTGCCTCGGATGAACTGTGTTCACCTGACAGGCAATGGGCCGCTTTTATCAAAGATCACAACCTTTATCTCCGTTCGTTAAGCTCAGAGAAAGTGATCCCCCTGACTACAGACGGAGTGCTCCACTTCGACTATGCCAGCTATCCGGAGTCGGACACTTCCTGGATCAGCCGAAAACGGGAAGGAACCCAATTGCCTCCCGCAGCCGTGTGGTCTCCCGACTCACGAAAGCTCATCACCCATCGTCTCGACCAGCGCAAAGTGAAACCTCTGTATCTGCTCCAACATGTTCCCCAGGATGGGGATTACCGTCCCGTGCTTCACACCTACCGTTACCCTTTCGCCGGAGATCAAGACCTGGCGGCTGTGGAATATGTCATTTTTGATATCGACAGTCAAACCCAGATATGGGCCGAATATGAAGCCCAGCCTGTATACTGTCAGACTCCGATGGAGTTTCAGAAGATCTGGTGGAGCAAGGACGGAAAACATGCCTTTTTCATCTACAATGAGCGCGGCGATAGGACAGTACGCCTGTGCGAAGTGGACGCAGAAACAGGCAAAACCAGAGTCATTTTGGAAGAAACGGCAAAAACCCATATTGATCTGCATCCCGTACTTGGAGCGCGTCCCAATGTCCGGGATTTGAACAGTGGCAAAGAAATCATCTGGTTTTCCGAAAGGGACGGGTGGGGGCATCTCTATCTCTACGATGGCCAAACCGGGTCGCTCAAGGGCCGGATCACTTCAGGAAACTGGGCTATCCGGGAGATCAAGCATGTGGACCAGTCGAACCGATGGGTCTATTTTACGGCGGGAGGGAAAGAAAATGGCCGGGATCCCTATTACCGCCATCTCTACCGGGCCAGGCTCGACGGATCGCGTCTCGAACTGCTGACGCCGGAAGATGCGGACCATCAGGTGACATTTTCACCGTCAGGATTATATTTCGTCGACACCTACTCGAGAGTGGACCTTCCCCCTATCTCTGTTCTCCGTTTTTCAAAGGGAAAGATCATCCGCATTCTGGAGGAAGCCGACCCCCAGCGCCTCCTTGATACGGGCTGGACATATCCGGTCCGGTTTTGCGTCAAAGCGCGCGACGGCATCACCGATGTCTATGGCGTTATGCACAGACCGACGACATTTGATCCCCATAAAAAATATCCGGTTATCGATGCCATCTATCCCGGCCCGCAGACCACACGCACACCAAAGTCCTTTCCGAGTATTTTTCGTTATCAGGACGCTGCCCTTGCCGAGCTGGGATTTATCGTCATTACAGTAGACGGGATAGGAACCCCATTCCGGTCCAAGGCCTTTCACGACGCCTCTTACGGAAAGCTTGGTGATGCCGGAGGTTTGGTGGATCATATTGCCGCGTTAAGACAGCTTTCACATCGGTATTCTTACCTGGATCTCAACCGAGTGGGAATCTACGGTCACTCCGGAGGAGGGTATGCTGCAGCCCGGGCCATTCTAGCTTATCCGGATTTCTATAAAGTCGCTGTCTCATCAGCGGGAAACCACGACTCGCGCGGCTATGTTTCCGATTGGCTGGAAAAGTACCAGGGCTTGCCCGAAGACAATAATTATGGGCCTCAGTCCAACGCCTCCTTGGCTAAGAACCTCAAAGGCAAACTTCTTCTTGTCTGCGGAGACATGGATGACAACGTGCATCCGGCTATGACACTTCAACTCGTGGAGGCTCTCATCAAGGCCAACAAAGATTTCGACTTTCTCCT
>Ga0180434_10009804_pt1 | contig 10350 bp, 11 predicted proteins | sample SS_ome_7_FD_132453 | JGI IMG/M metagenome (GOLD analysis project Ga0180434, IMG submission 132453) | Hypersaline lake sediment archaeal communities from the Salton Sea, California, USA - SS_1_D_2 metaG | ecosystem: Environmental > Aquatic > Non-marine Saline and Alkaline > Hypersaline >... | reverse complement strand
TGCAGGCCTGCACGGGATGCTGACGCTTGTCTCGGCTCCAGCCGGCTTCGGGAAGACGACGCTGTTGAGCGAATGGGCTGGCCAGGTCTCGGCGCCCGTCGCGTGGCTTTCGCTGGACGAGGACGACAACGGGCTGCGCCGTTTCTTGACCTACCTCGTCGTAGCTCTGCGCGCGGTGCGGAAGGATATCGGAGAGGGCCTGCTAAGCTCGCTACAAGGCTTACCAACCCCGCCCGCGGAATCAGTCCTGTCGGCGTTGATCAATGAAATGGACGTCGAGACGAATCGCTTTCCCCTCGACGAGCGAGGGGTTATCCTCGTCCTGGATGACTATCACTTGATCGATTCGCAGGCAGTTCACAAGAGCGTCGACTTCCTGATCGATCACCTGCCGGCGGCGATGCACGTGGTGGTCGCCACCCGGGTCGACCCACCTTTTCCCCTGGCCCGTCTCCGGGCGCGCGGTCAGTTGGTGGAGCTGCGGCAGGCCGACCTCCGTTTCACTCGTGGGGAGATCGGCGAGTTCCTCGATCGGGTGGGGGGGCTTGCGCTGTCGCGGGACGACGTCGACGCGCTCGCGACCCGCACGGAGGGCTGGATCGCCGGGCTCCAGATGGCAACGCTCTCGATGCAGGGACGCGAAGACCTGACCGGATTCGTCGACGCTTTCGGCGGCAGCCACCGGTTCGTCATCGACTATTTAGCTGAGGAGGTCCTCTCCCAGCAGGAGAACGAGACCCGGGCCTTTCTCCTTCAGACCGCCATTTTGGATCGAATGTGCGACTCCCTTTGCAATGCGGTGACCGGTCGCGAGGAGAGCCAGGCGCTCCTGGAGAGACTGGAGCGTGACAACCTATTCGTCGTTCCGCTGGACGACGAGAGAAGGTGGTACCGCTACCACAGGCTGTTCCGAGATGTGCTACTCCAGCGGCTTCGCCGAACGCGTCCCCGGCCGGTCCCGACCCTCCATCTAAGGGCCAGCACGTGGCACGAAGAGCAAGGGGTTGTGACAGCGGCGATTGACCATGCGCTTCAGGCAGGCAGCGTGGAAAGGGCGGCGAAGCTGATCGACGGACATGCCGATGCGCTATGGGGCCGGGGGGAGCATGCGGGGCTGCTGAGATGGATGGACGGCCTATCGGAGAGGGAGGTGCGCGCCCACCCACGGCTGTCCATCATTTACGCTCTGGTGCTATTCACGGCCGGCCGGAACGACGAGGCGTTGTCTCATCTGGAAGTGGCCGAGAAGAGTCTCGACGCGTCCGCTAGCGACCAGCATCCGATCCGAGGGATCCTGGACGCCGCTCGTGCCTTCGTGACGTTCTCGCAAGGCGATCTCCACGAAATCGTCCGGCTGTCGCGCCATGCCCTCGACTGCCTTCCCGCGGAGGATCGGCAGTGGCGCAGCATCGCGGCCTACACGATGGGGCTGGCGCAGCGTCTTAGGGGGGATCCGACGGGAGCCGAGGACCCACTGGAAGAAGCCGTGACCCTGAGCTCGAGGACGGGCAATCATTATGTGGCGCTTATCGCTCGGCTTAATCTGGCCCGGCTCCAGAGCCAGAGGGGGCACCTGCGGCGAGCAGCTCGGATCTTGGAGGACGGACTGCGGAACGCAGAAGAGACGGGGATAGGTCGGCTGCCAGCAGCCGGCCTCCTATCGGCAGAGATGGGAAGCATCTTGACCGAATGGAACGAGCTGGATGAAGCGGTAGGTTTCCTCGAGAGGGGGACCGATTGGATCAGCCGCGGTGAGGATGTCATCAGCCTGGCGATGAGCTATGGGTTCCTGGCCCGCGCACTGTCGGCTCAGGGAGATCTCGACCGTGCCCAGGAGATGATCCAGTCCATGGCAGCTCTCGCCGAGGCGGCCGATGTCGGCCCGTGGATCTCCAACTGGGTCCTGGGCTTGAGACTGCGGATGTTCGCCGCCCGCGCCGACCTGGCATCGGCGGATCGACTGGCGGAGCGAGCTGAGTTGACCTTGGACGAAGAGCCGACCTACCCGCGCGAGATGGCTTACGGGCCTCTGGTGCAGCTGCACATCGCGCAGGGGAGACCTGGGGCAACGTTGGACTTGCTGGAACGTCTCCTGAGGACCGCGGAGACGACCGGGCGGATGGGCCGGGTCATCTCCACGCTGGCGCTGCGCGCCTGCGCCCTGGCGGCCCTCGGTGACGTCGATCGCGCCGTGGCAGACGCGGGCCGGGCGCTGTCCCTGGCGGAGCCGGAGGGATACGTGCGTGTCTTCGTGGAACTCGGACCGGCGATGGCCAGGCTGCTGCGCCACGCAGCGACTCGCGGCATCGCCCCCGAGTATGCCCGCCAACTCCTTGCTGCGTTCGACGCGGGGTCACCTGACGAAGCATGGGCTGACCAGCCGCTCATCGAGCCTCTCACAGAGCGGGAACTGGAAGTACTCCGCTGCCTGGCATCTGACCTCACGATGGAGGAGATCGGGCGGGACCTCTTCGTCGCCCGAAGCACAATTCGCTCGCACGCCAAGAGCATCTACGGTAAGCTCAACGTCCACAGCAGACGGGAAGCGGTGCGGAGGGCGCAGACTCTGCATCTCCTTCGCTGAATCCTCCCCAGTCGACGGCCTCTAACTCACACTCTTTCCGAAAGCCGGTCCTCACCTATCCGGATCCCCCCAAGAATCCCCCATGGAGGGGGATGACTGTTCTCCCTGCAGGCGTATACTGGACACAGATTCGCGACGGGTCGATACGCGAGGGCAGCGGGCGGACCGATGGTGTCTGGTCGATCCGGCGTATCGATCTCACAGCAGAGGAGGCAATCGCGTGGAAGTTGCGTTGGTACAGGTCCCCTATGATTCGGGGGCCTACGATAGGCGGATGGGCAGAGGCCCCCTTTTCCTCGTTGAGCACGGCGCCCTAGATGGAATCCGCGGGTCCTCCCACTCCCTGGTGAGCGCCGTCGTCGAATCCGACGACTCATTCCCCACGGAGATCGGCACCACATTTGGGCTCCTTCGAGCGACGGCAGAGGAGGTTCGGCGTGCTGACGCACGCGGTGCGTTTCCGCTGGTACTGGCCGGAAACTGCATCACTACTGTGGGAGCGCTCAGCGGACTGATGCCGAGGAAGGTGGGACTGATCTGGTTCGACGCCCACGGTGATTTCCACACGCCGGAGACGAGCCCCAGCGGTTTCCTCGATGCGATGGCACTCTCAATTGCCGTCGGACACTGCTGGCGGGCCCTGGCTGACTCGATCCCTCACTTTCAGGCCATGCCGGAGGACCGGGTGTTGCTGGTCGGCGCAAGGGACTTCGAGCCGATCGAATTCCAGCGACTGACAGCGTCGGACGCCGCCTATCTGCCCTGCGACAAGCTTGAGGGTGAGGGCCTCTACCCGCTGCGCGAGGCCCTGATGGGTCTGGCAAATCGGGTGGAGGAGGTCTTCCTCCACATCGACCTCGACGTCCACGATCCGACTGTGGCGCCGGCCAATCAGTACAAGCCGCCCGGAGGCCTGACACCAGAGCAGGTCGAGGAGGTCATTCGGGTGATCGCGGGTCAATTCCCAGTGTGTGGTGCCACCTTGGCATCGTACGATCCGGAGGCAGACGATGAACGCAAGGGGCTGCAGGCCACACGACGTATCGTTTCGCTCCTCTGCACGTTGGTAGCCGAGCAGACGGGACGGTCGCCGACCGGTGCACCAGAAGCCTACTGACCCAGTTGGAGCGCCGACTCGGGGATGGCTGATGATCCCTTGGGTGATCGCGGTATCTGACTGGCGCGAATTCCGTTCCCCATCCGTATCTGGGGTCGCGGTCAGCCGGCGCATCGATGGAAGAGATGCACGGCCTAGGCCTCGCCCCACGGTGTTCGGTAGAGGTCACGGTACTAGTGTTCTGAGAAGGACTCCCAAGGAGGAGAGCATGGCGGATGAGTTGGTTTCCAGCCGCGCCCTTGCACGGAGCCAGGCCTGGATCGACGCGATGGAGCACGCCATTGTGGATCTAGCCGATGAAGCAGCAACCGCGGGGATCATGAAGGCCGCTGGGAGACCGTGCGCCGACCAGATCCTAGAGGCGTGCGCGCAAATCCAGGGGAGGCGCCCCGAGACAGTAGCTGAGCTCCTGGATGCGACGAACCGACGACGAGCGGAATGCCTAGGGCTCGACAATCAGTGGGCGAGGGATGGGAGCTCCGCGTATCTCAGGCTCGATGGATGCAACTGTACCCTGGTCAAGGCCGGCCTGGCCAAACCCAATCCGACTCACTGCCTGTGTAGTGTGGGTATGTTTGAGGCGCTGTTCTCGTCGGTGTGCCGAGGATCGGTGACCGTCGAAGTGCTCGAGGCGGTCGGGTTCGGGGATACATGCTGCGAGTTCCGCGTGGAATTCCAGGAGTGACTCGATTAGGAGAGACGAGAATGGGCGCGGGGTTCGGTTGGAGCCGGAAAGGGTGGCCGGTGGACGACGTTAGGGAGGCGGCCAGCTGTCCTGTTGGATGAAGAGGAAGCTTCACGCGTTGAGGCCTCGGTCGATTCTGCAGCGAGGGCGAGCGGGTCGGGAGTGTGGGTGGGACCCTCTGCGACCGGTCGACGCGTGCGGCTTCGCGGGTGCTTGGATTATCGAGGTTCCAACCTATGGCAGATGAAGCACGTTTCGACGCTCGGACGAATTATGAAATCACGATCCGGGGGATCCTAGACCGGGCATGGTCCGATTGGTTTGATGGTATGACGATCACGCATCCGGGTACAGATAGGACTCGACTCTTCGGACCGGTGGTGGATCAGGCTGCGCTCTACGGTCTCCTGTGCCGGATCCACGACCTTGGGCTGGACCTGATCTCCGTCCGACGGGTTGGGGACGAAAGGTGAGACGGTGAGTCGATAGCCCGGACAGAGTGGAGGGGCTTATGGATACGAGATGGCGCAACTGGCCCATGACCAGGGAACGACGAGTCTGGTTGAACACGCAGTGGCGCCCTGCTAGGAGGAAAATGACAAGGGACTGGCACACAACGCACGGACCACGGCAGCTGTCCGGTCCGGAGAGACTGCGCTTGATGCTACCGAACGCGAACGTCGTGATGGTAGCCCGGATTCAGGGCCCCATCTCGCCGGAAGGGTTGGAAGGGGCGGTCTCCAAAGTCAGAGAGAGACACGCCTTCCTCGGTGTCCGGGTGGATATCGATGAGAAGCAGACTGGCCGGTTCACGCCAGAAGGGGTGCCCGCTATTCCGATACGCGTTGTTCCACGGGAGGGGTCGGATCGATGGATGGAGGTCGCCATTGAGGAACACAGACAGGCGTTCCCCTATGAGGTCGGGCCCCTCATCCGCCTCGCCCTGGTCATGTCTGACGAAGTATCGGAGTTGATCGTGACGGCCCACCACGCCATCTGCGACGGGCTCTCACTGGCTTACCTATTCCGCGACATCCTGCGCCACCTGGCCGATCCTGATCGTCGGGTGGCCCGACTCCCGGTCCCACCTCTCGTGGACGAGTCTATGCTGCCTGTGACGGTCTTGGGCGGCCTCCTCTCCAGGTTAGGGATCAAGGTCGTGAACTGGGCGTGGAGACGGAAGGGCATTCGGTTCGACCCCGCTGACCATCGAGAGCTGCACCGGACGTTCTGGCAAGATCACAGGGGGCACATGCTCGTCTGGGCACTGAGCGAGGCCCAGACATCCGCCCTTGTCTCGCGCTGTCGGCGTGCGCGGGTCACCGTCAACACGGCGCTCACGACGGCATTCGCCTTCGCTCAAGGGCAGGTGGAAGCACCGAGCGATCACTTGAGGAAGATCGTGGTGTCCGTCGATTTCCGGGAGCGGCTGACTCGCCCCGTGGATGGGGCCTTCGCCTTCTATGCTTCAGCCGTCAGGCCAGAGCTAGACTATGACCCGGGGACCCCGTTCTGGGACGCGGCGAGGGCGTTCCACACCCGGATTCGAGAGCTGTTGACGGACGAGAGCATCTTCGAATCGCAGCGACTGAGCGCCTTCGACCCCTCCTTGCTGGACGCTCTGCCTTTCGCGAAGTACGGGAAGCTGGAGGACAGACTGGCGGACCGGATCGTCGAGAAGATGGGCATAGACAGGATCAGTGCCAGCCTCATCGTCACCAATCTCGGGCGGCTGGACTTCCCCGTGGACTACGGGCCGCTGCGCCTGGAAGCCCTGTACGGACCCTACGTCTACACCGACACTGTCGAGAAGTATCTGGGTGCGGCAACCGTTGACGGCAGGATGCACTTCACGCTTTGTTCCGGGGAACGGCTGATAGAAGACGAGACCGTAGAGGCCGTGCGAGTGGTTGCGATGGACACCCTGCGGAGAGCGGTGGGTTGGTAGGGACTTAGGCCAGGAGGAGACACGGTGATCGTTAAGCGCGCAGACAGAAAGTCACGGAGGTTCAAAGGGGTCGATTTCTTCGTGGGGGCTACGGGAGAGCGGACCATGGTGACGCTGATGACCTTCGTGCGAGGTCACATGGTGGGTGCCCACGCTCACCCGCACGAGCAAGCCGGCTACTGTATGCGGGGCCGCTTCGAGTTGACGGTGGACGGCGTGTCGACGCTCATTGAACGAGACGACAGCTACATCATCCTTGGGGGTGCTCAGCACAGCTATCGCGTTCTGGAGGACTCACTGGCCGTCGAGGTGTTCTCGCCACCACGCGAGGACTACGGCTAGCGCGTCCAAGTGCTTCATGCACAGCTACAGTACGTAATCGGCACAGTCCCTCTGTTGGGAAACCGGCTGCCAGATCCGGAGAAAACAGATCCTTTCCTCGAGGAACGCCTGAATCGCTACGACCGAATCGCCCGTTTGTCCAGGCCGCACCATGGCACTCAAGAAGCTGCACGTAAGACGGCAGGACGGAGGGGGCCGTCACTCCTTCCGGCACAGGTAAGGAGAAGGGCAAGGACTGTCCCCGGCGATCCCTACGGGCGTGACGGCCTTTGATAGTCGATGGCGTCTCGCCCACATCCGTGAACATCGCTGATCGGAGCTATCCCTTGGCGATCGAGGTCTATGCCGTGATATGAGAAGGTATGTGCGAAGGCCACGGCGCGGTGCTGCTGGGGGACTAGTTGCTGAGCGACGAGGGTCAGACCGTCGTCGGAGAGAGTGCGGCCGTGCCTGTTGGTCAGTGACGGTGTCGCGACTTCCGGGTAAACGATCACAGGCGAACCGGCGAAGCCGGTTTAGTCCCTGCACCGTTGCTGAACGTGGCCAGGCTCGGCTCCACGCGCAACTGTGGTATCCACAGGGGATTTGGAGCTTTTCCGGTCTTGAAGAGATGGGACTATCCCGGGCCGACTTCTCCCATAGACGGGATCGGGGAATCGTGGCGCCCCGGACGACGCAAGACAGGTCTTCGGCCATCTACGGGTACGTGAACCTGCGTGCACGCCGATTCCTTGCCGTCGCGGAGCAGCCAGACCTTGGAGTAGGGGGACTCTGCCCACAGGTACTCGCAGGAATGACGCTGTATGGGCGACTCTGGTCGGGGAATGATGGACAGAACTCGTTGGCGGCCCATAGGGTGGCATCTAGGTGTAGGCCGCTGGGGCAGCTAGTTTGTGTCTCAAGGGCATCTCAAGGGCATCTCTAGCGCATGCTCGAATACCTCACCATAGCAGTCGGTTTCGCTTTCACCGCAGCCATTCAACCAGGTCCTCTTCAGGCCTATCTTCTCTCCAGTGTCGCACGGAGGGGCTGGGTACGAACCCTCCCCGCGTCTTTCGCCCCAATTCTCAGCGATAGCCCTATCATTCTGCTGTCTCTGTTCTTACTGAACCACGTCCCGGCGACCGTGGTCAGGTTCCTTCAACTGGCCGGGGGCGTTCTCCTTCTTTGTCTTGCAGGAGCAAGCTATGGCGAGTGGAAGCGGCAGGCAAGCGCCACTCAGGCTGACGAGGGCTCGGTGCCGTCAACACTCCTTCAGGCGGCTGTTGTGAACATCCTCAATCCGAGTCCCTATCTTGGCTGGACGTTGGTATTGGGCCCCACGCTCCTCGAAGCCTGGAATCAAAGCCCTGGCTTCGGGATAGCATTCGTTGTGGCCTTCTACGCAACTATGGTCACTGTCCTTGCGGGCACAATCGTCCTCCTGGGAACAACACGGTTTCTCGGCCCGCGCGCGAGACGGACGCTGGTTCTTGCGTCAGCGATTACGATGGCGGTTCTCGGTCTGTATCAACTCGTCTCGAGTCTACTTGGGACGGGCGTGGTCCAGCACCTCGCGGACGCGTCTGAAAGGTGTTGACATCGACCGGTGCTGGTCCCGCGGATCAGCAGGCTGGAGGCCGTGGGGCACCCAGGTGAACGCCCTGCCTGCGAATGCAGGCGCAGAAGGCGGCGTTCGGCTGAGGTCAAATGGGGCCACTGTGATGGCCTTGCGCTACATGAGGCTGGGCCGTTAGGAAGACGAGGTCACGGATGGGCGCAAGAGATGGAGACTTCGAAGCGGTTGCCGCAGGGGACCGCACTGTGGAACCAGTGCGCCATCAACTGAGCAATGAGAGGCGGGAATGGGCTGCTCGAGAGGCTGGCAGCCTGACAAGGGACGTGATGGAGGCGGTCCTTCGCACGGTCTCGGGAGGCGATGACTAGAAGGGTGGGGATGAGTATGCAGTAGCGGTTCGTCAGGAGCGGCGCGCGGGGACATCCTTACCACGGCGTGCCCTCTCCCGGACCTCTCCTGGCCGAAGAGTCCATCCACCGCAGTGGCTCACCAGGCTCACCACGGAGAGCAGGGGGTCCAGTGTCGTAGGTTGTTGTTGGTGGGGAGGTCAACTGGCAGCTTTGCGCGAACGGCTCGGTCGCGAGGAGCTGAGCGAGGCCGCGGGATGCCCACGGGAAGCATGGCCAATCAGGCCAGCGAGGAGCTTGAGGATGGACAGCCTACTATGCTAAGGCTCAGATTGCCCCACAGAGTACGCGATTGGCACACGATTGTGGAACAGGTACTTCTCAGCCAGGACGGGTCTACGAGGACGCCGTGGACCTCCAGCCAGCCATCGCCGCCACAAGGCTCCTCTCAGCACTCATGGCGCTGATCGACGTGTTCCCCAATTGGCTGATGGGGTTCGGCGCCGGCAACTCCATGCAACGGTCGTAGGACTGGTCACATTGGCTATGAGCCAATTGGGGTAAGTCTGAACTGATCGCTGAGTGAATCCAAGTAGCCGCGAGGCGTTCAAGTGGTGAACATCTCATTTGGGAAGAGGATTTCTCCTTCCTGGTCACCGAACCTCGCTCCCCCTCAGGAACCGAGCCCAGCCAACCAACAGACCTGCTTGGCCAGGTACCCCAAGTCACGGCATCACCCTCACTCCAGACCATGCCTCGACTATGCGCTATCTGGTAACCGTTTCCAGATAGCCCTCTCTCGGCAAGCATCCTGGGAATTCTCCATCACCTCAAGAACGACGAAGCAAATGCCTGCTCTGGACTTGGGATTCTCGAGCCGGTGCACGGTTGTTACGGGCCGGGCTATTTAGCAGTGATTCGGGCATCTCAGCCAAGCTGAACGGCGCTGCAGCTTGGGCATTTCCCATCAGACTTCTCGGATCTCCAAACAAGAGGAAGAATCTGTGCGAGCCAACTTGATCGTCAAATCTCTCACAAAATCCCCCGCCTTTCCTCATCATCCAAAGGGGGGGTGAGGAAGGGCGGGTGCGTACAGTACAGCTATGTATCCAATCCGCGGACACAAGAATCTCCTCACGATCACTGATGCCCAACCCATGTACCCTACCGCTCCCCTTGACCATTGCAGCCAGCGGGCGTCCTCACGAAATCTACAGCCTTGTCCACCACCAGGGCGGCCCATCTAAACTCTATCTGGAAACGATTACCAGATGCAAACCTCGAGGTGTTTACCAGGTAAACGCTTTGTCCAACTCTATCGACCTTCGAGGGACCCTTTTGTCAAATGCTGACGCGTCAGGATCGATAGTGACAGCCTTCGAACCCTGTACTACTCTAAGAGTCTGTCAATTCTATCCCTGATTTCCTCCAGGATCTGGCGCGCCTCGCTCCTTTCCTCTTCAGACAAGTCATCCAGGTCTAGGTGTATCAAGGTCCGTTCCAGCGCGCGCCACTGCCGGCGAAGATCCTCCTGCCCGAAGAGCACATGGGCTTTGGCCTCTGGCTCCGCAACAGACACAGGTTCTTCAGAAGCAACGTCTGTGTGCACCTCTGCCCGTTGGGCTACTTCAGCGGGCTCTTTAGCTGGCGAAGCCGAGAGATCGCTCCTCGACGATGGGTGGGGCTCCGCCAGCGGTTCTTGCTCCTCCAACTCCACGTCACTTGCCGCCTCTGGCTCAGGCTTCTCCGGTTTGGCCTGGCCCTTGGCC
>Ga0180434_10009803_pt1 | contig 10350 bp, 19 predicted proteins | sample SS_ome_7_FD_132453 | JGI IMG/M metagenome (GOLD analysis project Ga0180434, IMG submission 132453) | Hypersaline lake sediment archaeal communities from the Salton Sea, California, USA - SS_1_D_2 metaG | ecosystem: Environmental > Aquatic > Non-marine Saline and Alkaline > Hypersaline >... | reverse complement strand
TATCTTTCCTTTCCTTGTAGGTGCTTCCCATTCTACCAGGAACGCACCGTCCTGTCAAGTGCTTCACCGATATTTACGAAAGAACGCTCACAAAGAATCCTCCCATGTCTACCTCATTACTTCCCCCGCCGTCGAACGTAACGTACGCCTGAATGTACCCGTCTGACGCCAACGTGGACGAGACCCAGAACGGTAAGTCGATCATAGCGGGGTGTGTTCCTGAGTCCTTGTAGTAACGAGAGTCTGACAACGAGAAGATTTCAACATCGGAAGAGTCGAAGAACTTAAACGTCAGGGTGACCTCCGTATTGTTGACTCCCGTCGTGAAGTCTCCGGTAACCCGTAGGTTACACGCTTGTCCTTCTGCCAACCAACCCAACTTGATCCTACTGTTGCCAGAATCATACACGTCACCAGAAGAAATGCCATGAGGAAGGTTCGTGTACCCCCCTTGATTAGCACTTGCGGCATCACACAAGAGTTGTGTCTCGGTAACGTCATTGATACCAGTCTGGTCGGCACCGTTGTGGCCCACGTCGAACCACCCGAGTACCGAGTCCACCGCATCGTGGATGGTAGTCTTTCTGGTACCCGAACCTGTCACCACCACGAGACTGTCGCTCTTAGCGGGTGTCGTGGTCTGTGTCTGTTCGCTTATCTTTTCTGCCATGTCGTATCCTCCTTGGATATCTGATCGTATGCCGTTCACCCCCAGAAGTCAAGCCGGGAGTGTGAAGAGATCGTTAAGAAAGAGAGCGGTCTCCGTATGTAGTCTAGGAGGTAAGGTCCCCGGCCCGGCTGCACACGGCGATGGCCCCACTCACGTTGTTGTCGTTCAGGTACTCACTGGTCTGTTCGGTGTACATTCTGTGTTCTCCTTATGGTTGGTGTGAATCCCACGCCCCCGGTTTCCCGAGGGCATGGTTGGTTACTCCTGAGTCATGGCGTTACGTGTGGCCCGGCTCATGTCGGACATGTCCTTCGCCAGTCCCTCGATCGTACCGCAACCCGGCGAGACGACGGCCAGTGCCCCGCAGAATACGACCACGGTCACGACCAACAGGGTGTGCTTCCAGTTCCAACGCTCGTACTTGTAAGATTCCATACCTACTCCTAACGTGTGTCGGCTCCGCCGTTGGTAAAGACCGGGTCCCTTCCGGTCGGTGGGTGATTACTTACCGTCGTACACGTGGACACACTCGGCCACGGTTTCAGTCACGCCGTCCTCGATGGTCGTCGTGATACGCTCCAGTTTCATGGACGTGTCGTGCTCGTCGGCCACGTCCTCCAGTATAGTGAGGGTGTCGTTGTCGGGCATGGTGTAGAGCAACGCCCGGTCTGTCGAGTCCGCGTAACTCAGCCTGTACCTACGGATTACCATGATGATCTCCTTGTTCAGACGTCCCACAACACTTCGAGAAGGGGCATGTACCCCGGCTTACGTCCGATGGTGGGGAGGAACCCACACCAGATAGCGGCCTGAGCCTCGGCGGGTGAACACCTACGGTACGCTACCTTACGGACCAGTTCCTCACACTCCCTCATGGTCTCCTTCGTGCCGTTCCTGTCGTGTCCCGCCGCAGCCAGCATGTGACTGTCGATGACGACGGCCTGAGGGTCACCCAACAGGGCACGGTGGAACGGTCCCGTCTTGGGTCCGGTGACCAGCCCGGTCTCGATAAACTTACGGACATGGACACGAATCGGCTTGGGCACGTCGTACAGAAACTCCCCCGTCCTGACGTAGTGGAGTGCCCACTTAACGCTACGGTTCACGCTGACACGTGGGGAGAACGCGGCCAACAGACCGGCGAGGTACTCGGGGCGACACTTCAGGTGCCGGGAGGCAATCATAATGTCCTCCTTGGTACGGATATACCAGTCCTTCATCTCGTACCCGGACTTGTAATACTGTTCGTACAGTTCGAGTTGCTTGGTACTCACGGGTGTTCCTCCGATGTTTTGAGGTCTGAGACGTACACGTACTCAATCAGTTCGCTCACCTGTTCCCTCGGGTCGTGTGACTCGACAGAGACACGGGAACCGTAGAGGGGATCAAGGGAGAGGCGAACGTGTGTCTCGTGGTTGATCGGGAAGATGACCCCGCCGATAACCTCAACCGCACAGTAACTCACCTCCTCGCTGTAAAGGTCGTCGTATACCTTCTGAGTCACCCACTTGTTAAAGAACAGGAGGGCACGCTTCTCCTCTGGGTGTTCCTGAATCATCAGCACCTTGATACGTTCAGACACGTGAACCTCCTTACCAACTGGCCTGATAGTAGAATGTATCCAGATCGTCACGGTTCAACAGACCTTCGATCAAGTCGTGGGTGTACTGAATACCCTGCCAGTACCATTCGTCGATCTCCGTCCCGCCGAAGAAGAACCCATCTACAGGTGGGAGGTGTTCTTCTGGGTTCTCCTTGTTTGCCAGCACCTTCTTACACAGGGTGTACAACTCGTGAAGTTTCTCACGAGAGACATAAATCTTCTGACATTCATCTACTCCTCCGCCACAGTTCTGTACGAACCAGTTATGAACGGCGTTGACCTTACGCCAGTACCCTACACACAAAGAAACCTCTGCGTGGGGCGAATCCTCGTTACGCTCCATCCTAAAGTGATCGAGCAGTGTCTGGTACAGTGGGTCTGGTCCCTTACCATGATTCCACCCACTGATGTACGACTCGGCGTACAGGTACATATCCAATCCCATGTTACACTTCCTTTCCGAGTTAGTGATGAGAGAATAAACAATAGCCGGGCCCGCCGTTCCCGACGGACCCAGCCCAGAAAGGATATCGTTACTTAGGCAAAGGCGAGGGCAGACGCCCGCTCCACTGCCGGAGTGTTGAATGCCGCAAACGCACGGTCAAGACTGCGTCCCCTCGGGAGATTACGACGGCGTGCGTCGTGCTGTTCGTACCCCTGCACGGCGTTGAACATCTCCCACGCCGTGGCCCGTGTGTTCCACGGACGGTCACGGTTCACTTGGTCACGCTCACGCCAGAGCCTCTGAACAATAGACTCGACACGCTTGTCGAACGTGTTCCTCGTGCGTTCCGTCGGGTCCTCGGGCATCGGGTACACCTCACGGAGGAAGTCGGCGATGGTCACCTCTCGCTCGTTAGCCATGCGGAACGTGTCGATCACGTCGTCGGTCTTGTCCGTGAGTGCCGTGATGTCGCTCACGAGTTCCTCCATCTTCCAGTTCAACCCCGACGTGTGGTTGATACTTCGTGTCATGGTAAAGGCACCGACACGTTGCATCATGGCGAGGTTCATACACACGTCACGGTACATACCGAGCTGGTACCGGAACGCACGACCGTCGAGACTCCCCGACACGTGGACGACGGGGAACACCGTGTCGTCCTTGCTGATCTCCCGGCGTTGGTCGTCGGTCGGCTTGATGATGACGTGGTGTCCGTCTCTCCAGCGACACTGGACGTCGCCCACCATACCGTGCGGGTCGAGTGCGTAACACGACGCCTCGACGACACGTGCGACCTGATCGGTCTGTTGCGGGGTGTAGTTCTTCCCGACGGGCTTCCCGACGACGTCGCCCTCAATACTACGCTTCAGGTAGTAGTGTCCGGTCGGCTCGTCGGTACCGCTCATGCGGGACGGCTCGACGAGGATCGTGTCGGGGAACGCGAGGTGAACGAGGGAGGAAACGTCTTGCATATCGTACGTGGTGGGCATGGTATTGTCCTTTCCGTGCCAGTGTAAAGAAACCAGAAACACAAACCGTCACGCACACCCTAGCATACGTGACGGGACAAGTCAAGAGAAAGATACCCGGAACACCCCGGTATCTACGAGGTCGGGCGTACACGTCGGGGAGACAGACACGACCCCCTCCTCGTACCCGAACGCCTTCCACCCGTTGCGTGACAACAGGTCGGCGTAGTCACACGCATTGTCCAGCGTGTTGAACCTACGTGGCAGGGTGACAGAACGTGTCCTACCCTTGTTCGCCTCCCTCCCCACGACGGTAAGCCGGGTCTGTCCGTCGTCGGTCGGTTCGCTCCGCACGTGGAGCCGGTACTTCTTGCGTAGACGGTGAGACACACGTACGGCGTGGTCCCTGTCGAACACGCCGAACGGTACTTCAATGCTGGGGTTATTCATTTCACCTCCTTGTCGTCTGTCGTAGCGTGGTACGTCACGAGGTCCACGTCGGTCGGTCCACCGTAGTCCCGACAGATAGCACGCACGTAGTCCCCCGGATCGGTGCCTACGCCGTCCCGTTGTACCAGTGCGATACGTCGTCCGTCCTTATCCGTGATAAGGTACGCAAGTTCTCGGTACGGCTTGTACCGTTCGGGGTCCTTGCGTAACGACACGACCGACAAGTTTAGCGGCAGTTCCCTGTCGTTCATACCATGTCCCCCAGATCCCAGTGCATGGCGTTCCAACCCTCGGGCGTAACGTCCACGATATTCGAGAAGACCACGAACGGTACCGAGTAGACCGTACGCTTCCCGCACGTACCGCACGGTACCTTGTGCCCGTCCAACGGGTCACACTCGTCCGTGACCGTACCGCAACGGACACAGACCCCGTTCCTGTTTACGTCGTGCTCGTCCAGCACGATCCTATGTTTGTTCCTCGTCGTCATAGTGCACCTACCTTTCTGTTTGTGGTGACGTGATGTTCAAATGACAAAGCCCCCACGTACCGTTATGATACGTGGGGGGATTCTAAGGTTTCCGAATATATACAAACGCTAGACTCGCGAGCCTAGCGTACGCTTTCATATTTGTTTAGCGTTTATGATCCCGGCACGTTGCTACGGTGCCGTGTACGCTACTTTGGTATTGCTCATCGGATCGTCCCCGCACGATTCTCTCGGGATCCGATTGTACGATGATCGAGTGTTGTAGTGTATTGTAGCGTACCGTATGGTACGTGGGTGGGTTCCGCAAAGCACGACTAGTGTACGTGCCGCTCATTTGCTGATGCGGGGGCGGTAGATACAGCGTGAATCACGGTACGTTGTAGCGTGATTCGACGATAGGTATATCCGCCGGGGTGCCCCCAGCCCGATCATCGCTGCGCCATTTACTTGTCAAAGAGGCAGGATTCATGACCGACCCGCCGGGCGTGGCGCGGCTCATCGGGCATCGGTACCGTGGACCGAATCCTAGCCTACCCCTGTTCAGGATAGACTAGGGTATGATCATTCGAACGACAGGCGAATACCGTTCCGGGCGTCGACAAGTTGCCGGACGTGGATAGGCTTGCCGCTTCGAGCGTCCGACACGCCCGGAACGCGGCGGTCCCCCACGTTGTCGGGGTCGATCATCATGGCCATCGTGAGAGCGTCGACCACGCCACCGCCGCTAAACGATGACTTGCCGCGAGGAACCGAGATACCGCCGGACGCCGACTCTTTAATACCGCTCCACTCGGTCCGGAGAACGCTAAGGGCCTTGGGGGTCAGCTCGGAGAAGCTTAGCTTCGCGGCCTTGACGGCAGCGAGGGTCGCGAGGGCGTCGATCGTGGAAGTGTTCAGGTTCATGATTCTATCCTTTCGTGCTTGGATCCGATCGGATCCGGTTTGTGTTGGGCGGATCACGCGACCCGCCCGGTACAGTCTATCGGCATGATCGTAGGCGGACCAACAGTAAAGTCTAGTTTTTGGGGGTCAAAAAGTGTAGAATCTCCAGAACGTCATACGGATGGACGAAAGGGTGGTGAGTTAGCACTAACTAACCATCCGGCCCTACGTTAGCACTAACTAACATCCGCTCACGCTGGAGGGTTAGTAAGCACTAACTAACCGGCACCCCCCGAATCCGGGTGGTCATGTTAGTGGGCACTAACTAACCCCCCGAATCCGGGTGGTCAGGTGGGGGTACGGGGGGGTCGGAGCGGGCCGTCTGGTACAGACACCCAGCCGAAATATGCCGGACCTGATTTTCCACTCCGGTCCCTGCCGGACCCGTCTGTATCCGTCAGATCCTCTCAGAGCCTCTCAGATCCTCTCTAAGCCGTCCTATGCTCTCGGAGGACTCTCGGGTCACCTAGACCCTGAAATGCCTTAGGAGGGATCTGAGGGCCTCTCAGGGCATAACGTGGTTTAACGGGTTTAAACGAGGGTGAACGGTAAACACGACACCCTTAAGGGTCCTTAGGGTCCTACTAGTACCTACAGGTATACTACTAGGTATATATATATAATATATTTATATATCAATACAGTATACCTACAGGACCCTACTAGTACCTACAGGACCCTACTAGTACCTACAGGACCCTACTAGTACCTACAGGACCCTACTAGTACCTACAGGACCCTTAAGGTACCTATAGGTACTAGTAGATCCGGGGGGTTCCCCCTTATGTTGCACAGGAGTTAAGACTTATCCACAAGGGGTCACCTTCTGCGTCGTTGTCTACCAAATATGGTAGGCTTACTCGTTCCACGTCGTTTAGACCCCAAGATGCTGTGGGTCTTCTCGGGGGCCTTGTGGTACTGTAGGAACCCTTGGATCTCGTGTTGGAACTCTTGGTCCTGTGTATTGGAGATCATCTTATCCGCATCTATGAGGAACATCTCTTGGAATGGTTTGAGTGCAATCTCAAGGGCGTCTACACGGTCGTCATGTAGGAGTGCCCCTCTCTCGTTCCTCATCCGAGTAATCTGGTAGGCCAATGTTTGGTCTCGTGCTACACGTGAGTCGATAACCAGTTTGTGTGAGGCGAAGATTGGTTCGAGGGTAGCAAGGATACGTTGTTCCTTCTGTCCCTTTGCCGTTGCCTGAACGATGGGGATTCGTAACCCCATCTCCCCCAGCACACGAGCCAACTGAACCCCGTACATACCGTCCGCAAAGTTCTTCTCTACGTGTATCTCCTTGACCCCTTGGGTCATAGCGATCTCACAGAGTTTCTTCAGGGTAGCGTCGTCGTACCCCCCGTCTATACCACCCGCGGCGGTAACAAACACGTTGCTGTGGATGTTCTTGGCTACCGCATACCCTACCTCGTCTGGTCCGTTCCCCGCGGGGTCGATACCCATAACGGAGAGTTGGTACTCTGTCGGGGTGTGGTCTACGTACCCCGGCCCGTACCACATGTCCTTACCGAGCCCGACCGACTCTATGTCGTCCCTCGGGTTTGTCAGGTTCCACATGACCCGGAGGGGTCCGTAGTCGGGGCTGAGTTCCATAACGATGACGTCCCTCATCTTGAGGGGGTACTTGTCCTCGTCTGACGAGGAGGGGTCCAGAAGCATCTGAAGGGCGTACGTTCCGGGGGCCTTGGCCTTGGTCTTAGCAAGTTCCTCCCTACCGAATCGTTCCGGGTAGGTGGGGTCCCCCTGTTCTACGTCACCCTTTCTCATCTCCTCTAGCAGAAACTCAGCGAGGTGAGCCATCTGCTTCTCGTCGGTAACGTCCGGGTACTCGGCTGGGACACGGGACATCGTGTGACTCCCGTCGTCCACGAGTTTAAAGTACACCGAGTCTTCCGTCTGGGGGGTCCCGATCTTCATGTCGGTCCCGCCGATGTTCAGGATGTACGTGTACTCGTCCACGCCCTCTAGGATCTTCTGTCGCTTGGGCTGTGTGTCTGAGTTCTTGGGGATCTCGATATCGTCGGACAGGATGAGGTCGGCGTGCTTCCCCGTGTTACCTGCCGTGATACTCGTTGCCGTACAGGACGGCTCCTTGACGACCTTGGTCCTCGTTCCCACCGTAAAGGCCATACGACCGTCGAGGTCGTACTTGCCGGGACACATGTCCGTAAGAAAGTCACAGGACTTGAGGATGCCGAGGGCGGTCCCCACGATCTCCTGAGACCTGTCGAAGTTCGCCGACATCACGAGCACCGTGGCGTTCGGGTTCACCAGAAGGAACCAGTCGATAAACGCCGCGTCGATAATGGACTTCCCGAACTCACGCATAGCCATCAGGATGTGCGAGGTCCCGACCCCCTTCTGCATTAGGTGGGCAAAGTCGAGCTGGATACGGTGGGGGGTAAATCCGTACGCCTCCTTAAAGACAAACCACATGAAGGTCCTGAAGTCTTTCTTCATCTCCCCACGCATCGTATCCGTGTGAAGAACGCCGGGGTCGGCTTGGACCATCTGGTCGATCTCTTCCAGATACTCGTAGTAGTTCATTACTCTTCCTCAGTCAGTCCGTGCTTGGCCCTGATCTTTGCCAACTGGTCTGCCGCCGCCGTACCCGACTCGGGCTCGGGGATGGTGTCGAGTTCCTTCTTGTCAAGGTACTTGTACACGGTCTCGTAGACCTTAGGGTCCACGTCGCTCCCGTCCTCGATGGCCTTCGCAAGGGCGTATACCCCGTACTCGATAAACACGAGGTTCAGTTCTGTCTCTGTCATGTATTCCGTTCCTCCCTGTCGTTATGTTCGGGACCGTTACGTCGTAATCCCATGGCTTCTCCTGTAAGGGGCCTAGAATCCCGTCTAAGGCGTTTCAGCCTCTAGGCGGGGTCTGAGTCGTTTTAATCTCTGGAAGCCCTTAGGAGCCGTCTGAGGGCCTCTCAGATACCTTACTCTGTACCTCCATCCGGTGGAGGAGCTTGAGGTCAGAGATTGAGTACCTGAGTTCCTGAGTCACTTCCTTCATGGTCTGGGCTGTGGTCAGGTGGATCTTGGCCTGCTCAAGGTTCATCTTCTTGTCAGGGACCACCATGAAACGCCAGATGAAGTAGACAGCCACTACCCCAAACGCATACGGCCCATAGTTCGATAGCAGCTGCTCCACGGGTTACCGCCCCTCTGCTTCGCGTCTGGCGATAAGATCAGCGAGCCCATCGCTCAGTTCGTTACCGCGGTTCTGGAGTTCACGAAGACGCTCAACAGGGAGTTCCTCACCGTCGGCAAGAGTCCCGAGGTCTTCGACAAGCTGGATCAGTTCGGGCGTGATGGCCCGGATCAGACCAATGATCGCAATGATTTCAGGCCCCATTAGTCGGCCTCCTTCTCTGTGATCTCAACCATCCGGTCAAGGAGGGGGTCAATGTATTCAAGGGTACGGAGAACGTCCGCGTCCTCACCGGCAATGTAGTCCTCGGTAGCGGAGTTCAGACCTTCGAGGACAGGGACCTGATACGACTGGAACTCCTTGAGGTCTGCGACGCTCAGGACAGGATCAGGACCGTCACCCAGTTCAGTCACGATAGCGGTCGTGCTGTTGTGGGCTACCCAGAGACTACCGAGCTTCTGTCCGGTAGACTTCCCGCAGCCAGCCAGAACGGTAGCCGCGACAGCGACAAGTGTAAGTGCAGTCTTCTTCATTTCTTCCCTTCCTTGCTCTTCGCGGTCCAGTTCAGGGCGGCAAAGTCAAACAGGTTGCGGATCTTCGCCAGCCACTTGTCGTCCTCTGGAGTGCTGGTAAGGTTGACAACGACGTTGGCAGCGACAAAGATGCCGAAGAGCCAGTTGATGATCTCTTGGATAGTTTCAGTTTCAGGCATGTTCTTCCTTTAAGTTGAGTTCACGAAACGAACTCATTTCGGTTAGGCAGGAGGTTCCGGTACTTCTCCCCAACCACCGGGAGGGGGATTGATGATGACAGGTGGCGATGAGTTAAACCCCACGTGACAGACGTAGATGATCTGGTACATCAGTCCTCCACAATCGTGATCTCGACGGTAATCGCGTCTGGCCCCGTAGCACTGGTGAGGATAGCGTTGAGAGAGTCCCCCGCACTAAACGTATGCTCTGCGTTCGGGGTATCTGTCAGGGCCGTTGTAGTAAGGGACAGGGGATTGGACCCGGCACTTACATACTCAACGTCAGCAGCAGAGCCGTCGTCGATCTGAAGATCGAGTGAGGCCGTGCTCGTGTTCGTCTGCCCGGAGACCTGTGTGATGGTCCCGTCAAACGGGAAGGACAGGAGGATCGGGAAGGTATCATTCTGTCCGGGCAGGACGGCAACGATCTTCACCGTACTCTTAATCATACTCTCTGGTACTCGTGTAGTCATGGTCCCTCCTTACGCCACACGCATGTAGCTGATGTTTCGGATGTTGCAGTTACTCGACGTGATAGCAATAGAAGTAGTAGCCGTCGTGACATAAAAAGAGACAGAAGGACCACTTCCGGTCGTCTCCCTCGTCACCCCGCCAGCCGTGACAGTAGACGTGCCAGTCTGTCCGTCCGTGTGGACATGGATCAGGTACGTCCCTGCGGTGAGTCCGGTGAGGGTCTGTGAGGTCAGTGAGGTAGTGAACTTGGCAGAACCATCTGTGTCGTAGGGCTCCATACCGTACACACTACCGGCCACAGAGGACGACGTGTTTGCCGCAACGTAACTCTCCATCTGAGCGACGTTACAGGCGTCCGTGGTCCCGGCACCACCAGCGGT
>Ga0180434_10009800_pt1 | contig 10351 bp, 14 predicted proteins | sample SS_ome_7_FD_132453 | JGI IMG/M metagenome (GOLD analysis project Ga0180434, IMG submission 132453) | Hypersaline lake sediment archaeal communities from the Salton Sea, California, USA - SS_1_D_2 metaG | ecosystem: Environmental > Aquatic > Non-marine Saline and Alkaline > Hypersaline >... | reverse complement strand
TCACCGATGCGGAGGTAGGAGTCCCTGCCGGTTGGGACGAGAGGAAACGGGCGCGCACGACGGTTGTACTCGTGCCTCTCCCTAGAAAGGGGCCGCAGACCGGACGGGCCGCCGAGTTGGCCCACCGCGTCCTGCCCGTGGAGCGACCGGAGGACTTGCCGTACCTGGTCGCCCTGGCGGCGCGGGCGACGATGGGGACTCAGGCGTAACTGGAACAACGGAGAGCGAGAATCCCTGATCGTACTGGTCAGGGATTTTTCGTTGAAATGCTGAGACAGTGGATAGTGAATCTGGTGATGTCGGTAAAAAAGTATGATGCGAGACTTTCCATTGTAGTGACAACTTCGTATTCAGGAGATCGCCACAACAGAGGCTTCAACACATCTCAGCCAGCATGCAGAATAGCGTATGATCAGTCGGATTATCAAACGCTATTTTGCTCTCATTTCAGGTCTCCCGATGTACCGCCACGTTCTCCATAGAGAAGCGTCTCAACTTCTCTCGAGCGGTGCTTATATGGCCACCAGAACAATCAGGAGCGAGATGTTGAGTTTGTTGTCAGAGGTTCTGCTTAACAGCCTGGGAGAGAGAGTGACCAGTGGCAAAAAGGAAATCATACTACACCTGTTCTTTCAGCGCCTCTTCAATGTCTATCATCTCCACCGCGCCCACGTAGGGCACAGTGTGTATTTTTTCCAACTGACCAAGGGTCTTGATGACAGATGAGACTTTCCGAATGCATCGGCGCCCTGGCGCAATGAAAGCGCGCATTACCTCCTGGTTAACCTGGCTTTCGGCTTCCAGACTATCCAATTCAAATGAAAAGATCACCAAGTGATTGTTGATGTGATGAGCCAGGGTAGTGACAGCCTGCTTCAACGTTCTTGCGGCTGCTACTTCCTGTGTGAATCGGTTCAATCGCGCGTTCTCCACTGCGACCGCCACCCACGAGGCCAAGGCTGTCAACAACTCGAGATCGTCTTGTGTGAATTCTGGGCCTGCCCGCTTGTTGATTACCTCGATCACACCGATCACTTGTCCCTTGGCTTTGAGCGGCACACACAGGATCGAATAGCATTGAAAACCCGTGGCCTGGTCTACCTGCGCATAGAAACGAGGATCTTGACGCACGTCGGGAACCAAGAGTGGTTCGTCGTGCTGCGCTACCCATCCGGCGATCCCCTGGCCCAGTTTTATGGGGAAAGAAGAGAAGCGGGCCGCATCTCCTTGCAGCGTGATGGCAAATTCCAGTTCATCCGTCTCCTGGTTGAGAAGCAAGAGCGAGCCAGCCTCTACCTGCAGAATACGGTTGACATTCGCCATCACCCGCCGAAAGACCTCAGGCTCCTCCAACGTGGACGTGATGGCCTGAGCAATGTCGTTGAGGGCGATCCAGTTATGCACCTGTCTCTGGAGGCGTTGGTTGGCCAGGGTCAGCGCCTGGGTCAAGCTTTCCTTCTCCTGCCGCAATCGTTCCTCCGTCAATGCATTTTCAATAGCAGCTCGGGCCTGTTTTATACTGAAAGGCTTTTGCAAAAAATCCTTTGCTCCCAGGCGAAAGGCCGCCAGGATCGCCTCCTCAGAGCCATAGGCGCTGATCACGATGGCTGGAATGCGACGCTCTTGTTTGTATAATTCGGCCAGCACATTCAGTCCCGAAAGACGCGGTAAATTGAGATCGAGCAGGATCAAGTCCGGTTCGTCAGACAGCGCACATTCCAAACCCTCCTGACCATCGGCAGCCATCAGAGTACGGTAGCCAACCGGCTCCAGCACACCGTCTTGGAGGAACGCTTGCATATCTTGATTATCCTCGACGACCAGCACTATCTCCTGGCTCATAGTGCAGACTCCAAGATGCGAGTCAGGAAAGCAGTTGCTTGATCTGCTCAACAGCCTGATTCGTCACACGACGATAGTAGCAACCAGGCGGGACAAGCGTAGCCAAGATCAGCCTTGTCCTCCCTGTAGGTGCGTCGGCCCCTACGGAACGATGCCCCACGGTGAAATAGCGGCACACCAGGCGAACATGGTCGTGATCGCGGATCGTCACCTCGTCCACCTCCGCCATTCCCAACTGACATTGCGCATCATTGCTCGCTCTCTGGAGCAAAGCCACCATAGCCGCCGCCAGGTCGCTGCTGTAACTGGAGGGCACGGTGGCGATAGGCAGTCCCTCCGAGGACGTCAGTACCGAGACCGTAAATCCTCCCGCCTCGTTCATCGTAGATAGGATGCTCTCGAAAGGGTTCAACTCGGCTGTTTCCGGTTTATGTTTGTTGTCGCTCACCTTTGGTCCTCCGATGTGGCGTGTGTACTAACCACTAGATCTGTTGTTGAACCTGTTTCACCACCAGATTGATGATTGCCTTCAACGTGTCAAAGACGGCGTCTCCCTCGGTGGCCACCGATGCGAAGCAAGGTATATCGTCAAAACCGAGACATTGCTGTATCAACGGCACAGAGGCGATCTTTGACAGGTCGCGCTTGTTGCACTGCAACACGAGCGGTGTGGTCTGCAAGTCAAATCCCAACTCGCGCAGGTTCTCTTCCATATCGCGCACCGACTCGACGTTGTCTCCCATGCGCTGCCGTTGCGAATCGGCGACAAAGACCACACCATCGACGCCCTGCAAGACCAGTTTGCGGCTTCCGACGTAATAGACCTGTCCTGGCACGGTGTAGAGATTGAAGCGGGGCTTGAGACCGGCGATCTGGCCTAGTTCCACCTGCAAAAAGTCAAAATAGATGGTGCGGTCGCCCCGCGTCTTGAGAGAGACCAGTTCGCCCCGGATACGTGGGTTCGTCTTGGCGTGGATATACTGCAAATTGGTCGTCTTGCCGCTGAGCGCCGGGCCGTAATATACGATCTTGAGGTTGATCTCGCGCGATTTCCAGTTGATAAACATCTCTACACTCCAAATGCTCTCTCCAATTCATCGGTTAAGGCGGCGCCAAAGTCATTGCTGAGCAGTTTTCCCTCTCCCGACAGGCTCAAGCTCTCCTCGAACTCGGCGGCCAACGGGTACAGCCGTTCCACTCCCCGCCGGGCGAACAGCCGCACCAGGCCGACGGGTGTGGCGGACCGAAAGACGACGATCAGGAGGAAACTGCCGGCCACAACGTGGAGGTAGATGTTCTTCTCATCGCCTTCGTGGAGAAACGAACCGTGCGAGTTTTTCTCCCCGATCTGTCGGCTCAATTCAGCCATCGCGGCCACGTCGCTGGCCGCCAGCGCCGCCACGAGCACCGGGTCGATGCCGTCTGTCCGTCCCTGGGCGCTGAGCAACTGGCCGCTGATGTCGGCCAGCAGGATGTACTCGGCCTTTGTCCTGCGGCGCACGTCCGTCAGGATCCGTTCGATCTGTTCGGCCAACTCCACCGGCATCGCTTGCATCATCATCCTCCAGGTTTTGAATCACAATCCACCGAACGCTTTGTCCAGCTCCTCGGCCAGTGTGTCGCCGAATCCGCGGTTGGAGATGGGGCTGGGCGCGCTCACCTGGTCTTCGAACTCGGCGACCATGGGGCGCAGTTTCTCGACCGCGCGCCGCCCCGCCATACCCACCACAGCCGCGAGTTTGGTGGTCCGAAAGACGACGATCAATACGAACCGCCGGGCCACCTCAAAAAGGTAGACGTTCACCCGCTTGCCCTCGCGGAGCATGGCGCCGCCGGGGTCCTTTCCGCCGATCAGCCGGGTAAGTTCGGCGGTGGCCACCACGTCGGCGGCCGCCAGCGCGGACATGAGTGTCGGATCGATCCCTTGTAGCTCTCCTTGAACGCTGATCAACTGGCCGCTGACGTCGGCCAGCAATACGCACTCCGCTTCGGTCTGGCGACGCAGACCCTTCAAGACCCTATCCATCTGCTTGGCCAATTTGCTCGGCAAGGAAATCCCTGGCCTCATTCCACCACCTCCGTCGTCGCAATGTCGAAAGAGCCGCTTCGCTTCCCTTCGTAGAGGGAGGAGCCGCTTCGCTTCCCTTCGTAGGGGGAGGAGTCGCTTCGCTTCCCTTCGTAGGGGGAGGAGTCGCTTCGCTTCCCTTCGTAGGGGGAGGAGTCGCTTCGCTTCCCTTCGTATTGGAAGGAAAAGAGCGGCTGACTGCCATTCTGGGGTAAACGCGTCGCGTCGAAGTAAAACCCTTGCCCACTCTCCAGCGCCTCGGTGATCACGCTGCGGCCAAACGCCCGGCGCAGAAAGAGATAACGGGAGGAAAAAAAGAGCGCCCGCCACTTTTCTTCGTAATGGAGACACAGGGGCCGCAGGTGTTTCAGGACTAGCAGCCCGGTGGGCCGCCTCAAGTCCACCGAAAGGGTGGCAAAGATCCCGTCCAACAGTCCGACCTTCCGCTCCACCAGCTCGAGATACCGGCCATTCTTCTCCAGCGGACTGGCAGTGTCCAGCAGTCGGAAGATGACCTCGCTGTCCACCTCCCCCGCTCGGGGCAATCCCGTCTGGGCAAAGAGCGCGTCGTCATTGAAAATGACGCCGTTGTGGACGCCCACGACGTGCTCGGTCAGCAGAGGATGGTTGTTGACATTGCGCCAGACACTGCCCTTGGTCGGCATGCGCGTGTGACCCAGGATACAGACTGCGTCATCGCCGATGGTCGAGAGCAGCCGCCGATACCCTTCCATCTCCACCAATTCCGAGGCCGGCGTCGGCTGTTTGAAGAGCTGGCAGCCTCCATCAGCCTGGATCACGGCGACACCCGCCGCCTCTCGTCCCCGCTCCTCGTTAAATAGCAAGTTGACGGTCGCCACGTCGACGATTTCCTGCCATTCCTCCGCCGAGCGATGAGCAGGGTACAGCAACACACCGGTCAATCCACACATAACGTCTCCCTCTAAAAACTATCCCAGAAAAACCATTGTCCCCAGGTCCGCGTCCCACTTCAATCCGCGCCACCCGTCCAGTCGTTCCAGCCGCCGCTCCAATTCCTGTGGAGTGAGGAAAAGCTCCCGCGCCGACTCCCACTTCCAGGCCTCCGGCGAGGTGCGGGTCGTCAACTCGGCCAACTCGATCAGGCGGATCAACCGCCGGTCGCTCCTGTCCCACTCGCCCGACGTGACGGCCGCCCGCTCGCTCAACATCTGCTCGATCTCGCGCCAATCCCGCCCGCTGGCGCGCAGGAGGGACAGCGGCGTCTCGGCCAGCAAATTGAGCACCTCGAAGGCTGGGTGCTCCTCGCTCCCCTCGCAGCCAACGCGGGCAAAACGAACAAAGACCGGCTTGAGCAGCTCTAGCAACTCGCGGCAGCCGGCCCGCAGTTCGTCGATCACTTCCGGTGTGACCTGGGAGGTGTCACTGGTCGCCAGGTTCCCGTCGTTGTTGCTCAGCATGTCGAGAAGCTCCTTCTTGCGCTGCCACTCCCGGATGCGGCCCACGTGGATCACGCCGTATTGGCTCATCTCCACCGCCTTGAGCAGCATGGCCAGGAAGAGAAAAGTCTTGGCCACGATGGAGCTGGGGGCCAGGTCGGCGTCGGGGAAGCGAAACTCGAGGTGGAAATCCCGCACCGCGTCGTCGTCGGTGAACGTGACGTGCTCCAGGTTGAGAAAGTTCTGGTGCTCCGGCACGCGCTTGCTCTCGTGAAGGAGCTGCTGGATCTCGCGCATCGAGTGGGCGCCCGGCGTGTGGCGCACCATCTCCAGGTGGCTGGTATAGTTGCGCCGCCGACAGAGCGCCTCGTGACTGTCGCCGCCGCTGGTCAGAAATCGCAGAGCAGGAGCGTAGCGCCGGGTCAGGTTCCAGACGTTGGCCAGGATGATCTCGGGCGTCGGCTCGCTCAGGCCGATGGTCAGGGCGTGGTAGTGCAGGCCACAGGTGGCCCGCGCGCGCACCCCGCGCTCCAGCAGCGGGTCGAGGATGGCGCGATATTGCTCCATCAACGCCGGGCAGTAGGGCTGGCGACCGATGACCTGGATTTCTATCCCGCAGTGCTCGCTTACCACGTCCAGGACGCCGTAGTGGCCCAGGTGGGTCAGATCCTTCGTCGGCTGCAGGGCCTCAACGAGCGGAGGCATAAAGTCCCTTTTCCTAACCCCCTTGGGCATGGCGAACTCGACCTCGGTGCCGATCTTGACCGTGCGGTAGAGCAGGTCCTTCCAGTACATCGCCTGCTCCTGGCTCAGACAGTCGTCGCGCCGAAAGATGATCGGTTCTTTCATCGCTTCACCCTTTGTACTTGTCTCTGCATGTGCCACGTGCCGGTCTGGGCGTCCTCGAACAGGTCGAAGATGTCCTCCTGACCCGCTTCGCCAGCGTTCGGACGCGCCCGCACGCGAAAGCAGTATCCTTCCACCCGGTTCCCCTTTCCGCAGCGAGGGACAGTCCAGCACTGCTCCACCGCCTCGACCTGGTACTCCCGTCCTCCCCACGCAAAGACGTGAGGGAAATGGTCGTGTCTTTGCTGTCGCATCTCCACCGGCCCTAACTCCTCCATTGTTCTGCGTAATGACGATTGAAATCGTTACTACGAGCCCCAAAATGTTCTAGCCCACCCCGAGCTTTTGCTTGAGGCTGTGCAGTCGCTGGTCGAGCATCTCCTGATAGGCTTCGACCAATCCCTGCTTGAATTCCTCCGCGCTTTCCTCGTCGATAAAGGCGGGAAGCTTGGTCTCACCTGTAATAAGGGCCGCTTCATCAGGCTCCAGGCCAAGGTCTAACCCCATCTGGTATAGATTCCTGCCCAGGGCCTTGAGATCCACTTTGTTTTCGCCCATTTGCTCCCCATTTCCTGCCACAGCTTCTGCATCGACGCTCGGCTCCTGCTCCTCAATTGCAGCGGTCTCCTCCGGCGTCTCGGCCTCAGTCTCTGCCTCGCTCATCCAGGCGGCAGTGTTGATCTCGGCAGCTTCTCCCTCGGCGCCCGCCTCGACTGCTATATCTTCGTTCTCGTGCTCTTTCCTCGGACTCATCATCTCATCCCCCTTTTTGCCAGTCGACAAAGGTGTGAATCTGGGACCGGTCTCTATTCTCTGTTCTCAAGACCGGTCCCAGCCATAGCTTCTCACGATTTACCCTTTCCATTGTAGCCATCCGCCAGGTGGGTGTTGACGTGTACCACGCCCTCGTTCAGATGCTTGAAGGCGTAATCGTCGGTGATGACGGGCAGGGCATTGGCAGCGGTCTGTGTCTTGATCACCGATCCGGCAGGCACGTATCGCCCGTCGGCCACCTTCACTCCCAGGAGCAAAGCTTTCGGCTCGACCACACAGTTTGTCCCTACCTCTGATTTGAAAACCAGGGCCTGCATGCCGATGAACGTGTCGTCTCCGACCGCAGCCGGACCATGTACCTGAGCCTGGTGCGCCAGCGACACCCGCTCGCCGATGTATACGGCGTATTGCTTGCCGTCCACCGTGACCAGGTTCTTTTCCACCGGCTCGCCATCGTCCCACGTCTCCAGGGCGTGGAGCACCACGCCGTCCTGCACATTCGCCTCGTCACCCACCCAGATCGGCTGGCCTTCGTCTCCACGCACTGAGGCGCAGGGTGAGACCAGCACCCGCCGTCCGATGTGGATATTGCCGATAGCGGCTGCCAGTGGATGGACGTAGGCTGTGGGGTCTATTTCCGGTTCCGCCGTCTGCGGGCAGAAGGGAGCGACCACGTTAGCGTGAATATTCTTACTCATCTCATTTTCTCCTTGCCAGGGTGGCAAGCAGCAAACAGCAGGGGTCCCCGCTGCCTGCTACCTGCCACGTACTTTACACCATGACAAAGGCGATGTCGCATTTGTCGCCTTTGATGACGATGTCATCTAACTGTTCCTTGAGCCCCAACCGTTCGCGCAGAGCGGCGGCTGCCAGCATCATCGGCACGCAGGTGAAAGGCTTGATGCCCTCCTTCTGCAGGTCGGTGCAGGCGTGCTTCAGGATACAGCCTTCGATAAAGACGTCAGTGCGTTCGTCCTTGATCTTGAGGTCGGCTGCCAGCGCGCCGCCTACCTCGTCCACATAGATGCGCTCGATCTCGGTCAAAATGTCCTGAGGCGTCTCGCCCTGGATCTCCAGACCCATATCGTGCTCCATCTCTTCGAGGATCTCCTCGCCGATCTCGGTCGAGAGCGCGAAAGCACCCTCACCGAACAACTCCCACATCCCCTTGGCCAGGCCAAAGATCACTTCGTTGAACAGCTTCATCTGGCGAGTCTTTTTCTGTTCTTCCGTAGCCATTTCTATTGTCTCCTTATCGTATCGTCGGCCGGTTTTTTACCGGCGGTTATTTAGGGTTTTGCCAGCGTCGGGATTCAGCCCATGGTCGCGGTCATCCTCTGGCCTTTTCGGTCGAGTGACATCAGGCCTGGGTTGACCTCGGCGTCGGTTTGCCCCTGAATGACCACGGACATGGTCGGCCACAGGTGCTGATGGTCGTTAGACCATCTCGAAGGCGATGTCACACTTGTTGCCCTCGATCGTGACACCGAGCAGTCGCTCCTTGAGACCCAACCGTTCGCGGAGTACGGCGGCTGCCAGCATCATTGGGATACAGGTAAAGGCCGGGATGTCCTCTTTTTGCAGGTCGTGTGAAGCGTGCAGCAGGATGCAGTCCTCGGCCAGGATGTCGATACGGCCATTCTCGATCTTGAGGTCGGCAGCCTTGCACGCGCCCAACTCGTCGACCAGGATGCGCTCCAGTTCGGTCAGAATGTCGTGGGGGTTCTCACCCTGGATCTCGAGGCCCAAGTCGTGCTCTATCTCTTCGACGATCTCCTCGCCGATCTCGGCGACGGTTCCCCAGGCGCCTTCACCAAACAGTTCCCACATTCCTTTGGCCAGACCAAAGATCACTTCGTTGAACAGTTTCATCTGACGGGTCTTTTTTTGTTCTTCTGTAGCCATTTCGCTTCTCCCTTTTTTCACGTTTATTTCTGGGGCGATTAGCTCAGCGTCTCGGCGACGTCGCCGGCGATATCTCGCATCTCCACCAGAGCCATGCCGAGGTTTACGTCTGCGTCGGTCAGCCCCAGCACCACGGCCTTTTCTCCGGCGCCGATGGCGACGACCCAGCCCTCAGTGCCTTCCAGGATCGCGGCCTCAAAGTCGCCGCACTTGAGGGAGCCGAGCGTGCGCTTGCTCAAACCGAGCAGTGCCGCGCCCTCTGCGCCCACGCGGGTGGCGTCGTGGCCCCCCAGCGGCATGTTCGAGGCCAGCACCAGGCCATCGCTGCCGACGATGACGGCCCCGTTGACATCGGCCGATTGCTCCAACAGCGTCTCCAGGTGCTCTGCCAACACTTCACTTCGTTTCTTTGTTGCCATTTTTTGTACCTCCATTTCTGTGATTTCATCCAGCCCATCCCATCCGGCGGCGCGCTCGTCGATGCGGCGCATCCCTTCCAGGAGCAGGCCGGACCAGCTAACGGTTATGGTTCGTTCGGGCGGTGTAACGTCCATCTCCAGCTCGAACTCGCCGTCCTCCCACGTCAACAGTTCATACATCACCTCCTCTCCAGCTTGCGAGCCTAATATCGCGTGTACGACGTTGCCGTCGGCAAAGAAAATATCTCCTGCCTGCCCCTGGCGCTTGAGCCGCAGGCGGGCCTGGTTGCCCTCAGTGCAGTTGATCTGGACGATGCTGGGCAGGCTCAGGCTGCGCAGGTTGCCCCGCACCGCTGTGCCGTTCCCTCGCTCCAGGACGCGCCGTACCGTGGCGGTCAACACTTGAGCGTCCAGCGGCTTTTCCAGAAATTCGCTCGCGCCCAGCCGCAGCGCTTCGATCGCGTGCTCCTTCGTCCCGTAGGCGGTAAAGATGATGATCGCTGCATCGGGATTGTACTCTCTGAACGCCGCCAGCACCTCCAATCCATCCACATCCGGCATCTTGAGATCCACGATCGCCAGGTCAAAGCTCTCACGTTTGTACAGCTCGATCGCTTCGGTCCCGCCGGTGGCTCCCTGTACCTCGAAACCTCCCAGTTTCAGAACCCGGCTACATGCTTCGACCATTTTTGGTTCGTCATCTACCACCAGGATGCGTTTGACTGCCACGTATCGCTCCTCCTGCTCTGCTATGACCGTCGCGAATCGAAGTCTTGATGGACGGTGAACAGACGCTCATCGTTGAAGGTGCATTCTCCAGGAGTATACCCTCTCTGTGTCTCCACTGTGTCTTCTCAAGTCCTCCCGATGTCCCCAAAAACTTCCAAAAAGGTCTCCAATCTCACGTTGCGGGATTAGAGACCCTTCGCCCAGGGTGACGGCGACGCTACAGGTTACTGCTAGGGTGATGAAAAGAGGTTTGTGCCGGTTTCTAAACTGGTTCCATTTTTGTTCCGTTTTGTTGACTTGGCATTCGTCGCATTCGAGTGCCAAAGGGTGTTTGAGAGGCTCGTTTCCTTCAT
>Ga0180434_10009799_pt1 | contig 10352 bp, 8 predicted proteins | sample SS_ome_7_FD_132453 | JGI IMG/M metagenome (GOLD analysis project Ga0180434, IMG submission 132453) | Hypersaline lake sediment archaeal communities from the Salton Sea, California, USA - SS_1_D_2 metaG | ecosystem: Environmental > Aquatic > Non-marine Saline and Alkaline > Hypersaline > Sediment... | reverse complement strand
GGAGCTTCGCAACCCCGAGACCCGCCAGGAAATGGGGCGCCAGTCCCGCCGCATCTTCACAGAACGTTACGACCCGAAAGTGCTGATTTCGCAGGTCGAGGAGTTGATGGCATGACTCTTCTGCAACACGTATTCTATCGCGCCGATGGCGAATCGTGCCACACCAGGCTCGCTCGCCTCCGCCGGAGCGTTTACGCGGACAGTTCGCAGCAGGCGCGGCGGCTGGCTGAGCACCTGGAGTTCTGCAAGGCTACGGTCCCGATGTACCGGGACATTTCGCTTTGCGGCGATGATCCCTTTGAATCGCTGCGCGGCGTGGCTGTGTTCGACAAGCAGCGTCTCTCAGCCCTGTCGCCGCAGACGTTATCGGTCGAGGCCCAGCCGGGCTGTCGGATGGACTCGACCAGCGGCACTAGCGGACAGACGTTCAGGTTCATGATAAGTCGCCCCGAGCTGTGCATCCGCAAGGAGCACGAGCTGCTGGCCAACGAGATGTTGGGCCTTGCTCCGTCCGAGCGATACCTGCAGATATGGGGCGGCCACGAGAGCGCCAGCCCAACGCAGCGAATCAAGAACGCCGCTTACGGCCTGCTGACCGGGCGGACGCTGCGAACCGTGCGAGGCCCGGATCGCAACAGCCTGGCTGGCTGCGTCAGCGAAGTCGGAAAACACGCCGGCGGCGTGCTGCTGACGTACCCTTCGATCCTCTACGGCCTGTGCGAGATCGACGACCTGGCCGAGACGCTCAAGACCTACCGCGCGATCATCCTGACCGGCGAGGCGGTCGATTACGACCTGTTCGCCCAGTTCGGCCTGCGGGCCAATCTTCGGAACCGCTACGGCTCGCGGGAGTTCGGCGTGATCGCCCTGGCCGACGCCGGCGCGATGCACTATTTCGGCGGCAGGTATGTTCTCGAGACCCACCCGACCCACGGGCTGCTGGTGACCGACCTGGCCAAGAAGGCCATGCCGATGCTCCGCTATCCGATAGGCGATTTTGTCGATGCGAGCGATTCCAGGCCCAACAGTTCGGACGACATTGAGCGACTGACACACCTTGGCAGCGTGGAAGGCCGAACGTTCGACGTGCTCGAAGGTCGTAGCGGCCGACGCTACGCAGGGACGTTCTGGACGCTGGTCCTGCGCAAGAGAATCCATGTCGAAAAGTTCCGCTTGCGACTGGGCGCGAACTTCCAGCTGAGGGTCGATTACGTCGGCGACATGCCAGTCGAGGACGTCACCGAGCAGCTGCATGATGCACTGGAGGGCGACTTCGACCTGGTCGTCAGCCAGGTGGACCAGATGCCCGAGCTGCTCAACGCCAAGCAGAAAATTGTGTCGTGGGATACGTGAAAGTGAACGCAGTTGTGCACACAACCGGCGAAGTTTCGACGCTCGACGCAGGCCGGCCCGCACCGGCGGCGCGGCGATACGTCGTCCTGCACCCCTGGCCGACTTGCGGCGGGTTCGCCAAGCGGATGGACCTGCTGAGCGAAGCGCTCGGCCGTGAGCACCCGACCGAACGCATCCGAACTTGGCGCAGCCTGGCCGGCCTGCTTGTCCGCGGCGGGCTCGACGGCCAGGCGGTGACGCTTGTGTTCTTCACCAGCCTGCTTGTCCCGCTTGCGGTGCTGTTGAAGCTCCTCACGCCCGGCCTGAGCCTCTGCTACATGGTCCGCGGCGACGAGTACACCTACGCGCTGTCCCAGCGACGCCGCTTCCGCGCACTTGTAGCGCTGTGCCTTCAGCAGTTGCTGCGGGTGGCGAGGGGACGCTTCGTGTTCGTCTCGTGGGACCTGGCCCAGGTGTTCGGTCAGCGGCTGGGACGAATTTGCCGCTCCTGCGTCCTGCCCAATACGCTCGGCGAAGCGCTTCCGCCCACCAGGCCGGTGGGCCAAGCCGTTGCGGTGGTGGGCGATTTCGGCACGGTCAAGAACATCGAGTCCGTCATCGCGGGCCTCTCGGGCGGCAACTACCAGCTGCACCTTTACGGCAATCGCAGCCTGCCGGAGCAATGGCAGCGTCCATGGCTGTGTGCCCACGGCGTGGTTGACGATCTGTCGGCCCATCTGCGGGACGTTTCGCTGGTGGTCTTGGCCAGCGTCAGCGAGGGCTTTCCGAACGTGCTCGTCGAGGCGCTCCAGGCTGGGTGCGGCGTGGTGGTGCACAATGGTTTTCCGTTCCGGCACCTGCCGGTCGCCGACGAGTGGCGATTCGATTTGCCCCGCGACGCCGACACGGAACCGGGGCTGGTCCACCACGGACATCTCCGTCTCGAAGACGTTATCGAAACACTTCGCTCGCAGGGCAGGGACTTCCGGCAGGACAATCCGGAACTGGTCCAGCTGATCGAGTCCGACTGGCAGCGGCGCGTTCGGCAGGCTGTGGCATGAGGAGCAACAAGACCAAATGACATTGCGACTTCCATTCATGCTGCATTCGGTGCTGAGCGACGACGGGTGGGATTACTCCTTCCTGAGCAATTCGCTCGACGAGCTGGACCGGCTGATTACGTTCTATCGCCGCGCGGGATTCGCCTTCGCAAAGGCTTCCGAGCTGGCCGAGGCACGCCGCCGCAGCGTGTGCCTGACCTTCGACGACGGCTTTGCGGATAACTGGACGCTGCTGCATCCGTTCCTGGCCGAGCGGAAGATTCCCTACACGGTCTTCATCAATAAGGACTTCGTGGAAAAATCAGACCAGGTCCGTCCCTTTGGCGACCGCAGGCCTGGGTATCTGAGCATCGGCGAGCTGCGGCGTATGCACGAGTCGGGCCTGTGCGATCTGCAATCGCACTCGGTGACCCACACGTGGTACCCGACCGCCGGGCGGGTAGTGGACATCTTCAAGCCGTCCGACAAGGGCGCCTATCCGTGGATGCTTTGGAACGATCAGCCCCAGCTCAAACCGCACTGGCTGCAGGCGGATTACTCGCACCTGGTGGGCCTGCCGGTCTTCGAAAATGACCGGTCCCTGCGGGCAAGGCGGTTCGTATTCGACGCCGACAAGCTCGCGCACTTCCAGGGACGCGTCCGAGCCGACGGTCTGAATGCACCGGCAGCAAACGAGCTGCTGACTGGCGAGTACCCGGACATCGGCCACGCTGAGACGCCGGCTGAGCGCGACGCGAGGTACGTCGCGGAGATCCGCGACAACGCCCAGTTCATCCAGGATGTGCTGGGCTATCACCCGAACGTGATGTGCTGGCCTGGCGGGGCGTTCAATGCCGTCTCCGAGGCCTTGGCGTATCGGTTCCACGATTGCACCACGATCAAGCGCAGCTACGGCGCCGACCGGCGATTCATGCATCGCCTTAGCCCATGCAATCCCTACGGGCGCGACCGGTTCCCGTGGCAACACTTTCGCCTGACGCTGCTTGGCTACACCGTGCGTCACGCCGCGGGCTACCTGGCCAGCCGGGCCAAGGCCTGCGGGCGCTTGCTGCCGGGCGGCAAGGCCCGACCCGACGCCGTTGCGGAGGTCTCTACATGAAAGTCCTGCACGTAGGGCCAAAGAATTTCCCGCCCGCTCACGGCGGCGTCGAGAAGGTCGTTTACGATCTCGTTACCGGGATGCCGGACGTGGAAAGTCATGTATTTGTCGAATGGCGCCAGGACGCACCTGTCGAGCGCGTCTGCACCTTGCCCAAGGGCCTGTGGCGGCAGTACCGCGCCGTGAGCCGGTACGCCAGGCGTAACGGCATCGACGTAATCCACATTCACAAAGAGGCCTTCGTGCCGCTGGGCATGCTGCTGAAGCTGGCTGGGTGGCGATGTGTAGCCACCATCCATGGCTGTCCGTGGCGTCTGCGGCGTTGGCCGATGCACATCCGCGCCGCCTTCTTCACGCTGGACTACCTGGCGACCTGCGTCTTCGACAAGACAGCCTTCGTCGGCGAGCCGGACTGGCGACTGTTCCGCAAGCTGGCGGTGATCCGCAAGCCCGTGCTCGTGCGGAACGGCGTGCCCGGCGGGGTCGCAACGGCTGTCGACGCTCGCAAGGGCGCGGTCTACGTCGGGCGTCTGTCCCCGGAAAAGAACGTCCTGCGCCTGGCGCAGGCGGCAGACAAGGCGAACGTGCCGCTGGACCTCTACGGCCCGATGGACCGCCGGGACCACAATTACACCCAGACGCTGCTGGCGGCGGTAGAGCAGTCTCCGTGGGTCTGTTGGAGGGGGCCGATCGACTTCAGCGAGGTCCGGCCCACGCTGGCGAAATACCGCGTGTTTATCAATCCGTCGTTCGCCGAGGGCCTGCCCGTCAGCGTGCTCGAAGCAGCGGCTGAGGGCTTGCACCTGGTCCTCTCGGACATTCCGCAGCACCGTTCGCTGGCGATGCCGCAATGCACGTACGTGGACCCCTCAGCCATCGACCTGCGGCCCGAACTTCGCGACCAGGCCGCCGACGCAGCGCTGAATCGCCACCACGTGCGGCGCGAATTCGACATATCCGCCACTACCCAGGCCTACCTCGGGCTGTACCGCCAGGCGCTGGGGCGCACCGGCAAAGACGAGGCTCACCCAGCCGGTCCAATTGACGTTATCGGTGCTGAATTGCCGATGACCAGAGTATGAAGACGCACGGCAACATCCCAGAAAGGGGAGCAATACTGTGACGAAAAAGGCACTGATAACGGGCATTACGGGCCAGGACGGAAGTTACCTGGCTGAGCTGCTGCTGGCCAAGGGATACGAGGTCCACGGGCTGATCCGCCGGAGCAGTTCGTTCAATACCGAGCGGATCGAGCATCTCTATGCCGACCCTCATGACCCCGAGGCGAGGATGTTCCTGCACTACGGTGACCTCACCGACGGCACGGGCTTGCGGCAGGTGCTCACGAAGGTCCAACCCGACGAAATATACAACCTCGGCGCCCAGTCGCACGTTCGCGTCAGCTTCGACCAGCCCGTCTACACCGCCCAGGCAACAGGCATCGGCACGGTGCGCCTGCTGGAGTCGCTGCGGGACACAGGCCTCTCGGCGCGCGTCTACAACGCAGCCTCCAGCGAGATGTTCGGCAAGGTCGCCGAGACCCCGCAGACCGAGCGGACGCCGTTTCACCCGCGAAGCCCCTACGCCTGCGCGAAGGTCTACAGCTACTGGCAGACGGTCAATTATCGCGAGAGCTACGGCATGTTCTGCTGCAACGGGATACTGTTCAATCACGAGTCGCCCCGGCGCGGCGAGACCTTCGTAACCCGCAAGATCACCCGTGCGGTCGGGCGGATCAAGGAGGGCCTGCAGGATAAGCTCTACCTCGGCAACCTGGACGCCAAGCGCGACTGGGGATTTGCCGGCGATTACGTCGAGGCGATGTGGCTGATGCTGCAGCAGGACGAGCCGGACGATTTCGTCATAGCCACCGGCCGGACCTACTCGGTCCAGGAGTTCCTCACGCAGGCTTTTGCCCGCGCGGGGCTGGACCCGGCCAAGTACGTGGAGACCGACCTGCGATACTTCCGCCCGGCTGAGGTAGATTTGTTGTTGGGCGACGCGAGCAAGGCCCGGCAGGTTCTGGGCTGGCAGCCCAGGGTTGGCTTCGAGGAGCTTGTAGCCATGATGGTGGACGCCGATTGCGAGCTGGCTGAACAGGAACGCGTGCTGGCTGACCACAAGGCCCACCTTGCGACGGCCGGTGCGGGAGAGTCGTTGTGAACCTTGCCGGCGAAACAATAGTGGTAACCGGCGGGGCGGGATTTCTTGGCCGGGTGCTCCAGGTGGAGCTCCTCCGCCGCGGCGCCAGCGCCGAGCGCATCTGTGTGCCGCTGATCGAGGACTACGACCTGACGCGCGAGGCTGACGTGGTCCGCATGTACGAGGACATGCAGCCCAGCGTCGTGATTCACCTGGCTGCGGAGGTCGGCGGCATCGGCGCCAACCGCGAAAACCCCGGACGGTTCTTCTACGCAAACATGGCGATGGGTCTGCACCTGATCGAGCAGGCGAGGATTCGCAGCCTAAGAAAGTTCGTCCAGGTGGGCACCGTTTGCGCCTATCCGAAGCACACGCCCGTTCCGTTCCGCGAGGACGACCTGTGGAACGGCTACCCGGAAGAGACCAACGCACCTTACGGCATCGCCAAGAAGGCGCTGCTGGTCATGCTCCAATCGTATCGCCAGCAGTACGGCCTTGATGGTATATACCTGCTGCCGGTGAACCTCTACGGGCCCGGCGACAACTTCAACCCCAACAGTTCGCATGTGATACCAGCCCTGATCCGCAAATTCACCGAGGCCGTCGACGCCGGGCGCAACACCGTGACGCTCTGGGGGACCGGCTCAGCCAGCCGGGAGTTCCTGTACGTGGAGGACGCCGCGCGCGGCATCGCCCTGGCAGCCAAGGGCTACGACCAGCCGGACCCGGTGAACCTCGGGGCTGGGCGCGAGATAACCATCCGCGACCTGGCCGAGCAGATCCGGACGCTCACCGGTTTCGAAGGCGAGATCGTCTGGGACGATCGTTACCCTGACGGTCAGCCGCGACGCTGCCTGGACACGTCGCGCGCCAAGGAACGGTTCGGCTTCGTAGCCCAGATGTCTTTCGACGAGGGGCTGCGGCGGACGATCGAGTGGTGGCAGCAGGTGGGCTGCCCAGCCGAGGTCCGCTAGCCCAGCAGCTTTCGCGCCAGGGCCCTGGCCTCGGCGGCGGTGTGAATCCGCTCGTCCAACTGGGCGTCGTAGATCGCCCTGAGCAGCTGTCCCATGGGGCGCCCTTCACGGCAGCCTAGCTTCTTGAGGTCCTGGCCGTTAATCAACGGCGGCGGCGAGACGCTTTGCGGCGCGATGGCGCCGGCTCGACGGGCGATGCGGCGGGCCTGGGTGGTTTGTCCCGTCTGGAGCTGCTCGCGGACGCGCCACAACTGGCGAAGCCGATCAAACGAAGCGTTGGACATCAGACGCTTGAACTGGCACAACGCGATTCGCTCAGCATTGCCCCAGCCGTCGCGATGGCCCGCCATCCACACAAGCGCGTCGCGCAGCTCGTTGGACGCTCCCCATCGGCGGACGATCTTGCGGATCGACCCGCCCGGCAGGTCCGACAGCAGCGCCGCCAGTGCGAGCACCAGGTCCTTGCGTCCCTGGACGCGTTCGACGCGCCGCACGGCGTCAGGCCAGAGGGTGGGCTTCTCGTACAGCTCGCCCAGGACTTGGCGCGCCAGTTGGAGTTCGTCCAGCATCCGCAGCGCCTTCGCGGCGTCGGGTCCGGCGAGCATGCGCGACAGCTCGTCGTAGATACGCTCGCCGCTGATGGCGACGATCTGTCCGGCGTGCGACTTGATGCCGGCCACGGTGGCCTCGTCAACGTGGAAGTCCAGCCGCACCGCGAACCGCACCGCCCGCAGCATCCGCAGGTAGTCCTCGGCGAAGCGATCCGACGGAGAGCCTATCGTGCGAAGCACGTTGCGCCGCAGGTCGGCTCGCCCGCCGACGTAGTCGATCACCTCGTCGCTCAGCGGGTCGTAAAACATGCCGTTGATGGTGAAATCGCGCCGCATTGCGTCTTCGCGCGGGGTGGAAAACGTCACGTGGTCGGGACGTCGCCCGTCGCTGTAGGACGCGTCGCTGCGGAAAGTGGCTACCTCCACGCGCCGGCGATTGCGGATAACCATCGCCACGCCAAACTTCGCGCCAACCAGCAGCACGCGGCGGAAGAGCTTGGCTACCTGCTGGGGCGTAGCGTCGGTGGCGATGTCGTAATCCGCCGAGCGGACGCCCAGAAGCATGTCCCGCACGCACCCGCCGGCGAACAGCGCCTGGTGGTCCGCCTTTCGCAGGCGCTTGAGCACCCACAGGGCGGTCGATTTGTCCGCGTGGTCAGCCATACCGTCGTAGTTATACCATACGATCCGTCGACAGGGGGTGGCGGAATCAGCCGGCTGGCGGCGCTTTGTAGCTCGCCTCCACCGGCACGCCCTGGACCTGGCCTTGACGCAAGCGGTTGGCTGCGACCGCCTCGACAATCAGCAGAAGGATAACCGCCGCCAGCAGGACGTCCCACCAGTTGCGTCCCTGGGCACGCTGGGCTGCAGCGGCGTTGACGGCGGCCAGGCTGGACGCAACGTAGGCCCGCTCAAAGCCCTCGTTGCGCAGGGCTGCGACGAACGTAGCTGCCGGCATCGACGCCAGGCGGCTCTCGATTCCGTTCGGGTTGACCGCGAATATCCCCCGGCTGTTGACGGCGTCGGGACCAGCCCCGGCCAGTTGCCAACGGTACACGCCCGGACGCTGCGTGTCGTGGAACGTGGCTACCAGCCCTTCAGCCGTCTGCTCAGCCGTGGCTGCGAGCACCTGCGCGGGCTGGCCGAGCGCCTCGGGCGGTGAAATGTGAACCACGGCCTTGCCGTCGCCGGGCAGCCCGCCCCCGACGGCGGGGCGGATCGTCACCGGCGCGCCGGCCAGGTAGGTCAGGTCCTGCCCGCGGGCCTGGCCCGAAAGCATGCTCATCCGTGCCACCATCGGCAGGAACAGGCTCGTGACGGGCAGGTTGGACCACCGCGGCGAGGCCGTCGTGGTGCACAGGATGCTCCGCCCGCGCCCGAACGTCTTGGCCACCAGCAGCGGATCGCCGTCTTCGAGTCGCATCAGCACGTTGGGGGGCGTGGCCGGGGCTGAGATGCGATAGTGCCGCTGGACGAGCACGCTGAGGTAGTCAGCCGGCTCGGTGAACAGGCCCTCGAAGTAGGGGTGCTTCGTATCTACCCAGTCGACCGCATCCGCTGCGGCGTCCGGGCCGACCTCGCCCGTGGCAGATTCGATTCGCCCAGGCAGCAGGCCGCCGTCGGCTGGGACGTTGTCGATGAAGCGTTCGTTATAGTTGGCTGCGTCGATGCCTGGGCCCAGGAAGAACGCCACGACCCCGCCGGCCCGGGCGTAGGCGACGATCGCAGCCGCCTGGGCGTCGTCGAAGCGCGCCACCTCGCAGAAAAACGCGATGTCAGCATCGGCAAGGTCCGCCGGCGAAAACTTGTCAGCCTCGACGGTTCGCGGCTGAATTGACCAGGTCGCTGCGTCGGCGTCGAACGGGTCCAGCGCCAGACGGAGCATCATGGCCGGGTCGTAGGACGCCGGCTCGCCCGGCGTGGCTGCCCCGCGAACCACCAGCGCCCGCACCCGGCCGCGGATGTCCAGGGCGAATCGGCGAACGTTATCTACCGGCAGGTCGTCGCCCTGGGCCAGGAACACCTCGCCGGCGACCGGGCCGGGCTTGGCGAATCGGCGGAAGAACCGCACCGTGGCGATGCTGCCCTCGCGGCCGGCTGCGGACAGCGCCTTGCGAACGCGCAGGCCGCTCTCGACGCCGTCGATCCGCAGCCCCACATCCACCACGCGATCGGCCGGCGACGAGTTGACCAGCGTCGCGGTGATCTCCACGACCTGGCCCACCACCCGCAGCGGTGAGAGCTCCAGGTTGCTGATGCCGACATTGTTGATCTCGCCGGCGGCTGTGTTCACCACGAGCAGGTGAACGTCGTTGTCGTCGGCGAGCGATTGCAGCGTGAGTATCTGCTCGAAGCTTATCCGCTGCAGATCGCTCAGCACGTAGACGGACTTCTGGTCCGTGGTCTGCTCGGCGAGCATCTCGACGGCGGCACTGACGCGCTGGGCAAGCGGGGCTGGGCCCATGCCGATCCGCGCGTCTTCGATCCCCTTGCGAAGCGCGCTGAGGTCGGCGTTCATGACGGTCGATACGAGCCCGCCGTTGGTCGTCAGGAGCGCGCCCATCGTCGGCGGATCGTCCCCGCCCAGCAGCGCAGCCGCTTGCGTCTTGGCCTTGTCGAGCCGGCTGCCGTCGCCGCTGCGTGCGGCCATGGAATAGCTGTTGTCCAGCACCACCGCTGCGGCGTAGCGTCGCCCAGCCAGCCAGCCGCCCGTGACTCGCGAGATCGGCTCTGCCACCGCTAGCGCCAGCAACGCCAGCAGACCCGCGCGCAGCAGCATCAACAGCCAATGCTGTATCCGCCGCCGGCGGGCGGTCTTCTCCATGCTGGCCTTGAGGAATCGCAGCGTCGGGAACTGCACCTCCTGCGCCCGCACGCTGGACATCAGGTGCAGCACGAACGGTATCGCCGCCGCAGCCAGGCCGATCAGGAGCAGGGGGGTTGCGAAGGTCATGCCGCGATTACCTCATCAGGGCCTTGCGCCGGGCCAGGTAGTTCAGCAGCATCCGGTCGTACGGCGTGTCGGTGGGCGTCAGGGCGTACTCGATGTTCCTGTCGGAGCATTCCTTGCGGTAGTATTCCACGAAGGCGTTGACCTCCTCGATGTAGGCCTCGCGGACGTATCGCGGATCGACCTGGATGCGATCGTCGGTTTCCATGTCCACGAACGACTGGACCTTCTTGAACGGGAAGT
>Ga0180434_10009798_pt1 | contig 10352 bp, 10 predicted proteins | sample SS_ome_7_FD_132453 | JGI IMG/M metagenome (GOLD analysis project Ga0180434, IMG submission 132453) | Hypersaline lake sediment archaeal communities from the Salton Sea, California, USA - SS_1_D_2 metaG | ecosystem: Environmental > Aquatic > Non-marine Saline and Alkaline > Hypersaline >... | reverse complement strand
GGGGTCAGCAAGCGCCAAAGGTACGGGCGGAGGCGAGCAGGCTCTATGGTTGAGTCCAAATTGAGTCGAGTTAGGACGAATCGGAGATGGCGTGAGCGAGGCTAGCGTGGCTGTTAGCCGTCCAACGGGAGATGCCGTGCCCGAGGCCGCACTGGATCGGGTGGCGCAAGCACTGGGCCCGAGCGCGCAGCGTGATGTGCCGTTGTCTCGGTTCACGTCCATGCGGGTCGGGGGACCGGCGGATCTGTTGGTGGTCGTTGAGGGGGTTGAGCAGCTTGTGCGGGCCGTCACCCTGGCTCGTGAACAGGGCGTCCCCTGGCGCGTGCTTGGAGGTGGCTGCAACGTACTGGTTTCTGACGTGGGCCTACGCGGCCTGTCGATCATCAATCGTGCGGGTGCGATGTCCGTGGGGGAAGGGCTGGCGCGGGTGGAGTCTGGAGCCATGCTCGCCGGTGTAGCCCGCACGTGCGTTGAGGCCGGACTGGCCGGGATGACCTGGGCCGTGGGCCTGCCGGGGACGGTAGGGGGTGCCGTCGTCGGCAATGCGGGGGCATTCGGCGGCGACATCGCAGGGAGTATCGCTAGCGCGACGCTGCTGACACCCGGCGGGGATACTGTGGAAAGAGAAGGTGAGTGGTTCGACTTCACGTATCGTGGTGGGCGTCTGAAAGGCGCCAGCGGGCGGGGCTTCATCGTGTTGTCCGCTGCGCTCCACGTTCGGCCGGGGGACAGGTCCGCCTTGATGACTCGGGCGGAGGAGGTGCTGGCCGAGCGGCGGGCACGTCATCCCGCGGGCCCGACTATGGGGTCGACATTCAAGAACCCGATCGACGGCTACGCGGGACAACTGATTGAGGAGGCAGGGCTCAAAGGCCGGCGGGTAGGGGAGGCCCGGGTCTCGTCAGAGCACGCCAATTTCCTGGTGAACGAGGGGCACGCCACGGCGGAGGATGTTGTGAATCTGATCGAGCGTATCCAGCGCGAAGTGGAGCGGCAGTCGGGCGTCAGGCTGGCTCTGGAAATCGAGATGCTCGGATGGTAGCTTGGTCGGACAAGATGGGGAGGCGACGGTGAGCAAGAGGATTCGGGTCGGCGTGGTGTTCGGCGGACGCTCCGGGGAGCATGAAGTCTCTCTGGCATCGGCCCAGTCGGTCATGGCCGCGATGGATGCGGAGAAGTACGACATCGTGCCCGTCGGTATCACGAAGGAGGGGCGCTGGATAGCATCGGGTGATCCTGTGCTCGCACTGAGCGATGGGGATGCCACCAAGAGCTGCCCGGCTGCCTTGCTCAGCGATCCCAGTGGGAAGGGTTTGGTACGCCTCGAGGAGACAGACCGAGCGCTGCGGGCGACGCCGCTGGCCGAGCTTGATGTCGTCTTCCCAGTCCTTCACGGCCCGTACGGAGAGGACGGTACCGTACAGGGATTGCTGGAGCTGGCCAACATGCCCTATGTGGGTGCCCAGGTCACGGCCTCGGCCGTGGCCATGGACAAGGTGATCTTCAAGGACGTGATTCGGGCCCACGGCCTTCCCACTGTGGACCATGAGACGATCAAACGGAAGGCGTGGTGTACGGATCCAGAAAGCATCCTGGACACCGTTGAGGCTCGGTTTCCGTATCCCGTCTTCACCAAGCCGGCCAACCTGGGCTCGAGCGTCGGTATCTCCAAATGTCAAAGCCGCCAAGAGCTTGAAGCGGGGTTGGAAGATGCTGCTCGATATGACCGGAGGATGCTCGTGGAACCTGCCGTGCCGGCGGCTCGGGAGATCGAGGTGAGTGTCCTGGGCAACGATGAGCCCATCGCGTCCTTGCCTGGAGAGATTGTGCCCAGCCGCGACTTCTACAGCTACGAGGCCAAGTACCTCGATGAGGGCGAGGAGGCATCGGATCTATTGATTCCGGCTCCGCTATCGACGGAGATGACGGAGCTGGTGCGCGATCTGGCCGTCCAGACCTATCTGGCCATTGATTGTGCGGGGATGGCCCGGGTTGACTTCCTCCTCTCGGGTGTGGAATGTGATGGGCGAGATCCACCAGCGCTGTACGTGAATGAGATGAATACGATCCCCGGTTTCACCAAGATTAGTATGTATCCGAAGCTATGGGAGGCCACGGGGATTCCCTATTCTGAGTTGATCGATCGCTTGATTGAACTGGCGTTAGAGCGCCATCGCGACAAGGCAAGCACCGAAGTCTCGTACCAACATGGGGAGTGAGCTCATGACCACATCCTGGAAGCCCAGTCGCGGGAAGAAACACTATGAAAGAGCCGGGTCGGTGGTGTTGAACAGTGTCAAGCTGGGCCAGGCCCCGATCTCCCTGAGCAAGATTCGCTGGCGGCACCGCTGGCTGTGGATCTTGATGGCAGTGGCGGCAGTGGGCGGTGCTCTTGGGCTGTGGCTGACGGTGGATAGCCGCTTCTACGTCTACGAGGCGCAGATCGAAGGGACGCGCCGGCTCTCTCCCGAGAAGGTTTTTGACGCCAGCGGCCTGCGGGGACTGCACGTCCTGTGGGCGCGGCCTGCGACCATTGAATCTGAGGTTTTGGCGACGCTCCCATCCCTGGAGCGTGTCGAGGCGAACTGCCAGCTCCCGGCCGAGTGCTCGATTGTCGTCGTGGAACGAAGGCCTCGGGTGCTCTGGGATGAATCGGGGCAGTTGTGGTGGATCGACGATCAGGGCGCGGTGTTTGACGCGGAGGACCAGGCGGCAGGCATCGATGGGATTGGCGGAGAGACGGGGCAGTGGTCGGTGACCGGCCCGCTGCCGCGCGGGGAGGATGAGAATCTTGATCCTGAGGTTCGGGTGGCCCTGGAGGAGCTCTGGGAGAGCGAGCGCGAGGTGCCCGGCGTCTTTCAGTACTCTCCGGATCGGGGGCTGAGCTTCGTTGATGAGCGTGGATTGCGCGTGGTGGTCGGCAAAGGTGCTGGCATGGCGCGGCGCTTTCGGGTTCTTGACAGCGTGATGGCCCACCTGGCGTCGGCCCAGGTGACCCCGCGCTTTGTGGACGTCCGTTTTCCTGACGCTCCCTACTACGCGGTGAGAGCGGAGTAGGGTGGGGCATGGAAAGTGGTAACGGACTCGTCGGCCGGCACCGGGGTGAGCGCAGGACGCGCAAACATAGCTTCGCCCTTCTAGCGTAGGGAGTGGTGAGTCGTGGAGCGAACCGTCGTTGGCGTCGATGTCGGTTCCAGCAAGATATGCACCCTCGTGGGCGAGGTCGGCAGCAATGGTGACCTGCGCGTGGTCGGCGTTGGTCTCGTTCCTTCACGTGGCTTGCGGAAGGGTGTGGTGATCAATGTTGAGGAGGCTACGGCGGCGCTCTCAGCCTCGGTCCAAGAGGCGGAACGAACCTCGGGGTACAAGCTAGAGCGGGCCTACGTCAGCATCAGCGGGGAGCATATCTCTTCGCTGAACAGCCAGGGAGTGGTTGGTGTCTCCCACCGCCGGTCCGGTATTACGGTGGATGACGTTGAGAGGGCGCTGGACGCGGCCTGCGCCGTGTCCGTGCCCCACGATCAAGAGATCATTCACGTGATCCCGCGGGGCTACGTGGTCGATGGTCAGAGCGGTGTACAGGATCCGGTGGGTATGTACGGCTTTCGGCTGGAGGTCGAGGCTCACCTGGTGACGGCCTCCTCCACGGCCATCCAGAACCTCTTGAAATGCGTGCGTGGGGCGGGTCTGGAGGTAGACGAGGTGGTGTCCGCGGCCATTGCGGCGGGGGATGCCGTTCTGGACGAGACAGAGCGGGAGATGGGCGTGGTTCTTGCAGATGTGGGGGCTGGAACCACAGATGTCGCCGTCTTCATCGACGGCACGGTCTGGCACACGGTGACGCTGGGGATTGGGGGCGCCTACGTGACCCGAGACATCTCCATAGGGCTCCGTCTTCCGCCGGCCGTTGCCGAGGAGGTGAAGGTCAAGCACGGTCACGCGCTCCCTGAACAAGTAGGCAGTGACGAGTTGTTCACGATCTCCTCTTTTGGGGATGAGGTGAGTCGGGACGTACCAAGGTGGCAACTGGCCAGCATCATTGAGGCGCGGGCCGAGGAGATCCTGTCGATGATCAACAAGGCCATCAAGCGGTCGGGATATGATGGCCTGCTCCCAGCCGGCGTGGTCCTTGCGGGAGGTACGGCGCAGCTCGCAGGCATACGGATGCTGGGCCGTCAGGTGCTCGGGCTGCCGGTTCGCCTGGGCACCCCGGCAAACTTGCGCGGGTTGGTGGATAGTGTTGACAACCCCGCGCACGCCGTGGGTGCGGGGCTGATGGCCTGGGGCAGCACTGAGGAGGCCCGTCCACAGCTGAAGTCAAGGCCCAACCCGGGTGGTGGATCAGGATTCCTCAGGTGGCTTCGGGCATTCCTGCCGGGCTAGGCCGGTTCTCCGCTGGACGGGACATCGACCGGCACGCGGGGTGCATGGGTAGCGATTTGTTCATAGCTCTTAATGACTGGGTTGTCGAAAATCAGTGATTGGACGGTATTGGGACCGCGGTATCAGGAGACTGGAGGAGGAACGATGAACAGGACACCACAAACGGAGAGCTTCGCGAAGATCCGGGTGGTCGGCGTGGGGGGCGGAGGCAGTAACGCCGTCAACCGCATGATCGAGGAAGGGATGAGCGGCGTGGACTTTGTCGCCGTCAATACGGATGCTCAGGCGCTCATGCTCTCCGATGCCCCGGCGAGGGTGCGCGTTGGGGACAAGCTGACCCGAGGTCTGGGCGTTGGCGGAGACCCGGAGATGGGCCGTGAGGCGGCGGAGGAATCGGTGGATGAGCTCTACGAAATCCTCGAGGGCTCGGATATGGTGTTCATCACCGCGGGTATGGGTGGGGGCACTGGCACCGGGGCATCACCCGTCATCGCGCGGGTGGCCAGGGAAGTTGATGCCCTGTCGATTGGCGTGGTCACGCGTCCCTTCAGTTGGGAGGGCTCGGTCCGCTCGCAGGCGGCGGTGCGGGGCATTGAGAACCTTAAGGAGCAAGTGGACACGTTGATCGTGATCCCCAACGATCGGCTTCTGGAGATCACGGACAAGCGAGTTACCCTCCAGAATGCCTTTTCGCTAGCCGACGATGTCCTGCGTCAGGGTATCCAGGGCATCTCGGAGCTCATCACGGTCCCTGGGCTGATCAATCTGGATTTCGCGGATGTGCGGACGATCATGGCCGAGGGAGGTGCAGCGCTCATGGCCGTTGGTCGTGCCAGCGGTGATGACCGGGCCATCCAGGCTGCGGAGCAGGCAATCTCGAGCCAGTTGCTGGACATCACCATCGACGGCGCGCGGGGGATCCTGTTCAATGTGACGGGTGGCGCGGACCTCAGCCTCTACGAGGTGAATGAAGCGGCATCCATCATCAAGCAGACCGCGCACCCCGACGTCAATCTCATCTTCGGGGCGGTCGTGGACCAGGAATTGGACGATGAGATCCGCATCACGGTGATTGCAACGGGATTCGACCAGAGTGGGCCCCGGTCCCGATCGACCGTCACCCCCAGGAGGCACGAAGAGCCGGAGTCGGTTGATTTCGCCGCGTCGACGTTCGACGAGGACGATATTGAGATCCCGGCGTTCCTGCGGAGGCGTAACTGATAGCCGATCACGGTGCCAGCTTCGTGCATAGGGTGCCCTGGGCAGCCGGCCGTGGATGGTCCGCGCCGCAGGTCTCGTGACTCGAGCCCTCGCCGGAATGCGCGCCACAGGCTCCCGGAGCGCGACGGGCGGTCGCCCACCCACCTTGCGAAACGCGCGATCCGAGGGTCCGTCTCTGCGGAGGACTGTTTGCGCTCCCAGGTAGCAGGCTGCCCCTGTCCCAAGACCTTCCAGGTGTCTAACTAGACACCCGCGCCTCTCCCCAGGTACGGGCGGCCTGGGGAGAGGGCGTCGGCTTCAGCTGCTGCCGAAGGTGCCGGTCCGGTTTGGCGCCCTTCTCGGCCGTCGCGTCGACCGCCGTTCAGGACAGCGCACGCCGCTCGATCTCTACCCTCCGCTGGCGGTTTCCAGCTTCACTTCTCCAGACTCGTCAGCGCTCGCTTGATCCTCTCGAGTCCCTCGCGGAGCGTGGAGCGTGGACAGCCAAAGTTCAGGCGTACGAACCCCTCACCTCCGCTGCCGAAAGTTGCGCCGTCGTTGAGGGCGATCTTCCCCTGCTCGAGAAAGAACGTGTGGGGATTACCAGGGATGGCGGACCCGCGGCAGTCCAGCCAGGCAAGGTATGTACCCTCCAGGTTCCCCATGCTAATCCCGGGGAGTTCCTCCGCCACGAACTGTTGGACGATGTCCCGGTTCTCCTCCAGGTAGGAGAGGGCCGCCTCCAGCCAGGGTCCACCATCACGATAGGCCGCGAGCGCGGCAGTATACCCCAGGATGTTCACGCTGGGCATCAGGCCGCTGTAGGACTCGCAGAAGCGCTGACGCAACTCCCCATTCTCGATGATCGCGATCGAGCACTTGAGCCCGGCGATGTTGTAGGTCTTGCTGGGCGCCATCAGGGTCACTGTCTGGGCAGCGACCTCCGGCGCAAGGGAGGCGATAGGCGTGTGGACGTTGTCGTCGAGGAGGAGGTCACAGTGGATCTCGTCGGAGCAGATGAGGATGTCCTCTCGGAGGCAGATCTCGGCCATCCTCTCAAGCTCGTCACGCCGGAAGACGCGTCCCACGGGATTGTGAGGGTTGCAGAGGATGAAGATGCGCGTCTTGTCCGTGATGGTCTCGTCCATCAGATCGAAGTCTATCTCGTAGGTACCATCGCGGCGCCGCGTCAGCTCCATCTCGTCGTTCGTCAGGCTTGCTTCCGCCGGAGCATACAGGACTGGATAGTAGATCGGGGTCTGAATGAGCACGCCGTCGCCAGGCGCGGCGGCGATCTGGCAGGTCAGGTTGAAGCCGGGGACCACGCCGGGAATGAAGATCAGGTCCTCAGGGGTCACCTGCCAGTTGTACAGGGTCCGGAGGCGTTCCACGAAGACCTCGCGGAGTTCGTCCGGGGACCGGCCGTAACCGAACACGCTGTGGTCGACGCGTTCCCGAAGGGCGTCGATGACGGGCGGCGGCGAGCGGAAGTCCATGTCTGCGACCCACATGGGGAGAACGTCTTTGCCGTAGTGGTGCCACTTGATGCTATCGAAGCGTCGTCGATCGATGTGTTCGTCAAAGTCGTAGGTCATTGTGGAGGTCTGTGCTCCTTCGTCTGTTGAACGGGCGGTGCTGCGACCGCTGCGGATGCCACTGGAGATTGTACATCCGAAGGACCGTCATGTCGATCCGCTGAGGGTACTGTTGGGAGGGATTAGCACGGCGACGCTTTGAGCGCCGCCGCGCTGGGAGACGAAGGTAGACAGAGTTCGGGGGGATGCCGTCAGGGTGTGAGGCGGTCCTTCCGGCCCCATGGGCGCTTGAAAACTCCTCACTCCCTGGGGCATTCCATCAACTGCCGATGTTGGCGCTCCCCCTCCTGCTCCGCCACGGGGCAGGGACAGCCGTGATCGGCCTCCACCTCAAGCATCTCTGGATGGCTCTGGAGGTAGATGTCCCGCGCCACCCGGCGCACCTCCAGCGGCTCCCCGATGATCCCTCCCACCGTCATTAGCGGGTTCAACGACGCGTCCGATTCTTGAAGATGATCTGCATCCGCTGCCTCATCGCTCGCAGCTCGCCCGCCGACTGCTTCGCCAGATCCTTCCTCTCGATCAAGGTGCTCCCGCCCGTCGGCTCGTAGAGCCGCACCATTGTCTGCCCTACGGCCGTCTTCCCGCTCCCAGTCTTCCCCACCAGCAACGGCGTCTCGCGCTCCTCCAGCATGTACGACACGCCGTTCACCGCGTGCACGGTGCCGTGGTCGGTATGGAAGCGCGTCAACTGGTCCTCCAAATCGAGCAGCGTGGTGTTCGACGGTGTGTCATTTGTTGTGTGCCTTTCGAGTGGTGCTCGGATCATGATGGTGCGGGCACTGCCGGGGCCGGCACCGAGGGCTGCACGTCTCGACGAACGGGACGTCTGCCTCAGGGCTGAGGCTACCCCGGCACAATGCGTGTGCCCGTCTCACCCTTGAGGGCCCGGGCGATGCTCGCGGGGTTGGTGACGAGGGCCTCCCGCCCACCCTCCTCGAGGAACCAGACGATGGCCTTGATCTTAGGGAGCATACTCCCGGGGGCGAAGTGGCCTTGCTCGATGTAATGCTTTGCCTGGGAGACGGTCATCTCCTTGATCGGCCTCTCATCAGGCTCGCCGAAGTTCAGGTAGACGTGCTCGACGGCGGTGGAGATGAGAAAAAGGTCAGCGTTGATGGACTGGGCCAGGAGGGCGGAGGCGTAGTCTTTGTCGATGACGGCAGGCACGCCTCTCAGGCCATGGCCGTTCTCCTCGCGCTCATCGCGGACCACCGGGATTCCGCCGCCGCCCACGGTGATGGTGATAATGCCTGCATCGATGAGACGGCGGACCGCCGGGAGTTCAACGATTTCCTGAGGGAAGGGGGAAGCGACGACCCGGCGCCAGCCGCGCCCGGCGTCCTCCACGACGCTCCAACCCTGCTGCTCAGCGCGCCGCTGGGCCTCATCCTGCTCCATGAACGTCCCGATCGGTTTGGACGGGGTCCTGAAGGCCGGGTCGTCGGCGGCAACTCGCACCTGGGTGACGACAGTCGCGGCGTCCTTCGCCATGCCCCGTCGATCAAACTCGTTGCGCAGGTTCTGCTGCAGGGCGTAGCCGATGGCGCCCTGGGAGTCTGCGCCGCAGGCGTCGAGCGGCACCTCGTGCATCCCAGCCATCTGGGCCGCGATTTCCGACCGGCGGAGGATGAAGCCGACCTGCGGGCCGTTGCCGTGGCCAATGGCCACGACCCAGCCTTGCTCGATCATGTCGGCGATGTGGCGGCAGGTCTCCTTGGCCGCCTGGTATTGATGCTCGACCGTCTGATGCTGCTTATCCTTGATCAGAGAATTGCCGCCGATGGCGACAACGGCTACTTTCTTGGTCATTGTGTCTCCCGTTTTAGGCTTTGAATGGTTATGCTCAGGCTCTCCCTGCGCATCTCAGTGCGGCGGTAGACAGGCGTAGACAAGCGCAGTCGCGGAAACGGACTGCGGGGTCATGCCAGTGGACTGCTGGCGGGCACGCGGGGGCATCCCTGATTTTTGAGGGGTTTCTCACAGGCACAGCGCCGGCTCGGATGTTTGTAGCGCCCGGCGCGGCCAACCCGGCTGAGGAGCGTGATGGTTCCGGGCGCCGCCGCCGGACGAGAACCTTCCCCGTGCGATGAGGGCTCCTCAAAGGGTCGTGCCCGCGCCAAGCCCTGCGTGCCTGGTTGTCCCTCTGACCGTCTTGTGACGCCGGTTGTCATCGGCTCCATCCAATCAGATAGACGGTGCGCGAGGTCGAGTGCATTCCCATCGCCAGCTAGGGCAGGTACTCCTTGGCAATGCTGGCGCCGACGGTGTAGTTCGGATCAACCACATTCCCCAGCCGGATGCGGCCGATCTGCGATAGGAGCATGTAAGCATCCCATTGGTCGAAGCCGTGGTCGGTCACCATCCAAGCGATGAGATCGGCGTAGGCGACACGCGTCGCATCCTCGAGAGGGCGGGCGCTTCCGATACTCATGATGCAGTCGTCATTTTCCAGACGAGGCCATCCGAGCGACCAGCCCTTCACGACATCGATCTGAAGCGTTGTCGTCGTGGCGATTTCGATCGCGACACCGCAGAGCTCGCCGTCGCCCTGGATCGCGTGTCCGTCACCGAGGTACAGGAGTGCCCCGGGCACTTGCACGGGCAGGTACAATGTACTCCCTGGTCCCACGCTGGGAAGATCCATGTTGCCCCCGTGCCGGTCAGGCTTGAGAGCGGCGATGGATTCGATCTCGGGCGAAGTGCCTATGGTTCCGATGAACGGCTCGTAGGGCAAGGTGAGTCTATCATTCCAAGTGATGCCCTCTTCTGTCACCACGCTCTTTCGCACGAGTTCTGGCAGGGGCTCTTGCAGCGTGACAGTCCTGTCCGTCCCTGTGAGCGCGCCAAAGTGGGGCACGAGGCAGGTGGTGCCGCGCGGCTGAGGGCCCCGTGGTCTGATGGACTGGATCCCCACCGCCAGGGCGTCGCCCTTCTGTGCACCCGCGACGAAGATCGGCCCGCTTTGGGGGTTCACGTACGGCATCTTGAGAACCTCGGACGGCACGGTGCTTTCGCTGACGATCCTGCCCCCGAATGCGTCCCGGGTATCGACAACAACGGTATCCCCAGGTTGGACGTGGAGCACAGGATCGGCATGCGGCCCGATCGTGTAATGGAAGTCCCCCTGGAGCGCTTCCGTAAGATGGTGCTCTGCCATGCTAGTCTCCCCCT
>Ga0180434_10009794_pt1 | contig 10355 bp, 5 predicted proteins | sample SS_ome_7_FD_132453 | JGI IMG/M metagenome (GOLD analysis project Ga0180434, IMG submission 132453) | Hypersaline lake sediment archaeal communities from the Salton Sea, California, USA - SS_1_D_2 metaG | ecosystem: Environmental > Aquatic > Non-marine Saline and Alkaline > Hypersaline > Sediment... | reverse complement strand
TTGCCGGATTCGGTGCACTGCACGCCCCCGCACATTTGAAGATCGAGTTAGAGGAAAAGCGCCGCCAGGTGGCTGAACTGGAAGCCAAGATCGGCGGGGAATCTGCCATCCAGGCTAACGATGCTCAGGTTGTCCGACAAGAACCTGGCGACCCTCAAGCAGCAGCGCCGCCCGGCGTGGATGTGACGCTGCTTACCGAGATCGTGCCCACTGCTTTCTGCCATCAACTCACCGCCGAGGCCTTTCCACTTGTCACTGTCACCCTTGATAACACTGGCCAGGGCTGCACCAATGCTGCCTTGCGCGTCAGCGCTGCCATTGAGGATTATAGCGACATCGCCGTCGCCAGTTCCAGAGTGCGCCAAGGGGAGCAAGTACGGGTCTCCCTCCTGCCAATCCTGAAATCGGCCGCCGTTGTCACGCTCAACGAGATCCAGCCTGTCACCCTGCGTGTCACCGTCGAGCAAACCACCCCAGCCGAACGCACGCTCTACGACCAGACCAAGCGCATCAAACTCCACGCCCGCGGCACAGCTCTCCTGGCTGTCAAGGCCCCGGATGGTTCCCTCATTGATCTGACCGACTACCTGGCGGCCTGGGTCACTCCGCGCCATATAGCGATCGAGAAGCTCTTGCGCCGCGCCGCTGAACGCCATCCCGACCGGCAGTTCGTCGGCTATCCAAGTGCGGGCACACTGGTCCAGAGTGCTAAAATCGTGCGCGCCCAGGCACAAGCCATCTTCGCTGCGCTCAAACAGGAGGCCAGCGTGGTCTACGTCAATTCGCCCCTGAACCTGGGTAAGCAGCAGAGGCAGATCACCCAGCGCGTACGACTGCCCAGCGAGAGCCTGACGGCGGGCGGCTCGGCCAACTGCATCGACGGAACAGTTCTTTTTGCCAGCTTATTGGAATTGGTTTCCATCCAGCCGCTCATCGTCGTGGTGCCGGGCCACGCTTTCCTCGGTTGGCGCATCTGGCGCGACGCGGATCAGTACGGGTTTCTGGAGACCACAATGATCGGTAGCGCCAACTTTGACGCAGCACAGCAGGCTGCCCAGGACCAGTATGACGATGTGCTGATGAAGGGTTACTTCAGCCGTGGTCTGTTCGATCCTGGTGGCTTTGCCCGTTTGGTGGATGTGGCTGCTTGCCGGGCTAAAGAGATCGATCCATTGGAGTAAACTATACCATCAACTTTGCCGCCGAGCTCATCACGCATAGTGCTGCTCGCCTTCGGCGACGACGAGACCTGTGCCGCGCTTGGGAGGGGGGAGGTGGTGCGATGCTGAACGACGTCGCTGTTGATCTGAGTGAGGACCAAGCCCGCTTGGGAAGAGGCGGAAGGTCGATCTGCTCGATCACTGCCCACGGAGTCCTGAAGGCGCTGCTCGGTTGGCCAAGTTACTGTAGAGCAAGAGACCCATCTTGTGACCAATCACACCAAGGCGTCTTTTTTCTCGTAGAGCCTGTGTGATTTACCGCCTGCGCAAGCAGTGATAGACTTTGTGGAAAAAGCGTGGGCAAAGTGTGGACTTTTCCTATTGACTTGTGTAGCCTCATCTGTCATAATAAGAAGCGCCAGAACAGCCAAGGCGAGCTTTTCACCGATTGTGAGGGGGAGATGATTATTCGCATGGTGTTTTTTGATCTGGGCGACACGTTGGTAGCAATTAGGCCTGATGTGTATGCTGATTTAGCACAAGAGATATCTTTGACCAACGGACGAGTTGTCGGCCTCAGCGACCTTGAACGAGCTATAAAAGATGAGTGGGTCTCTAGAAATGGTGAGTATATTGGGTGGGTGACTACAAAAGAGAGCGAAGATTGCTACTGGCAAGGGTTTTATGGCGATGTCCTGCAGCGGTTAAATGTGGATGCTGCGCCGCCCTTCTTGCTTGATCTACTCTCTCAAAAGGCTGCTGATCCTCGTTCATTTACATGTTTCGACGATGTTGTCGGGGTTTTAGAAGCACTTCGGCAGAAAGGGATCGGAATTGGCCTGATCTCGAACGCATTTCCATCGGCAAGACATATTTTGGATTACCTGGATCTGACACACTGGTTTGAACCGCTGGTTTTGTCGTATGAGCATCCCGATACCAAGCCTAAACCTGCTCTTGATATTTACAAATATGCGTTACGTTGTGCCGGTATCCTACCCAGGCAAGCCTTATTTGTAGATGACAGACCCAAGTTCGTAAAAGGGGCCAAAACTGCCGGTATGGAAGCTAGACTGCTAGATCGTGAGAACAGCTACCGGAATGAACAGAATAGAGTGTTGGGGTTGGGTGAACTATTGGAAATGTTGTGAACATTTGAGTAGGAGCTATTATGAGGCAAAAGAACCTCAGAACCTATAAAATTTTTATCGCTTCGCCAAGTGATGTTGCTGGGGAACGCAAAATCGCTTTTGATGTAGTAGATGAGCTGAACTTGGTTTACGAGAGCCAGGGCAAGGATTATCGGCTAGAAGTTCGCGCATGGGAAAAACACAGTCATCCAGATCTGGGATTACCCCAAGCCGTCATCAAAAAACAAATCTCCATCGAAGAATGTGATATATTCATTGGTGTGTTCTGGAAGCGATTTGGCACCCCCCCTGGAAGCGTGCGTCCTAGTGATGGTAGACCATATCTTTCAGGTACCGAAGAGGAAATAGACACAGCAATTGCAGCACGTCAGGCGAGCTCCAATCAGCGACCGGTTATTATGCTGTATCGCAGAAAGTTAGACCCAACCTCTAGTCTTGAGAGTGATGAGGATTACGTTCAATATGCCAAGGTCATTGAATTCTTCCGTCAGTGCAAGCCAGGTGGAGAGCATCCGGCATTGGTTGGGGAGTTTGAAGAAAATTGTTTTCATGATTTACTGAAACGCCATTTTCTACAAGTCTTGACAGATCTTGAGCCATCTCAACCTCAGCCAGTATCCCTATCAGCTACGAAATCTGATATTATGTCTCGCAAAGAGTACATTGCTGCTCTGGATCGTGCTCGCCGCGCTCTAGAAATACTGGAAGAGCAGGTCGCCGGATTCGGCGAGCTGCATGTCCCCGTGCACTTGAAAATCGAATTGGAAGAGAAGCGCCGCCAGGTGGCCGAACTGGAAGATCAGTTGGCAAAGGGCTTCACTTCTGTTGAGAATTCTTGTTTTGATCGTATTGGTTTGAGCGGGAACCCTTTTGAATGTCCAATGGCTGAACTTGATGCAAAACTTTTTTCTTATCTAATACAGCCGCAATTTTTACGCCCTGTGGAGAGGCGGATTCGCGGCGATGGGAATGTGAGCAGTTGGATAGTTTTTGCCAACAAGGGTTATGGAAAAACTACCCTGCGCCAAATGATAGCTCAGGATCATTACCCATTGGAGGCCAAAGATGATGTTCTGTGCATTGTGTATAACCTAGATGCTTTAGAAAAAGTCGTTGCTCACGCCGGTAATTCGCTCGAAGCCCTAGGACCGCTTCACTACGTCAAAGTTTTGCAAGAATTGCTCTTGCGTAGCGTTGAGAATGCCCCAGAACATTATGATGCCTTTAGCGAACGTATCTCATCTTCTAGTCTACAGAAAACACATCCTCAAAATTTCAATGTGCGTCATGAATTCAAAGCCTTAGCAGAAATTGTTTGCCAACAGGGATTCAGATACCTGTTGTGCTTGTTGGACCAAGTAGATGAGGTTCTTGTTGTTGAAGCACAGCCTGAAAAAATGGCAAGACTGCTCAATCCGTTGATGCGCTTGAGTTTACAGGCAACGCCAGGTGTTGCCTTCCGTTATTTTCTTCCCGAGAGTTTGGAACCCCTTATGCAAGCACAGCATCAAACTTTCCGCTTGGATCGTTACGATGTTATCCACGTGGAGTGGACCGAAGAAGATTTGCAGCGACTCGTCGAACAAAGGTTATCCGCATTCTCAACACATCCATTAAATCGACTCAATTCCTTGGGACAGTTATGTGAACCAAGCGGCAATTTCGGGGAACCCATTGATCAGGCGCTGATTCATCTGGCAGAGGACAGTCCCCGGGCAACAGTATGGCTGGCGAATTGTTTGATCGAGTTTCACTGCCGTGCAGAGAACCCACCACGCTTTATCCAACCAGCGACATGGGAACAGGTGCAAGCAGCTTGGTGGGCGTCGGGACGGAATCAGTTATTCGGCTCGCTGGCTCAAAGCAAAGGTTTTGCTCTGCAAGGAGGACGCATTTACTTTCAGGGCCGTGAGATCGTTCTTTCTGAAAAGTACAATGCGTTGATCCGCTGCTTGATACGCAAGGGAGGCGGTATCTGCTCCAAAGCGGAGTTGAGACGCGCAGCTTGGCCCGGCGATGATCCAGAGGGAGTGAGTGATTCTGCTTTGGCGGAATCCATTCGCCGGATGAAAATAGAGCTTGAGGAACAGGGCTGCGATCCTCGATGGATTGCTTCTGTGAGAGGACGGGGATACCGCTTGCGCGAGCCCTAAAAATCGGCAGAGAGGCAGTGAATTTTATGGAGAAAAGTATAATGAACCAATCAGGCAATCATTCCAAAGGTAACGATAATCCCTGGGCCAAGTTGATAGCGCTATGCAAGAAATTGCTTGACGCATTGCCGGGCAATGTAGAGCCGGCGCTGCTAACCTTTTGGACTTATCGGGGCGGGGGAAAAACGACCTTCTTGCACAGCTTGTCATCTGCGCTCGCCGCTCCGGAGGTAGCAGTAGTAGGCCTATGGGATGTGGCGGCTATGGAACTGGACCGTATGATACAAGAAATCCTGCACGCGGTAGAAGCGGCTTCCGGCGTCAAGAAAGTGGTCCTGTTGGACAATCTGGATGCCTCACTACGCCTGAATGACGGCCAAGGTTTTTTCGAACTCGAACACGAGCTTGTCCTCAAGCTGCTGGAAAGGCAGGATGTCCTGTTGATCACAACGAGTCAAATCCCGATTACCACCCAATGGCGCGAGTACGATGTGCGCATCCGCCAGGAAAACCATCTCATTCCCCCGTTGAGCGAACAGCAAATTACACAGATGGAGGCAGCAACGTCATCGTGTGCGAGTCAGTTGTTTGCACGCAGCAGGGGATATCCGCAGGTGCTTGCCTGGTTACAACAAGTGCCGCACTTATCGGAAGTGGAATTGGCGCAGCGGGTCGCCGATTACTTTTTAGCCGATTTACCGGACAAGACCCGAGAATTGGCCTTTGCCGCCAGTCTTTTGCCCTTGTTCGACATCGCTGTATTACGTGATCTGTTGGCAACAGAGAGCGATGTAGAACAGGAAGGGTTCTATGCCGACTATGTAGATCGCATCCGAGAGTTGATCGGCATCGGCCTGGTGGCCTGGGATATGAATGTAGGCGCGTATCGCTTCTGTAACGCAGTCGTTCGCCGTTTGTTGGCTGAGGGTTTTCAGGCTTTGAGACCGGATGATTTCAAGCGCATCCATCAAATCGCTGCCCAGTACTACCAGGCCGAGTCGCGCCGCGCCAGCTATCTTCACTACACATTGGTCAGCGCAGTCTACCATATGGCCCAGGTGCAATATATTGACGATCCATCAAACGTTGGAAACTACTGTTCAAGATGGGTGCGCGATCATCTGGAGACGTGGATGGGCGCAGATTGGGTCGCCGTCCTAGACGCCTGGCGGGGGGCATCCGGCGACGAGGTGGTAAGAAAAGAGTTACATACACTGCTTGGCGATGAAACCGTTGACAATATAACCCAGTTGTTGGAAGGAGCCAAACACGCTATGGAGGCACTCCGATGAATACACACAAACATCCCTGGATTCAACGCAAGGTTGCCGATGAGATATACGAACGAGCGATCACGGCCGATGTTGCTCCTGTAGTCTTCTTTATACAGGCACCAGCCGGCATAGGAAAAACCTTTCTGGCCCGCGACATTGGCGTTCGTTTGGGCAGCCCTACCGGCTATGAACCGGCCCGTCAGAGGAATGTGGTCTGGTCGGGCATTCTCGACCTTTATGACCCTGATACCAACAGCAATCAGGGGATCGAGCGCCGTTTGATTGAGGCCTTTTCCCAAACAGGCTTCGAGTTCGAAGCCTACCGTGACGCGCGCAGTCTGTATGATGCATGGTTCAAAGGCGGACTCGTCGGTACCAGCCTGGAAGAACAGCGCCGTAAAGTGGAAACTGCTTTTTCCGAAGGGTTAAAAACCGTATCCCAGGGCCAGCGGCTGGTTTTCGCTTTCGACACTGTCGAGCGCCTGGAGAGCGCCCTGGATCCCTTACAACAAGCACAACTAGACAGCGACACCACTTCGGTTATGGATTGGCTCATTTACCAGATCACACAGTTGAACAGCGGCGTTGTGTTGCTGTTTGGGCGGCGCGCGAGCCGTTTCTATCAAAAGCTGCAGGCCGCGCTGGCAGAAGCTCATCGCCCGAAACCGGAACTGCTGGACCTGAACACGCTCGATGCCGATGAAGCCCAGGACTTTTTTGCCAACCGTATGCAGCGCTACCCTCAATTGGAAAAGCTGCTGAATGAAACGCTCAAAGCTTTGCTGCTCGATCGCACAGAAGGTAATCCGCTGCTTTTGGACTTGGCTCTGCTCAGCCTGTTAGAAACTCGAGATCCAAATTACATCACCAAAACATTGGAGGGGCCGAAAGGATTGCAAACAGTCCAGCGCGCCTTGCTGAATGCCTATATGAATGCGTTTGAAAAACCAGAGCGGCAGATCCTGCTGCGTTACCTGGCGCTGGCGCGCAACGGGCTCTCTGCCGAACTGTTGCAGGCCCTGGAACCAGAGTGCGCCAATGCGTTGATCGCCGAGTTACAACACATGGAAAGTCTGCCCTTTATCAAGGTGCGGGATATATCCGTGGCTGTACCTGGAAAAGAGGAGCGTGTGCCGCGGCGCACCTATTTCCTGCACGATGCCATGTATGTGTTGTGTGATGAGCTTTGGCTCAAGCCGGAACAAGTCAAACGGGACAGCCAACGGCTTGTGGCCTGGTACGATGCCCAACTCAAAGCGCTGCACGACGCCGATCTGCTGGTCGAATCGCTCTTTTACCGCATGCGCGCCGATCCGGTCGCCGGCTATCAATGGTATTTACAGCACGCAGACCAGGCGATCCGTAGCGCTCAAACTGGGCTGGATATGCGGCTGCGGGACGGCATGGGTCTCTTTCTCGCCAGCGCTGCTGAACAAGCAGACGAACCCGGGCAATCTTTGAGCAGTCCCATTGACCGGGCCAATATTGAGGCGTTGATGCCGCAGCTTTTCGATGACTTTCGCCTGGACAGCGCCACCCTGTGGATCAAGCGTTACACCTTACGCGGTAAAACGGGACAGGCCGCGCAAATCGGCGCACAGGTGCTGCCCTGGGCGGAAGAGCTGTTTCAACATAACCCCGAACGCTATCGCCTGGCTTTTGCCGAGTTCCTGCTCTGGTATGCTCAGACCGTCATGTATGGGTACGAGATTGACAGAGCATTGGACCTATACCACCGGGTGATTGATTTGCTTTCGGAATGGTACGCGGACATTTCTCTGGAAGAAACAGGAACAAGCGATTTCGAGCGCTGGCGCTTGAGCCTGGTATTGGGGCGTACCTATAATAACCTGGGATATACCCACTGGATGTACACCGGGCAGTACCACCTGGCGCTGCACGAGTTTCAACAGGCGATCCGTCTTTTCCGTATGACGGAATTGGAAGAAGAGTTGGCGAACACGAACGACAGTATGGGGCGAGTGCATGCGTGCCTGGGCGGCGAGTTTCAGGCGACTATGTTGATCAAAAAGGGACTCGAAAGGCGTGAAGCATTGGGGTTGACGTATCGTGAGGCCCTGAGTCACAATTCTCTGGCATTGGTGCTGATTCGCTTTGGCCGCGCCACGCAGGCGTTGAAGGCGATAGAAGAGGCATTGATTCATTTCCGTCGCACCCAAGTTCAGCGAGGCATTGGACTGGGATTGCTCACCCGTGGTATGATTTATCGCAGTATGGCAGAACTACGCCTAGAGCTGAATATTTCTGTCAAAGAGGCGCTCCGTTATACGGACCTGGCGGAAAGCGATCTCAAAGACGCCGTGCGGATCTTTTCGGACTCGGTGCATGAACCGATTCGTCAAGTACAGGCGCGGAACGAGATGGCGTGCTGTTACCGGGCGCGTTATCTGCTTCTGCGGCATAGCGGCGCCAAAGAAACGGAGCAAGAGATGGCTCTCATTCAAGGACGCATGTACTTTCGCCAGGCGATCGAGTTGTCTCGGGAGCATGGATATCCTATCGAAGAACTGGATTCGATGCAGGATTTGGCCGTATTATTCACCCGAGCGGGACAATATGCCAACGCCCGGCGTTACCTGGACGAAATCCGCCGCAAGATTCCCGATCAATACAAGGCGCAACGGGGGAGCGGCCTGGCAGCGATCGGCGAATCGGAACGGGTAGATGCTTTCTACAAATTGCTCGGTCAAGTGGAATTATTGGAAGGGGCGATTACTTATGAGGAGGGGAAACAACAGGCACGTGATGAAGGGCTGCCCGGAGATCAGCCTACTCGGAAAGCTTGGTTGGATACCGCACGCCACTATCTGTTGGCCGTGTCGTATTTCAACCACTACGCCACAGAACCTTTTGTGCGCAGTCTGACTTTTAGCCGGATTTACAAGCGTTTTGAGGATTGTGATCCAGCTCTGGTGCGTGAAATCACCCAGTCGCACATGCCCCACTGGGTCGAGGAATACGATCTGCCCGATGAATTAGTGCGGAGTCTGTTCCGGGACGTATTTGGCCTGTTCGACTGAGGATATTGAGCGGGAACGGTAGGTCAAAACTGTTCCTCGTGCAGGTAACCGCCCACCGTGCAGTTCAATATAGAGATGGGTGAGCCAACTCGTCCTATATGTTGCTGAATGTATTCTGCGATGCCACGGGTGTATTGGGCCAAAACTGCGGTATCCGTTCTCCTAGCCTCCAACATAATCCGATATACTGGTTCGGTGCTCGCAGGGCGACATTCAAAACTGACGAGATCGGTAATTGCGCTACGTGTCTGGTCTAGCAATGTTAACAAGCCAGGAATATCGCATGCTTGAGGCAATGGAGTGCCATGTCCAATCCAAACAGAGGCTTTGACTTGAGGCCATTTGCGCATTCCGGGTATCAGGTCGCGCAGCGTGGCATCAGGAGACTCGGCCAGTGCGGCGAGGACCAACAAAGCAGTGCGCAGTCCGTCACCGGTGACGTGAAAGCTGTCCGTATGCGCAATAATGTGTCCAATCTCCTCTCCGCCCAATGTCAAATCGTCTTCCACAAGCGCTTTGGTGATATATTTATCGCCATTTTGCACTATACGAGTGATGATTCCATACCGCCGCAGGTAATGCGCTAAACCCGAGTTACTCATGGGGGTGATAATCACGGTGTCTTGTTGCAGACGTCGTTCGGCTCGTAACTTGAGGGCTAGCATAGCAAGTACCAGGTCTCCATCATACAGTCGGCCGTTCTCGTCCACGAACACAGCTCGATCGGCGTCTCCGTCGAGAGCTATGCCAAGACTCGCGCCGTAACGCTGTAACTCTTGCGCCAAAAAGCCGGGATTGGCGCGAACGTGTTCACTTCCCGCGTCTCGGTTGATGTTGGTGCCATCGGGAGAGGCGTTGAGCACAGTATGGGGAATGCGTAATTTCTCTAACACCAAAGGTCCTATCTGAGAGACTGCTCCATGGGCGCAATCTATGAGAACACGGGATTGTAGTCGCTCACGAGTCATAACCTCGCGGACAAGCGCAAGGGCATAGTGTTGAATTAACTCGGGCTGTTCGGCCATTACAGCAGGACGAATTTCGAAAGGGAGCACGGTATCGCCAAAGAACAAGTTTTCAATGAGGTGTTCCGTCTCATCACTGACTTTTACTCCTCGATGGTTAAACACCTTGATCCCGTTCTCAACAATAGGGTTGTGGGATGCGGAAACCATAGCCCCACCGGCAAAGGATCCCTTGCGGATAATCAAGTACGAGATTGCTGCCGTGGGTAGAATACCTGCGTCCACCACACGCACACCACCACGGGTCAACCCCTCCACTAATGCAGCTTTCAAGCGATGGCTTGACTCGCGAGTATCCGCGCCAATTAGAAAGGTGGGAATGGGTGTCATGTTTCGCAGCCAGAGAGCCAAGGTGCGGCCGAGTCTTTCGACATCTTGGCGTCTGAGAGGATGCTTGTCAATGATTCCTCGAATTCCATCTGCGCTAAAGAGCCGGGCTATCACGAGTTTCCTCCCAAAGAACTGGCATCTCATCCCAATCAATGCAATGTCCTAGGCTGTCTTGTTTATGGTATCATAGAAATCATGCAAAAGCAAGAACTTGATTCTTC
>Ga0180434_10009793_pt1 | contig 10355 bp, 6 predicted proteins | sample SS_ome_7_FD_132453 | JGI IMG/M metagenome (GOLD analysis project Ga0180434, IMG submission 132453) | Hypersaline lake sediment archaeal communities from the Salton Sea, California, USA - SS_1_D_2 metaG | ecosystem: Environmental > Aquatic > Non-marine Saline and Alkaline > Hypersaline > Sediment... | reverse complement strand
GGTCGCGAGAAGGCCCGCTACCGTGTCGCCGCCGACGAACCCGCCGATTACCGGAAAAACGTAGGCCGCCGCGTTGGGGTGCACCTCGATGCCCAGTTGGTCAGCTCGCAACACCAGCCCGCGCCCGCACGCGGGCACGAACGGCACCTGCCCCAACTGCGTCACGTCCAGCCCGCAGAGCAGGTGCTCCATTGTCGTGTTGCCCGAGAAGGCCAGATCGTAGATCCGCTCCCGGCTGATGCCTGCCTTGTCGCAGAGCTCGGCGATAAGTTCGGTCACCGCGCCGGAGATCGTCTGCTGAAGCTCGTGAAGGCACGACTCGCACGAACCGCTGCGTTCGATGCGGCTGAGCACGTCGTCGCCGAACGGCGTCTGCGGGTTGATCGCAGACGCGATCGCCGGCTCGCCCCCGGTCTGCAGGTCCAGCAGAGAGGCGACCACGGTCGTCGTCCCCACGTCGACCGCGACCCCGTAACATTCGCCGGTTGTCTCGCCCGGCTCGAAGTCCAGCAGATGGCGGCCGCCCAGCACGGCCGTGCCGCGCCAGTCGTGCTCCCGCAGCACGCGGCTCAGCAGCCGCAACATTCCAAGGTCGGTCTTGACCGGTCCGACGGCCTGTTCCAGGCGTATCAGGTCGGGCGCGTCGGATTCGAGAGTCGGCGGGGCGAGCTCGACGTACCGTTTCCGGACGGCGGGCAGCACTTCCTCGGCCGGACCCGCCTGAGCCTCGGCCAGGATCTGGTGCGTGCCCGCCAGTAGCGAGGTATCGGGGATGCTGACGACGGCCTCGGCGGACACGCAAGTCTGGCACGCAAGGCGCCAGCCGTCGGCAAGCTCCTCGCCGCTGAGGAGCTTTTCCTCTTCATCCGTCGGGGGCGATGCGCCCCGGGTTACCCGTACGCGGCACTTTCCGCACATGCCCGCCCCGCCGCAGGGCGTGTCGATGGTCAGTCCACCGCGCCCGGCCGCCTCGAGTACCTTCGTGCCCTCCAGGACGTACACCGATCGCCCGTGCGGCTGAAACGTAACTTGCAGGTGCTGCGGCATGAACATCTCCAAAGAGGTCAAAGCGGTAACTAGACCCCATCGGCCCGCGGTTTGCAAGTCTTCACGCACGTAAAAAAGCGTGTTGGCATCGACGGGCTCGGAAACGTATCCTAGCGTGCGCCGATGATCGCTGCCAATTCCAGTATGATCGCGGCGGTCACATTCGCCCACCCGTGGTGGCTGGCGGCCGCGCTGCTGTCTCTGGGACCGATTGTCGTGGCCCGCGCCGCGCGAAAACGCGGACGGCACGTCGCAGCCGTCGGCGTCGTGCTCCAGTTCATCGCCGTGGGCGGCGCGGCGCTCGCGCTGGCCCGGCCGGCGGCGGCAATAGGCCCCGCCGCCCACCGGGCCTGGCTGGTCCTGGACGACGTTTCAGCCTCAACCCGCGGGCAGCACGATGCCCCGATTGACCTGCCCGGCGACCTGCGCCGCGAAAACTACAACTTTGCCGCCGGCGTCGCGCCCGTCGGTCGGGAGGTCGACGCCGGGCAGACCAAGCTGGCGCCTGTGCTGCGTCTGGCCGCCGCCCGCGCCGGCGAGCTGAGCGGCGCGATCATCAGAACGGACGGGCAGTTCATCGACTCCGACTGGCCCGGGGCTGCCGAAGCGTTGGCCCGTACCGGCCTGCCGGTGCTCGTTGTGCCGCTGGCCGAGCCCCCGCGGGATGCCGCCGTCGCGCAACTGACCGCCCGCTGGCGCTCCGACCGCAGCGTCGCGCTGCGGGTGCACATTTCCGCTAACGCCGCGGGGGCCCGCACGCTGATCGTATGGCGAGGGCGCCCGGACACCGCGCGAGAAGATCTGCTCCGGCGAGAACTGAAGTTCCTGCCCGGCGAGCCGATCAGCGTCTCGCTGTCGGACGCTCCGGCGGAGGGCGCGGCCGTCAGGTACTCCGCCTTGCTGTCGCCCGAGGACCTGTTTCCAGAGAACGACTCGGCTGAGACTATGCTGCTTCCTGTCCGGCGGCGCGTGGCCTGGGTCGGACCGGAGGAGGGATACCGCCTTCCGGCTTCGGTGCCGGGCGCTTCGATTGCGGTCGATCGCTTGGCCGTGGAAGACCTGCCGCCCGCGCTGATGGCCCTGGCGGACTACGCCGCGGTGGTCGTCGTGGACGCCGGCGGCAAGCTGCTTTCGCCCGAACAGCGCAAGGCGCTGGGACAGTACGTTCGAAGCGGCGGCGGGCTGGTGATCGTCGGGGCGGGCCCGCACAAAAGCCCCGAGGATCGCGGCGATCCGCTGAACCGCGTCGCCGCACTGATGCCCAATCCCCACGACCGCAAGCCGCTGGCCGTCACAGTCGTGCTCGACGCCTCCGGCTCGATGGGCCGGCGGGCGCTGCCCGGGCCCGCTCGCCAGATAAAGTTCGACCAGGCCGTCGCGGCCGTGCTGGATCTCAGGCGGCACCTCACCCCGCGCGACGCGCTGCGGGCGATCGTGTTCTCCGACGAGCCGCGCGAAGTCTACGCCGCCGGCCCGGGAAAGGTGAGCTTCGCCCGTCTCGGCGACGCCCTGCGGCAGGTCAGGCCAAACGGCGCGACGAAGGTGTACCCGGCGCTAAAGCTGTCGGCCGACCGGGACGCCGAGCCGCCGCACGAGGGGCTCGTGCTGCTGGTCAGCGATCTCCAGACCGAGCGGTTCGATATCCAGGGCGCGGCGGAAATGTTCCGCAAGCGCAAGCTGCGGCTGGCCGTCGTCGCGATATCAGCGGAAGAGGGTGATTCGGCCGAGCCGCTGGACCTGCTGGCCTCTCGCCTCGGCGCCCCGCTGGAAAAACGCGATCGCCTGACGGGGCTGGCGAAGGTCTTCGCGGGATTTTTGCGCGCCGCCCGCGGCGCGGCCGTGCGGACGGGGCGGTTCGAACTCAGTGCCGATGCGCCCGTCTTGGGCGCCGAGCGCCTCATGGGCAGGACGGCGGATGCGTATATACTCTGCGCCCCCCGAGCGGGCGCGAGGGTGGGGCTCCGTGCCGGCGGCGATCCCGTGCTCGCCCTGCGCACCGCGGGGCTCGGCAGGTGCGTCTCGCTTGCCCTGCCGCTGGACGGAAAGCACAACGTCGCTCTGCGCGACGCGCCCGAGATTGCGAGTGTGCTGGCCGAGGCGGTACGGTGGACGATGCGCCCCGGTCAGGACCCGCGTTTCAGCGGACGGATCGAAAGAACGCCCCCGCGGGTCCGCATCACGGTCAGCGCCCGCGACGATGCCGGACCGATGAACCTGCTGAAGCTGACAGTCGGGGTCATGTCGGGCGGCGCCGAACACGCCGAGCGCGTGGAGATGCATCAGATCGCGCCTGGGCGGTACGAGGCGCGGCTCACGGCCGGGCCGGGACCTCTCGCCGTCGCGGTGTCTCGCGCCGCCGGCGGCGCCGTGTGGCGGGGGGCGCTGGCCGGGTATCCGCGGGAGTTTGCCGCGATCGGGCCGAACTGGCGGGAGCTCCGCCGCCTGGCGCAGCTCACCGGCGGCGTACTGACGGACTTGTCAAGTGAGGGCGTCTCTGCGGCCCGTAGGGGCGAGGCGGGGCGCACGCCCCTCTGGCCGTGGCTGCTGGCAGTCGCCCTTGTGGCGATGCTGGGCGATTGGATCCTGGCGCGCACCGTGCAGGTAGGTCCGGGGCGGGGGGGTTGACGTTTCTCAAAGGCGGTAGGGGTGCTCGATCAGCCGGGGGCTCGCCGGCCGGGCATGCCGACGGTGTATCGGCCATCTCGGTTTTGCCGCTTGCCGCGATTCCGTCGGGAGCTATAATAACGCGACCAGCAAGCCACAGGGGATATATTCGCGGTGGAAGGATAAGTCGGACCGGAATTACGCGAATGCGAAAAAACCTAAACCAAGATTCGCGACCTGAGATTTGCCGACGCATCGCCCAGGTTCGTCTGGAGGTGTCGGGGCCGCGAGGTAAATCGGCCTTTGCAAAGAAATTAGGCCTGTCACCCAGCACCTACGACTACTACGAGTCCACCCGGATTCCGCCGGCCGACGTGCTGATGAAAATCGCCGACGTTGCCGACCTGGACCTCAACTGGCTTCTGACGGGCCACTTCGGACCTGATGCCGTTGCGGCCGATCATCCGGTTCTGCAGCGCGCGGCGGCAATGCTGGCGGACAGGCCCAATGCGGCGGCGCCGCTGGCCGCCTTCGTGGATATCCTCGGTGCGAGTCTGCGCTTCCCCGCCAAGTCGGCCGCACAGGGCGGTCGCGACAACCGGGCGGCGGAAAACGCGGAGCCCGGCGAACCGGAGATCGACGCGCGGGCGCCGCTGCGAATGGTGGAATACGAGGGCGCCGCTGGGCCCGCCGCCTCGTGGATCCCCGTCCTCGGACGCAGCGCCGCGGGCGTGCCGCACTTCTGGGCCGACTCCGACGAAGCCGCGGGCGTCACTACGCTCGGCGAACTGATTGCCCGTCATGCCCGCGGCACACCGCGCCGGGTGCGGTCGGCCACCGCGGCCACGGAGGACCAGGAAGCGGCCGTGCAGATCATAACCGTCACCGAGCCGGACGGTCCCGAAGTAGTGTCGTTCGTGGCGGCTGCCGGAATCAAGGCACACCACGCGGACGCCTTCGCGCTGCGCATCGACGGCGACTCGATGGCCCCCGACATCCGGCACGGTGACCTGGTCGTGCTGAGCCCTTCGGTCGAGGCGGCGGACGGTCGGCCGGCGGTAGTGCAGCTGGCCGGGCAGATCGGCGTGACCTGCAAGCTGTTCCGCCGCGAGGGCGAGACCGTTCACCTGGTGCCGATAGCCGAGCACCTCGCGCCGCAGACATTTGGCGCCGAGCAGTTCTCCTGGGCGCTGCGAGTTCTGGCCCGCGTGCGGGGTCAGTGATCGAACTTCTCTGACGTGAACAGGTAAACCTTCGTGCCGGGGTCTTTCCACGCTCCCGGGGGCAGGCCGGCCTTGCCCGTGCAGCAGTGGTCGAGAAACTCCTCGACGCCCCAGCCCTGGTCGGTGGCCACCTCGGGCAGAAAGCACCCGGACATCCCGCCGGCGACGATGTAGATGCCGTCGGTGCCCAGCTTCAGGGAAAGCGGGTCGTCGGTCTCCTCCAGCGGCGAGAGCACCGAGACCTCGACCGCCAGCCGGTCCAGTTCCGCGGGCGTGATGGGATCGTGGAAGAATCGCGGGTCGTGCCCGGCCGCCGAGGCGCCCATCTCCACGATCATCTCCGCCAGCGGCCCGCGCGGCTGAAACGTACCGATGCACCCGCGGAGGCGCCCGGCGTTGGTCAGCGTCACAAAGCACCCGCGTTTCTCGCCGAGCACGCCCTCCAGCGACTCGGGCCGCGGCGTGGCGCCGCCGGTCACCTGCGCGGCGACGGCACGCTTGGCGAGATCCACCAGCTTCGCCCGATCTTCCGCTGAGATACTCATCTTGACACCTTTCACGGGGCGCGAACCTCACCCCTTCCGTATGAACAGGTCAAACGTCGTCGAGCCGGTCAGTACGACGGCCGTCACCACGGTGCCGGCTATCAGCACGCCCATTACGGTGGCGGCGTAGAACTCCCGCCTGGTGAAACCCAGAAGGTATCCGCCGGCCGCGCCGGTGTACACGCCGGAGCCGGGAAGCGGGATTCCGATAAACACGCCCAGCCCGACGACCCCGTACTTCTGGACCAGCGGGTGAATCTTCCGCTGCGCCTTGGCGATCATTCGATCCCACATCCGGTTCATGAAGCGAATCCGCAGGAGCAGGTGAAGGAACTTGTCCAGCAGGAAATAGACGATGGGCCCGAGCAGTATGTTGACGACGACCGCTACAGGCACCACGACAAACCAGGGCAGCCCGGCCACGAGGATCCCGTACGGAATGCTTGCCCGCAACTCCAGCGCCGGGGCGAAGGTAAGCAGCACGATAAGGACGTACGGGTCGTTGAGAAATTCGAACAGGAGTTCAAGCATAGTGCGTTTCGGGGTAGTGAGGCGCCTCGGGCGGCGGGACAATCGCTTTTCCGGGCGGCGCTGTTTCCACTGTCGTCGTCACCACGAAGTTCACGCCCACATGGTACAATGGTCTTGATGAAACGGAACGGAAAAAAGGTTCTTGTGGCCATGAGCGGCGGGGTGGACTCGTCGGTGGCGGCCAGTCTGCTCGTCGAGGCGGGTTACGACGTAGCCGGCGTTTTTATGCGCCTTGGCGCCGCAGCCTGCCAGGACCCGACTGACGCGCGCCGGGTTGCCGAGATGCTCGGGGTCGACCTGTTCGTGCTGGACCTGGCCGGCGAGTTCGAGCCTATTATCCGGGACTTCGTTGCCGAGTACGCCCGCGGGCGGACGCCGAATCCGTGCATTCACTGCAACGCGCGGGTCAAGTTCGGCTGCCTGCTGGACCGCGCCGATTCGCTCGGCGCGCGATACGTAGCCACCGGGCACCACGCCCGGATCGTGAACTTCGACGGGCGGGCGGCGATCGCGCGCGGCCTGGCGCGCGAAAAGGACCAGTCGTACGCCCTGTTCGCCATAGGGGCCGACGCGCTGGGGCGGATACTGCTGCCGGTCGGCGAGATCGACGACAAGCGGCACATCCGCGAGATCGCCCGCCGCCTGGGTCTGAACGTTCACGACAAGCCGGACAGCCAGGAGATATGCTTCGTGCCCGACGACTACACGGTGCTTCTGTCGGCCCGCGCGCCGGAGGCGCTTCGCGGCGGCGTGATCGTGGGCGCCGCCGGCGAGGTGCTGGGGCGCCACGACGGGTACGCGCGGTTTACGATCGGCCAGCGGCGCGGGCTGGTTATCGCCGCCGGCGAGCCGCTGTACGTGACGCGGATCGACCCGGACACCGCGACGGTGACGGTTGGCCCGCGCGGCCAGACCCTCGGAACGCGCCTGACGGCGAGCGGGGCGAACTGGCACCGCCAGGTGAGCGGCGCGCTGCCGGCGACGGTGCAGGTCCGCTACAACCACACCGGCGCCCCCGCCCGCGTGAGCGTCACCGGCCCGGAGACGTTCGACGTGGCGTTCGACGAGCCCGTGCACGCGATAACGCCCGGGCAGGCGGCGGTCGTCTATGAGGGGAATCGCCTGCTCGGCGGAGGATGGATCGACTAAGGCCGGGAGTCTTCTTGCCCGCCTTCGGCGAAGCAACGTACAATGTCGGCAATGTTGATCCGGACCAAGATCATCGCAACGTTGGGGCCGGCCAGCGGCGATGTCGGGATTATCGGCGAGTTAGCCCGCGCCGGCGCGGACGTCTTCCGCGTGAACTTCTCGCACGGCGACGACGAGCAGCACGAGCGGATGCTGGCGAACGTCCGTGCGGTGGAGGCCGAGATCGAGCGGCCGCTGGCGATGATAGCGGACCTGTGCGGCCCGAAGATTCGCGTGCGGGAAATCGACGGCGGCTCGGTGCTGCTGGGCGAAGGCCAGCAGGTCGTCATACAGCGGCAGCCCCTCGTCGGCAGGGCCGACCGCATCTCGACCACGCTGGAGGAATTGGCCGACGAGGTGAAACCCGGCGAGGCGCTGTTTCTGGACGACGGCAGGATTCACCTGGAGGTCACCGAGGTCCGCCCGCCGGACGAGGTGGTCTGCCGCGTGGTGACCGGCGGGGTGCTTGCCGCCGGCAAGGGAATAAACCTGCCGCATACCCGCCTGGCGGTTCCTTCACTGACGCAGAAGGACCTGCGCGACGCCGCCTGGATCGCCTCGCGCGACTTCGACTATGTGGCCCTGTCGTTCGTGCGGACGGCGGACGACGTGGAAGCCCTGCGAAAGGTGCTCGGCGACGCCGGATGCGGGGCGCAGATCATCGCGAAGGTCGAAAAGCCCCAGGCGATCGAGAATATCGAGTCGATCGTGTCGGCCGCCGATGCGGTAATGGTAGCCCGCGGCGACCTGGGCGTCGAGATGAACCTCCCGGCAGTGCCCGTCGCCCAAAAGCGCATCGCCCGCCTCTGCCAGAGGGCCGCCACGCCCTGCATTATCGCAACGCAAATGCTCGAGACGATGACCACCAGTGCGACGCCGACGCGCGCGGAAGTCTCGGACGTCGCCAACGCCGTGCTGGACCACGCGGACGCCGTGATGCTGTCGGGCGAGACGGCGGTCGGCGAACATCCGGTGGCCGCCGTGGCGATGATGAACCGCATCGTCAGGGCGGTCCAGGCGTTTCACGACGAGGCGCAGCGGCCGTCGCCGGTGGGGGTTGAGGGCAGCGGCACGGTGGCGGCGCTGGCCAGGGCTGTCTACGAGGTGGTCGCCACCGAGCGGATTGCGGCCATCGCGGTATTCTCCATCACCGGCACGACGGCGCGGATCCTTTCAAAGGAGAGGCCCGCGTGTCCCATTCTCGGGATATCGCCCGACCCGGCGACGGTGCGGCGCATGTGCCTGTACTATGGGGTTCAATCGGTGCACGCCGCGGAGCCCGAACATACGCGCGACGTGCTGGGGGTCGCGGCGAAGTTTGCCGTCGATCAGGGCGTCGCCCGCGCGGGCGACAGGATCATCGTGGTGTCGGGCCGACCGCTCGGGGCGGCGGGCAAGGCCAACACGATGGTGATCCACACCGTGCAATAGGGAGAGACATGTCGGCGGACGACTGGCCAGGGCGGAATACGAGCGAGAGTTCGCGCGAGGAGCCGGTTCGCGCCGCGGCGGTCTGCGGTCTGGTGCTGCTGGGGGTCTGCACGCTTGTGTCCCAGGTCTCGACCACGCTGACGGTGACCCGGGCCGCCCCGCCGCGCGAAAGCAACATCGCCGGGCTGATGCACGCCGCGGTGCCCGCGCTGGTGCGCGCAGGCGCCCTGGCCGGACTGCTGACGGCGGGGTTGTCGGCGGCGTTGGCGTTTCTGGAAGCGAGGCGCGGGCGCCGGGCGGATTGCGCCGTGCTCGCCGCCGCCGGCCTTGCGGTGGCGCTGGCGGTCTGGCCGATGCGGGGCGTGTGGTTGGCGGGCCGGGGTGTAGAAGAGACGTTGACCGCGGGCGGCGCCGAAGGTCGGCGGGCCTTTGTCTGCCTGGCGGTCGCGTGCGCGACGTGGACCGTCAGCTCTTGGCGCGACCGCGTGCGGCGCGCATCCGGCGGCGAGTGGACCGGCGCCGCCGCACGGCTGCACGAATGTCTGGCGCGGGTAAAATGGGGGCGGGCGATGGCAGCCGTGCCCGCACTGGCGCTGGCGGGCGCGGCCGCGGGCGTGGCGGTGAGCGCCGCGGAGACCGTCTTTCACGTCGTTCCCGTCACCGGTCGGTACCTTGGCAACGCGCCGGTGCGGGACTACTGGGCCGCGAGTCTCTCAGGCGCGGTGCTCTTCGGGATGCTTCAGGGCCTGGTGCTGGCCGGCGTCGCGCTGGTTGCACTCGTCCTGTTTCACTTCGGGCGCGCACGGCACGGCGGCGAAGTGATAGGCCTGGCTGCGGGGGCATGTGTGTTCGTGCTGTCGCGTTACGGGCTGGCGCTGGTGTTCGAAGACGAGATGCGAAAGCTTGGTCTGACAACGGTCGCCAACTGCGTGACGGGGGCGCTGGGGATGCTATACGGGTCGCTGGTGGCGTGGAACCTGGCGGAGTTCTGCCGCTGGGACGAGCGGCCCGGGGACGCCAGGGACCTGGCGCGGCTGACGCTTCTGGCGGGAGTTCTTGTTTTCGCAGGCCCGCTGGCGCGCTTCGGGCGCCGGCGGATCCGCGCCGGCGTGCCGGCAGTCGTCGCCGCATGCGCGATCGCGGGCGTCCTGATGGCGGCGATGCTGCGGGGCAGCTTCCCGGCACTCGTTGACTACACGAGCAATTCCGACGTGCTCTGGGCCGCCGGCGTGACGCTGATAGCCGTCGTGATGGTCTGTCTGCTGTTTCCGCCCCGGTCGAGGCGATGGCCCCTTCGCCTGGTGGTTGTTCTGCTGTTGCTGATCGCCTCGGCTGCCGGCCTGGCGTCGGCCGGAAGGTCATCGAGTGTGCGCCTGATGCTGTACGAGTATTCCGCCATCTCGAAAAGCCACATTGTCTGCTGCGAGCGTCTTTACCGTTGGTCCCCCCCGCCGGGCCCCGGGGCCGCCCCGCAGGCCCCGCCATCGGCGAATGCCCCGCGAGTGCGGTCGCCGGTTATCGACGCCCTGCGCGAGCGGAAGCCCCTCATCATCCTGGTCATTCTGGACGCCTGCCGACCCGACCACATGAGCCTGTACGGTTACGCCCGAAAGACCACGCCGCAGCTGGACCGCTTCAAAGACCGCCTGGTCCGCTTCGACAACGCGTTCTCGCAGGCGACGGCCACGAGCTGTTCGCTTCGCCACCTTTTCACCGGGCGATACTCCTCACGCCACATGCTCCAGAAGACGGGCATCGGGCCCTTCTTTACAAACGACCTGATCCG